>FTBV01002036.1_pt1 | contig 122802 bp, 101 predicted proteins | sample 1639281 | NCBI WGS metagenome assembly FTBV01 (sample SAMEA3914864, study PRJEB12502) | metagenome | biome: forest; material: soil | place: USA | collected 2012-03-12 | depth 0.3 m | reverse complement strand
TTCGACCGCGGCGCCCTGAACGGCGAGCTGGAGAAGATCGAGAAGCCGGCCGGCATCAGCAACCCGAAGGACTTCCGCAACGAGATCGTCAACTTCGTGTTGCGCGCGCGTGCGCAGAACGCGGGCAAGAACCCGGTGTGGACGTCGTACGAGAAGCTGCGCACGGTGATCGAGAAGAAGATGTTCTCGAACACGGAAGAGCTGCTGCCGGTCATCTCGTTCAACGCCAAGGCCAGCGCCGACGAGGCCCGCAAGCACGAGGACTTCGTCAACCGCATGGTGCAGAAGGGGTACACGCCCAAGCAGGTCCGACTCTTGTGCGAGTGGTACCTCCGCGTCCGGAAGAGCAGCTGACGGCACCGGCCCGCTGAACGAAGCAGATCGGTCGACCATGAAACGCACATTCCCGGCGCTGCCGCAGACCGGCGTCGCCGGAAGTTCAAGGGAGCGCTGGAGCCGGCTCTGCCGGGTCAGCCGCGGCTGGCCCCCCCGGGGGGCAGCGAGCGCCAGCGAGCGTGGGGGCTGACATGCTACAGATCATCGATCGCAGGCTGTCCGGCAAGAACAAGTCGGTCGGCAACCGCGAGCGGTTCCTGCGTCGCCACAAGGACCAGATCCGCGAGGCGGTGCGCCGCGCGGTGGATGGGCGCGGCATCCGCGACCTGGAGCGGGGCGAGGAGGTGCACATCCCCAAGCGCGACCTGTCCGAGCCGGTGTTCGGCCACGGGCAGGGTGGCAAGCGCGAGATGGTGCATCCCGGCAATACCGAATACGTGCAGGGTGACCGCCTCAAGCGGCCCGACGGCGGCCAGGGCGGTGGCGGCAGCGGGCAGGGCCAGGCCAGCGATTCCGGCGAGGGGGACGACGACTTCGTCTTCCACCTCAGCAAGGAAGAGTTCATGCAGGCGTTCTTCGACGACCTGGCGCTGCCCAACCTCACCCGCACGCAACTGGCTGAGATCCCCGAGTACAAGACGCATCGCGCCGGCCTGACCAGCGACGGCACGCCCAACAACCTGCACGTCGTGCGCTCCATGCGCGGCGCGCTGGGCCGTCGCATCGCCCTCGGCGCCGATTCGCGCCGCCAGCTGCACGACGCGGAAGCGGAGCTCGCGCTGCTGAACAAGCAGGGCGGGGCGCACGACGCCGTCACCGAGAAGCGCCGCAAGGAGCTCCAGGAGCTGATCTCGGGGCTGCGCGGCCGCATCGAGCGCATCCCGTTCCTCGACCCCATCGACCTGAAGTTCCGCAGCCGCGTGCGCGTGGCCGTGCCCACGACGCGCGCGGTGATGTTCTGCCTGATGGACGTGTCGGGCTCGATGGACGAATCGCGCAAGGACCTGGCCAAGCGCTTCTTCATCCTGCTGTACCTGTTCCTCACGCGCCACTACGAGAAGATCGACGTGGTCTTCATCCGCCACCACACGCAGGCGGCCGAGGTGGACGAGCAGAACTTCTTCCACGCCACGGAAACCGGCGGCACGGTGGTCAGCAGCGCGCTGGTGCTGATGGACGAGATCATCCGCAGCCGCTATCCCAGCAGCGAGTGGAACATCTACGGCGCACAGGCCAGCGACGGCGACAACTGGCACCACGACAGCGGCCGCTGCCGCGAGCTGCTGCAGGCGAAGATCCTGCCGATGTGCCGCTACTTCGCGTACGTGCAGGTGGCCGAGCCCGAGCAGAACCTGTGGGAAGAGTACACGCGCCTGGTCGACGAGGTGCCGCACTTCGCCATGCGCAAGGCCATCGAGGCCTCGCAGATCTACCCGGTGTTCCGCGAGCTGTTCAAGAAGGAAGGGGCCCCGGCATGATGACCGCCTCCGACAACCGCCGCGCGGCCCAGGCGCCCGCGCCCGGCCGCGACCGCCGCATGCGCGCGCCGCCGACGCAGATCGACCCGCTGAAGGAGCGTCCGTCGCAGCCGCTGCCCGCGCACAGCGACTGGACGTTCGAGCTCATCGAGCAGTACCACGACGTGATCCGCCACACGGCGCAGCGCTTCGGCCTGGACACGTACCCCAACCAGCTCGAGATCATCACGTCCGAGCAGATGATGGATGCCTACGCCAGCGTGGGCATGCCGGTGAACTACCGCCACTGGAGCTACGGCAAGGAGTTCATCGCCAATGAGAAGAACTACAAGCGCGGCCAGATGGGCCTGGCTTACGAGATCGTCATCAACTCCGACCCGTGCATCTCCTACCTGATGGAGGAGAACACGTTGGCCATGCAGGCGCTGGTGATCGCGCACGCGGCCTACGGCCACAACAGCTTCTTCAAGGGCAACTACCTGTTCCGGATGTGGACCGACGCGTCGTCCATCATCGACTACCTGGTGTACTCCAAGAACTACGTGGCCGAGTGCGAGGAGCGCCACGGCCTGGAGGCGGTGGAGCAGACGCTGGACTCCTGCCACGCGCTGATGAACCACGGCGTGGACCGCTACCGCCGCCCCAGCAAGCTGTCGCTGGCGCAGGAGCAGGCCCGCCGCCTGGACCGCGAGGCGTATGCGCAGATGCAGGTGAACGACCTGTGGCGCACGTTGCCCACGCCCAAGGCCGACAAGGAGGGCGCCGAGGCCGCGGCGCGGCGCTTCCCCGCCGAGCCGCAGGAGAACCTGCTGTACTTCATCGAGAAGAACGCGCCGCTGCTGGAGCCCTGGCAGCGCGAGATCGTGCGCATCGTGCGCAAGGTGGCGCAGTACTTCTACCCGCAGCGGCAGACCCAGGTGATGAACGAGGGCTGGGCCACGTTCTGGCACCACCGCCTGCTGAACCAGATGTACGACGACGGCTACCTGCACGACGGCATGATGATCGAGTGGCTCAAGTCCCACACCAACGTCATCGCGCAGCCGCCGGTCAGCAGCAAGTACTACAGCGGCATCAACCCGTATGCGCTGGGCTTCGCGATGTACACCGACATCAAGCGCATCTGCGAGAACCCCACCGACGAGGACCGCAGCTGGTTCCCCGAGATCGCCGGCGCGCCGTGGCTGCCCACGCTGGACCACGCGATGCGCAACTTCAAGGACGAGAGCTTCATCGGCCAGTACCTGTCGCCGCGCCTGATGCGCGAGTTCCGCCTGTTCGCCATCGTCGACGACGAGAAGGACAAGGAGCTGGAGATCTCCGCCATCCACGACGACTCGGGCTACCGCCACCTGCGCGAGGCGCTGTCGCGCCAGTACGACCTGGGCTCGCGCGAGCCCAACATCCAGGTGTGGAACGTCAACACCCGCGGCGACCGCTCGCTGACGCTGCGGCACACGCAGCACAACGACCGGCCGATGCACGAGACGGCGCACGAGGTGCTGAAGCACGTGGCGCGGCTGTGGGGCTTCGACGTGCACCTGGAGAGCGTGAACGGCAAGGGCGACACCACGCGGAAGTGGTCGGTGCCGGGGCCGAAGCACACGTGATGCGAAGACGGGGTCAGGCCTCAGGCCTGACCCTGCACGCCCAGCAGCGCCACCACCTCGTCGTCCTCCATCTGGTGGAAGTCGGCGTAGTGCAGCCCCACCGCGCGGAAGGCCGGCGGCTGAGACAAGCACACCACCTCGTCCACGAGCGGCCGCAGGGCCGCCACGGTGTCCGCGGGCGCCACCGGCACCGCCACCACCACGCGCGCGGCCCCGCCCATGCGCAGCGCGCGCAGGGCCGCGCGCATGGTGGCCCCCGTGGCGATGCCGTCGTCCACCACCACCACCGATCGACCCGCCACGGCGGCCACGCGGCGCCCGCCCGCGTAGCGCGCGCGGCGGCGCGCGATCTCGGCCGTGGCCTCGTCCACCTGCTCGTCGATGTAGGCGCGGTCCGCGCCGGCACGGGCACAGGCCGTGTCGTCCAGTACCACGATGGGCGCCGGCCCTTCCACCACGGCGCCCACCGCGAACTCGCGGAAGCCGGGGGCGCCGATCTTGCGCACCAGCAGCACGTCCAGCGGCGCGCCGAGCCGCGCGGCCACGGGCGCGGCCACCGCCACGCCGCCGCGCGGCAGGGCCAGCACCAGCGGGTCGGGCAGCGCCAGTGCCGCCACCCCCTCGGCCAGCTGCCGGCCTGCGGTGGCGCGATCCGGGAAGACATCCTGCTGGATCATGGGGTGGACTCCGCCGAGGGCCTGCCGGTTCAACCCGGCTGGAAGATCTTGCCCGGGTTGAGGATGTCGTGCGGGTCGAGCGCGCGCTTGATGGCCCGCATCGCGTCCACGGCGCCCGCGCCCGCCTCGTCGACCAGGAAGCCCTGCTTGTGCAGGCCGATGCCGTGCTCGCCCGTGCAGGTGCCGCCCACCGCGATGGCGCGTGCCACCAGCCGCGCGTTGAGCGATTCGGCCAGCGCGCGCTCGGCCGGCGACGCGGGATCGACCAGGTAGGCGATGTGGAAGTTGCCGTCGCCCACGTGCCCCACGACGAAGTGCGGCAGGCCCGCGTCTTCGGCCTCCGCCAGGGCCTGCGTGACGGCATCCGCCAGCCGCGAGATGGGCACGCACGCATCCGTGGTGACGGCGCGGCAGCCGGGCCGCATCTGCAGCGCCGACAGGTACGCGTGGTGGCGCGCGGTCCACAGCCGCGTGCGCTCCTCGGGCGTGGTGGCCCACTGGAACGCGTGGCCGCCCTGGTCGCGCGCCAGCGCCTCCACCGTGGCCGCCTGCTCCTGCACGCCGGCCGGCGTGCCGTGGAACTCCATCAGCAGCATCGGCGATTCGGGCAGCCCCAGGTGGTCGTGCGCGTTGACGGCGCGCACGGCGTGCGCGTCCAGCAGCTCGCAGCGCGCGATGGGCACCCCCAGCTGGATCACCTGGATCGTGGTGTCCACCGCGGCCTGCGCGCTGTCGAACGAGCAGATGGCCGCGGCCACGCTCTCGGGCAGCGGGTGCAAGCGCAGGGTGAGCTCGGCGATCACGCCCAGCGTGCCCTCGCTGCCCACCATCAGGCGCGTCAGGTCGTAGCCCGCGCTGCTCTTGCGCGCCCGCGTGCCGGTGCGGATCACCTCGCCCGTGGCGGTGACCACCTGCAGCCCCAGCACGTTGTCGCGCATCGTGCCGTAGCGCACGGCATTGGTGCCCGACGCTCGCGTGGCCGCCATGCCGCCCAGGGACGCGTCGGCGCCGGGGTCGAGCGGGAAGAACAGCCCCGAATCCCGGATTTCGCGATTGAGCTGCAGCCGCGTGACGCCGGGCTGCACCACCACCGTCTGGTCCTCGGGCTGCAGCGCCAGCACGCGGTTCATGTGCGACAGGTCGAGCGTGACGCCGCCCTGCACGGCCAGCAGGTGGCCTTCCAGCGAGGACCCCGCCCCGTACGGGATCACCGGCACGCGGTGCGCGTGGCACTGCGCGAGCGCGAACGCGATGTCCTCGGTGGACTCGCAGAACAGCACCGCGTCGGGCGGCTCGACGTCGAACGGCGACTCGTCCCGGCCATGCAGCTCGCGCACGGCGCGCGCGGTGGACAGGCGGTCGCCGAATCGGGCGGCCAGCCTCGCCAGCAGCTCGGGCGGGGGCGGGCGGCGCGGCATCGCGGCGGGCAGCGCGGGTTCCATGACGTGCAGTCTGGCACGAACCCATAATGTCCACCGGGAAATGGGGGCGACCCCGGGAGTCCGTGATGCGCCGACACCGCCCCCTCCAGCGGGCTCTCGCTGGCCTGCTGGCAGCCTGCTGTCCCCTGGTGGCCGCCGCCGCGGTCGCGGCCGACCCGCCCGTGGATACCGGGACGGGTACCCTGCCCGTGGACGAGCTGGTGCGGCGCAACACGGTGGCGCGGGGCGGCGCCGACGCGCTGCACGCGATGCACTCCGTGCGCCTGACGGGCCGGCTGGTGGTGGACGACGGGCAGTTCCAGATGGCCTTCGTGCAGACCGTCGCGCTGCCGGCGCGCGTGCGCAACGAGGTCACGCTGCAGGGCCTGATCCAGGTCGAGGCCTGGGACGGCCAGGAAGGCTGGCACGTCGACCCCTTCGGCGGCCGCAAGGATCCCGAGCGCCTGACGGGCGATGACGCCAAGGAGCTGGTGGAGACGGCGGCCGACATGCCGGGCCCGCTCGTCGACTGGGCCGCCAAGGGTGCCCGCGTCGAGGCGCTGGGCCGGGAGGACGTCGAAGGCACCCTCGCGTACAAGCTGCGCCTGGTGCGGGCCGGCGGGGACGTCGAGATCGTGTGGCTCGATCCCGACCACTTCCTCGAGATCCGCCTGCTGAGCCAGCGCCGCGTGCACGGCACTCTGGTGGAGACGCAGTCCGACCTGGGCGACTACGAGCAGGTGGGCGGCGTCTGGATGCCCATGTCGATCGAGTCCGGACGCAAGGGCTCGCGCGACCGGCAGAAGGTCGTGTGGAAGACGGCCGAGGTGAACGTGGCGGTCGAGGACGCGGTGTTCCGCTTCCCCACTGCCCCCGTCGGCGCGACCGCCGCGCGGCCGCCTTCGCCGGGGCCGTCGTCACCCGCCTCCGCCATCGCCAACACCCCCGCAGCCGCCCCGGCGGCCTCCACGCCCGCCGCTCCCGCCCCCTTCACCTCCGGCCTCATCTCGGGCCTGGGCGCTCGCAACATCGGCTCCGCCGTGATGAGTGGTCGCATCGCGGCCCTCGCGGGCTTCAAGGAGCCGTCCGGCCGGACCACGCTCTACGTGGGCGCGGCCAGCGGCGGCGTGTGGAAGAGCGAGGACGCGGGCACGCGTTTCCGCCCGGTGTTCGACGACCAGCCCACCCAATCCATCGGCGCCATCGCGCTGGACCCCTCGGCCCCGCGCACCGTGTGGGTGGGCACCGGCGAATCGTGGACCCGCAACAGCGTGTCGATCGGCGACGGCCTCTATCGCTCCACCGATGGCGGCGACACCTGGCAGCACCGCGGCCTGCCGCGCTCGGAGCGCATCGCCGCCATCGTGGTGCACCCGAAGGACGGCCGCGTGGTCTACGCGTGCGTCACCGGCGCGCTGTGGAGCGATTCGCAGGACCGCGGGCTGTACCGCACCACGGACGGCGGCGACACGTGGACGCTGGTGCTGCGCGGCCCGAACGCCTCCACAGGCTGCGCGAGCGTCGCGATGGACCCGGCCGAACCGCAGGTGCTGTTCGCGTCGCTGTGGGATTTCCGGCGCACGGGGTGGAGCTTCCGCTCCGGGGGCGAAACGCCCGCGGCGCCGTCCGGCAGCGGCCTGTTCCGGTCCGCCGACGGTGGTGCCAGCTGGCAGGAAGTGACGCCGGAGCACCAGGCAGGCTTCCCGAAGAAGCCGTACGGCCGCATCGCGGTGGCGGTGGCACCGAGCAACCCGAAACGCGTCTACGCCTTCGTGGAATCGACCGACAGCGCCCTCTACGCCTCGGACGACGGCGGGGCCACGTGGGCCGCGCGCGACCGCAGCCAGTGGATGGTGTGGCGCCCGTTCTACTTCGCGCGCCTGGTGGTGGACCCCCTCGATCCCGACCGCCTGTTCAAGACCGACGGCGCCCTGATCGAGAGCACCGATGCAGGCCGCAGCTTCAGCGCGGTGGGCGGCTTCGTGGGCATGCACGGTGACGTGCACGACGTCTGGATCGATCCCACCAACCCGCAGGTGGTGATCGCGGGCGACGACGGCGGCCTCTACAGCTCGCACGACGGCGGCCACCACTGGTGGAAGTCCAACAACCTGCCGATCAGCCAGTTCTATCACGTGACCACCGACGACACGCGGTCGTACCACGTCTTCGGCGGCCTGCAGGACAACGGCACCTGGCGGGGCGCCTCGCGCTTCCCGGGCGGCATCGCCAGCGCGCAATGGGAGTCGATCTACGGCGGCGACGGCTTCTGGGCCTGGCCCGATCCCGTGGACCCCGACTACGCGTACGCCGAATCGCAGGGGGGCGAGCTGGGGCACGTGCGCCTGTCCACCCACGAGGTCCGCTCCATCCAGCCGCTGCTGGGTCCGGCCGAGGCGCGCCTGACCGCCAAGCTGCGCTTCAACTGGAACACGCCCGTCATGACGTCGCCCGGCAACCCGCGCACGCTGTACATCGGCAGCCAGTTCCTGTGGCGGTCGCGCGACCAGGGCCGCACGTGGCAGCGCCTCTCGCCCGACCTGACGACCAACGACCCGGCGCACCAGAAGCAGGAGCAATCGGGCGGCGTCACCGTCGACAACTCCGCGGCCGAGATGTTCGAGACGATCTACACGATCTCCGAATCGCCGCGCGATGCGCGCGTGCTCTGGGCCGGCACCGACGACGGCCGGCTGCAGGTGAGCCGCGACGACGGCGCGCACTGGCAGGACGTGGCGCCCCGGGTGCCGGGCCTGCCCGCAGGCTCGTGGGTGAGCTGGGTGCAGGCGGGCCTGCAGGCGCCGGGCACGGCCTACGCCGCGTTCGATCGCCACACGTTCGGCGACATGGCGCCCTACGTCTACCGCACCGTCGACTATGGGCGCACGTGGACCCCGCTGGTCACCGCCGCCGACGCGAAGGGCGTGCGCGGCTACGCCCACGTCGTGCGCCAGGACCCGAAGCGCCCGTCGCTGCTCTACCTCGGCACCGAGTTCGGCCTGTGGATCTCCGTGGACGACGGCGCCCACTGGGCCCGATTCGCCGGCGGAGACCTGCCCCCGGTCGCCGTGCGGGACCTCGCCTTCCCCACGCAGCGCGACGACCTGGTGATCGCCACCCACGGCCGCGGCATCTGGGTGGTGGACGACCGCTCCCCGCTGCGGTCCCTGACGCCCGGCCTGATGTCGCAGGACATCGCGCTGGTGCCGGGCGGGCCGGCGGAGCAGCGCCTGCGGGCCGAGGGCGGCGGCGCGCCGGGCGCCGCCGAGTTCATCGGCGACAACCCTCGCGGCGGCGCCGTCATCACCTACTTCCAGCGCGAGCGGCACCTGTTCGGCCGCCTCACGCTGGAGGTGCTGGATGCCCGCGGCCACCGCGTCGCCAGCCTGCCGGCCAGCAAGCGACCCGGCCTGAACCGCGTGGTCTGGAACCTGCAGGAACGCGCGCCACGCGTGCCTCCGGCGGCGCAGCTCGCCGAAGCGGGCACCCTCGGCCCCCGAGTGCTGCCGGGCACCTACACCGTGCGCATCACCAAGAACGGCCATCGCGTGCAGATGCCGCTGCAGGTCGTGCTCGACCGCGAGGCGACGTTCACGCTCGCGGACCGGCGCGCGCAGCACGCGGCGGCGTCGCGCGTGCGCGAGCTGTTCGGCCAGGAGTCGGCCCTGATGAAGCGGATCGTGGCGTTGCGCGCGGCCGTGTCGGAGCGACTGCAGGCCACGCCGGCCGGCGACCCCCTGCACGACCGGCTGGCCGCGTTCGACGCGCGCGCCGACGCGCTGCGCCGGCAGGTCGTGGCCACCACGGAGGGCGGCGCCATCACCGGCGAGGAACGCCTGCGCGAGCACACCGACCACCTGTACGGCGCCCTCATCTTCCACGAGGGCCGCCCCAGTCCCTACCAGCTCGGCAACCTGCGCGTGCTGGAGGGCGAGCAGGCGCGCATCGCGCACGCGTTCGACGCGCTGCTGGAGAGCGACCTGGCCGCGTTGAACCGGGGGATCGTCGCCGCCGGCGGCGCCGCGTTGCCGGCACCGCCCGACGAGGACGAGGACAAGGACGACGAGGATGACGACGATGACGACGCGGGCTCGGGCGCGGGAGGCGCCGGCGACCGAGACGGCGGCATCGACGCCGACGCGCTGATGACGACGAAGGCGTTGCCCGCCGGCTTCCGGCCCATGCACTGAGCGACGGGCCGCCCCGGACCGCTGGCTACACTTCCCCGCATGGCCAACAGACTCACGCAGATCGCCACGCGCACCGGCGATGACGGCACCACCGGGCTCGGCGACGGCAGCCGCGTGCCCAAGAGCGATCGCCGCATCGCCGCGATGGGCGACGTCGACGAACTCAACTCGCACCTGGGCGTGCTGCTGGCCGAGCCGCTGCCGGGCGACGTGCGCACGCTGCTGGTGACGATCCAGCACGAGCTGTTCAACCTGGGCGGTGAGCTCTCCATCCCCGGCTTCACGCTGCTGAAGGACACGGCGGTGGAGGCGCTGGACGCGGCGCTGGCGCACTACAACGCACAGCTGCCACGCCTGGCCGAATTCATCCTGCCCGCGGGCACGCGCAGCGCCGCGCTCGCACACGTGGCGCGCGCGGTGGCGCGGCGCGCCGAGCGCGCGGTGGTGGCGCTGGCGGCCGAATCGGCGGTGAACGCCGCGCCCCGGCTGTTCCTGAACCGCCTGTCGGACCTGATGTTCGTGCTGGCGCGCGTGCTGAACCGCGCCAACCTCGACGGCCTCGGCGGGGACGACGTGTACTGGCACAGCGACCGGCTGGCGAAGGCACAGGATCCGGACGTGAACTGAGCACTGCGGGCTTTCCCGCAGCCGCCCCGCGCATCGGCGCTGATAGGCTTCGCCCGCGGCCACCCAGGCCGTCGGAAGAGGGCGACACACGCTCCGCCGAACCCAGGGAGATTCCATGTTCCGATCGAACCGCATCACCGCGGGTGCGCTGGCCGCGCTCGCCTTCGCCGCGTCGACCACGGCGCTCGCCGCACCGCCGCAGGCCGCCGACGCCAAGCCCGAATTCCTGCGCCACCTGGACGCCGCGCGGCAGGCGTTCCAGCACACCGGTCGCCCGGCGGCGCTTCAGGCGCGCGTCGTCCGGGGCGACATCGATACGGTGCCGCCCGTCCTCACGTCGTTCAATGTCGGCAAGACGGTGGATGTCTCCTCCTTGCTGCAGCCCCTGGACCTGGCCTACGCGGTCACCGACGACTTCTCGGGCTTCCGCGGCGGCTACGTGCAGTTCGAAGGGCCGCAGGGCCAGTTCGCCTGGGCGTGGTTCGGCGATGCCGTGGACCGCAGGTCCGAGCGTGGCCGCGGCGTCGAGGCCACGCTCACGCCCTTCTCGATGAACGGCGATTGGCACGTCACGACGGTGCAGCTGATGGACGCGGCCTACAACTACTCGTTCTACAGCGAGCAGGACCTCATCGATCGGGGTGCCAACACGCACTTCACGGTGATCAACACGGTCGGCGTCGACCAGATCGCACCCACGCTGGTGAGCGGCATCACGCGCACGCGCGCCGTGTCGATGTCCCGCAACGAGCCGGGCACGACCGGCCCGTCGCCCGCGGTCGTCGAGCTGCGCGTCCGCGACACCGGCGACACGGTCGCCTCCGGTGTCCAGTTCGCCCAGGCCACCTACTGCCTGGACGACAACTCGTCCTGCTTCTCCGCCTACGGCAACACGCTGCCCCGAGGTTTCGTGGCCGGTCCCGTGATGCTGAACGCCTTTCCCTCGCAGCAAGTCTCGGTGGTGGGCAACTATGCGCTGCACGACGTCACGCTCTACGACCGGGCCAACAACGTGACCCACCTGGTGAGCACGGCGTTCGGCGGCACGACCGACTTCAGCCAGTACTTCGACAGCACGATCATCAAGCTGACGCCTTGACGCCGGGGGAGGGGTGAGGCGGCCGGGCCGGGTCCGCTCGTCTTCCCCGGCATGCCGCCCGGCTACTTCGCCGCGCACCAGGTCGACACGCGCTGGTAGCGTCCGCGCGCCGCCACGATGGCGGCCGGAAGCGGGCGCGTCGCGCCCCCCGCGAAGACCCCGGAGACCTCCATGATCCGATCGCGACCCCTCGCCATGCTGCTGCCCGCGCTGGCGATCCTGCTGCCGTGCGCAGCCGCGCGCGCAACGGGCAGCGTGCCGGAAAGCCCGCTGGCCGTCCTGCGCCAGATGACCGAGCATCCGCACGCGCAGGACCGCGCGTTCCGGCGCGCGCCGGCCGCCTCGGAAGACCTCGACCAGGTGCCGCCGGTGCTGGCCGCGTTCTCGATGAAGACCGCCGTGGACGTGCTCAAGCCCTTCACGCAGGCCAGTTTCGACTTCGTGGCCACGGACGCCTGGTCCGGCGTGAAGTCCGGCTACGCCTACGCGCGCGGACCGTCCGGGCAGATGATCAGCACGACGTTCGGCGACGCGCTGCCGCTGCCGCGCAAGGCCGGCCAGGGCATCTTCCCGATGAACCGCTACCTGGAACCGGGCACGTGGTCCGTGGTCTCCGCCACGCTGTCGGACGCGGCGGGCAACATCCAGCGCCTGGACGGCGCCGCCCTGGCCGCCCTGGGCAACACGTCGTTCCAGGTGGCCAATGCCAGCGGCGGCGACACCGTGCCGCCGGTGCTCCTGCGCCTCAGCGTGCGCACGCCCGAGATCGTGCTCGGCGCCGTCACCCCGGGCACGGCCCAGTATCCGGTGCAGGCGGTCGTCGCGCTGGAGATCCAGGACACGGCGCAGGGCAAGCCCTCCGGCCTCGCCTGGGCCTACGGCCTGTACTGCCTGAAGGGCGGCAATCCGTGCTTCTCGATCTCCGTGCCGACGCACCCGGGCACCTCGCCCGGGGTGACCCACGGCACGGTGCTCGCCTTCGGTGCCCCGTCCGACGCGCACGCGCCTGCGGGCACCTACCACCTCTACCAGCTGACGCTGGCGGATGTGGCGGGCAACATCACCCAGTACCCCCAGTCCGACGCACCGTTCGCCAGCGACGCCATCCGGATCGTCTATCCGGAATGAGCACCCGCGGTGCCGCGGGGCCGCCGTTCAGGCCCCGCGCGCCCGGCGTGCCCGCACCGCCTCGGCCAACGTGTCCAGCACGCCCACCGAGGCCTCCCAGCCGATGCACGCATCGGTGATGCTCTTGCCGTACTGGAGCGCCGCCGGGTCGTCCTGGCCCGGCGTGAACTTCTGGGCGCCGTCCTCCAGGTGGCTCTCCACCATCACGCCGAAGATGCAGTGGTTGCCGGCCGCCAATTGGGCACCCACGTCGCGAGCAACGTCCACCTGCCGCTCGTGCTGCTTCGCGCTGTTGGCGTGGCTGAAGTCGATCATCAGGTGGCAGTCCAGCTTCGCGGCCTGCAACTCCTTCACCGCGGCGGCCACGCTGGCGGCGTCGTAGTTGGGGGTCTTGCCGCCACGCAGGATGACGTGGCAGTCCTTGTTGCCGCGCGTCTCCACGATGGCCACCTGGCCGTTCTTGTGCACGGACAGGAAGTGGTGCGGGCGCGCCGCGGCCTGGATGGCGTCGGTGGCGATCTTCAGGTTGCCGTCCGTGCCGTTCTTGAAGCCGATGGGCGCCGACAGGCCCGACGCCAGCTCGCGGTGCACCTGGCTCTCCGTGGTGCGCGCGCCGATGGCGCCCCAGCTGACCAGGTCGCCGATGTACTGCGGCGAGATGGTGTCCAGGAACTCGCCGGCGGCGGGCACGCCCAGCCGGTTGATGTCCACCAGCAGCTGGCGCGCGATGCGCAGGCCCTCGTGGATGCGGTAGCTGGAGTCCAGGTAGGGATCGTTGATCAGGCCCTTCCAGCCCACCGTGGTGCGCGGCTTCTCGAAGTACACGCGCATGACCACCTCCAGCGTGTCGGCGTGCCGGTCACGCTCGGCCTTCAGGCGGCGGGCGTACTCGAGGGCCGCGCCGGGGTCGTGGATGGAGCACGGGCCGATCACCACCAGCAGGCGGTCGTCCTGGCCCTGCAGGATGCGGCGGATGGCGCCGCGCGTGTCGCCCACCAGTCGTTCCACCGGCGTGCCCGCGATCGGGAAGAAGCGGATCAGGTGCTCGGGCGGCGGCAGGGGCGTGACGTCCTGGATGCGCTGGTCGTCGGTGTCGCTGGTGCGCTCGCTGAGCGACAGGCTGTGGCGGGCTTCGGCAGGGGGCTTGGCGCTCATGGCGAGGGCTCCATCGGACGGGATAACGCGGGGCGAAAAAAAACCGCCGGGGTGGCCGGCGGTTCGTTTCGAGGTCTGCTTGCTGATCTACTTGCGAGCGATGGCCTCTCGAGCCGCCTGACGGGGCGAGAACCAGAACCATGCAAAGAAGAAGGCTTGCGGACGCATCACGGTTTTGAATGTAGCACGAGGGGCTGGCGCGTCCGTCGTCGATGCTGGGGGGTGGCTTCGTGGGGAGCGAACCTATGCCGTGCCGCCCACGGTCAGCCCGTCGATGCGCAGCGTGGGCTGGCCCACGCCCACCGGCACGCTCTGGCCTTCCTTTCCGCAGGTGCCCACGCCCGTGTCCAGCTCCAGGTCGTTGCCGATCATCGAGATGCGGGTGAGCGCATCGGGGCCGTTGCCGATGAGGGTGGCGCCCTTGACCGGGTACTGGATCCTGCCGTTCTCCACCCAGTAGGCCTCGGTGCACGAGAACACGAACTTGCCGCTGGTGATGTCCACCTGGCCGCCGCCGAAGTTGGTGGCGTACAGGCCGCGCTTCATCGACGCGAGGATCTCTTCCTTCGACTTGTCGCCGGCCAGCATGTAGGTGTTGGTCATGCGCGGCATGGGCACGTGCGCGTAGCTCTCGCGCCGGCCGTTGCCCGTGGGCTTGACGCCCATCAGGCGCGCGTTCATCGAGTCCTGGATGTAGCCGCGCAGGATGCCGTCCTCGATCAGCACGTTCTTCTGGCTGGGATGGCCCTCGTCGTCCACGTTGAGCGAGCCGCGGCGATCGGCGATCGTGCCGTCATCCAGCACCGTGACGCCCTTGGCCGCCACGCGCTTGCCGATGCGGCCCGAGAAGGTGCTGGAGCCCTTGCGGTTGAAGTCGCCCTCCAGCCCGTGGCCCACCGCCTCGTGCAGCAGCACGCCGGGCCAGCCCGGGCCGAGGACCACGGTCATGTTGCCGGCGGGCGCGGGCCGCGATTCCAGGTTGACCAGGGCCGCGTGCACCGCCTGCTCGACGTACTGGGCGCACACCTCGTCCGTGAAGTGGCCGAGGCCGAACCGGCCGCCACCGCCGCCGGAGCCGATCTCGCGCCGGCCGTCCTGCTCGGCGATGACCGTCACCGACAGGCGCACCAGCGGGCGCACATCGGCCGCGCGCGTGCCGTCCGCGCGCGCGATCAGCACCACGTCGTGCTCGGCGGCCACGCCCGCCATCACCTGCACGATGCGCGGATCCTTGGCGCGCGCCATCTTCTCCACCTTCTCCAGCAGCGCCACCTTCTGCGTGCTGTCCAGCGTGAGGATGGGATCGGCCGGCCCGTACAGCGCGCGGCTCTTCGCGATCCTCGGCTCGCGCTGCAGCTTGACGCGACGGCTCTGGCCGGCGGCCGCGATGGCGCGCACGGTGCGGGCCGCGTCCATCAACGCCGCGGCGCTGATGTCGTCGGAGTAGGCGAACGCCGTCTTCTCGCCCGCCACCGCGCGCACGCCCACGCCCTGGTCGATGCTGAAGCTGCCGCTCTTGACGATGCCTTCCTCCAGGCTCCAGCCCTCGTGGCGGGTGGTCTGGAAGTACAGGTCGGCATCGTCGATGCGGTGCTCGCCCATGGCGGCCAGCGTGCGGGCCAGCGTGGCCTCGTCCAGCCCGAACGGGTCGAGCAGCAGGCCCTGGGCGACGGCCAGGCGTTCGAGGGTGGGTTCGCGGTGGATCATTCGTTCCTTTCGGCAGGGGGCGGGTCTTCAGGTCGAGCAGGCACGGAGATGGCCGTCACGGATGGTCACCGTTTTCCGGTGGCGCATGGCAACTGCAGCCCGCCCGGAGACGTTTCCGACACGTTGACATGACAACGTCCAGGGGTGACATCGGTCATCGACGTTGCCATTCGAAACCCAGGAGAGTCTGACATGAACCACCGTACCCTGCTCGTCGCCGCCCTGCTGGCCCTGCCCGCCGGCGCGCTCTTCGCCCAGACCGTGGCGCCGCCGCCGCCCGCCGCGTCCGAGACGCGCATCGACAAGCGCGAGGCCCGCGAGCAGAAGCGCATCCGCAATGGCCGGGACAACGGCCAGCTGACGCCCGCCGAGCACGCCAAGCTCGAGCAGGACCAGCGAGACGTGAAGCGCGCCGAGGCCAAGGCCAAGTACAACGGCAACGTGTCCCCGGCCGAGAAGGCGCGCATCGAGGCGATGCAGGACAAGGAGAGCCACGACATCCGCAAGCAGAAGCACGACGCGCAGGTGACGCCGCCGAACCCGGCGCCGGCGCCCGTGGCGCCCAAGTGAGCGCGCCTAGCCAGCGATCGACGTAAGCGCCTACTCCGGCGCTGGCGGCTTCCAGGCAAGGGCCTGCTGGTAGAGGCGCTTGCGTGGCAGGCCCGTGATCTCCGCCGCCAGCGCGGCGGCCTGCTTCAGCGGCAGCTCCGCCAGCAGCGTGCGCAGGCAGTGCTCGGCCGCAGGCGGCAGGCCCTCGTCGGCATGCGCCACGGCGGGGGCGGCGTGCAGCACCAGCACGAATTCGCCGCGGTGGCGGTTGGCGTCCGCGGCGAGCCAGTCCGGGAAGGCGTCCACCGGCATCGTCGCCACGTCCTCGAACTGCTTGGTCAGCTCGCGGCACACCGTCAGGCGGCGCGGCACGGCGGTGCCGCCCAGCACGTCCCGCAACGCGCCGGCCAACGCCTCGATGCGGTGCGGTGCCTCGAAGATCACCACCGAGCAGGTGGCGTCGCGCCACATCGCCAGGTCGCTGGCCCGCTCCTGGGCCTTGGACGACAGGAAGCCCGCCACCAGGAAGCCCAGCGCCAGCGCGTCGCCCGCCACGCTCAGCGCCGCGATGGCGCTGCTGGGCCCGGGCAGCGGCATCACGCGGTGGCCGGCGGCCACCACCTCGTCCACCAGCGCCGCGCCGGGGTCGGACACGGCGGGGCTGCCCGCGTCGCTCACGTAGGCCACGCGCTCGCCCGCGGCCAGCCGTGCACAGATGCCGCGCGCGGCGCCGCGCTCGTTGTGCTCGTGCACCGCCAGCAGCGGCTTTTCCAGGCCGAAATGCCGCAGGAGCGCGCCGCTGACCCTCGTATCCTCGCAAGCCACGGCGTCGCAACGGGCCAGCACGTGCAGCGCGCGCAGGGTCAGGTCGGCCAGGTTGCCGATGGGCGTGGCCACCACGTAGAGGCAGCCCGCGGGCACGTCCTGGCGGCCGGCGGCGGCGTGCGCCGCGGCCAGCAGCAGCGCGGGGCCGGCCGCGGCGGCGGGGTCGCTCGCGGCAACGTTCGCGTCAGGGGAGGGCGTCATGAAGGAAGTGGGCGAACGGGCGGAGGACCGCGCGTTGCGGTACCTGTTGTCGCAAGGGCTGCGGCTGGTGCGCCGCAATTATCGGGTGTCGCGCGGGCCGTACCGGCGGGGCGGCGAGATCGACCTCATCTTCCGGGACGTGGACGGCACCGTGGTGTTCGTCGAGGTGCGCTCGCGCGCCAGCGCGCGGTGCGGCGGCTCCGCGGCCAGCGTGTCGCGCGCCAAGCAGGATTGCCTGCGCTACGCCGCGTCCGTGTTCGTCGCGCGGCTGCCCTCGCCGCCACCCTGCCGTTTCGACGTGGTGGCCATCGACGGGGCGCAACTGGCGTGGCTGCCGGCGGCGTTCGACGCGTCCTGATGCAATTGCGTCAAAACGTGCTGAACTATCATCGCGCGGCCCCCTCCAAGCCCTCCATGCTCGAACCGCGCATCCAGCAGCACTTCTTCGAAAGCGCCGACCTCGGCTACCAGGCCGCGGACACGCTCGCCCGCCCCATCGCCGAGGCCGCGCAGGCCATCGTCGACTGCGTCACCGCCGGCGGGCGCCTGTGCGTGCATGGGCGCGGCGCTTCGCACGCGCCGGCGTCGCTGCTCGTGGCGGCGCTGGCCGGTCGCTTCGAGCGCGAGCGCCCCGGGCTGGCCGTCCTCGGCCTGGCCACCGACCCGCTGGTGCTCTCGGGCCCGCCGGCCGCGGCCACGTCCCAGTCCCCTGCGGTGCAGCAGCTGCGGGCGCTGGGCGCGCCGGGGGACGTGCTGGTGGCCTTCGCCCACTCGGCGGGCGACGTGATGCTGGCGGCGCTGGTGGAGGCCGCCCACGACCGCGAGATGAGCGCCATCGTGCTGGCCGGCCGCGAGCCCGGTGGCATGCCCCTGCCCGCGGGCGCCGGCCCGGTGATGGCCGAGACCGACATCCTCGTCACCATTCCGCACGACCGCGCCGCGCGTGTCTGCGAACTCCAACTGGTCGCCCTGCACGCCCTGTGCGATGCGGTGGACCTCCAACTGCTCGGCGACGCCGATTTGCCATGACCGATTCCGTGTTCCGTTCGCAAGCCCGTTCCTCCGAAGCCGCTGGCGCCATCGCCGCCGCCACCGCCACCGCCCCGGTCGACATCACGGCGGCGCGCGGCCGCCGCCTGCGCCGGCTCGCACTGGTGGCCGCGCTGGGCGCCTCCGCACTGTCGTCCCTGTCCGGCTGCGTGCTGCTGGCCGGCGGCGCCGTGGTGGGCGGCACGCTGATGTACACCGACCGCCGCACATCCGGCACGCAGGTGGAGGACGAGGTGATCGAGCGCAAGGCGTCCAGCCGCGCCGCCGACGTGCTGGGCGACAAGGGCCACATCAACGTCACCAGCTACAACCGGCTGCTGCTGGTCACGGGCGAGGTGCCGGCCGACGCCGACAAGGACGCCGTCACGGCGGCGCTGAAGTCGATCGACAACGTCGCCTCGGTGGACAACGAGCTGGAGATCGGCTTCACCACCTCCATCACGTCACGCTCGCAGGACACGCTGATCACCAGCAAGGTGAAGGCGAGCTTCATAGACGCCAAGGACATCCAGGCCCAGGCCATCAAGGTCGTCACCGAGCACCAGGTGGTGTACCTGATGGGCCTGGTGACTGAGCGCGAGGCCAAGCGGTCGGCCGACATCGCGGCGGGCGTCAGCGGGGTGAAGAAGGTCGTGCGGGTGTTCCAGGTGTTGACCGACGATGAGCTCGCGAAGATCCAAACCCGATAAAGACGACCCCACGCTCCCCAAGCGGCGGATCGGCATCGCGTTCATCCGCGCCGGTCGCTGCCTCCCGAGGGGGCTCATGCAGCGGACTGGCGAAGCCAGCTCCGCGCATGGTGCTGGGTGGGGCCTGCGGCCGGCTCAGGCGCTTGCGCGACGGTGGTTACTTCAGGCGCTTGATGAGGCTGGACGTGTCGAGGCGGTTGCCGCCGGCGGCTTGCAGGTCGGCGTAGAACTGGTCCACCAACGCGGTCAGTGGCAGGCGGGCGCCGTTGCGGCGGGCCTCGTCGAGGACCAGGCCCAGGTCCTTGCGCATCCAGTCCACCGCGAAGCCGAAGTCGAACTTGCCGTCGACCATCGTGCCGCCGCGGTTGTCCATCTGCCAGCTCTGGGCGGCGCCCTTGCCGATCACCTCCAGCACGGCCTTCATGTCCAGGCCGGCCTTCTGGCCGAATGCGATGGCCTCGGACAGGCCCTGCACGACGCCGGCGATGCACACCTGGTTGACCATCTTCGCCAGCTGGCCCGAGCCGCTGTCGCCCAGGCGCGTGACCGCGCGCGCGAAGGCGAGGGCCACGGGCTTCATCGCGTCGAAGGGGGCGGCGTCGCCGCCGCACATCACGGTGAGTGCGCCGTTGACCGCGCCGGCCTGGCCGCCCGAGACGGGGGCGTCGACGAAGTGCAGGCCGCGCGACCGCGCCACGCCATGCAGCTCGCGCGCCACGTCGGCGGAGGCCGTGGTGTGGTCGACGAAGGTCGCGCCCGCGGCCATGCCGGCGAAGGCGCCGTCATCGCCCAGCACGACGGAGCGCAGGTCGGCGTCGTTGCCGACGCAGCAGAACACGATCTCGGCGCCCTGCGCCGCCTCGCGCGGGATGGTGGCGCTACGGCCGCCGTACTCGCGCACCCACTCGGCCGCCTTGGCGGCGGTGCGGTTGTAGACGGTGACGCGGTGGCCCGCGGCGGCGAGATGCGCGGCCATGGGCCCGCCCATGACGCCGAGGCCGAGGAAGGCCACCGAGCGGGGCGGGACGGGGTCGTAGGGGCGTTGGGCGATGGGCATGGCGCGGAGGATAGCGCGCCTTGCCCGAAGCCTCGTTGGACTGGGCCAGGCATCGCCGCCCGCCCCCGCTGCGCGGGGGCAAACGGCAATGCCAGGCCCTATACGATCGTCATGTGTTCGGTGCCAGCCGCCAGGTCGGTGACGCGCGAGCGCTGGCTGTCCAGCTTGATCTGCAGGCGCAGGTCGTTGACCGAGTCGGCGTTGCGCAGCACGTCCTCGTAGGTGGCCAGGTTGGCCTCGTAGAGGTCGAACAGCGCCTGGTCGAAGGTCTGCATGCCGAGCTCGCGCGAGCGCTTCATCAGGTCCTTCAGCTCGCCCACCTTGCCCTGGAAGATCATGTCGGCCACCAGCGGCGTGTTGAGCATGATCTCGACCGCGGCCACGCGGCCCTTGCCTTCCTGGCGCGGCAAGAGGCGCTGGGAGATCAGGCCCTTCAGGTTGAGCGACAGGTCCATCAGCAGCTGCGGGCGGCGCTCTTCCGGGAAGAAGTTGACCATGCGGTCCAGCGCCTGGTTGGCCGAGTTGGCGTGCAGCGTGGCCATGCAAAGGTGGCCGGTCTCGGCGAACGCGACGGCCAGGTCCATGGTCTCGCGATCACGGATCTCGCCCATCAGGATGACGTCGGGCGCCTGCCGCAGCGCGTTCTTCAGCGCGGTGGCCCAGTCGTCCGTGTCGATGCCCACCTCGCGCTGGCTGACGATGCAGTTCTTGTGCGGGTGCACGAACTCCACCGGGTCCTCCACCGTGATGATGTGGCCGAAGGTGTTCTCGTTGCGCCAGTCGAGCATGGCCGCCTGGGAGGTGGTCTTGCCCGAGCCGGTGGCGCCCACCATGATGACGAGGCCGCGCTTGGTGAGCGCCACGTCCTTCAGCACCTTGGGCAGGCCCAGGGAATCGATGGTGGGGATCTCCGCCGGGATGGTGCGCAGCACCAGGCCCACGTGGCCCTGCTGCAGGTAGGCGTTGCAGCGGAAGCGGCCGATGCCCTGGGGCGAGATGGCGAAGTTGCACTCCTTGGTGCGTTCGAAATCCGACGCCTGCTTGTCGTTCATGATGGAGCGGGCCAGCGCCATCGTGTGCATGCCGGTGAGCGGCTGCGGCGACACCTTGGTGATCTTGCCGTCCACCTTGATGGCCGGCGGGAAGTCGGCCGTCAGGAACAGGTCGGACCCATTGCGGGCCACCATGAGCCGCAGCAGGTCGTTGACGAATTTCGATGCCTGTTCTCTTTCCATGATCGGTACCTAATTCATTCTCGGGTGAGCAGCGCGGAGAGGCGGGCGCTGACCTGGCGTAAACGGAGGGACAAGCGGCGTGCCAGCCAGGCCAGCAGCGCCGCGGCCAGGCGCGGCTCGTGCTGCATCATGCGGTCGAGCGCCGCGGCGCCCAGCACCGCGAACTTGGCGGGCGTGAGCGTAGTGCAGGCCGAGAACCGCGCGCCGGCATCCAGCAGCGACATCTCGCCCAGCACGTCGCCCTGGCGGGATTCGCCCAGCCGGGCCTTGGCGCCCCAGGGCTGCACGCGTTCCACCGCGATGGTGCCGTCCAGCACGATCAGCAGGAAGTCGCCCTGCTCGTCCTGGCCGATGACCTGGCGGCCGGCGTCCACCTGCACGTAGTCCAGGTAGTTGCCGAACGACGCCAGGGCCTCCGGGCCCAGCTGCGACAGCTGCGGATCCTGCCCGAACAGCTTGACCAGCGACAGCGTGCCCAGCGCCGGGTCGTACGGCTTGGCGTGGAGGTCCAGGCTGCGGCTGTCCCAGCTGACCATCAGCTGGGTGTCCTGGTGGTGCTCCTGGAATTGGGTGGCGAAGTAGCTGGAGGTGTCGTCGCGCGGGGCGACGGCCAGCGGCGTGGGCTGGCGGCGGAAACGGGCGAGGAGGCTTTTCACGTCGAGGCTCTGGGCGCGATGGAGACGCAGCGGCGGCGGATCAGCCGGGGAAGTTCTCGGGGAACTTGGCCTTGGTGCGGGCCTCGGACGGCGAGACCACGTTGCGGCGCACCAGGTCGGCCAGGCACTGGTCCAGCGTCATCATGCCCGCGGACTGGCCGGTCTGGATCGAGGAATACATCTGCGCGATCTTGTTCTCGCGGATCAGGTTGCGGATGGCGGCGGTGCCCAGCATCACCTCGTACGCGGCCGCGCGGCCGCTGCCGTCCTTGACCTTGCAGAGCGTCTGCGAGATGACAGCGATGAGCGACTCGGACAACATGGCGCGGACCATGTCCTTCTCGGCCGCCGGGAAGACGTCGACGATGCGGTCCACGGTCTTGGCGGCGCTGGAGGTGTGCAGCGTGCCGAAGACCAGGTGGCCGGTCTCGGCCGCGGTGAGCGCCAGGCGGATGGTCTCCAGGTCGCGCATTTCGCCCACCAGGATGGCGTCCGGGTCCTCTCGCAGGGCCGAGCGCAGCGCGTTGGAGAAGCTGAGCGTCTGCGGGCCCACCTCGCGCTGGTTGATCAGGCATTTCTTGGATTCGTGCACGAACTCGATCGGGTCCTCGATGGTGAGGACGTGGCCGTACGCGTTGTCGTTGAGGTAATCCACCATGGCGGCGAGCGTGGTGGACTTGCCCGAGCCCGTGGGGCCGGTGACCAGCACCAGGCCGCGCGGCTTGAGCGCCAGATCCGCGAAGATGCGCGGGCTGCCCAGCTGCTCCAGCGTGAGGATCTTGGACGGGATGGTGCGGAACACCGCGCCGGCGCCGCGGTTCTGGTTGAAGGCGTTGACGCGGAAGCGGGCGAGGCCCTGGATCTCGAACGAGAAGTCGCACTCCAGCGAATCCTCGTAGTGCTTGCGCTGCGTGTCGTTCATGATGTCGTACACCAGCGCGTGCACCTGCTTGTGCGACATCGGGTCGACGTTGATGCGGCGCACGTCGCCGTGCACGCGGATCATCGGCGGCAGGCCGGCGGACAGGTGAAGATCGGACGCCTTGTTCTTGACCGAGAAGGCGAGCAGCTGGGTGATGTCCATGTGGGGGGATCCGCGCCTGCGTTTGCCGGGGGACCGGCGCCCTTCGCCGGATCCGTCCGTTGTCTTATGCTCCGGCCCCGATGGCCAGCGTCGCAGCGAACATACTACAAGTCCGGGACCGCGTAAGTGGGGCAATCCGGGCATTTGACCGGATGGCCGGCAGCGTGTCGCTGCTGGCCGTGAGCAAGCTGCAGCCGCCCGAAGCGGTTCGTGACGCGTTCCACGCCGGGCAGCTTTCCTTCGGCGAGAATTACGTGCAGGAGGCCCTGGACAAGATCGCCGTCCTGGCCGACCTGCGGTCGCAGCTGCAGTGGCACCTGATCGGCCCGCTGCAGAGCAACAAGACACGTGCCGTGGCGGAGGCGTTCGACTGGGTGCACTCGGTGGACCGGCTGAAGCTGGCCGAGCGGCTGTCGGCGCAGCGGCCGGCGGGGATGGCGCCGCTGCAGGTGTGCGTGCAGGTGAACGTCAGCGGGGAGGCGTCGAAGAGCGGGGTGCCGCTGGCCGAGGCGCCGGCCCTGGCGCGCGCCGTGGCGGGCCTGCCGGGCCTGCGCCTGCGCGGCCTGATGGCGATCCCGGCCCCGGCGTCGGGCCTGGCGGCGCAGCGCGTGCCCTACCGGGCGATGCGCGAGCTGTTCGAGGTGCTGGTGGCCGAAGGCCTGGCGCTGGACACGCTGTCGATGGGGATGAGCGACGACCTGGAGGCGGCCGTGGCGGAAGGGGCGACGATCGTGCGGGTGGGCACCGCGATCTTCGGGCGGCGTGGCTGAGGGGTCAGGTCTTGCCACTTGCCCCGCAGGCAAGTGGCAAGACCTGACCCCGTCACCTTCAGTGCGCGAGCTCGGCGAAGTGATCGTCGGCGACGACCGGCGCGGCGAAGACTTCCACCACCGACAGGCCGTCGCGCAGGTCCAGGCTGGAATCCAGCCAGCCCTGGCAGGCGCCGCGGCTGTCCAGGCCCAGTTCATCCATCCAGTTCAGCGTCTCGGCCGTGGGCCACACGCGGCGGTAGACCACCCCGCGCACCGGCGCCGGCGCCGGCGCCGGCAGGGGCAGCGCGCCGCAATGGCGGGCCGCGTCGTTGCAGGCAGCGATGAAATCGTCGACGTTGCGCATTTTCCGTGTTCCCTTCCAGCCACGAGGCCGTCGTTGCGGCCGATGTCGAGACTGTGCCGGAGGGGAAGGGGGTGCGCGTCCTCCTGAAGGGGGGAGGTGGGGGCCCCTGGATGGGGGGAGCCCGGCGGAATGCTGGTCAGATGGGCAGCGCGTTGGTGGTCTTGACCTCTTCCATCACGGTGTAGGTGCGCGTCTCCCGCACCCCCGGCAACGACCAGATGACGCTCGCGATCATCTCCCGGTAGGCGGCCATGTCCGCCACGCGGGTCTTGATCAGGTAGTCGAAGCCGCCCGCCACCAGGTGGCATTCCAGGATCTCGGGGCGGGTCTGCACGGCGGCCTTGAACGTGTCCATCACGTCCGGAGCCGTGCGATCCAGCAGCACCTCGATGAACACCATCATGCTGGCGCCCAGCTTGTTGGGGTTCAGCCGGGCCTCGTAGCCCAGGATGAAGCCGTCGCGCGTCAGGCGCTTGACGCGCTCCAGCACGGCGGTGGGGGACAGGTGCACCTCCTCCGCCAGCTTAAGGTTGCTGATGCGGCCGTCGCGCTGCAGGACGCGCAGGATGCGGGCGTCGATCTTGTCGATGCCCTTGTCCGTGAGCGAGCCGGCAGCTGCGGAGGACGTGTCGGCCGTGGTCTTGTTCATGTGGATGAATCTCCGAGGCCTTTGGCCAAATCCGAATTTATCTCCTGGATTCTCGCCCTAAGCTACTAGATTATCCAGTCGGGTTTTCTACTGCCCGTCGGGACGCCTGCCGGCATCCGCCGCGGCGGCGCCCGCCAGTTGCCCCCTTCCCATGCCCCACACCTCCACCGCCCCCTTCGTCGCGGGCCCGCAACACGCGCGCCTGCCCTATCCGTATCGCCCGGAGGCCGAGGTGGTGGCCACCGCGCTGGCTGCCCTGGCCGGCGGGGGCCTGCGCTGGCCGGCCGTCGTGGCCACCGCCCGCCCCTGGGTGGAACAGGTGCGGCAGAGGCCCGCGCCGTTCTGGGCGATGGAATCGCTGCTGCGCGAGTACCCGATCTCCAGTGCCGAGGGCCTGGCCCTGATGCGCCTGGCGGAGGCCCTGCTGCGGGTGCCCGACGTGGAGACGGCCGTGGCGCTCACCGCCGACCAGCTGGGCCGCGCGGAGTTCGACTCGGACTCGGTGGGCGACGGCCCGCACCGCATGCTGGCGGGCATCTCGGCCACGGCCATCTCGCTGTCCAAGAAGTTCCTGCCGGGCGCCGACGAGGAGGCCGGCCTGCTCAAGCGCCTGGGCGCCAAGACCGTGGTGGCCGCCACCGTCCGCGCCATCCAGCTGCTGGGGCGCCAGTTCGTGCTGGGCCGCACCATCGGCGAGGCGATGGGCGAGGCCAAGGATGCCCGCAAGCAGATGGGCCAGCGCGCCGAGGCCGCGGGCCTGCGCTTCTCGTACGACATGCTGGGCGAAGGCGCCCGCACCGAGGCCGACGCGGAGCGCTACCTGGCGTCGTATGCCAACGCCATCGACGCCATCGCCGCCAGCACGGGCACGGGCGGCGTGGCGCGCTCGCCCCAGACCGCGGACGGCATCTCCATCAAGCTGTCGGCGCTGTTCTCGCGCTACGAGGACGCGCAGCGCGACCGCGTGTTCGCCGAGCTGCTGCCGCGCGTGTGGCAACTGGTGGAGAAGGCCGCGAAGGCCAACCTCAACCTCACCATCGACGCGGAGGAAGTGGACCGGCTGGAGCTGTCGCTGGACGTGCTGGAGGCGCTGGCCGCGCGCATCGCCGCCACGTTCCCGCAGTGGCAGGGCTTCGGGCTGGCCGTGCAGGCCTACCAGACGCGCGCGCTGGCCGTGGTGGACGAGGTGGCACGCATCGCGCGCACGCACGGCCTGAAGTTCATGGTGCGCCTGGTGAAGGGCGCCTACTGGGACGGCGAGATCAAGCGCGCCCAGGAGCAGGGCCTGGCGGGCTACCCCGTGTTCACGCACAAGACGCACACCGACATCAGCTACCTGGCCTGCGCGCAGGCGCTCATCGGACACGCCGACGTCATCTACCCGCAGTTCGCCACGCACAACGCCGGCACCATCGCGGCCATCCTGCAGATGGCGCGCGCGCAGGGCGCGGCCTTCGAGATGCAGCGCCTGCACGGCATGGGCGAGGGCATCTACCGCGAGGTGATGAAGGACCCGACCGTGCCGTGCCGCGTGTACGCGCCCGTGGGCGAGCACCGCGACCTGCTGGCCTACCTGGTGCGCCGCCTGCTGGAGAACGGCGCCAACTCGAGCTTCGTGCACCAGCTGGCCGACAACGCCGTCGACGTCGAGGCCCTGCTGGCCTCGCCCATGAACGAAACCCACCCCACCGCCTTCGCCATGCCCGCCGACCTCTACCCCCCGCTGCACGGCCTGAAGCGCCGCAACTCCACCGGCGCCGACCTGACGTCGCTGCAGGACCGCGCCCCGCTGGACGCCGCCGTGGCCGCCACCGTGGTGCCGGTGGTGGCCGAGGCGTCCACGTCGGACGTCACTGCCGCCATGAAGCGCCTGGAGGCCGGCGTGGAGGCGTGGAACGACCGCCCCGTGGCCGAGCGCGCCGCCATCATCCGCCGCGCGGGCGACCAGCTGGATGCCCGCCTGGCGGAGTTCTGCGGCCTGCTGGTGAAGGAAGCCCACAAGACGCTGGGCGACTGCGTGGCCGAGGTGCGCGAGGCGGTGGACTTCTGCCGCTACTACGCCGACCAGGCCGAGGTGCGGCTGGCGTCGCAGCCGCTGCCCGGGCCCACCGGCGAGAGCAACGAGCTGCGGATGAACGGCCGAGGTGTGTTCGTGTGCATCTCGCCGTGGAACTTCCCGCTGGCGATCTTCGCGGGCCAGGTGGTGGCCGCGCTGGTGGCGGGCAACACCGTGGCGGCCAAGCCCGCCGAGCAGACGCCGGCCGTGGCCGCGCGCATGGTGGCGCTGCTGCACGAGGCCGGCGTGCCGGCCGACGCGTTGGCGCTGCTGCACGGCCCGGGCGAGACGGTGGGCGCCGCCCTGGTGGCCGACCCGCACACCGCGGGCGTGTGCTTCACCGGCTCCACGCAGGTGGCGCGCATCATCCAGCGCACGCTCGCCAACAAGGACGGCGCCATCACGCCGCTGATCGCCGAGACCGGGGGCCTGAACGCCATGCTGGTGGACTCGAGCGCGCTGCCCGAGCAGGTGGTGGACGCGGTGGTGCAGAGCGCCTTCCGCAGCGCCGGCCAGCGCTGCTCCGCGCTGCGGCTGCTGATCGTGCACGAGGGCATCGCCGACGCTGTGATCCACATGATCCAGGGCGCGCTCGCGGAGCTGGAGGTGGGCGATCCTGCGAAGCTGACGACCGACGTGGGCCCCGTGATCGACCAGGAGGCCTACGACAACATCCAGAAGAACCTGCAGCGCCTGGACCGCGACGCGAGGAAGCTGGGCGCCACGCCGGTGGCGTCGTCGTTCCCGCGCCTGGTGGCGCCGTGCGCGTACGAGATCGGCAGGATCGCCGACCTGAAGGAGGAGATCTTCGGCCCGGTGCTGCACGTGGTGCGCTGGAACGGCGACGTCGAGGACGTGATGCGCCAGGTGAACGCGCTGGGCTACGGCCTGACGCTGGGCATCCAGACCCGCATCGACAGCCGCGCGCTGCGCCTGGCCAAGCTGGCGCGCATCGGCAACGTCTACGTCAACCGCAACATGATCGGCGCGGTGGTGGGCGTGCAGCCGTTCGGCGGCGAGGGGCTGTCGGGCACGGGCCCGAAGGCCGGCGGGCCGCACTACCTGTACCGGTTCTGCGCGGAGCAGACGTTGACGATCAACACGGCGGCGGCGGGGGGCAACGCCTCGCTGCTGGCGGGCGGGCACTGACGTTCCCGAGGGGTCAGGTCTTGCCACTTGCCCCCTCGACGCGTTTCCCGGTAACTTCGCCGCCGTGGGGCCAGTGGCAAGACCTGACCCCTCCACTCCGGAGGACCCGATGGACGACGACACGTTCGAAGGCGGCTGCGATTGCCGCGCCGTGCGCTACCGGCTGCGCTCGCGGCCGCTGTTCGTGCATTGCTGCCACTGCCGGTGGTGCCAGCGCGAGACGGGATCCGCGTTCGCGATGAACGCGCTGATCGAGACCGACCGCATCGAGCGGCTGGGCAGCGTCGAGCCCGAGCTGGTGCACACCCCGTCCGACAGCGGCCAGGGCCAGCAGATCGCGCGCTGCCCCACCTGCCGCGTGGCCGTTTGGAGCCACTACGCGGGCGCGGGCCCGAAGCTCGCGTTCGTGCGCGTGGGCGCGCTGGACGAACCGGACCGGCTGCCGCCCGACATCCACATCTTCACGGAATCGAAGCAGCCGTGGGTGGTGATCCCGCCGGGGTCGGCCGTCGTGCCGCAGTACTACCGCAGCGCGGAGTACTGGTCGGACGAGGCGCTGGCGCGGCGCAAGGCGATCTTCCCGGCGCGCTAGCTGCGAGGGCCGCGGGCCGTTCGGCCCGGCCGTCGGCAAGCGCTGTTCGTCCTCTGTGCGGAGGATGCGCGATCGTTCCCCCGAATCTCCAATGTGCGTGACGCCCGACCAACAGGGCGCAACCCACACACCTTGGAGGTTCCCATGTCCGAACGTCACGCCATCCCGTCGCGCCTGCGCGTCCTGTCCCTCGCCGCGGCTTGCGCGGCCACCGCCGCCTCGCTCACCGCCTGTGGCGGCAGCGGCGACGGCACCAGCGCCCCGCCGCAGTCGCCCCCGCCGCCGCCCGCGGCCACGCAGGTGGCCGGCGTGGCCGCCACCGGCGCCGCGTTGGCCAACGCGACCGTGTCCGCGCATTGCGCGGCCGGCAGCGCCAGCGCCACCACGGACGCCAACGGCGCATTCGCGCTCACGCTGCCGGCCACCGCGTCGCTGCCTTGCGCGCTGGAGGCCACCGATGCCGATGGCAAGGCGTGGCACGGCCTGGCGAGCGGCGCGGAGCACACCACCGTGCACGCCAACCTCACGCCGATGACGGAGCTGCTGGTGGCGCGCCTGGCGGGCCAGGACCCGGCGCAGTGGTTCGCGTCGTTCGACGCCACCGCGGCCGCCGCGGCCGGCGCCGCCGCCGTGAGCGACGCGACGCTGTACACCACCACGCTGATGATCGCCGCCGGGCTGGACCCCGCCGCGGTGACCGACCCGCTGGGCGGCGCGCTGCAGCCTGGCTCGGGCAGCGGCTACGACGCGGCGCTGGTGGCGCTGCAGGCGCGGCTGGCCGCGGTGGGCACCGACTGGCCCACGCTGGCCACGGCCGTGGCCGCGTCGTCCAACGCCGCCACGGCGCCCACGAGCTCGGAGCCCACGCTGGCGCCGGCCGGCCTGGTCTCCACGCCCGCCGCCGCCTGCCCCGCCCTGCGCAGCGGCCGCTACCGCACCATCGGGCCGTACTACTCCAGCTCGCCCGACGACCAGGTGGACGTGGAGGACGTCGACGCCGCGACGCTGCAGGCGACGTCGGAAGGCAATGGCGAGGTCGAGCAGTGGACGGCGGTGGGCACCTGCCACTTCACCGCGCCCACGGGCGACGGGCGCACCAAGGACCTGGTGGTGTCACCCGCGGGCGTGGGCATCGTGCGCACCGTCGCGGCGGACGGCACCTGGCGCATCGGCCTGGCGTTCCCCGAGCAGGCGCACACGATCGCGGACCTGCGCGGCAGCTATGCGCTGATGAGCTTCGGCCAGTCCAACGATGCGGCCGACAGCCCCGCCACCGCCACGTACGCCCCGGGCAGCTCCTTCTTCACGCTGGACGCCAGCGGTGGCGTCAGCGCCGCGCAGGGCTGCCCGCTGTTGACCGACTGTGCCGCGAACAACGACACCTACGTGCTGTCGCCGCACGATGGCGGCGGCTTCGACCTGCACGACGTCACCGAGGACTGGACCGACCGCTACTACGTCTACCAGCCGGGCTCCGGGGAGCGGATGCTGGTGTCGGTGAGCGGCGACGGCTCGCTGGCCATCGCCACGCCCGCGCGCGCGAACGCGGCCGCGGCGGTGGGATCGCACTCGGCCAACTGGAACATCGGCGCCTACATCGACATGCAGGCCTGGCCGGTCCTGTCCACCGCGGCGTACACCACGCTGTCCGTGGACGATGTCGCGGGCACGCTGACGCGCCAGAGCGATGCCGACGGGCACGTCGAGACGCTGCACGTGAACTCGCCCTTTGACGGCTTCAACCACCGCGCGGCGGGCACGGCGCTGAACGCGCAGGGCAACGTCGTGAACATCTACGAGTTCACGTCCCTGTCCGTGCACGGCGCGGGCTTCTCGATGCTGTGGCTGCCGGGCCTGGGCTACGCGGGCAACCTGGGCGAGTTCATGTTCTCAATCCAGCAGCCCCAGCTGTGAGCCGACGGGCAGCGACGTGTCGCCGCCGGCCGGCGATGCGGTCATTGCCGGGGGCATGGGCGTGGCCGAGGCGGCCGCCCCGGGCCCCCTGGCCGCGCGCACGGGCTCGTGCACCGGGCAGCGCGCGCGACCCGAGCGCGCGTTGGCCGAGGCCTCGTAGGCCGGCCGCCGCGCGCGGTTCACGCCGCCCAACGGCTGGTGCGCCACGAGCCCGTGCCACGGGCTGAACGACAGCCCCTCGTCCTGCTCGCGCAGGGCATCGCCCTCCGGGGTCGCCTGGGGCGGCACCGTCAGGCGCGCCACCGTGACGAAGGGGCTGCGATCCTGCGGCCATTCCACGGACGCGTCCTCGATGGGCATGTCCTCCACCGACGTGCACAGCTGCGCGCGCAGCTCCCAGGTGCCGCCGTGCTCGCGCACATGGTCGGACACCGCGGCACGCAGGCCGTCGGGGTCGCCGTCCAGGTCGACGGCGGCGCCTTCCAGCAGCGCCAGGTCGCGCGACACGGGCACCAGTGCGTACTTGGCCACGTAGGTGCCGTGGCGGAACGGCACCTGCGTGTACACGGTGGCCCCCAGCGGATGGTCGATGGCGTGGCCGCCCAGGCCGCTGAGCGTGGCGCTGGACGTGCCCACGGCCTCCAGCACGTGCTCCGCGCCGCGGGCCAGCGCCGAGAACGCGCGCTTCAGGCTCGGGACGCGGTCGGTGGTGGCGGCCAGCAGCTTCAGGCTCTTGAGGAACTGCTTCGGGCCGGGCGCGAGGAACACGGGGCCGTCGACGAACAGGAAATCCTGCGTGGCGTGCTCCGGGCCGGGCAGGCGCTCGCCCTCGACGCCCAGCACCTTCAGCGCGATGCCGCGCGGTGTGGAGACGTGGTCGTCCAGCTCGTCGCCGGGGGAGGTGGACAGGCGCAGGATCGCGTCGTGCACGCCCGGCGTGGCGAACAGGCCCTGGGCCCAGGGCGCGTCCACGGGCAGCACCTGCAGCTGGCCGCGCAGGATGCCATGCGACTTGGCGTGCACGCTGCGCAGCGCGCGGCCGGTGTCGGCATGGGTGGTGGCCGAGATCTCCAGCAGCGTGTCGGTGAGGGCGCGGAAGGTCTCGGGCTCGTCGGCCTCCACCTGCTCGAGCGACGGCGCATACCGCACCAGCGAGGCCTCCGGCGGGAGCGTGGTGGCGGGGGCAGGGCGGGGAGAGGGCATGGAACGGCTCCGGTCGACGATGGAAGCCGCTGGGTGGCAAACGCGTGGCCCGGTGCATGGCGCGCCCATGGAAAAGGGCCCCACGCGGGGGCCCTTCGCAGCACGCGGGCGGTGCCTCAGGGATACAGGCCCCGCTCCTCGCGCGCCATCAGGATGCGCTCGCAGGCCACCGCGAACGTGGCGGTGCGCAGCGTGATCTGGTGGCGATCGGCCGTCTCCCAGATCTTCTTCAGCGCGTCGACCATGATCTTGTCGAGGCGCACGTTGATCTCGTCCTCGCTCCAGAAGAAGCTGGAGAAGTCCTGCACCCACTCGAAGTACGAGACCGTGACGCCGCCGGCGTTGCAGATGACGTCGGGCACGACCAGGATGTTGCGGCCGGCCATCACGTCGTCGGCGGCGGGCAGCGTGGGGCCGTTGGCGCCTTCCAGCACCATGCGGGCCTTCAGGCGGTTGGCGCGGTCCACCGTGATCTGGCCCTCGAGGGCGGCCGGGATCATGATGTCGCACGACACGTCCCAGAACTCCTCGTTGCCCATGTGGTCCGCGCCCTTGAAGCCGGCCACGCCGCCCGTGCTGTTGACGTGCGGGATGAGCTCGGCCATGTCGAAGCCGTTCATGTTGACGATGGTGCCGGTGTGGTCCTGCGCGGCCACGATCTTGGCGCCCGCCTGGTGGAACAGCTCGCAGGCCGACGAGCCCACGTTGCCGAAGCCCTGCACGGCCACCTTGGCGCCGTTGAGGTCCAGGCCGATGCGGCGCGCGGCTTCGCGGCCAGTGACGAACACGCCGCGGCCCGTGGCCTTGACGCGGCCGGCCGAGCCGCCCAGGTGGATGGGCTTGCCGGTGACGACGCCCGTGGCGGTGGCGCCCACGTTCATCGAGTACGTGTCCATCATCCAGGCCATGATCTGGCCGTTGGTGTTGACGTCCGGCGCGGGGATGTCCTGCTGCGGGCCGATGATCAGGCCGATCTCGCTGGTGTAGCGGCGCGTCATGCGCTCCAGCTCCTTGATCGACAGCTTCTTCGGGTCGACGCGGATGCCGCCCTTGGCGCCGCCGTAGGGCAGGTTCACCGCGGCGTTCTTCACCGTCATCCACGCGGACAGGGCCATCACCTCTTCCAGCGTGACGTCCGGGTGGTAGCGCACGCCGCCCTTGCCGGGGCCGCGCGACATGTTGTGCTGCACGCGGAAGCCCTCGAAGTGGGCCACGCTGCCGTCGTCCATCTCGATGGGCACGTCGACGATCAGCGCGCGCTTGGGGTGCTTGAGCGTCTCGGACAGGCGGGCCAGCTTGCCCAGGTAGGGCACCACGCGATCCACCTGCGACAGGTACGTGCCCCACGGGCTGTCCGCGGTGGGATTGACGTACGACAGGCTGTTCATGCGGGTGACGCCGCGCGGCGATTCGGTGCTGTTGCTCATGACAACGGGGGTCCAGGTTGGGGTTCTTCTGCGGTGCGACGCCGCCGGCTGCCGCCTCGTGAGCGGGAGCGATGGAGCGGTCATCGCGGGGTGGCGGCACTGTAGGCGGGAACCCGCCGAATTTGTCACCGGGGCTCATGCATGTTTTGCATAGTTGCTGCGGCGACGCGTCATGCTCGGCTGTCGCGTGGCTGGCGGCGCGTGACATCCGGCACACTGGCGCGATGAGCACCGCCCCCGCTTCCCCGCTGCCCACGCCCTCGTCGACGTCCTCCGGCCGCATCGCCTTCATCGGCGGCGGCAACATGGCCGGCGCCATCCTGGGTGGGCTGCTGGCCGCCGGGCGCGACGCGCGCAGCGTGCTGGTGGTGGAGCCGTTCGAGGCCACCGCCGCCGGCCTGCGCCAGCGCTTCGGCGTCACCGTGCTGCCGGCCGGTGGCCCCGAGCTGGCCGGCATCGACACGGTGGTGTGGGCCGTCAAGCCGCAGGTGTTCGGCGAGGCCGCCGCGCCCTGCGCCGCGCACGTGGGCGGCGCGCTGCACCTGTCGGTGATGGCAGGGATCCGCAGCGGCGCGATCGCGCACGCGACAGGGGCGGCGCGCGTGGTGCGCGCGATGCCCAACACGCCCGCGCTGATCGGGCGCGGCATCGCGGGGCTCTATGCACGCGACGCCGTGGACGCCGCGGACCGCGCCACGGTGCAGGCCGTGCTGGCCCCGACCGGCCGCACGCTGTGGGTGGCGCGTGAGGAGGACCTGGACGCCGTGACCGCGCTGTCCGGCTCGGGCCCGGCCTACGTGTTCTACGTGATCGAGGCGATGGAGCGGGCCGGCATCGACATGGGCCTGCCGCCGGCGCAGGCACGCGCGCTGGCGCTGGCCACCGTGGACGGCGCCGCCGCGCTGGCCATCGGCTCGGAGGAGCCGCCGGCCACGCTGCGCGCGCGGGTGACGTCGAAGGGCGGCACCACGCACGCGGCCCTCACGTCGATGGAGGCGGCGGGCGTGGGGCCCGCCATCGAGGCGGCGATCCGCGCGGCGCAGGTGCGCGCGGGGGAACTGGGGGACGAGTTCGGCTGACCGCGGGCCGCGCTCAGGCGCGTGACGGGGCGCGCTTGCGGGGGGCCGTCTTGCTGGCGGCGGTCTTGACGGTGGCGGTCTTGGTGGTGGCCGCCTTGGTGGTGGCGGCCTTGGTGGCGGCGGTCTTGGTGGCGGCGGTCTTGGTGACTGTCTTGCCGGTGGCGGTCTTGCTGCGGGCGGTCTTGACGGCAGCGGACTTCTCCACCTCCCCGGGCGCAGGCTCCTGCGCGGGCGAGGCCACGAAAGGCCACGCGAGCGGCGCGGCGAACGACGTGGGTGGCGCCGGGTCGGTGCGCGGTGCCAGCGGCGGGAAATCAGGCGGGCGGCGTTTGCCTGGCTTGCCCGGTTTGCCCTGCTTGTTCGTCTTGTCCTTCGCAGGCCTGTCGTGGCCCGCCAGGCCCATGCCCGCCTTCTTCTTGCCCAGCGGGTGCTTGCCGGGCCTGCCCGGGGCCGGCACCGCGGCATCCGTGGCACCGGCGGCGCGCCGGACCGCCCCCGACGCCACCGGCGGCGCCAGCCTGGCACCGTGCTGCTGCCGTGCGTGCGCGCTGGGTTCCCAGGCCGCGCGTCGCCTCAGCGCCCACTGGCCCGCCGGACCCGCCGCGATGAAGTCCCATTCGCCGCGCCGCACGAACTCGTTGACGGCCTGGAAGACGCCGTGGTGGACGCCGTCGGGATTGGGCGCCCAGTCATCGCCGAACAGGATGCCGCGTGGCGCCAGCAACGCCGCGGCGGCCTCGAGCTCGGCCAGCGTCTCCTGGTACTTGTGGGACGCGTCCAGGTAGAGCCAGTCCAGCGGCTCGTCGAAACGCTCGGGGCACGGGAAGCGCGCCTCCACGAATCGCCGGTCCACGTGCTCGAAGCGCTGCGTGCGCCACTGCGCGTCCTGGTAGGCCACGGCGGTGGGCAGCGTGTCGTCGTTCGTGTACGGACCCTTGAACCCGAAATGCGCGCCGGTGAGGCGCCACGGGTCGACGAAGTAGGCCTTGCGTGGCTCGAGGTGCTCCAGCAGCTGCTCGGAGAAGTGCCCGCGGAACACGCCCACCTCGGCCCCGACGCCGCCGCGGGCCACGTACTCCAGGATCCAGAGCCGGTCGGGCAACCGCCGCAGCTCGAAGGCCGGGAACGGATAGAGGCGATCGCTCTCGGCCAGGGAACGGGGCGGCGGCGGCATGCGGGGGGTGAGCGGCGGGAGGTCGACGGCGCCTGGTGAGCGACTGTCGGTCAACCGCGTGTGGTGGTCTTGCGGCCCGTGGTCTTGGTGGCCGACTTGGCCGGCGTCTTCCTGGCGGTCGTCGAGTTGCCCGCGGAGTTGCCCGTGGACCTGGCGGAAGCGCCCGTGGCCTTCTCACCCGGCGTGGGCAGGCCGCCGGCAACACCGGTCTTGCCCGCCTTGCCCTTGCCGGCCTTCGCGCCGGCGCCTGCGCCTGCGCCCGCGCCCGCCTTGCCGGCCTTGTTGCCCCGGCTCGTCTTGCCTTCGCCGCCACCCGCCTTGTTCGCGCCCTGGCCCGCCTTCGCAGCCTTGTTGGCGCCCGCGCCCGCCTGGTTGCCCTTGGCGCCCTTGCCGGCCTTGGGCGAGGCTTCCGCGTCGCCGTCGTCGCGACCCTGGCTGCGTGCCGCCTTGGCCGCGGCCTTGGCACCGGCCTTCTTGCCGCCGGCGCCAGCGCCGGCTCCGGCCTTGCCGCCCTTGCCGCCCTTGCCCTTGCCGGCCTTGGGCGCGGCGCCTTCGCCGTCGCCCTCGCCCTCGCCGTCCTTCCAGGCCACGTGGCGACGCATCGCCCACTGGCCCGCCGGGCCGGCGGCGACGATGTCCCAGTTGCCGCCCTTGGCGAACTTGTTCACCGCGTTGAACACCAGGTGCTGCGGCGCCTCGGTGGACCAGCCGTCGCCCAGCAGCAGGCCGCGCGGGCTCAGCAGGCGGGCGGCGGCGTCCAGCGCCTTCATCAGGTGCGCGGTGCCCGCGGTGCCGGCCAGGTAGAGCCAGTCGAGCTTGTCGGTGATGCGCGTGGCCACGTCCGGCAGCGCGCCGTCCACCACCTGGGTTTCCGTGCCCGTGAACTTCTTGAAGCGCTCGGCCGGGTCCTTCTCGGGCGCGGTGGCCTCCACGAACCAGGCCTTGCGCGGCGTCGCGCCCTCGAGCAGCGCCTCGGGGAAGTCGTCGCTCAGCGTGCCCACGGCGGCGCCGACGCCGCCCGCGGCGACATGGGAGAGGATCCAGCGGCGATCGGGGGAAGCAGGGGTACGGGTGGCCATGGGTGATGAAGGTTGGAGTGGAACGGAAAGGGGAGGAGGACGGGGACGCGCGGCGCTCAGAACGCGAGCACCCCCGCGGGGAATGCAACGACCGTGCCGGCGAACACCGTGGCGCCGAGCCAGTGGTTGGCGCGGAACGCGCGGAAGCAGCCGTCGCGGGTGCGGCGGCGTATCAACGTCCAGTGCCAGAGCGCCTGAGCGCCTGCCACGGCCACGGCCGCCTGGAAGGCCACGCCCATGCCGAAGCGCAGGCCCAGCGCGGACCACGCCGCCAGGTTGGCGGCGTAGAACAGCATCACGGCGGCCACGTCGAAGCGGCCGAGCGTGATGGCGGAGGTGCGGATGCCGATCTTCAGGTCGTCGTCGCGGTCGACCATGGCGTACTCGGTGTCATAGGCCAGCACCCAGAACAGGTTGGCCAGCAGCAGCCACCACGCGGTGGGCGGCACGGCGGCACGCACCGCGGCCAGGCTCCATTCGTGGCTGCCCAGCGCAGCGCTGAAGGCCATCGGGATGCCGAAGCTGAAGGCGACACCCAGCACGGCCTGCGGCATCGCCATCACGCGCTTGGCGAACGGATAGACGCACGCGATGGCCAGCGCCACGAAAGACAGCAGGATGGTGGGCGGGTTGGTGGTGAGCACCAGGCCGAACGCCAGCAGCGCCAGCACGGCGCCCACGGCCAGGGCCTCCTGCGCCGACAGCGCGCCGCGCGTGACGGGGCGGTTGGCGGTGCGCTCGACGTGGCGGTCGAACTCGCGGTCGGCGACGTCGTTGACGCAGCAGCCCGCGCTGCGCATCAGGATGGTGCCGCCCACGAAGACGAGCAGCAGGTGCCAGCCCGGGAAACCGTCGGCCGCGATCCACAGCGCGGCCAGCGTGGGCCACAGCAGCAGCAGCCAGCCGGCGGGGCGGTTCCAGCGGATCAGGTCCAGGTAGAGGGCGAGGCGTTGCCGCATGGGGCGCATTGTGGCGCGCCCGGGTGGCCCGGGGCGTCGGCTGTTTCCCGCTGTTTCTGGGGGGAAGCTGAAGGCGAGGTCAGGTCGCAGACCTGACCCCCGGCGCGCCGCCCGCCACCCGACGGATCAGCGCCAGCCCTTGCGGCAGGCACACCGTCCTCAGGTCGAAGCGATTCACCACCGTCTCGCGCGCGGCCCCGCGCAGCGCGCGCTGCGCGGCCGGGCGCGCCAGCGCCTGCGCCACCGTGTCCGCGATCGCGGCCGTGTCGAAGAAGTCCACCAGCCGGCCATTGGCGCCGTCGACGATCACCTCCTCCACAGGCGCGGTGCGGCTGGCCACCACGCAGCAGCCGGCCGACATCGCCTCCAGCAGCGACCACGACAGCACGAACGGGTAGGTGAGGTAGACGTGCGCCGCCGACACCTGCAGCACCTTCAGGTACTGCGGGAAGGGCAGCTTGCCCGTGAAGTGCACGCGCGACAGGTCGAGCTTGTCGCCCAGCTCCTCCGTCATCGCCCGGCGCCAGCTGCGTCCCTGCGAGGCCTTGCGGCCGTAGCTGACGCCGTCGCCCCCCACCACCAGCACGCGCGCCTGCGGGCTCCCCGCCAGCAGCGCGGGCAGCGCGCGCATGAACACGTGGAAGCCGCGGTAGGGCTCCAGGTTGCGCGCCACGTAGGTGACGATGGGCTCGCCGGCGCTGAAGCGTTCGCCCTGCCAGTCGAAGGTGGCGTGCGCGTCGGGCACCAGTGCGTCGGTGTCCACGCCCTCGTGCACGACTGCGATGCGCTCGCGGTAGGGCGCGGGAAAGCGCGATCGCTGCCAACCGGTGGGCGACACGCCGGCGTCGCAAGCGTCCAGCGCCGACAGGAAGAGGGCGTTGCGCAGGCGCAGGCGCAGCGTGTTGTCCAGCGTGGACGGGAACTCCGGGTCGAAGCCGACGTCCGCGCCCGTGGCCGAGAAGAAGAACTCGAAGTAGTTCAGCAGCGGCACCTGCGGGAAAACGTCCTTCACGAACAGCGATTCGCCCCAGCCGGGGTGCGCCACCACCACGTCGGGCACCAGGCCCTTGCCCTTCAGCTGCAGCAGCGCGCGCGCCACCACCTGGCCGCGGCGCACCTGCGCGTCCGCATCGGCCAGGTAGGGGTGCGGGTTGGGCTTGGTGTCGGGCTCGCCCAGCGCGTAGCTGACGATCTTCAGGCGCGGGTGCACCTTGGCCGCGCGCGGCGCGGCGGCCTGCTCGCCGATGGCCCAGACCTCGTTGGCGGGGTCGTCGCACAGCGCGCGCATCAGGTGCGGGAACTGGCCGGGGATGTTCTGGTGGATGAACAGGACGCGCATGGGGCTGAGATTGTGGGGGCGCGGGCCCGTCGTTGCCGTCGTTCAGGTTGGCGACAGATTTGGGTTTTCCCTTCGTGAACCTGACACGGCGGCATGGCCAAATCACGGGCATAGATCACGGATCGTGCCGCCCAGGCCGATCCATCCGTGGCCGACCAACGGCCCGTCATCGGGGAGGAACCACATGTCACGCAACGCCTTCGACGAGGGCGCGGCCGCGCTCGCGCGCCCGCAATCCGCTGCTGCCACCGACGCGGCGCCGTTCGACGCCATCAACGGCACGGAGGGCAACGACTACCTGTACGGCACCTCGGGCAACGACACCATCCTCGCCCTTGGCGGCGACGACACGGTGTATGGCAACGGCGGCAACGACAGCATCGACGGCGGCGCCGGCAACGACCTGGTCACGTTCACGGGTGCCAGCACGGTCGCCGGCGGTGCGGGCAACGACACCCTCCTGGTGTCCGGCGACTACTGGAGCGGCAACGCCTCCAACAGCGTGGTCAGCGGCGGCGACGGCAACGACTCCATCGGCAGCAGCGGCTACTACTCGTATGCCACGCACGTCTCCGTGGACGCGGGCGCGGGCGATGACCGCATCGACCTCGTCAACGACGACACCGCCCGGCAGTGGACCATCGCCGGCGGCGACGGCAACGACACCATCGCCTTCCAGAACGGCGGCCACGTCATCGACGGGGGCGCGGGCAACGACGTGTTCGTCGTCAACGCCAGCAACTACGACCCGACGGAGCATGTCGCGACGGTCACCACGGGCACGGGGTCGGACCTGATCCAGTTCGTCGCCATCCCCCAGACCAGCTCGGCCGACAGCGCGCTCGTGGTCACCGACTTCACCACGGGCGCCGGCGGCGACCGCCTCGACGTCGACGCGATGATCGGTTCCCTGCCCGGCTTCGACGGCAGCAATCCGTTCCTCTCGGGCCGCATGACGCTGGTGCAGCAAGGCGCGGACACGTGGCTCGAGGTGAACGTCGGCTATCCCGGCGGCGGTGACGACTGGCGCGTCGTCGCCGTGCTCCAGAACACCACGGCCACGTCCTTCACGGGCGACAACTTCACCGCCGGGCTGTCTCCCAACGGCGATTTCACGCCCCACCTGCTGACCGGCGGCGCGGGAGCCGATTCCTTCGTGGGCGCGGACGGCCACGACTCGCTCAGCGGCGCGGCCGGCAACGACACGCTGGACGGTGGCTGGGGCGGCAACGACACGCTGAACGGTGGCAGCGGCAACGACCTGCTGCTGGGCGGATCCGGCAACGACTCGCTGCTGGGCGGCACCGGCAGCGACGCCCTCTCGGGTGGCAGCGGCAACGACATCCTGCATGGCGGCGACGGCGACGACAACGTGCAGCAGTCCGTGACGCTGCATGGTGTGCTCACCTACGTCACCGGCCTGGACGGCGGCGACGGCAACGACCTGGTCGACGGCGGCACAGGCAACGACATCCTGCTCGGCGGCAGTGGCCACGACACCCTCACCGGCGGCGACGGCAACGACACGCTCACCGCCAACGTGGAGGGCGACATGTCGAACAGCGACATGGTGCACGGCGGCAACGGCAACGACTCGATCGCGGTCGGCGACGGCGACGTCGTCTACGGCGACGCAGGCAACGACACGATCGCCATCCAGGGATCCGGCGCGCTGGTGGACGGCGGCGCGGACGACGACCTCATCTCGGTGAACGCCTGGAGCTCGCAAGCCGCGATCGACACCGTGCTGGGGGGCGACGGCAACGACACGATCACCGCCTGGAGCTACGGCACGGCGCTGTCGCTGGACGGCGGCAACGGCAACGACGTGCTGGTGGTCCATGGGCACGGCACCGCCACCGGCGGCGCCGGCAACGACACGATCGACGTCACCGACATCGACGCCGCGACCACGGTCACGACCGGCGCCGACGCGGACACCGTCGTCGTGAGCTACGACCGCAACGCGCACGCCACCGTCGCCGACTTCACCGCCGGTGCCGGCGGCGACCGCCTCGACGTCTGGTCGGCGCTGGCCCAGTTCGGGCTGACGGGCGACTCGCTCGCGGACCCCTTCCAGGCAGGCACGATGCGCCTCACCGCGAGCGGCAGCGACACGGTGGTGCAGGTCTACGGCGTCGACCCCTACTATGGCGGTGCGCCGGCCTGGCACGACGTCGCCGTGCTGCAGGGCGTGGCGCCCTCGTCCCTGACGGGCGACAACTTCACCGGCGGCATCACGCCGACGCCCGACCTGACCCCGATGACGGTCACTGGCACGTCGGGCAACGACACGCTGACGGCCGGCGAAGGCAACGACCTGGTCACGGGGCAGGCGGGCAACGACCTGATGGATGGCGGCCTGGCCGGCAACGACACGTTGCAGGGCAACGATGGCAACGATACCCTGCTGGGGTATGGCGGCAACGACTCGCTGGATGGCGGCGCCTCCAACGACGCCCTCGCGGGCGGCGTCGGCGACGACACGCTGCTGGGCGGCGACGGCGATGACGCAGGCTACGTCTCCCTGCAGCTGGAACACGGCGTGGTGTCCTGGCAGGGCCTGTCGGGCGGCGCGGGCAACGATTCGATCGATGGCGGCGCGGGCAACGACTACCTCTCGGGGGGCACCGGCAACGACACGCTGATCGGCGGCACGGGCAACGACACCATCGTCGGCATCGACGCGGCCGACTCGGTCACGGGCGGCGCCGGCTTCGACAACCTGCAGATCAGCAACGGCAATGGCCTGTACGTCAACGGCGGCAGCGACGACGACACCATCAACGGCGACAGCTACAACCCCACCAGCCCGATCACCAACAGCACGATCCTCGGCGGCATCGGCAACGACTCGATCTCGCTGTCGCACGTCGACCACAGCACCATCAGCGGCGGCGATGGCAACGACCTGATCTTCGTCGACGCCTCGACGTCGAACCCCTATGGCTACGGCAACAGCTACGGCCCGGGCGCCGCGGACCGCGTGAGCGGCGACGGCGGCAACGACACCATCACGCTGTACGGCACGGGCCACGTGGTGGACCTGGGCGCCGGGGACGACCTGCTGGTGCTGGGCACGTCGGACTATTACGCGACGCAGGCGGGCGCGGCGACGATCACCACCGGCGCGGGCAGCGACACCCTCGTCGCGGTCGCGCCTGGCATCGCGAACTACTGGTACGGCACGCCGGACACGTACGCCACGTCGGAGGTCACCGACTTCACGGCCGGCGCCGGCGGCGACCGCATCGACCTGTCCGCGATCGACGCCCAGCTCGGTCTCGGCAACACCTCCGATCCGTTCGCCAGCGGCAACGCCCGCCTGGTGGCCATGGGCAGCTCGACGCACCTGGAGGTCACCACCGACCACGTGCACTGGACCACCGCGCTGGTGCTGGACAATGTCGCGCCCTCGGCGTTGACCGCGGACAACTTCGTGCAGGCCGTGTCGCCCGTCATCGGCATCAATGCCGCTGCGCCCACCGCGCAGGCGGACAAGACGCTGACCTTCGACGAGGACACCACGGTGCAGCTCGGGCTCTCCGTGCCGAAGGATCCGGACGGCGGCGCGGTGACCATCCGCATCGAGCAGGCGCCGGGCGGCTACGGCTACTCGGGCGGCACGCTGACGGACGGCAATGGCGACTACGTCGGGCAGGGCTCGGTGCTCACGGCCGACCAGCTGACGAGCCTGAAGTTCACGCCCGGCCAGAACGCCAACGGCAACATGGGCGACCTGGTCTACAGCGTGACGGACGACGAGGGCACCGAGGTCTTCCGCACGGTGCACCTGCAGGCCACGCCGGTGAACGACGCTCCCACGCTGTCGCTCTACAACCTGTCGTACTCCGACACGGGCAGCCAGGCGATCAACATCGACCTGCGCACGCACGTGACCGACGTCGACCTCGGCGACACCGTCACCATCGCCATCACCGTCAACGGCGGCGCGCAACCTGACTGGCTGCACTACGACGCAGCCACGGCCACCCTGAGCGGCACCCCGCCCTACGGCTTCACCGACACGCTGACCATCGGCGTCACGGCCACCGACAACCACGGCGCCAGCAGCACGGGGTCCTTCACCGTGTCGGACGTCGGCGTCAACCAGTACCTGACGGACGGCGACGACGTCGCGACCGGCTCGTCGATGGGTGACTGGATCTACGGCTACGGGGGCAACGATTCGATCAGCGGCCTGGCCGGCGACGACTACCTGCAGGGCGGCGAGGGCAACGACACGCTGGATGGCGGCACGGGCCACGACACCCTGGTCGGCTCGGTCGGCGACGATGTCTACGTCGTCGCCTCCAACCTGGCCAACATCCAGGAGAACGCGAACGAAGGCTTCGACACCGTCCGCTCGTCGGTCACCTTCACGCTGCCCGCCAACGTGGAAGCGTTGCAGCTCACCGGCACCGCCAACATCGACGGCACCGGCGGCGCCAACGCCGACACGCTCATCGGCAACAGCGGCGCCAACACGCTGTCCGGCCTAGCCGGCAACGACCTGCTGCAGGGCGGCGGCGGCAACGACTCGCTCGTGGGCGGCACGGGTTCGGACCGCTTCCACTTCGAGGCCACCGGCGCGGCCAACGGCCAGGACACGCTCGTCGACTTCATGAGCGGCAAGACCGGCGACGTGATGGACTTCTCCGCGTTCTTCGGCGCGGGCGGCGCCAGCGTGCTGGACGGCAACCACAAGGGCGGCGACAACTTCGACGCCTTCACCGCGCCGGTCTCGCTCACGGGGAACAACGTGCTGTCGATCAATGACGTGCTGGGCGGCGCCGTGCCCACCTCCGCCGATGCGGCCGCCGCGCTGAACGGTTTCAAGTTCACGACGGCGGGCTCGCACGACGCGGTGATCCTGAAGGACACCAGCACCGGCACCGGCTACATCTTCTTCGGCGTGGAAAGCGGCGACGCCAACCACACGCTGGATGCGGGCGAACTGACGCTGGTGGGCACGGTGAAGTTCGGCGCGGGCGGCAGCTTCGACGGCCTGCTGGCGCAGAACTTCCAGGTGGGTGGCGGGGGCGTGGCCGGCGTGGCCGGGGTGGCGGTCGACCCGGTGGCGCCGCTGGTGCACGAGCACCTGCAGGCGCAGATCACGATCGGGCACAACGCGGCCTGAGACGGCGTCGCGCGACGTGGGGGTCGGGTCTCGGACCCGACCCGTCCTCGATGCGAGGTCAGGTCGAAGACCTGACCCCAGCTTAATCGCCCATGCGCTGCTGGAACACCAGCCCCGCGTGCTCCCGCAGCGCGTGGAACCTGATCTTCGGCCAGTTGCCCTCGATGGCCCGCAGCTCGGCCGCGTACTCCAGCAGCAGCGTGGGCGCGTTCACGGCGTCGTAGGCCACGCGGTGCGAGTTGGCGTCGATGAAGCGCTTCAACTCGTTCTCGCCGCCGTCGGCCGGATCGCACGTCACCCAGCGCGCCACGTTGTAGCGCGCGGGCGTGATGCGGGCGCGCACGCCGTACTCGTGCTCCAGGCGGTGCGCCACCACCTCGAACTGCAGCTGGCCCACCGCGCCCAGCAGCAGCACCGTGCCCAGCAGCGGGCGGAACACCTGGATGGCGCCCTCCTCGCCCAGCTGCGTCAGGCCGGCCTTCAGCTGCTTGGTCTTCAGCGGGTCGGCCACTTCCACGCTGCGGAACAGCTCCGGCGCGAAGAAGGGCAGGCCCGTGAACTGCAGCGTCTCGCCTTCGGTGAGCGTGTCGCCCAGCTGCAGCACGCCGTGGTTGGGGATGCCGATGATGTCGCCGGCGAACGCCTCGTCCAGCAGCTCGCGGCGCTGCGACAGGAAGCTCACCACCGTGTTGGGGCGCAGCTCCTTGCCGGAGCGCACCACCTTCAGCCGCATGCCGCGCTCGAAGTGGCCGGAGGCCACGCGCAGGAAGGCGATGCGGTCGCGGTGCGACGGATCCATGTTGGCCTGGATCTTGAAGACCACGCCGGTGAACTTGGGCTCCTCGGGCAGCACCTGGCGCTGGATGGCGCCGCGCGCGCTGGGCGGCGGGGCCAGCTCCACCAGGGCGTCCAGCACCTCGCGCACGCCGAAGTTGTTGATGGCCGAGCCGAAGAACATCGGTGTCTGCCGGCCGGTGAGGAAGGCCTCGCGGTCGAACTCGGGGGCGGCGCCGCCCAGCAGCTCGATCTCGTCCTGCGCCTGGCCCCAGAACATGCCGAAGCGCTCCGCGTTGGCGGGGTCGGACAGGTCGCTCACCACCTCTTCGTCGCCGCCCGCGCGGTCCTCGCCCGGCGCGAACACGCGCATGTTCTGCTGGCGCAGGTCGACCACGCCGGCGAAGCCCTTGCCCATGCCCACGGGCCACGTGAAGGGCACGACGCTCATGCCCAGCTCGCGCTCGATCTCGTCCATCAGCGCCAGCGGCTCCTGCACCTCGCGGTCCATCTTGTTCACGAACGTGAGGATGGGCGTGTTGCGCGCGCGGCAGACCTGCAGCAGGCGGCGGGTCTGCGGTTCCACCCCGTTGGCCGCGTCGATCACCATCAGCGCGGCGTCCACCGCCGTGAGCACGCGGTAGGTGTCTTCCGAGAAGTCCTGGTGGCCGGGCGTGTCCAGCAGGTTGATGACGCAGTCGCGGAACTCCATCTGCATCACCGACGACGCGACCGAGATGCCGCGCTGCTTCTCGATCTCCATCCAGTCGCTGGTGGCGTGGCGCGCGGCCTTGCGGGCCTTGACCGAGCCGGCGATCTGGATGGCGCCCGAGAACAGCAGCAGCTTTTCCGTCAGCGTGGTCTTGCCCGCGTCGGGGTGGGAAATGATGGCGAAGGTGCGGCGGCGGCGCACCTGGGGGGCGAGGTCGGTGGACATGCGGGGCTTCCGGGGGAACCCGGCATTATCCGCCGCCGCCCTCGCTCAGGGTGCGGGTGACTCGCCCATGAAGGGCGCCACCACGCCCAGCGCGCGGTCGGCCCAGGCATCCTTCTCGCCCACCGGCGCCACGTAGTGCAGCGCCTGCCGCGCGGCCTCCTTGCCGGCGGCGTGCCACAGCACCCAGCTGGCCAGGTAGATCGACGCCAGGCAGCCGCCCGAGGTGGCGACGGGGCCGCGGGCCTGGAACGGCACGTCCTCGGCCACGCGCACGCCGGCCTCCACCAGGAAGGGCTTGGTGGTGAGGTCGGTGCAGGCGGGCATGTCGCCCAGCAGGCCCAGGCGGGCCAGCAGCAGGGTGCCGGAGCACTGCGCGCCCACCAGCTGGCGGGTGGGGTCCAGCACGAAGTCGTCCATCAGCTTGCTGTTCTCGGCCAGCGCGCGCGTGTAGATGCCGCTGCCGAACAGCACGGCGTCGGCGTCGCGGGTGAAGCCGAGCGTCTGCTGGGCGCTGACGGTGACGCCGTTCATCGAGGTGACCTGCGCGGTGGGGCAGCAGAGTTCCGCCGTGACCCCGCGCGGCCGCAACCGGTTGATGAGGCCGAGGGCGATGAAGGAGTCGAGCTCGTTGAATCCGTCGAAGGTGACGATGGCGACGCGCATGGGCTTCAGGGTAGCAGGGGGCCTGTGGGCGGTGGGGGCGAATTCCCTGCCGGGGGCGGGGAGTGGTGTGTAGTTTGTGTGCGCTCACTCTTGCTGCAGTAGCAGCCAACCCGCGTCGAGCCAGGCGCGAAGCCAGGCGACGGCACGCGCGGGCGCGTCGTCGGCCGCGGCGATGCGCTCGCACAGGGCGCCGAACGGCTCCCCGGCCAGGCAGGCGCCCAGCACCGCGGCCTCGTCGTCGGGCAGGGAGTGCCATCGCGTGTCCAGGCCGCGGCGCCAGACGACCATGGCGTGGTCGGCGCGTGCCGGGGGCGACGTGGCCGCGTCGGCGTCGTCGGTCAGGGCCTGCCACAGCGGCTGCACGGCCCAGGCCAGGCGCAGCAAGCGCAGCGACGGGTGCGGGGCGAAGCGCAGGCCGGGCCATGCGTCGGCGGGGACGCCCGCCAGGTCGATGGCCGCGAGCGGCGTGGCGTCGGCGCTGTCGAAGGACGTGCCCAGCGCCCATTCCATGCGGGCCAGGTCGGCCAGGGCGGGGTGGGGCACCACGGCGTCGCCCGCCGCGTCGCGCGCGGCGATCCAGTCGGGCAGCGCGTGGCCGAACCAGCGGATCGACGCCTCGCGCGATGGGTGGTCGGCCAGGTAGGCGTGCGCCAGCGCGGCGAAGTCGTCGTCGCCCAGCACGCGGTGCAGCACGGGGTAGTTCTCGCGCAGCGCCGAGGCCAGCCGGCCGCGGTAGGCGTGGCGGTAGATGGCCAGGCGCGGCGGGGAATCGGCCAGGGCGCGCAGCAGCGCGTTGGTGGCGGGGGCGTCGTCGGCGCAGGCGGTGTCGTCGTCGCCGGTGATCAGCGCGGCGAGCCGGCGTTGCTGCTCGGCCAGGGCGGCGGGCATGGCGGCCGTCGTCATGCCACGGCGGGCTGGGGGGCTGCAGCATCAGCCGCAGCGTCTGCTGCCACGCGGCGCGCCACGTCCAGCTCCGCCACCAGCGCCGGCAGCGGCGGGATGTCGTCGTCCCGCTCGATCATCGCGGGCACCGCGCCGAAGCGGCGCACGGCGTGCGCGTACAGCGCCCAAACCGCGTCGCACACCGGGTGGTCGTGGGTGTCGATGCAGTAGGTGCCGTGGTCCTCGTGGCCGGCCAGGTGGATCTGGCGGATACGGGCGGGGGGTAGCGCATCGAGGTACGTGCGCGCGTCGAAGCCGTGGTTGACGGCGCTGACATGCACGTTGTTGACGTCCAGCAGCAGCTCGCAGTCGGCGCGCCGCAGCAGCTCGGCGATGAACTCCCACTCGCGCATCTCGTCCCCCGCGAAGGCGACGTAGCTGGAGACGTTCTCCAGCACCAGGCGGCGGCCCAGCACGTCCTGCACGCGGGCGATGCGCGGCACCAGGTGGCGCAGCGCGGCCTCCGTGAAGGGCAGGGGCAGCAGGTCGTGCAGGTTGGCGTGGTCCACGCCGGTCCAGCAGAGGTGGTCGGAGATCCAGCCGGGCTGCACGCGGTCGGCCAGGGCCTTCAGCTGGCGCAGGTAGCCCTCGTCCAGCGGGTCGGTGCTGCCGATCGACATCGACACGCCGTGCAGGGCCATGGGCCAGTCGGCGCGGATGGCGTCCAGGTGCGCCAGCGGCTTGCCGCCGGGCACCAGGTAGTTCTCCGAGATGATCTCCAGCCAGTCCACGCGCGGGCGCGCCGCGCGCGTGTCGGCGCGGAACGCGGCGTAGTGCTCGGGCCGCAGCCCGAGCCCGAAACCGGAGATCACGGGGCGTCAGCCCTTCACCACCTCGCCGCCGGCCTTGGTGCACTCGTCGGCGGAGTTCTTGGTGACCCAGCCCTGGCCCTTGCAGCTGTTCTGGCCCTTGCAGCTGTTCTTGGCCGTCTTGCACTCCGACGTGCCCTTGCAGCTGTTCACGCCGCTGCACTTCACCTGGGCGTCGTTGCCCGTGGACGTGGTGCCGGCGTGGGCGGTGCCCATCGCGAACAGGGCCGCGGCGGCGGTGGCGATGGCGAGGCCGGACTTGGTGGCTTGGATCATGGGGAGCTCCTGGGATGAAGTTGACGTGTCGGGATGACGGAATGTCCTACGAGCCAGCGTGCGCCCCGGATGCCACGTTCGGGGCCGGCCGCGCACACGACTTGCCCCCGTTGGTCGCCGGAGCCGGCGGAACCTTACACCCCGGCCGTTCGCCGTGCGACACTTTTTTCCATGACCGACCTCGACCCCTGGCTGCCCCTGCTGCTGAGCCTGCTGATCCTCGCCGTGTACGAGGGCACCGTGCTGTGGATCGGCCACCACCGCCCGGACCGCATGGCGCGCTACGCCCACGCCCGCATGCGCGTGGCGTGGGTGGCCGCCCTGAGCAAGGCGCCGGAGACCGAGATCGTGGCGGTGCAGGCGCTGCGCAACTCGCTGATGTCGGCCACCATCGTCGCGTCCACCGCGGCGCTGGGGCTGATGGGCAGCATCACGCTGGCGGGGCCGTCGGTGGCCTCCAGCCTGGTGCACCTGCACCGCGACGACCCCCTGGGCCCGCGCGTGGTGATCGAGGGGCTGCTGATGTGCACCCTCTTCTCGTCTTACGTGTGCGCCGCCTGGGCCATGCGCTACTTCAACCACGCCAGCTTCGCGATGTCGATGCCCATCGGCTCCGACGCGCGCGCCCACTGGCAGCCGCTGGCCGTGGCCTACGTGGAGCGCGCCGGCCTGTTCTACAGCTGGGCGCTGCGCAGCTTCCTGCTGCTGGCGCCGCTGGTGGCCGGCATCCTCAACATCGTGGTGATGCCGGGCATGAGCATCGCGCTCGTGGTGGTGCTGTGGTTCTTCGACCAGCCGGCCAACGTGCGGCCGGCGTCGATGCGCACGCGGTCGGACGACGCGCTGACGCCGGAGGTGGACCACCATCCGGGCGCGGCCAGCGTGGCGAACGACACGGAGAAGCGCAGCCCGGCGCCGGTGCCGCCGACGACGTCGTCCCTCTGATCAGGAGGGGTCAGGTCTTGCCCCTTGCCCCCCCGCTGACGTCGACGCAGCGATCCACCTCGAGGGGGCAAGGGGCAAGACCTGACCCCACGACTTCAGATCAACGGCCCGTCTTGAACGTGGTGAACACGCGCGTCTGCACGCGCCGGATGTCCTGCGGCACCGTGTCGGGCACCGTCATGTGCGACATCTCGTCGGGCGTGAGGAAGATGGTCTTGTTGTCGGCCACGTCCTTCTTCACGAACTTGAGCGACGCCTTGTTGGGGTTGGCGTAGAACACCTTGTTGGTGAGCGACGCGTGCACCTCGGGGCGCAGGATGTAGTCGATGAAGACGTGCGCGTTGTGCGGGTGCGGGGCGTCGGCCGGGATCGCCATCGAGTCGAAGAACAGCGTGGCGCCCGTCTTCGGCACCAGGGCCTCGATGATCGGGCCCTTCTTCGCCTCGATCGCGCGGGCGCGGGCGATGTTGATGTCGCCGGAATAGCCCATCACCACGCACACGGCGCCGTTGACCATGTCGTTGATGTAGCCCGACGAGGAGAAGCGGCTGACGTCGGGACGCACCTTCTTCAGCATCTCGCCCGCGGCCTGGTAGTCGGCGGCGTTGGTGCTGTAGGGCGGCTTGCCGATGTAGCCCAGCGCCACCGGCATCACTTCCGACGCCGAGTCCAGGTAGCTGATGCCGCAGCCCTTGAGCTTGTCGGCGTACTTGGGGTCGAACAGCAGCGCCCACGGGTTGTCAGGCAGGGCCATCGGGCCCAGCGCCTTATTCACCTGCGCCGTGTTGATGCCGACCGTGACGAAGCCCCACAGCCAGTCCACCAGGTACTGGTTGCCCGGGTCCACCTTCTCCATCAGCTTGAGCAGCGCCGGGTCCAGGTTGCCCCAGTTGTGCAGCTGCGAGCGGTCGAGCTTCTGGAACAGGTGGCCCTCGATCTGCTGCTTCGCGAAGTGCGCGCTGGGCACCACGATGTCGTAGCCCGTGTGGCCGGCGATCAGCTTGCCGTGCAGGATCTCGTTCGAGTCGTAGTTGTCGTAGTTGACGTGGATGCCCGTCTCCTTCTCGAAGTTCTTCAACGTGTCCTCGGCGATGTAGTCGGACCAGTTGTAGACGTTGAGGACCTTGGGCTCGGCGGTCGGAGCAGCAGCAGGCGCCGCGGCGGCGGCCGGGCCCGGCAGGGCGGCGACGGCGGCGGCCAGCGCGGTGGCGGCGGCGAGCAGGCGGGGGAGGCGGAGGGACATGGCGTGGGCTCCAGGCGGTCACGGAAACGGTGATGGGCCGTATTGTCCATGCGGGGGCGCGTGGGACTACCATGCGGCCCACCCGCACAGGAGGAACACGACGATGCCCGCACAACGCCTCGCCCCCCTGCCCGCGTTGACGCGCCAGGCCCTGCGCCGCGCGGCCTTCGCGGTGGCCGCCACGGCCGCCGCCGCCGCGCTGGCCACGATGCCCGCGCTGGCGCAGGCCCAGGCCTCCACCGCCGCGCCCGGGGCGCTGCGCTACGACCTGGCCACCGAGATCTTCCACCCGGTGCACGCGACGCACGGCATGGTGGCCAGCGAGAGCGCGTATGCCTCGCAGGCGGGCCTGCAGGTGCTGAAGGAGGGCGGCAACGCGATCGACGCCGCCGTGGCCGTGGGCTTCGCGCTGGCCGTCACCCTGCCCAACGCGGGCAACCTGGGCGGCGGCGGGTTCATGGTGATCCACGACGGCAAGTCCGGCAAGGACACCGCCATCGACTTCCGCGAGATGGCCCCCGCCGCGGCCAGCCGTGACATGTACCTGGACGACAAGGGCAACGTCGTCGCGAACAAGTCGCTGTACACGCACGCGGCCATCGGCGTGCCGGGCTCCGTGGCGGGCCTGCTGTACGCGCTGGACCACTACGGCACCCGCAAGCGCGGCACGGTGATCGCGCCGGCCATCGCGCTGGCCGACAAGGGCTTCCCGGTGGGCGAGCAGCTGGCGCTGGTGCTCGCCGCCGAGAAGGACCACCTGGCGCCGTGGCCCGCGTCGAAGAAGGTGTTCTTCAAGGGCGACGCCACCCTGGGCGTCGGCGAGCCGCTGGTGCAGAAGGACCTGGCCGGCAGCCTGCGCCTGATCGCCGAGAAGGGGGCGTCCGGCTTCTACGAGGGCCGCATCGCCGCGGCCATCGCGGCCGAATCGCAGGCGCACGGTGGGCCGCTGACGGCGGCCGACCTGAAGGCCTACCGCGTGGTGGAGCGCACGCCGGTGCGCGGCACCTACCGCGGCTACGAGATCGTGTCGATGCCGCCGCCCAGCTCGGGCGGTGCCCACATCATCCAGATCCTCAACATCCTGCAGCGCTACCCGCTGAAGGACTGGGGCTTCAACAGCGCGAAGAGCGTTCACGTGATGGCCGAGGCCGAGAAGCTGGCCTACGCCGACCGCAGCGAATACCTGGGCGACCCGGACTTCGTGAAGATCCCGCTGAAGGGCATCATGTCCACCGCCTACGCGGATGACCTCGCGAAGAAGATCGACCTGGCGCACGCCACGCCGTCGGCCACCATCAAGCCGGGCCGGCCACAGCCCTACGAGAGCGACCAGACCACGCAGTTCACCGTGGCGGACGCGATGGGCAACGTGGTCAGCACCACCTACACGCTCAACCTCAACTTCGGCAGCGGCATCATGGCCGCGGGCACCGGCATCCTGCTGAACGACGAGATGGACGACTTCTCGGCCAAGCCCGGCGTGCCCAACGCGTTCGGCCTGATCGGCGGCGACGCCAACGCCGTGGGCCCGCGCAAGCGCCCGCTGAGCTCGATGTCGCCCACGCTCGTGCTGAAGGACGGCAAGCCCTGGCTGGCCACCGGCTCGCCGGGCGGCGCGCGCATTATCACGACGACGCTGCAGGCCATCGTGGACGCGATCGACTTCGGCATGAACCCGGCCGAATCCGCCAGCGCCGTGCGCTTCCACCACCAGTGGCTGCCGGACGAGCTGCGGGTGGAGAAGGGGTTCCCGAAGGACACCGCGGACCTGCTGTCGGCGATGGGGCACAAGGTGGTGGAGCGGTCCGCGATGGGCAAGACGCAGACGATCCAGGTGACGCCGGGGGGGTTCCTCGGGTATTCGGATCCGCGCAACCCCAACGGCGCGACCCTGGGGTACTGATCAGGGTCTGGCATTGCCGTTTGCGCTCGCGCAGCGGGGCGGGCGGCAATGCCTGACCCTCACAACGCCTTCGCCGCCGCGTGGATCGCCGCCCGGATGCGCGGATACGTCCCGCAGCGGCAGAGGTTGCCCGCCATCGCCGCGTCGATGTCGGCGTCCGTGGGTTGCGGGTTGGTGGCCAGCAGCGCCGCCGCCGACATCAGCTGCCCACCCTGGCAGTAGCCGCACTGCACCACGTCCAGCGCGGTCCAGGCCGCGCGCAGGGCCTGGATGGGGGCGCCCGCGATGCCTTCCAGCGTCGTCACCGGCTGGCTGCCCACGCTGCCCACGGGCGTGACGCAGCTGCGCACCGCGTGGCCGTCCACGTGCACGGTGCAGGCGCCGCACAGGGCCATGCCGCAGCCGAACTTGGTGCCGGTCATCTTCAGTTCGCCGCGCAGCACCCACAGCAGCGGCGTCTCGGCCTCGGCCTGCACGTCGACCGGGTGGCCGTTGAGTTGGAGGGTGGTGGTGGTCATGTCGGCGTCCGGTTCATTGAGAGGTCAGGTCGGAGACCTGACCCCGGTGTTCGCGGTGGTGTCCAGCTGCAGCGGCAGCGAGCGCAGCCGTTGCCGCGTCAACGCGAACAGCGCATTGGCCACGGCCGGCGCCAGCGGCGGCACCGCGGGCTCGCCCATGCCCTCCGGCGGCTCGGTGGACGGCAGGATGTCCACCACGATCTCGGGCGCCTCGTTCATCCGCAGCGCGGGCTGGTCATGGAAGTTGGTCTGCTGCACGCGGCCCTGGTCGATGGTGATGCCGCCATGCAGCGCGGCGCCCAGCGCGAAGATGATCGAGCCCTCCACCTGCTGGCGCACGCCGTCGGGGTTCACCACCGTGCCGCAATCCACGGCGCAGACGACGCGGTGCACGCGGATGGCCTTCGTGGCCGGGTCCAGCGACACCTCGGCCACCTGGGCGGCCAGCGAGCCGAACGAGTGGTGCAGCGCGATGCCGCGGGCGCGGGGCGCGCCATCGGCCGCGGGCGCCAGTGCGTCACCGCCCCAGCCCGCCAAGGCCGCCACGCGCTGCAGCACGGCGCGCGCCCGCGGGTGCGCCTGCAGCAGCTGCAGCCGCAGCGCCACCGGGTCCTGTTGCGTGGCGTGCGCCACCTCGTCCAGGAAAGACTCGGTGAAGAACGCCTGGTGCGAGTGCCCCACCGAGCGCCAGAAGCCGATGGGCAAGGGCAGGTCGACGACGGCGTGGCCCACCCGGGCCGCGGGCCACTCGTAGGGCTGGTCGTAGGCCCCTTCCGCCGTGGTCTTGTCCGGCCCCGCGCCCGGCAGGCCGAACGCGCGCGCCAGCACCCGGGGCACGATGGCCTGGCCGGCCGACACCGCGGTCCACGCCACCAGCGCGCCCGCCGCGTCGAAGCCGGCGCGGTAGCGCGCGACGCAGGCCGGGCGGTAGAAGTCGTGCGTCATGTCCTGCTCGCGCGACCACAGCACCTGCACGGGCGCACCGCCCGCGCTCGTCGCGATCTCGGCGGCCTGCGCCACGAAATCGGCGTCCAGCCGGCGGCCGAAGCCGCCGCCCAGGAAGGGCACGTGCACGACCACGCGGCCGGCGTCCAGCCCCAGCACCTTGGCGGCCAGGCGGCGCGCGATGTCGGGCACCTGCGTCGAGGCCCACACCTCGGCGCCGTCCGCGCGCGCGTGCACGGTGCAGTTGATCGGCTCCATGGCCGCGTGAGCGAGGTACGGGGCCTCGTATTCGGCGCTGACCACGCGCACCGCGCCCTTCAGCGCGGCCTCCACGTCGCCCTTCTTGAAGTAGCCGAAGCCGGTCTCGTGGTCCAGCTCCTCGCGCAGGCGCTTCGAGATGCCGGGCGTGGACCAGGCCGCGGCCGGGCCCGCGTCCCACGTCACCTGCACCGCCTTGGCGGCCTGCATCGCGTGCCAGGGCGTGTCGGCGATGGCGGCCACGCCGCCCGTGCCACCGGCATGCGCAGCCACCGCGACCACCGCGCGCACGCCGGGCATCGCCTTGGCGGCCGCGGCATCGAACGACGCCACCGTGCCACCCAGCGTGGGGCACATCACCACGCTGGCGTACACCAGCCCGGGCGGGTTGGCGTCGATGCCGAAGCGCGCGCTGCCGTCCAGCTTGCCCGCCGTGTCCTTGCGGTGCTGCGCCCGGCCGATCAGCGTCCATTGCGCGGGCGTCTTCAGCACGACGGCCGAGGGCAGCGGCTGCCGCCCGGCGTCCGCGGCCAGCGCGCCGAAACCCAGCGAACGCCCCGATGCGTGGGAGACCACGCCCGCCTTCACGGTGCACTCGGACGCCGGCACGTTCCAGCGCGCCGCGGCCGCGGCCACCAGCATCGCGCGGGCGCTGGCGCCCGCCTCGCGCATCGGCCCCCACAGGTCCTTGATGCTGGACGACCCGCCCGTGAGCATCACGCCCACCTCGCGCATCGTCTTGGCGGTGAGCCACGCGGCCACGCGCTGCACCGCGCCATGGTCGTCGGGATGGAAGGGCAGGCCGTCGATCGTGGTGGCGATGTCGTTGTAGATGCCGTCGATGGGCGACGGCTCGGTGGCCACCTTCGCCCAGTCGGCGTCCATCTCGTCGGCCACCAGCATGGCGAGCGACGTGGCCACGCCCTGTCCCATCTCGCTCTTGGCCAGCGCCACGACGACGCGGCCGTCGGCGTCCACCTTGAGCCAGCCGTTGAGCGGCACCTGCGAGCCCGAGGCGGGCAGCGGATTCGTGCCCACCAGGCGCTGGCGCGGCGGCAGCAGGGTCCACCCGACGGCCAGGGCACCGGCGACGCCAAGGGACCCGAGGAGGAAGCGGCGGCGGGAGGGCATGCGCGGAAGGGCCCGCGGGGCGGGCGAGGCGTGGGGACGGCCGGGAGTATGCGGTAGAAACCGGCTCACAGTTGCAGGCGGATCCGTCGCGTCACCCCGGTCGCCAGGGCCAGCATGGCGGCCGTCCAGGCCACGCACGCCGCCACGCCCAGCGCGCCGCTGCGCAGGGCGGGCATCCAGCCGATGCCGGCCAGCGTCATCAGCGCATCAACAACATAAGGCAGCAGGTAGGTGACCAGCGGCTGCGCGGCCACGGGCGCCAGCCAGCGCAGCGCACGGGCGCGGCGCTGGCCGCCCTCGCCCACGTCCAGCAGCGCGTGCAGGGCCACCGCCAGCGCCACGCACGCGGCGGCGGAGAAGCAGCACCACGACGGCGACGCGTGGATCTTGGAGACCGGGTAGAGCGGGCGCAGCGCCACGCCCGCCGCGGCCAGCAGCAACGCGAACACGCAGGCGCGCGCGGGCTGGCGGCGGTCGAACAGCAGCAGCGCCGTGACGACGCCGCATGCCGTGATCGCGCCATGCACCAGCGCGTCCGCCTGGTCGAGCAGCGGCTGCGCCACGGCCCACGCGCCGCCCAGCGACGAGTGCGCGAGGGCATACAGCGCGAAGCACGCCACGACGACACCCACCTGGCCCGACACGCGATCGCCGAAGGCGAGGCAGCCGGCCGCGGCCACCCCGTACGCCCAGCCGATCAGGCCCAGGATGCCCCACCACTGCGCCGTCATGCCCGCGCCCTCGCCGGCGCTGCCGCGGTAGGCCGCGAACAGCAGCAGCAGGCCGCCCACGCCGGCCAGGCGCCACAGGTGCACGCGGGCGCCGGCATAGACCCCCCACACCGCATACGCGCACACGTATGCCGCCAGCGCCCACGCCGCCACCGGCCAGGCCATGCGCTGCGCCGCATACCCCTCCTCCGCATTCACCATGAACAGGCCCAGCACCATGAGGCCCGCCGTGCGCGCCAGCACGTGGCGCACCAGCGCGGCCGCGTCGTCGCCGCGCTGCACGCGCTGGCGCAGCGCGAACGGCAGCGACAGCCCCACGATGAACAGGAACGCCGGGAACACGCCGTCCACGAACGACATGCCGTCCACGTCGCCGGGCAGGTGCCTGGCCCACGCGGGCACGCCGGCCACGCCCGCCAGCTGGTTGACGAACACCATCACCGCGATCGTCAGGCCACGGAAGACGTCGATGGAGGCCTGGCGCGCGGCGCCGGCGTCCGGGAGGCGGGCCGACGGCCCCCGCTGCAACGGTGGCCGGCCGCGCGCCCGTTCGACGCCGCCGGCGGCCGCGGCCCGCCAACCTGCCGGGTGCGCGCCCGCGCCCCGGTGCTCGTCCCTCGCGGCGCCTGCGCTCACAGCGACAGCCGCAGCCCGAGGTACAGCTGCCGCCCGTTGGAGTAGAACGAGCGCGGCATGTCGGGGTTGTCGGCGTACGTGTGCAGCACCGGGTTGTTCAGGTTCAGCGCGTCGAACGTGAACGACAGGTGCGCGTTGACCTTCCAGCTGGCGGACATCGCCAGGTTGTCGTTGGCGGCGTCGGTCTCCTTGGAGCCCCGGTCGATGGCCACCAGCGTATCGCTGCGGTGGGTCAGCGCCAGGCGCGTGGAGAAGGTGTCGTCCTCGTAGAACGCCTCCAGGTTCCAGGTGTTGCGCGTGTTGCCCAGCAGCGGGTCGCCGTTCTCGTCGCGGCCGACCACGTGCGCCCAGTTGGCCGCCGCGCCGAAGTTGCCGAACAACGGCTGCTGCCAGCCCAGCTCGAAGCCCTTGTTGCTGGCCTTGAAGTTGGCCGGCGACGTGATGGTGTACGTCTCCACCGACTTGCGCTGCTGGTTGTACAGCTGCTGCTGCGACGTGCCCAGGCCGATGTAGGACGGCATGTCCATGTAGTACACGCCCGCATGTAGCACGGCGCGCTTGGTGAAGTACCACTCCACCGTGGCGTCCAGGTTGGTGGAGCGCACCGGCTTGAGGTTGGCGTTGCCGCCCTGGCCGGTGTCGTCCAGGTCGTCCAGCGTGGTGATGGCGCCGGCCAGGGCGGAGTAGTCGGCGCGCGACATCACGCGCGCGGCCGACGCGTGCAGCACCACGTCGCGAGCCAGGTCCATGCGCAGGGAGGCGCTGGGCAGCACGTCGGTGTAGTCGTGCACCACCGTGGTGGGCGTGTAGGTGCCGAAGTCGTGGCCGGGGCCCACGTCGTTGGGGTCCAGCGGCACGTTGAAGTCGGAGCGCTGGTGCGTGCGCACCACGCGCACGCCGGCGTTGGCGCGCCAGCCCTCGCCCGCCAGGTTGGCCATGCCGTACAGCGCCGCCGTCTTCTCGTGCACGGCCAGCTCGCCGGGCCAGTAGCGCGACGTGGGCGCCGCGTGCGCGTAGATGTACTTCTGGATCGCGCTCGGGTCCAGCTGCCATTCGCCGGTGAGGAAGCCGCTGCCCGCGTGCAGGTCGGTGCCGTAGTTGCCGGGGTAGTGCTGCTGCTGCCACGGCACGATGTCGGCCGGGTCCGCGCCGCCGCAGCCGCCCGGGCCCGCCCAGCCGCAGCCGCCGTTGTTGGGGTAGTCCAGCGTGCGGTCGTGCTGCGCCAGCCGCGCGCCGAACTGCACGGCATCCAGGACGCCCTGGCCCGCGCCCCACTCCGCGTCCAGGCGTCCGTAGGTCTCCTCGTCCTTCACGTGCACGATGGCGTACCAGGCGCCCAGGTTCGTGGACGCCGCGTAGTTGCCGACGTCGATGCCGGGGAAGGACAGGTCCGCCGGGCGCGACACGCCGTGCATCGTGTAGTTCATGCCGCCGTTGCCCATCGCGTTCTCGTAGCCGATGTCGCCGCCCGGCGAATCCCCCTTGCCCTGCGTGGTGCCGCCCGCGCCGGACAGCTTCCACGCGTCCACCGGCCGCCACTCGAAGCCGGCGTCCAGGTACCAGGTCTCGGAGGCCGCGCCGGGCCGGTAGATCTTGTCGATCGTCACCGGGTGCACCGGATCGCTCGGGTCCACGGTGTGCGGGTCGGTGTACAGCGTGGTGGTGGGGAACGTGGCGGCCACCAGCGTGTTGCCGCGCACGGTGTACGACGTCGGCACCACGTCGTGGCCCACCATGTTCAGGACGTCGCCCATGAAGCTGGTGTCGTAGTTCGTGGCGGCCAGGTGCGAGCGGAAGCCGTTGAGATCGAACTGCAGCGTGTTGCTGGGCTTGACCTGCAGGTCGAACAGGCCCCCCGTGCGCTCGCGCTTCTGCTGGAAGAGGGATTGGTTGATCTGGTTGGGGAACCACACGCCGTCCAGGTCCGGGTGCGCGGCCACGATGTCCGGGCTCGCGTCCGCGCTGACCTGCGTGTAGCCCAGGAACTCCTGGCCGTCGCGGCGCTCGTGGCGCGTCTCCGAGAACGCCTGCACCAGCACGCCCACCGTGCGCGCGTCGTTCTGCCAGCCCACCGTCGCGTTCATCTGCGGGTCGGTCTTGCCGGCCAGGTCGGAGTGGATGGCCTGCAGCGAGAGCTCGGCCAGCAGGGGCTGCTTCAGGTCCAGCGGCTTGCGCGTGACGATGTCCACCACGCCGGCCACGCCCCCTTCCACCAGGTCGGCGCGCGGGCTCTTGTAGACCGTCGTGCTGGCCACGATCTCCGAGGGCAGCAGCGCGTAGCTGACGCTGCGGCCCTCGCTGTCGGTCTGGGCCTGCACGTACCAGTCCCCCGTGCCCACCAGGTGGCCGTTGACGGTGGTGAGCGTCAGGCTGGGCGACGTGCCGCGGATGCTGACGCGGTCGTTCTCCGAGAAGCCGCCTTCGCCGGCCGCCGCGGCGCCGATCTGCACGCCCGGCAGGCGCTGCAGCGCGTCGGCCACGTTCTTGTCGGGCATCTTGCCGATGTCCTCCGCGGTGACCACCTCCACCACGCCGTCGGCCTGGCGCTTGCGGTTCAGCGAGGCCTCCCGGGAGGCGCGGATGCCCTGGATCTCGACGTGCTGGACCTCGCGGCCGTCGGGGCCGGTGGGGGACGCCGGCAGGGGGGCGGGCGCCGGTGCGGCTGTGGCGGGCGCCGATGCGGCTGTGGCGGGCGCCGGCGCGGGGGTCGCGGGCGCGGGCGTCGCCGCGGGCGCGCCCGCGGGCGCACTCGCGCTCGCGGCCGGCGGCGCCGCCGTCTGCGCCAGGGCCGGCGCGGCCGCGCCGGCCAGCAGCAGCGCGATCGCGGACGCGAGCGGGTGGAGGGTGAACGACATGACGAGCTCCTCGAGGGGCGGCTCGCCTTCGGCCGGCGCTGGTGGCAGCGGGGTTCAGGCCGTGGGCGAGGGGAACGGCGGCGCGGGCGGCTCGGTCTGTCCCCAGGCCAGCGCGCTGAACAGCCACGCTGCGTGAGGAAGCCACTGCTCTGTCCAGCGCCAGGAGTGCGTGGGCACGGTGTCTTCGGGCTTGCGGAAATCGATGTCGTCCTCGTCGTCGAGGCCGGACGTGATGCCGTTGCAGACGCCGCCCGGCGCGTTCCAGTAGCCGGGCTCGTAGCGGGCGGGGTGGTGGCCGGCGCCTTGCAACATGCAGGTGTCGAAGGGGTTGGCGCCGAACAGCCAGTCCAGCGCGCAGCGCGCATGGCGGTCCAGCGCCGCGTCGAAGGGTGGATCGCCGTCGGCGAGGCCCAGTGCGCGTGCGCGACGCGCGGCGGCGGCCAGCGAGCCCAGGCGGGCGTTCTCGCCCTGCCACCAGTAGCCGGATTCGTTGGCGTGGGGGATGAAGAACTGGGCACGCGGCGCGCGGCCCGGCAGGGCGACGTACTGGCGCGGGTAGCCGAACGGGTTGGGGGCCTGCGGGGTCGAGGCCGCCAGGGCGAGTTCGCGGCGCAGGCCCAGCGCCAGCGCGTGGCGCGCCTGGGCGACGGACGACGCAGGCACCCGCCCGGGCCGCAGGCCGGAGGCCACCTCGATGAAGCGGGCCAGCGCCACGTGCACCAGCCCCGCATCGCTGGCGTGGAAGAAGCTGCGCGTGCGCGCGTCGTCCACCCAGTACCCGCCCGCCGTATCCTGGCGTGCGGCGATGCGCGCCACGCGGTCGCAGGCCGCCTGCGCGTGCGCCACCTCGCCTGTGACGCCCAGCAGCTCGGTGGCCGCCAGCAGCGCGCAGTAGTCGTCCAGCAGGTTCTCCACGCCGTCGTCCAGGAACTGGCGGTTCCGGGCCTGCAGCACGTCGAATCCGAGGCGCGCGGCAGCCAGGTAGGCGGCCCGCGTGAAGCCCTCGCCATCGCGCGGCAACGCGGACGCGCGCGCGAGCGCCGCCACCGCCACGCCACCCCCCTGTCGATACCCCGCCTGGTATATGGCGAACTTGTGGCCCTGCTGCGTCGCATAGGCGCAGATCTCGCGCTGGGCGGGGTCCTTGCTCCAGCGGTCGAACACGGTCATGTAGAAGAAGCCCGCCGGGTCCTGCATGCGCACGAGGAAGTCCGCGCCGTGCAGCGCCTCGTCCACCACGCGCTCGGCGAACCAGGCCGAGGCCTCGCCCATCGGCGCGCGCCCGTCCATCAGCGTCCAGGCCACCAGCGGCACCTGCTGCGGGTTCATGGCGTTGGCGTAGCTGAGGTGCGAGAGGTACTTGCTGCAGTCGCCCGAGGCGTCGTACCAGCCGCCGTGCACGTCGCGGGGCTCGCGGGTGTCCAGCAGCGGCGCGCGGCGGTCCGCCAGGTCGTACAGGCCGGTGCAGCGCTGCGACTTGAAGTAGTGCACCAGGTCGGACAGCACCTGGTGGCCGAACAGCGAGCGGCCGACCTGGAAGCGCGCCGACACCAGCGGCGGGAACCCCGTGTCCAGCGCGAGGCGGTACTCGCCGGGCGTGCGCAGCGCGCTGAAGTCCAGCGCGGCGAACGCGCGTCCGCGCCATCCGGGCACGGTTTGCGCGGGCTGCAGCCCGCACGTGTGCACCACGGCGTTCGTGCGCACGTCCACGACGGCCACGCGGCGCGCCGCGGGTCCGGTGGGCCCAGCGGATTCACCGTGCCCGGGCGACGCCGCGATCGCGGCCAGCGCCTCCTCGTCCCCCTGCAGCCAGGCCCGCTTGTCGTCGTCCGGGTGGAAGCCGACGTGGTTCAACAGGAAGTGCGGTGTCATCGTGTGCCTCCGTGCCGCACGGCCCACAGCCGCGCCGCGCCGATCAGGCCGGCATCGTTGCCCGCGCTGGCCAGCGCCAGGTCGGCCATGCCGTGGAAATCCGCCCCCAGCCGGCCCTGCAGCGCGACGCGCAGCTCGTCGACGAACACCGGCCCGCGCGCCGTGATGCCGCCGCCCAGGATCACGCGCGCCGGGTTGAAGGCGAACAGCAGGTTGGCGATGCCGGTGGCCAGCAGGTCGAACCAGCGCTGCAGCACGGCGCCCATCACCGCGTCACCCGCGTCGCGCGCGGCGAACACCGCGCGGGCGTCGAAGCCGCAGCCGGGCCGCGCGCGCTCGGCCGCGGCGGCCAGGCCGCGCAAGGACGCGTGGTCCTCCCACACCTGGCCGTCCACGCGCATGTAGCCCCACTCGCCCGCCGCGCCGTGCGCGCCGCGGTACAGGCCGCCGTGGATGACGATGCCGCCCCCGATGCCCGTGCCCAGCGTCAGGGCCAGGTAGTGCCGCAGGCCGGCGGCCGCGCCGGTCCAGCCCTCGGCCAGGGCGACGCAGTTGCCGTCGTTCTCCACCACCACGGGCCGGCCGAACGCCGCCTCGAAGCGCGCCTTGGGCGAGTGGCCCCCGTAGCCGGGAATGGCCTCCACCGCGCCCAGCACGTGGCCCTCGCGGCCGCTGTCCTCCGCACCCACGATGCCGAGCGTGGACACCGCCACGCCCACCGGGTCGTGCCAGTGCACCAGCGGGCGCGCCACCTCCACCAGCTGGTCCAGCAGCGTGCCGCCGTCGCCCGCGCCGCGCGTGGGCAGGCGCCCGCCCTCGCGCACGCGCCCGGCGGCATCCACCAGGCCGTACTTGACCCAGGTGCCACCGATGTCGAAGGCCAGCACGGGGCGCGTCATCCCTTCACCGCGCCGGCCGCCAGGCCCTTGATGAAGTACCGCTGCGTGGCGAAGAACGTCAGCAGCACTGGCACGACGCTGACCACGGCCGCCGCCATCATCAGGTCGTAGCGCGTGGCGTGCTGGCCCATGTACAGGCGCAGGCCCACGGGCACGGTCTGCACGTCGGGCGACGACGTCAGCACCCACGCGAAGAACACCTCGTCCCACGCCAGCAGGAACACGAACGCCGCGGTGGCGATCAGGCCCGGCACGCTGATGGGCAGCACGATGCGGACGAACGCGCTGAAGCGCGAGCAGCCGTCCAGCACGGCGGCCTCCTCCAGGTCGCGCGGGATGGACACGAAGAAGCCGCGCATGATCCAGATGGAGGCCGGCGTGAACATCGCGGTGTACAGGAACACCATGCCGTGGATCGTGTTCATCACGGGCACGCCCGCGTCGTCCACCTGGATGTAGAGCATGTACAGCGGCAGGAAGAACAGCATGCCGGGGATCACCTGCGTGGTGCTGACGGCCACGCTGAACCCGTGGTTGCCGCGGAAGCGGAAGCGCGCCAGCGCATAGGCCGCGCAGCTGGCCAGCGCGGTGGAGAACAGCGTGGTGAGCGAGCAGATCACCAGGCTGTTGCGCAGGAACGCGAGGAAGTCCACGTCCACCCACATCTCGCGGTAGTTGCCCCACTTGGGGTGCCACGCACCGTCCGCGCCCGTGACGGCGCCGCGCACCACGTCCTGGTAGTCGGACAGCGACGCGGCCACCATGAACGCGATGGGCGACAGCGTCAGCACCACCAGGCCCCAGGTGAGGGCGGTGAGCAGCGTGTCGGAGGCGCGGCGGCGCATCATCGGCAACACCTCACGCCTCCTGCTGCATGGCGGTGCGGAACGTGCGCATCCACGCCGCCACGAATCCCAGCATGATCGCCATCATCACGAACGACACCGCCGCGCCCTCGCCGAAGCGCCAGTAGCTGAAGCTCTGGCGCGTGAGCAGCGGCATCAGCAGGTCGCCCCACTCGCCGGGGTAGCCCGCGCCCTTGCCGAACATCATCGCGACGATGTTGTACGAGTAGATGTTGTCGATGACCTGGAACATCACCTGGATGACGATCACCGGCTTCAGCGCGGGCAGGGTGACGTGGCGGAAGCGCTGCCACGCGTTGGCGCCGTCCAGGCGCGCGGCCTCGTACAGCTCCTCCGGCACCGCCTGCAGCGCGGCCAGGAAGATCAGCATCAGCACCGGCCACGCGCGCCACACGGTGGGGATGACGATGGCCCAGAACGTGTTGGTGCCGATCAGCCAGAACGGCTTGTGGTCCAGCACGTGCAGCACGTCCACCAGCAGGTGGTTGACGATGCCCTCGTCGCGCTGCCACATGAAGCCCCACAGCGTGCCGACCACGTAGGTGGGCACGATCCACGGCAGCATCAGCAGCGTGCGCGCCAAGGCGCGCCCGGGGAACTCGCGGTTCAGCAGCAGCGCCACGCCCAGGCCCAGGGACACGGAACACGCGGTCACCAGCACCGTGTACAGCCCGGTGTTGCGCAGCGCCACCAGCATGCCGGCGTGCACCGGGTTCTCCGGGTCCAGCAGCACGCCGCGGTAGTTGGCCAGGCCGATGAAGGGCGCGTCCATGAAGCGGTTCAGCGTGTACTGGTTCAGCTTCAGCAGCGACATGCGGAACCCCTGCACGATCGGCACGAGGTTCACCAGCAGCATCATCGTTGCCGCGGGCAGCAGCAGCAGGTAGGGGAACGCATCAGGTCGGCGGCGGGTCATTCCGCCTCCTTCAGCACCTTGTCGGCCTCGTGCACCGTGGTGGCCACCAGCGCGCGCATCGCGGGCTCGCTGTAGGCGCCCGACACGCCCGACGACAGCTCCGCCAGCGCACCCAGGTGCTTCGTGTACACCGTCTCCAGCGGCCCCCACGCGGGGATGGGCGGGTAGGCGCGCCCGTCGCGCGCGATGGCCGCCAGCTTCGCGTACGCGGGATGGCGCGCGGCCAGGCGCGGGTCGGCCGCGGCGTCGGGCCGCGTGGGCATCATCGACGACACGAGGCTCAGCCGCACCTGCGCCTCGCGGCTGCCCAGGAAGGCCAGCAGGCTGGCGGCCTCGGCCTTGTGGCGCGAGCCCTTGAAGATGGCCAGGTTGCTGCCACCGAAGAACGTGGCGTGGCCCTGGTCGCCGGGCGGGTACGGCGCCACGTCGAAGTGCTCGCGCACCGGCGTGCCGGGTGGGGATTCGAAGATGCGGCGGATCAGCCACGAGCCCGAGAAGATCACCGCGTAGTCGCCCCCCACGAACGCGCCTTCCAGGATGTCGGAATCCTTCTCCAGCGCGTTGGGGGGCACCAGGCCGTCAGCCGCCAGGCGGGCGTAGAAGTCGATCGCGCGCAGCGCCTGCGGCGTGCCCAGCGCGGAGTGGCGGCCATCCGCGGTGAGCACGTCGCCGCCGGCGTTCCAGATCCACGGCGCCAGGTTGTGCACCACGTTCCAGTCGTTCTTGCCGGCATACGCCAGCGCCGCGACGCGCTTGCCGACCACCTGCACGCCGTTCACCTTCTGCAACGCCGCGCGGAACGCGGGCCAGCTGGCGAAGGCCGCGCGCGGGTCCACGCCCGCGCGCTCGAACGCATCGGTGCGGTAGTAGGCCGCGCGCACGTCGGCGTACCAGGGAAGGCCATAGCAGCCCGGCTGGCCCAGCACGCCCGTGGTCTTCCACAGCTCGGGGTAGAAGCTGCCCGCGCCGCCCACGGCCGCCACCTGCGCGGGCGTCAGCGGCTCCAGGCCGCCCATGGCCGCGATGGCGGGCATCCACGTGGTGCCCAGCTCCAGCAGGTCGGGGCCGCGGCGCGACGCGGCCGCCGCCGTCACCTTGTTCCAGCCCGACTCCCAATCCAGCACGGTCAGGCGCAGGTGCACGCGGGGATGCTCGGCCAGCCACGGCTGCACCAGCGCCGCCACGTCGCGCTGCGCGGCGGTGGTGACGGGCATCACCCACATCGTGAGCTCGATGTCGCCCGTGGTGGCCGCGGCCCGCGCGGCGCGATGCGCGGCACCGATGGCCAACACGCCCACCAGGGCCGCCACGGCCAGGCCCGCGACCGCCATCGAACGCCAGGTCGCCCACGCGCCAGGCAAGGTGCGGACGTGCGATTTCAGGCGTGCCGACAGCGACATGGGCCGAAGCGTCGCACCGCGCGCCGTGCGGCGGCTTCAGTGTTTTCCATAGTTACTTCAATTTGATTGGCTTAATACAACGTCAACCTGGCCACCCCCTTCCGCCATGGTCCCCTCCGCCCCCGATCCGCTGCGCGCCTCGCTCTCCGGCACCAACCTGGAGTTCGCGCGCTCGCACAACCGCCGCGTGGTGATGGAGGCGGTGCGCCTGCACGGCCGCCTCACGCGCGCCGAGATCGCCCGCTTCACCGCGCTCACGCCGCAGACCATCTCCAACATCACCGCCGAGTTGCAGGCGCTGGGCTTCCTCACCGCGCTGGCGCCCGAGAAGGGACAGCGCGGCCAGCCCGCCACGCCGTTCGTCATCAACGCCGACGGCGCCTACTCCATCGGCCTGCAGATCGACCAGCACGCGATGATCGCGGTGATGGTGGACCTGTCGGGCCGCGTGCGCGCCCGCAGCACGCGGCGCGTGCAGCGCCCCACGCCGGCGCAGGCGCTGCCGCTGATCCGCACCGTGGTGGACCAGCTGAAGAAGTCCGCCGACATCGACCCGGCACGCCTGCTGGGCGTGGGCCTGGCCGTGCCCGGGCCGTTCGACGTCGAGGGGCTGTCCTCGGTCGGCCCCACCACGCTGCCGGGCTGGCAGGACCTGTCCATCGCGCAGCAGGTGAGTGCCGCCATCGGCCTGCCCGTGATCATGGAGAACGACGCCACGGCGGCCGCCATCGGCGAGCGGCTGCACGGCGTCGCCCGCACGCTGCGCAGCTTCACCTACCTGTTCATCGGCACCGGCCTGGGCGCGGGCCTGTTCCAGGACGGCCACCTGTACAAGGGCGCGGGCCACAACGCCGGCGAGGTGGGCCACATGATCGTCGTGCCTGACGGCCGCGCCTGCCCCTGCGGCAACCGCGGCTGCCTGGAGCGCTACGTGTCGCTGCAGGCCGCCTTCGAGGCCCTGGGCATCGACGAGGCCGACCATGCCGACCCCGCGCGCCTGCTGGCCGACGACGCCGCGACGCGCCGCAAGCGCGAGGCCTGGCTGGACGAGGCCGCGCTGCGCCTGCGCCAGGCCGTGAACATCCTGGAATCGATGCTGGACGCGGAGGCGATCGTGATCGGCGGCTTCCTGCCGTCGTCGCTGCTGGCGATGCTGCTGGCGCGCCTGGAGCCCTTGCACGTGTCGGTCGGCGCCCGCCGCCACCGCACCGTGCCACGCGTGATGGCCGGCCTGGCGGGCCATGACACGGCCGCGCTCGGCGCCGCCGCGCTGCCCATCTTCGACGAGTTGAACCCGAATCCCGGCGTGTTGCTGAAGGCCTGAGACGAGCGCGCCGGCCGACCCCGCAGCAGACAGACAGGCCCAGGAAGTCCCACCGGCCGCGAAGGCGCCTGCAAGCGCCCGTGCAGCCCCTCGCACCCGCCCGTCCCGTCCCCAGGAGAACTTCTCGATGAATCCCGGAACCCGCAGGACCCTCGCCCTGTCGCTCGTCGCCTGCGCCGCCCTCGCGGCCTGTGGCGGCGGCGCCGAGTCCGTCGACGCCAGCCCCGACGCGCAAGCCGCCGCCGTGGGCGCGCGCGCGATGCACGCGCACGACGCGCGCGCGGATGCAGGCGCCTCGCGCGCCGACGCGGACGCGAACACCGACGTCCCGGCCCAGGCCCCCACTGGCCGCGCCGCGTCGCGCCCGTTCCCCCACCACACCACCTACACCAGCGGTGTCATCAAGCCCACCAACGTGTCGCAGTCCGCCATGGACAGCAAGGTCACGAGCCTGTGGAACAGCTGGAAGTCCACCTACCTGCGCACGTCCGGCGGGCAGGGCACGTGGGTCAAGTACGACAACACCAACTCCACCGTGTCCGAGGCGCACGGCTACGGCATGGTGCTGGCCGCGTACATGGGCGACCAGGCGACGTTCGACTCGATGTACGGCTACTACACGAAGCACTACAGCGACAACGGCCCGCACCTGATGGCGTGGAAGCAGACGCTGTCGGGCGGCACGATGAAGGACGTGGAAGGCGCCGACTCGGCCACCGACGGCGACCTGGACATCGGGTACGCGCTGCTGCTGGCCAACGTTCAATGGGGCTCGGGCGGCAGCATCAACTACCTGGCGGCGGCGAAGAACATCCTGAAGGACATCCTGGCCTGGGACGTCAACCAGGCGCACTGGAACCTGAATCCCGGCGACTGGGCCCATGGCAGCGGCAGCGACGACAACCACACGCGCCCGTCCGACTACATGACGGACCACTTCATCGCGTTCGCCAAGTACGACACGGCCAACACGGCCAAGTGGAACAACGTCTACGCCGAGGTCTCCACCATCGTGAACTACCAGTTCACGCACGGCAGCGGGGCCACCGGCCTCGTGCCCGACTTCATGGTGCTGTCGGGCTCCAACTTCGTGCCGACGCCCGGCACCTACCTGGAGACCAAGCACGACGGCGATTTCGACTACAACGCCTGCCGCACGCCCTGGCGCCTGGCGATGAGCTACATCGTCAACGGCCGCACGGACATGCTGTCGGCCGAGCAGAAGACGGCGTCGTGGATCCGTGGCAAGACGGGGGGTACCCCCACGGGTATCCGCGCCGGCTACTACGTCAGGAACGGCACCAACGGCAACTCGTACGTCAGCTACGACGACCTGGCGTTCACCGCGCCGATGGCCGTCAACGCGATGCTGGGCGGCGTGGCCGCGCAGGGGTGGCTGAACAGCCTGTGGACGTCGATCACCGGCGGCGACTACGGCACCACCAACGACTACTACGGCGACACCATCCGCCTGCAGGTGCTGATCACCGTGTCGGGCAACTGGTGGACGCCTTGACCTTCGGCGCCGCCCGCACGCCCTTCCTTTTGGGCTGACCCTCTCGACCGGGGTCTTGCGAGCCGGCCGGCGCCGTGGGGCGCGGCCGGCTTCTTTTGGTTCAGCCTGCTGAAAAGAAGGGCCAGCCACTCGCGTGGCCGGCCCCATGGAGACCCGGCGAAGACCGCCGGCGATGGCCGCGGCGCCCCCACCCCCGTGAAGGACAGCCGCGTGACAACAGGTTCAGAACGCGACGCGCATGTTCAGGTAGTACTGCCGCCCGCTCGTGTAGATCGAGCGCGGCTGGTCACGGTTCAGCGCGTAGTAGCGCAGCGTCGGGTTGTTGAGGTTCTGCGCGTCGAACGTGAACGACAGGTGCTCGTTGACCGTGTAGCCCAGCGATGCGGACAGCGCGCCGACCGCGTCCTGGCTGAACGCCGTGGAACGGTCCAGGCCGCTGTAGAAGGCGGAGCGGTGCGTCCACGCGAGGCGGGCGTTGAACATCTGGTTCTCGAAGTACGCGCTCAGGTTATAGGTGTTCTTCGACGTGCCCACCAGCGGGTTGCCATCCTTGTCCTTCGCGTCGGCGTACGTGTAGTTGCCCGCGACGCCGAAGTTGCCGAACAGCGGCTGTTCGTAGGCCAGCTCCACGCCCTTCACGGTTCCCTTCGTGTTCACCGGAACAGTGAGCACGTAGTCGGCCATGTAGCCCTGCGGCACCGCCTGCGAGTACGTCATGAAGCTCTTCGTCACGTGGCCGTAGCCCACGTAGCTGGTGAGGTCCATGTAGAACGCGCCCACCGACACCAGCGCGCGCGGCGCGAAGTACCAGTTCCACGCGGCGTCCGCGTTGTTGGAGATGATGGGCTTCAAGTCGGGGTTGGCACCCGTGCCGCTGCCATCCGCGCCGGCCACGGGCGGCGGCGACAGGCTCACGGGACCCGCCAGCGACGAGTAGTCGGGGCGGGTCATGGTGCGGGACACCGCCACCGTCACGTCGTTGTCGCGGTTCAGGCGGAACTTCAGGTTCAGGCTGGGCAGCAGGTCGGTGTAGGTGTGCGTCGTGGTGACGGGGACATAGTTGCCGAAGTCCGAATACTTCACGACACCCGGCGTCGGGTCGTTCTTGGGATCGGCCGAGTGGGCATTCCACCACTGGCTCACTTCGTTGTTGGTGGCCGTGTCGGTGGTTTGAACGATCCGCAGGCCGACGTTGCCGGACCAAGCCGTGCCGCCGTCCAGGTCGGCCTGGACGTACGCGGCGTTGGTCTTCTCGTGCAAGCCGAACTCCGAGGCGAAGTCCTCGCGCGTCGCGGTGTACGTGTAGACGTTGCCGTTGGCGTCCGTGCCCGTGTGCTGGTAAGGCTTGTCGTTGGCCACCAGCGCGTTGAACGCGGCCAGCTGCCCGGGCGAGTACTGCCAGATGTTGGTCGGGAAGTTGCCGCCGAGATTGCCGCCGTAGTTGCCGGGGTAATAGGTATAGGTCTTGGGCCAGTTGTTGGGATCGTTGGCCGCCGTCAGGCCCGGATCGCACCAGTCCGCCTGCGACCAGTTCCACTGGTGGTTCTGCCCGTTGGCGTCGATGCACCCAGGCATCTGGCCGACCACGCCCCACGAGCTGCGGTCGTGGACCTCGGACCGGATGCCGAACTTGATCGCTGCCAGCGCGCCAGCGTCGACTGCCAGCTCGCCGTCCAGCTTGCCGTAGGTCTCGGTGTCGCGCACGTCGATGTTCTGGTCGCCCCAGATCCATCCCAGGCCGCCGGGCTGCTGGTTGTTCTGCGTGCCCATGTTCCAGTCGGCCGCCGAATTGGTGCCGTTCAGGTGCCAGCCACCGCCCGTGCCGGCGCCTGCGATCCACTGGCCCACGTCCTGCCGGGGCGTGCGCCCGTGGCCTTCGGACGTGCCCAGCTGGCCGGAGAGCTTCAGCTTGTCCGTCGGGTGCCACGTGGCGTCGACGTTGAAGAAGTTGGAGGTGGCGGACTCGTCCGGACGCGAGATCTGGTCGTACTCGCCATAGGTGCGTCCGGCCTGCGCCGCGAAGTTGGCCGCCACCAGCGTGTTGTTGCGCACCGTGTAGCCCGCATCGGGTGCCTGTCCGTTGCCCTGGTTCAGGAACGAACCCGGCATCAGCAGGTAGTTGCGGTTGTAGTTGGTGGCGTTGAGTCGCGACGTGAAGGCCGTGAAGTCGACCAGGAACGTGGGCGTGACCTTGGCCTCGACGTCCAGCAGCCCGCCCGTGCGCTTGCGCTCCTGCGTGAACAGCGCGGCGCCGATGGCACGCGGATACCACACGCCTGCCAGGTCGGGGTTGCTCGCGGCCACCGCGCTGCCGGCGGCCACCTGGTCATATCCCAGGATTTCCTGGCCGTCGCGGCGAAGGTGGCGCGTCTCGTCGAACGCCTGCAGCAGGATGCCGAAGGTCTTCTCCGGGTTGCGGTAGTTCAGCAGCGCGCTGAACTGCGGGTCGGTCTTGGACGGCAGCGTCGAGTACACGGCACCGGCGTTGGCCTGGATCGTCAGCACCTTGCCGAAGTCGATCGGCTTGCGCGTGATGATGTCCACCGAGCCGGCCACGCCACCCTCGACATCCATCGCCTGCGAGCTCTTGTGCACCACCACCGAACCCACGAGCTCCGACGGCAGCAGGGTGTAGCTGACGCTTCGGCCCACCGTGCCGGCCTGGTTCAGCACGAACCAGTCGCCCGACGCCACGTTGTGGCCGTTGATCAGGGTCTGCGTGAGGCTGGGACTGGTACCACGCATCGACACGCGGTCGTTCTCATCGAAACCGCCTTCGTTGGCGCCTGCCGAGCTGATGTTCACCCCAGGGATACGCGCCAGGGAATCCGCCACGTTCTTGTCCGGCATCTTGCCGATGTCCTCGGCGGTGATGACGTCGACGTGCGAATCCGCCGCGCGCTTCTGGGCGAGCGACTGCTGCAGGGACGCCCGGATGCCGGTGACCACCACTTGCTGCCCATCGGCCGGCTTGTCCTTGGTGGCGGTGTCGGCGGCGGGTGCCGGTGCGTCCTGGCCGTAGGCGGGCAACAACATGCCGAGCAGCGCGATCGCGGCCGCCGAGGCAATGGGTGTCAGTTTCGTCTTCATGGGCTCCTCTTGTCGGTTGGCCGCTTCGACCCTTCCCGGCCGGCGGTGGAATGGAACACGTGGTATCAACTTCGATAGAGCCAGTGTAGAACCACTGCAGACCAATCCACTACCCGTTTACCCTGATGCGACAAATCCGCGACATCCGACAATGCGCCTGCCACAGGCCGGCGGATCGACCTGGCCTCGCGTCGAGCCCGGTGCAGGACGGCTCCCCCGCGAGGACCGGTCCCGCTGCCGGAGCGGACCTTTGGTGCCCGAGTGGTATGCTAGACAACGACAAGCCGAGGTTCCCATGAGCGCGCTGGCGCAGATCCTGAACACCCTGGACCCGCAGGGCTCCATGCCGCTGTACCTGCAGTTGCAGCGGGCGCTGCGCGAGGCCATCGAGAAGCGCGTGCTGGGCCCCGACGACGCGCTGCCCTCCGAGCGGCAGATGGCGGCCGACCTGGGCGTCAGCCGCATCACGGTGCGCAAGGCCATCCAGGGCCTGGCGGACGAGGGCATCCTCGACCAGCGCCAGGGCTCGGGCAACTTCGTGTCCACGCGCATCGACAAGAACTTCGCCAAGCTCACGTCGTTCTCCGAGGACATGCGCGCCCGCGGCCGCACGCCGCACAGCGTGTGGATCAAGAAGTCCACCGGTACCGTCAACCCGGACGAGGCCATGAAGCTCGCGCTCAGCCCGGGCGAGGGGGTGTACCGCTTCCACCGCCTGCGCTATGCCGACGGGGCGCCCATGGCGCTGGAGTACTGCACGGTGGCGGCCAGCGCGCTGCCGTCGCTCGAGGCGGTGGACCACTCGCTGTACGACGCGCTGGAGCGCGCCGGCAACCGCCCCGTGCGCGCGCTGCAACGCCTGCGCGCACTGCTGCTGGACGAGGAGCAGGCGCGCCTGCTGGAGGCCGACGTGGCCGACGCCGGCCTGCTGGTGGAGCGCCTGGGCTACCTGCGCGACGGGCGGGCGATCGAGCTGTCGCGCTCCATCTACCGCGGCGACACCTACGACTTCGTCGCCGAGCTCAACGCCGGCTGACCTCCGGGCCGGCAGCTGGGCCTTTTCATCCTGAAACACCCCGATCCCGTCCACGGAACGGGGCCGCCGCGCGTTGGCGACAATAGCGGGTTCCGCCCCCCGGCGCCCCAACAAGAGAGACAGCCATGACCCAGACCCCCTCGCGCGCCCTGCTGGCGCTGTTCGCCGCCGCCGCGGTCGCCTCCCTGGCCCTGCCCGCGCAGGCGGTCTCGGTGCGGGACAAGCCCGCCGCTTCCGCCGCCGCGGAGGCGCCCGCGCCCGCGGCGTCGGGGCCGGTCATCCGCCGCGAGGTGGCGCCGCAGCTGCAGGGTGCCCAGAACGCGCTGAAGGCCGGCGACAACGTCGGTGCGCTGGCCAAGCTGAAGGAGGCCGAGGCCGTGGGCGGCCTCACGCCCTACGAGGTCTACCTGATCTCGCGCATGCGCGCCCTGGCGGCGTACAGCGCGGGCGACATCCCGACCTCCATCAAGGAGTTCAAGTCGGTGCTCGCGTCCGACCAGCTGCCCGCCGGCGATCGCCTGCCGGTGATGGAGGCGTACATCCGCATCCTCTACAACGAGAAGCAGTTCCCCGAGGCGATGGTGATCGTCGAGCAATACCAGAAGCTGGGCGGCAACAACGCCGAGATCCTCGAGCTGGTGCCGCAGATGCAGTACGCCAGCAACGACTACAAGGGCGCCATCGCCGCCTTCCAGAAGCAGGTGGACGCCGAGGTGGCCGCGGGCCGCAAGCCCACCGAGCACCTGCTGCGCCAGCTGGCCACGGCGCAGAACGGCGCCGAGGACGAAGTGGGCTACGGTCGCACCCTGCGCACGCTGGCCGAGCTCTACCCGAAGCAGGAGTACTGGCAGGACGTCGTGAGCCGCGCGAGCCGCGCCGTCAGCGGCCTGCAGCGCATCGAAGGCCTGCGGCTGCGCGCCGCCATCACCGGCACCGACGGCAGCGCGCGCTTGCAGCACGCCGCGCTCGCGCTGCGTGCCGGCTACCCGGCCGAGACCAAGGCGCTGCTGGACGAAGGCATCGCCAAGAAGGCCTTCACCGGCGCCGACGCCGCCGAGGCCACGCGCACGCGCGACGAGGCCGCCAAGGCCGTGAGCAAGGAGAAGCTCGCCGACAAGGGCAACGAGGCCGCCGCACGCTCGGCGCCCAACGGCGACGCCCTGGTCGGCCTGGGCCTGGAAGTCTTCTTCAATGGCGAGACCGATCGCGGCATCGCGCTGATGGAAGCCGGCGTGGCCAAGGGCGGCATGAAGCGCCCCGAGGAGGCCAAGCTGCACCTGGGCATGGCCCTGGTGCGCGCCGGCCGCCTGGATGACGCCCGAAAGGTGCTGGACACGATCCAGGGCACGGACGGCATCGCCACCGTCGCGCAGGCCTGGAGCCTCTGGGCGAAGGTCGGCGCGAAGTACTGACACCCGCTGCCGCGGACGCCCGGCGGGGTTCCTGACCGGCCGCGCTACATGTCGCAGCGCGACGGCAGGGCCGGCACCGCTACCGGCACGGTGTCGCGCCGCGTGACGCCTTCCCGGCGCCACGCGGCCACCTGCGCCGCCACCTCGCCCGGCGCCAGCACGCGGTCGGGCGCGTGGAACACCCAGTCCACGTCCTCGTCCCACTCGCGCGGGGCGCCGCCCGCGGGCAGCAGCCCCGCCGGCGAGAACCACAGGTTGAACGCGATGGCCATCGGCGCCACGGGCACGTTGCGGCCCGCGTGCGTCGCCACGGGCAGGCCGTCCACGAACATGCGCACCTGCGGCGCCTCGACCTGCATGGTCAGCTGGTGCCAACCCGCCATCGAGCGCATCTCCTCGTGCGGCGAGTTGTGGGCGTCCCAGGGCTCCACGCGCACCGTCTGCCAGGAGATGGCGTAGAGGCGCGTGGCCGGGCTGCCCCAGCCCCCGTTGGCCAGGTACTCCCAATCCACCTCGCTGAACAGCGGGTCGTAGGGGAAGCGCAGGTCGCCGACCGCGTAGAACGTCTGGATGACCGGGTCGCCGTCCGCGCCCGCGCGCGGCGCGTCCGCGAAGCGGATGCGCGCGGCGTACGTGCCGCGCAGCACCTTGCGCGCGTGACAAAGCTGGACTTGCTGGGTACCCCCCGGGGTACCGTCCGTGCGGGCCGACAGGCGCAGCAGGCGGTTGCCGGGCAGGTCGGGATCGGGCTGGATCGACAGGCCGCCGTCGCCCCATCGTGCGCCCGGCACGCCAGGGTGGCCGGGCGCGGTGCGCACGGTCCAGCCGCCGCCGGGCAGCGCGGCCACGTCGGGATAGGAGAAGTCGTCGAAGAAGACCGGCGCGGCCGCCAACAGGCGCGCTGGCAGGGAGAGCGGCGTGGCCGGGGCCGGGGGCGGGGGCGGCGAGGCGCAGGCGCCCAGCAGGCAGGCCGTCGCGGCCGCGCCCGCCCAGGCCGCAACCGCAACCGCAATCGCAGCCGGCCTCACAGCCGAGCCCCGTCCCGCGCGCTCACGCGCCCGCCACCGGTGCCACGTCCTCGGCCACGCCGCGCGACGTGGCGGCCGCCGCGGCGTCGGCGCCCGCACCGATCCCCTTCGGCAGGAAGAACGACAACAGCAGCACCGGCACCGCGCTGACCACCGTCCACAGGAAGAAGTGCTCGTAGCCCAGCGACGTCTGGATGCTGCCGCTCCACGTGCCCGCCAGCACGTTGCCCAGCTGCATCACGCCGCTGCCCAGCGCGTAGTGCGCGGTGGGGAAGCGCCCCGGCGCCACCCCCTGCATGATGAACAGGATGATGCCGACGAAGCCGAAGCCGTAGCCGAACATCTCCAGCGACAGCGCCGTGGCCACCAGGCCCAGGTCGGCGGGATGGTTCACGCTGAGCCACCAGTACACCAGGTTGGGCAGGTTCATCACCAGCACCAGCACCGGCATCGCGCGGCGCAGGCCCAGCCAGGCGGCGAAGTATCCGCCCACGACGCTGCCCACCACGAACGCCACCGTGGCCGCGGTGCCGTACACCACGCCGATCTGCGCGTTGGACAGGCCCATGCCGCCCAGGTTCGTCGCGGCGCGCAGGAACAGCGGCGCCACCGACTGCAGCTGCCCCTCGCCCGCGCGGAACAGCACGATGAACAGCACGGCGAACCAGATGCCGGGCTTGGTGAAGAAATCCGCCACCACGTCCCACAGGGTGCGCGCCACCTCCGAGAAGTCGTGCGCCTCGCCCGCGTCGGTGCGCGTGTCGGGCAGCGCCCACGCGTGGTACGCCGCCAGCACGGCCATCGTGGCCGCCAGCAGGCCGAACACCGCGCTCCACGCGTGCGCCTTGGCCAGCGTGGCCTCCAGCACGCCCACCACCACCAGCAGCCCGCCCTTGGCGAACAGCCGCGCCACGTTGAAGAACGCACCCTGCCAGCCCGCGTACTCCGCCTGCTGGCGATGCGAGAGGCTGGCGATGTACAGGCCGTCCGAGGCGATGTCGTGCGTGGCCGAGGCGAAGGCCGTCACCGCCAGCACCGCGAGCACCAGCGGGATGCCGCCCGGCAGGTTCAGCGCGAAGGCCACCAGCGCCAGCGTCACCGCACCGATGGCCTGGAACACCACCACCAGCCGCTTCTTGCTGGCCAGCGCCTCCAGGAAGGGGCTCCACAACGGCTTCACCACCCAGGCCCAACCCAGCGCGTTCACCCACTTCGTCACCTGGGCGTTGGGCATCCCCAGGTCGGTGAACAGCAGGGTGGTGATGGCCATCACCACGAAGAAGGGCACGCCCTGCGCGAAGTACAGCGTCGGCACCCAGGTGATGGGCGAACGGCGCGCGGGCGCGGCGGCGGCGGTCAGGTCACGCGGCATTCGGAAGTCTCCTCGCTGCATCGGGCCCGGCGCGGGCCCGGCGCGTCATCGTCTCGTCTACAACTGCACCGGCGGCACGCCCGGCGCGCCGCCCTCGCCGTCCAGCCAGCGCTTGAGCGCGGCCAGGGCGCCCTCGGCATAGCCCCACGTCACCACGGCCGGCGCGTCGATGTCCAGCACCTGGAAAGGGTTCCACAGCGCCAGGTGCAGGTCGGGCCGCGCCATCGCGGCCGTGGCCGGATAGCGCTTGCGGTCGTTGGACACCAGCACCTGCACGCGGCCGCCGTGGCCGGGCGCCGAGGCGGCGAAGGTGTGCGCATCCACCTGGGCCAGGTCGGGCAGGGTCACGAACTCGACGTCGGCGAAGCCGGCGAACAGCGGCCGCACGTCGTCGGCCGGCAGGCCCGCCTCGGCCACGCCATCGCTGTCCACGCGCGCCTGCGTCACCACGCGCAGGCGGGCGTCCCGCGCGGGTGGGCGCGCGCCCCCGAACGCGCACAACGCGCGGCCCCAGCCCGCGCGCATCAGCACGTCGTCGGCGATGCGCTGCTGCTCGGGGTAGGGCGTGGGCGAGACGGGATAGCGCGCCGCCAGCCGCTCCAGCCGCGTGCGCGCCGCCAGCAGCGCGGGCAGCGCGAGGGCCCCGTCGCCCACCGCCGCCGCGATCGCGTCGATGCACGCCTGCTGGTCCTCCAACGTGCCTTGCGCCAGCGGCATATCGGCCCCCGCCTGCAGCGCCATCACCGCGCCGCGCGCGTGGCCGTAGCGGGCCCGGATCGCCTGCATGAACAGGGCATCGGTGATGACGACACCGTCATAGCCGATGGACTCGCGCAGCAGGCCTGTCAGCACCGCGCGCGACAGTGTCGCGGGCACGTCCGGGTCGATCTGCGGGTACACGATGTGCGCCGTCATCATGGCCGGCGCCGCGGCATCGCCGGTGGCGAGCGCGCGGAACGGGCGCAGCTCCAGCGCCTCCAGCTGGGCCAGCGACTTGTCGACCACCGGCAGCGCGTGGTGCGAGTCCACGTGCGTGTCGCCGTGGCCGGGAAAGTGCTTCACGCAGCAGGCCACGCCTTCGCGCAGCGAACCGCGCATCCAGGCAGACGCGAGCCGCGCCACCTCGTCGGGATCGTCGGAGAAGCTGCGCTCGCCGATCACCGGGTTGGCCGGGTCGTTGTTGACGTCCAGCACCGGGGCGAAGTTCCAGTTGATCCCCAGGTGCCGCAGCCCGCGCGCCACCGCCGCGCCCACCTCCTCCGCCAGCACGGCGTCGCCCGTGGCACCGATCGCCATCGCGGCGGGCGCCTGCGGCAACGCGGTGATGCGCACGACGGAGCCGCCTTCCTGGTCGATGGCGATCAGGGCATGCGGCCCCATCGCCTCGCGCAGGTCAGACGTCAGCCGCCGCACCTCGTCCAGCGTGCCGATGTTGTGGCGGAACAGGCAGACGGCGCGGATCTCGTGCCGGCGCAGGAACGCGGCGGTGGCGGGATCGAGCACCGGGCCCGGGATGTCGACCATCAGCAGGTGGCCGGGGCGGAAGTCACTCATGTCGGAAGGCGGGTGAGGGCGATGCGCGGCGAGCCGTGGCGGCACGTCAATTCGTGCAGGTGACCTTCTGCAGATGGGGCGGCTGGTCCGGATCGCGCCCCATCGCGCGTGCCAGCGCCTCCACCGCGGGATAGAAGCTCTGGATGCACGTGACCGGGTCCAGGTCCTCGTGCGGGGCGGCCGCCAGCTCCAGCGTGGCGCCCGGGGTGCCGGCCGGCGCCGCCACCAGCACCTTGGCGCCCCGCAGGCGCATCTGCTGCGCCAGGGACAGCAGGTCGGCCTGCGCCGGGCCGCGCGGGGCGAATACGAGGAGGGGGTATCCCTCCTGCACCAGCGCCATCGGCCCGTGCTGCACCTCGGCGCCGCTGAAGGATTCGGCCTGCAGGCCGCACACCTCCTTGAACTTCAGCGCCGCCTCGTTGGCGATGGCCAGCCCGGTGCCGCGGCCGATCGTGAACAGCCGGTCGGCGCCGTGCAGCGCATCCACCAGCGGCGTCCAGTCGATGGTCGCCGCGCGCTGCAGCGCGTCGGGCAGCGCGGCCAGCGCGTCCACCAGCACCGGGTCGTCCTGCCAGTGCGCCACGATGCGCGCGCCGGCCACCAGCTGCGCGATGTAGCTCTTGGTGGCGGCCACGCTGCGCTCCTCGCCGGCGTGCAGCGGCAGCACCCATTCGGCCGCCTGCGCCAGCGGCGACGCCGCGTCGTTGACCACCGCCACCGTGCGCGCGCCGTTCTCGCGGAAGAAGCGAGTGGGCGCCACGAGGTCGGGGCTGCGGCCCGACTGCGAGAAGCTCCACGACACCAGGCCGTCGCACTCGATCTGCGAGCGGTACAGCGTGACGAGCGACATCGGCAGCGACGTCACCAGCCGGCCCAGCCGCGCCATCACCAGGTAGCCCATGTAGGCGGCCGCATGGTCGGAGCTGCCGCGCGCCACCGTGAGCGCGGACCGCGGCGGTTGCGCGCGCAGCCCGGCGCCCAGCGAGGCGTAGGCCGCGCCGTCCGCCGCCAGCAGGCGGGCGATCGCGGCGGGCGCCTCGCGCGCCTCGTCAAGCATCCGGGAGGTCAATCGCTTCTCCTTCGACGAACACGTCGGTCAGGGTGAGGTCGGCGTCCAGCACCACCAGGTCGGCGCGCGCGGCGGGCAGCAGTCGGCCCCGGTCGGCCAGGCCCAGGAAGTCGGCGGCGAACGTGGCCACGCGGCGCGAGCCGTCCTCCACGCTCAGGCCCAGCTTGACGAGGTTGCGCAGCGCCTGGTCCATCGTGAGCGTGCTGCCGGCCAGCGTGCCGTCGGCCAGGCGCACGCCGCCCAGGCACTTCTTCACCACGTGGCTGCCCAGGTGGTACTCGCCATCGGGCATGCCCGCGGCGGCCGTGGAATCGGTGACGCAGTACAGGCACGGGATGGCGCGCAGCGCGGCGCGGATCGCGCCGGGATGCACGTGCAGCAGGTCCGGGATGATCTCCGCGTAGCGCGCGTGCGCCAGCGCCGCGCCGGCGATGCCGGGCGCGCGGTGCTGGAAGCCGCTCATCGCGTTGAACAGGTGCGTGAAGCCGGTGGCGCCGCGGTCCAGCGCGGCCACGCCGTCCTCGTAGGTGCCGGCCGTGTGGCCCACCTGCACGTGGAAGCCGGCCGCGCGCAGCGGCGCGATCAGCTCCAGGTTGCCGGGCAGCTCGGGCGCCAGCGTGATCAGGCGGATGGGCGCCAGCGCGTGCAGCGCGCGCACCTCGTCCACCGACGCAGGCCGCGCGAAATCGGGTTGCGCCCCCAGCTTGCCGGGGTTGATGTACGGCCCCTCCAGGTGCACCCCCAGCACGTGGGCGCCGCCCGGACGATGCGTGCGGCAGGCGTCGCCCATGGCCGCCATGGCCTGCGCCAGGTCGGGCATCGGGGCCGTCATCGTGGTGGCCAGCATCGACGTGGTGCCGTGCCGCGCATGCAGCCGCGCGATGTGCGTGACGGCGTCGCCGCCCTCCATCGTGTCGAAGCCGCCGCCGCCGTGCACGTGCAGGTCGATGAAGCCGGGCAGCACGAGCCGGGCGCCGGACAGCCGCGCGTCGCCCTCGCTGACGGGCTCGCCGTGGATGGACGCGATGCGCCCATCCACGATCTCCAGCCGGCCCTGCACGAAGCCCTGGGGCGTCAGGATGCAGCCGGTCAGGGTGCGGCGGCCCGGAACGATCACCTCGGGCGACGAGGGGGCCGACGGCGACGCCGGCACCGGCGCCTCCGCCACGGGGGTCTTGCGCGTGGTCGTCGTCATGCGACGGCCTCCTGGATCTGTTGCCGCACCAGCCGGTGGGCGCCGTCGATCGCGTCGCCCGCGGGCTTCACGACGCGGCGCCGCAGCGCGGCCGACACGCGGTCGGACATCTGCGCCCCGATGCTGCCCAGCAGCACCACGGGCAGGGTGGCGCCGGGGTCCAGCGCCAGCGCCATGGCTTCCATCTCGCGCGCCACCTGGTCCAGCAGCGCGGCCGCGGCGTCGTCCTCGGCCGCCGTCTCGAACACGCGGGGAGCCAGCTGCGCGTAGTCGTGCTGGCCGGCCCGGCCGCACCATTCCAGCAGGGCCTCCCGCCGGTCGCCCACCTGGCGCCACACGGCCCGCGCCAACGCGCCGGCGGGCGCGCGGCCATCGAAGGCGCGGTGCGCCACCTGCATGGCGCGCAGGCCCAGCCACGCGCCGCTGCCCTCGTCGCCCACCGGGAAGCCCCAGCCGCTGACCGCCACGCGGCGCCCGTCGCGATGCATGGCCTCGCCCACCGCGCCCGTGCCCACGGCCACGATCGCGCCGGCCTCGCCGCCGTGCGCGCCGATCAGCGCGGTGCGCGCGTCGGTCTCGAGCACCAGCAGCGCGTACTCGGGTGCCGCGCGGAAGAACGCCGCGGCCAGGTGGGGCGCCACGGCGCCCGCCAGGCCGAGGCCGATGGCGCATTGCTGCGTGGCCGCCACGCCCAGGCCGGCGGAGGCGAAGGCGCGGTCGACGGCCTGGCCGACGTGCGTCCACGACTGGGCGATGCCTTGCGACAAGGCGGACGGACCGGCTTCGCCATGGCCCACCAGCGCACCGTCGGCCGTCCACAGCCGCGCCCGGGTGCCGGTGCCGCCCCCGTCCACGCCGAGCGTGAACCGGATCTCGGCCGGGTCGAAGGACGGATGGAAGCAGACGTGGCTCATAACGTTGATACCACTATAGTACCAAAAGACAGGCCGGTCAAACGAGACGGATCGGTTCCGGGCCGATTTTGATGCGGGATTTCCCTCTGGAACGGTGGCGATGGGCCGCGCGTGGCGGGATGTCGTGCGTGTCTCGATGTGAACCACTGGTAATACCAATATCGGCCGGCGGACACATGCCGCCCGGCGCCTCAATCGGCTGACGGGGCAGCCGGCACGCCCGGCGTCCGGCGCGCGAAGATGCCCCAACCCTCCATCGTCATCACGGCGTCGCCGCCCTGGTTGGTCACTGTCCAGCGGGACCGCACGAGCCCGACCGCCGGCCGGCTGGCCGAGGCGCGCGACGCCAGCACCTCCATGCGCACCGACAGCACGTCCCCGGGGTGCACCGGCTTCAGCCAGTTCAGGTTCTCGATGCCGGGCGAGCCGAGCCCGGCCGAATCCAGCAGGTAGCCGTCGCACATCACGCGCATCGTCATCGCCGCCGTGTGCCAGCCGCTGGCCGAGAGCCGGCCGAACAGCGACGCCGCGGCGGCGTCATCGTCCAGGTGGAAGGGTTGCGGGTCGTAGCGCGCGGCGAACGCCAGCACCTCGTCGCGCGAGACGGTGGTGCTGCCGACGTCGAACACGCGGCCGACGGGAAAGTCTTCCCAGTAATACCGGGGGGTGCGGGGAGAGTTCATGCGGCATGATGCGCCGATGCTCATCCTCGTCATCGGCCTGTTGTTGTTCCTGGGGGTGCACGCCGTGCGCATCGTGGCGGATGGCTGGCGCACGCGCATGGTCGCGGCGCACGGTCCCGGCCTCTGGAAGGGCGTCTACACGGTGGTGTCGCTCGCCGGCTTCGCGCTGATCGTGCTCGGCTTCCACCAGGCGCGCCAGGATCCGGTGGCGCTCTGGTACCCCCCGCGATGGACCCACCACGCCACCGGCCTGCTCACGCTGATCGCGTTCGTGCTGCTGGCGGCGGCCTACGTGCCCGGCAACAAGCTGAAGGCGTCGCTGCACCACCCCATGGTGCTGGCGGTCAAGACGTGGGCGTTCGCCCACCTGCTGGCCAACGGCCGCCTGGCCGACGTGGTGCTCTTCGGGGCGTTCCTGGCCTGGGCCGTGGCCGACTTCGCCAGCGCCCGCCGCCGCGACCGCGCGGCTGGCACCGCCTACCCGCCGGGCCGCACCGGCCCCACCGTCGTCACCGTGCTGGTGGGCGTGGCGGCGTGGGCGCTGTTCGCGTTCGTGCTGCACCGGTGGCTGATCGGCGTCGCGCCGTTCGGGCCGCTGGAAGTCTGAGGCCCCGTCATTCCAGGGGCGTCGTCGACCCGGCGCAGGCGTCGTCGCCCCAGCCGTCCAGCGTGACGGGCGCGATCAGCTGCTCCCCCTCCTCGCTGGACCGCCCCACCGCCCGCCCGACGGGCCAGGCCCGCGTGCGGTGCTCGGCCGCGGTGCGCAGCAGCGGCTGCCAGTGCTCGGGCTCCGTGCGCTCGCGCGACAGCCAGGCCGCCCAGTCGTCCGGCTCCACCATCACGGGCATGCGGTCGTGGATGTGGCCCAGCGCGGCGTTGGGTGCTGTGGTGATGATGCTGCAGGTGACCAGCCAGTCGGCGTCGTCCGGCGAGCCCTGGGGCCGCCAGGCCTCGAACAGCCCGGCGAAGGCGAAGAACTTCTCGCCCTCGGGCGGCGTGATGTACCAGGGCTGCTTCACCGGCTTGGCCACCTTGCCCGGCCTGGCCGCCGCGGCGGCGACCGCGGCCGGATCGGCCCGCAACTGCCACTCGTAGTACCCGCTGGCGGGGATCAGGCAGCGCCGCTTGCGGATGGCCTGCCGGAACGACGGCTTGTCGCCCACGCCTTCCGACCGCGCGTTGTTCAGCCGCGCGCCGCCCGACGCATCCCCGGCCCAGTGCGGCACCAGGCCCCAGCGCATCAGCTCGCCCACGCGCTCGCCGTCGCGGTTCTCGTACACCACCGGCACCATCGCGGTGGGCGCGACGTTGTACTTGCGCGGGAACGGCACCACGCGCACCAGGCTGAAGCCGTCCACCAGGTCCTGGGGGTCGTACGCGACGACGTAGCGGCCGCACATGGTCAGGCCCCGCTCAGACCGACACCGCGCCGGTGGCGGCGTGCGTGCCCAGGAAAGGCACCAGCGCGGTGGCGAAGCCAAGCACGCCCAGCAGCAGCACCAGCAGGAAGCTGACCACCGCCTGCAGCACGGCGATCATCACGCCGCGCAGGTAGGTGGTGTCCAGCACCAGCATGTAGGCGAAGCCGGTGACCAGCACGCTGACGAACCAGCCGTAGGCGAACAGCCGGCCGAACACGGCGTTGACGATGAACGCCAGGATCACGGCCACCAGGCAGGCGCCGAAGCTGGTGCGTCGCGCGCCCATCGCGCCCGCGGCGATCTTCACCGGCAACAGCGCCAGCAGCACGAGCACGACGAGCAGGAACAGGGCGATCAGGGTCACGTGGTCTCCTTGTGGAACAGCATCTGCTGCCGAGTGTAGGGAACCGGCCGGTCGGACAGCCACAGCGACAGGCGCACCACCCAGTCGTGCGTGCGCGAGGGGGGCGCCCGCATGGGCAGCAGCGTCAGCCAGCCGGCCAGCAGCAGCGGCAGCCACCAGGGCGCCCGCGCGGCGCCGGGCGGCGCCAGGTAGCGCGACAGCGTCCAGCCCGCGATGGCCAGCCCCAGCGTGGCGCCGCCGATCGCCTCGCTCCACGAGTGCGCGCCGATGCGCACGCGCGACGTCATGATCACCAGCGCCAGCACGGTGCCGCACGCCGCGCCCGCGCGTCCGCCCACGAGCGCGGCCAGCACGGGCAGCACCGCCGCGGCATACATCGAGTGCCCGGAGAAGCCCGTGAAGTCGAGCAGCGCGGAGCCCACGCCGTAGCCGATGAACGCGATCTTGCTGGCCGTGGTGACGAGCGTGCCGGCCGCCAGGCCCGCCGCCCACCGCGCCGCCGCGTCACGCGCGGGCAGGCCGCCCACGGTTGCGCTGCCCAGGATGGCCGCGTGCGCGTGCGGCCCGCGCCGGCGCGCCAGCCCGATCGTGCCGCTGACGATCTGCTGCCGCCCGCGCGAGAGGAACACGAGCCAGGCCACGCCGGCCAGGAACGCCGGCAGCAGGATCTGCGCCTCGCCCAGCCGCGTGATGGCGTGCCAGAACCAGCCGAGCGCGGCCAGGCCGGACTCGGCGGCCTCGGGGTCGGCGGGGGATGTCGTCCAGCCTTGCATCGTCCTCCTGGGTGGGCTGCGCCATGGCGTGCGGCGCCCGTTCGTCGGCGCCGGGTGCAGGTCGCGGCGCGCTCGGCGCCAATCATCGCAAACGCGTGGCAGGGGCGGGGCCCGCTGCCTACATTGCCTCCCATCGACCCCCGCGTCGCCACCCCGCCTTCCTGCCCTCCGCAGTCATCCCCAGGAGTCCACCATGTCCAACCGCACCCCCTCCCACGCCGTGTCCCTCGTCCTGGCCGTGCTGGTCACCGTGGGCATGCTGACGGGCATGGACCGCCTGGCGGGCGCCGAGAGCCGCCTGGGCGCGGCCCTGGTGGCGCAGGCGATCGCGGGCACGCAAGCCTGACTGGCGCCTCGGCCCGCTAGAGCCGGGCCGCCAGGCGCGTGCCCTGGTCGATCGCCCGCTTGGCGTCCAGTTCGCCGGCTTCCAGCGCCCCGCCGACCAGGTGCACCCGCAGCCCCGCCGCCTCCAGCGGCCCCTGCAACGCCCGCAGCGGCTCCTGCCCCGCGCACAGGACGATCGTGTCGACCGCCAGCACGGTCCCGTCCTGGCGCTCGGGCCCGAAGGACACCACCAGCCCGTCGTCCGTGACGCCCTCGTAGTTCACGCCCGCCAGCATCTCGACGTTCTTCATCTTGAGCGTGGCGCGGTGCACCCACCCCGACGTCTTGCCCAGCCCCGCGCCGTGCTTGCCGGCCTTGCGCTGCAGCAGCATCACCTGGCGCGCGGGCGGCGTCGGCCTCGGCCGGTCCAGGCCGCCCGCGGTGCGCGCCGGATCGCCCACGCCCCACTCCTCGCGCCACTCGTGCACGTCCAGCGCGGGCGAGGGCTGGCCGCGGTCCGCGCCGGTCACCAGGTACTCCGCCACGTCGAAGCCGATGCCGCCGGCGCCGACGATCGCCACCCGCTGGCCCACCGGCTTGCGGTGCCGGAGCACGTCGATGTAGCTCAGCACCTTCGGATGGTCCTGCCCGGGGATGCGCGGGTCGCGTGGCGTCACGCCGGTGGCCAGGAGCACCTCGTCGAAGCCGCCCGCCTGCAGTGCCGCCGCGTCCACCACCGTGCCCAGCCGCACCTCCAGGTTCGGGAACTGCGCCACGCGGTTGGTGAAGTAGCGCAGCGTCTCGGTGAACTCCTCCTTGCCCGGCACGCGGCACGCCATGTTGAACTGGCCGCCCAGGCGGTCGGCGCCGTCGATCAGCACGACGTGGTGGCCGCGCTCGGCCAGCGTGGTGGCCGCCGCCAGCCCGGCCGGGCCCGCCCCCACGACGGCGAAGCGGCGGGGCGCGCGGGTCGGCTCGATGCGCAGCTCGGTCTCGTGGCACGCCCGCGGGTTCACGAGGCAGGTGGCGATGCGGTTCTGGAACGCATGGTCCAGGCAGGCCTGGTTGCAGGCGATGCAGGTGTTGATGTCGGCCGCGCGGCCGCCCAGCGCCTTGGCCACGAACGCCGGGTCCGCCAGGAACGGCCGGGCCAGGCTCACCATGTCGGCCGTGCCCTCGGCGTCGAGCGACGACGCCAGCAGCGTTTCCGCCACCTCGGGCGTGTTGATGCGGTTGCTGGTGACCAGCGGGATCGTCAGGCCGCGCGCCCGCAGGTCGGCGCGCAGCTTGGCCGTCACCCACGAGAACGCCGCGCGCGGCACGCTGGTGACGATCGTGGGCACCCGCGCCTCGTGCCAGCCGATGCCGGTGTTGAGGATCGTGGCGCCCGCCGCCGCGACGGCCTCGGCCAGCCGCACCACCTCGTCCCAGTGCTGGCCCTGCGGCACCAGGTCGATCATGGAGATGCGGTAGATCAGGACGAAGTCCGGCCCCACCGCCTCGCGCACGCGGCGCACGATCTCCACCGCGAGGCGCATGCGGTTCTCGAACGCACCGCCCCACCGGTCGGTGCGGTGGTTGGTGGCCTCGGCCAGGAACTGGTTGATCAGGTAGCCCTCGCTGCCCATCACCTCCACGCCGTCGTAGCCGGCCTCGCGCGCCAGCACGGCGCAGCGCACGAATGCACGGATCTGGCGCTCGATGCCGCGGGCGCTCAGCTCACGCGGCGTGAAGGGCGAGATCGGGCTCTTCAGGCGCGTGGGCGCCACGGCCAGGGGGCTGTAGCCGTAACGCCCGGTGTGCAGGATCTGCAGCGCGATGCGGCCGCCCTCGGCGTGCACGGCCTGCGTCACCTGCCGATGGCGGTGGGCGGCGGCGCGCGTGGACAGCGTGCCGGCGAACGGCTTGGTCCAGCCTTCGATGTTGGGCGCGAAGCCGCCCGTCACGATCAGGCCCACGCCGCCGCGCGCGCGCTCGGCGTAGAACGCCGCCATGCGCGGGAAGTGGCTCGACTTGTCCTCGAGTCCCGTGTGCATGCTGCCCATGAGCACGCGGTTCTTCAGCGTCATGAAGCCCAGGTCCAGCGGCGCGGCCAGCTTGGGGAAGGGATGCGCGGGCGCGGCGGGCACGAGGGGGATCGGGGCGTTCATGGCCGCGGATGGTAGGCGTGCGGAGCGGCGCGAGGCGGGCCGTGAATCGAGGCACTCCCCTAACCGCGGCGCGGGGTGCCAAGGGCTTTCCCGCAGCCTTCGCCCACGCTCCGGACGGGTCCAGGCAATCTTTGGGTAACATCGGCGGCCCCATAATGGTGGATTGTTGGCAGGCGCCTGGCCTGGAAAGTGGAGTTCCTGAATGAAGAAACGTGAGTTCCTGGCCCTGGGTGGCGCACTGCCCCTGATGATGGCGGGTTGCGGCGGCAACAGCAGCGGTTCGGCCCAAGTGCGGCTGCTCAATGCCACGGAGGGCTACACCAAGGTCGACCTGACGGTGGACAACGTCTCCGTCACCGGCGGCACCGGTGTCGCGCAGGACGCCATCAGCGCCTACGCGTCCGTCGCCGCCGGCACGCACACCTCCACGCTGAGCGATGTCACCTCGGGCTCCAGCCTGTACCTGCAATCGCGCACGCTGACCAAGGACGGCAAGTACACCGTCGTCGCCTACGGCTTCAGCGGCAGCGCCCGCACGCTGCAGGTGTTCGAGAACCAGACCGCCCCCGAGACCGGCTTCGGCGCGCTGAGCATCCTGAACACCTCGGTCGACATCGGCATCGTCGACATCTACGTCACGCCCACGTCCGATCTCACCGGCCAATCGCCGCTGCTGCGCAGTGTCTCCGGCCCGTCGCAGACGGCCTACACGTCGGTCGGCCAGGGCACGTACACCATCACGGTCACCGGCACCAACAAGGCCGGCGCGGACATCCGCATGGTGGCCTCGGGCGTCACCATCGCCGACCAGCAGATCCTCACCCTCGTCCTCGTGCCGGGTCCCAGCGGCGTGCTCGCCAAGGGCCTGCTGCTCGACAACACCGCCGGCACCGTCACGCCGTACGCCAACCCGAACATGCGCGTGCGCATCGTCGGCGGCGTGGGGGACGGCCGCGGCGTGGCCATGCTGGCCAACGGCGGCGCCATCGCCAGCTCCGACGCCACGCTCACCACGTCCCCCAGCATCGGCCGCTACGTCGTGCTGCCGGCCACCACCACGCTGGGCGTGAACGTGATCAACGCCGACGCCAGCGTCACGCCAGTGCCCATCTCCGACATGGAGCTGATCGACGGCACGATCACCACCACGATCTCCCTGGTGGCCGGCACCGACTACACGCTGATGGTGTTCGGCGACCCGAACAACGGCGTGGCGCTGAAGGCCCGCCTGGTGCTGGACGACAACCGCCGTCCGTCGCTGGCCGTCAACATCAAGGTGCGCCTGGTGCACTTGATCAACAACGACAGCGCGGACCTGACGCTGCAGGTCAACAGCATTCCGGTGGCCTCCAACATCCACTACGGCGTTGCCTCGCCGTACGCGGAGACGGCGGCCCTGGCGGGACAGAACTCCACGATCCTGCTCACGCAGGCTCTGCAGCCGCTGTACACGCTGTCGCAAGGCACGCAGGCCAGCAACCTGTACACGATGTTCGCCTTCCAGACCCCGCCCACGGTCGCCAACCCGAACCCGGCGCCCACGCCGTTCTTCTACGGCGAGCGCCAGTAAGTACGGCGAGTGCTTTCGGCCGGGCCAGCCCGGCCGACGAAAAAAGGCATCCCATCGGGATGCCTTTTTTCATGGTCGACTGCAGCAGCAGCGCCTCACGCGAAGCGACCGGCCCGGAAGTCCTCCACCGCCTGCAACAGCTCGGCCTGCGTGTTCATCACGAAGGGCCCGTACTGCGCGATGGGCTCGCCCAGCGGCCGCCCGGCGATCACCAGCGCGCGCGCCGGCGCGTTCCCTCGCGCGTGCAGCACCACGCCGTCGCCACCCGGCGTGTCGGTCAGCACGGCCATCCGCTGCGCGGGCACGGCGGTGTCGCCGGCGTCGCCGCCCACCCCCACCTCGCCTCGGTACACATGCACGAACGCGTGGTGGCCGGCCGGCAGCGGCTGCGCGAAGGTGGCCCCGGGCGCCAGGTGCACGTCCAGGTAGAGCGGCTGCGTGCCAGCCGGGTCGTCTCGCCGCACGGCGCCCGTCACGCCATGGCTCTCGCCCGCGATCACGCGCACGGTCGCCTGCGGCAGCCGCAGCTCGGGGATCTGCGCCGACGGGATGTCGCGGTAGGCCGGCGCCGTCATCTTGTCGCGCGCGGGCAGGTTCAGCCACAGCTGGAAGCCTTCCATGCGGCCCGACTCCTGCTCGGGCAGCTCGCTGTGCACCACGCCGCGGCCCGCCGTCATCCACTGCACGCCGCCGCTCTCCAGCAGGCCTTCGTGGCCGGCCGAGTCCCGATGGCGCATGCGGCCCGCGATCATGTACGTCACCGTCTCGAAGCCGCGGTGCGGATGGTCGGGGAAGCCGGCGATGTAGTCGCCCGCGTCGTCGGAGCCGAACGCGTCCAGCATCAGGAACGGGTCCAGGCGGCGCTGCAGCGGCTGCGTCAGCACGCGCGTGAGCTTCACGCCCGCGCCGTCGCTGGTGGGCTGGCCAGTCACCACGCGCTCCACCGCGCGCGGGTGGCGCACGGCGGCGAGGGTGTCGTCGCGCAGGAGGGCGGTGGTCATGCCGCCACCTCCTCGGCCGCCACGTCCGCGCCCGCCACGCCCTCGCCGGAGACGAGCGCCGCGATGACCGCCTGCGCGCCGCCGATGGCCGCGGCCTCGGCTTCCGGCCCCATCGACAGGCCCTCGGCGTAGACGAACTCGACGTCGGTCATCCCGAGGAACGCCAGCACCGTCTTCAGGTACGGTACCTGGGTATCCGACGGCTGGTCGCGGTGCACGCCGCCGCGCGTCAGCACGGCGTAGACCTTCTTGCCGGTCAGCAGCCCCACGGGCCCGTTGGCGGTGTACTGGAAGGTCACGCGCGCACGCGCCACCGCGTCGATCCAGTTCTTCAGCTGGGCCGGCACGCCGAAGTTGATCATCGGCACGCCCAGCACCACCACGTCGGCGGCCTGCAGCTCCTGGATCAGCGCGTCGTCCAGCGCCACGCGCGCGGCCTGCGCGGGCGTGCGCTGGTCGGCAGGGGTGAAGAGGGCGCCCAGCGCCGCTTCGTCCAGCACGGGATGCGGATGGGCCGTGAGGTCGCGCTGCACGACGCGCGCGCCCGGATGCGCGGCCACCAGGCCCGCCACGAGCTCGCTCGCGAGGCGGGTGGATTGCGAACCCTGGGAACCGGTCCACGGGCGGGCGCTGGAGTTGACTTGGAGGATGTTCATGAGGGGCTCCTGGTTGATCGATGGGTTCACTGTAGGATTCCATCCATGCAACCAGAAGTCCTCTGAACGCACATCATCGTTCCATCAATGGAACAATTAATCGCCGACGGGCGTCCGGGCCGTCGCGCTATCCTGGAGGGCCATGACTCCCGACGCCGACGACCTGCTGCTGTTCGCCCGCGTGATGGAGGCGGGCAGCTTCAGCCGCGCGGCCGAGCGCGTGGGGCTGCCCAAGTCCACCGTCTCGCGGCGCATCGCGGCGCTGGAGAAGCGCCTGGGCGAGCGGCTGCTGCTGCGCACCACGCGCAAGCTCAGCATCACCGATTTCGGCCAGGGCGTGCTGGACCACGCGCGCGCCCTGGCGTCCGAGGTGGACGGCGCGCTGGCCCTGGCCCTGTCGCGCCAGGCACGCCCCAGCGGCCGGCTGCGCGTCACCATGCCGGGCGATTTCGCCAGCGTGGCGCTCGAGGGTCCGCTGGCCGACTTCATCGTGCGCTATCCGGAGATCGCGCTGGAGGTGGACCTGTCGCCGCGCCGTGTCGACCTGATCGGCGAGAACTTCGACCTGGCCATCCGCATGGGCACGCTCACCGACGACGCGCAGCTGGCCGCGCGCCGCCTGGCCACCTTCACGGTGGGCCTGTACGCCGCGCCCGCGCTGCTCACCAAGCACGGCGAGCCGCGCCACCCCGACGCCCTGGCCCACCTGCCCGGCCTGATGCTGCTGCAGCGCTCGGGCGATCCCGTCCCGTGGCAGCTGTGCCGCAGCCCCGGGGCGCACGATGCCGAGCGCGGCCCGGCCGAGCCGCTGCCCGCCATCACACCCGCGCAGCACATGCGCGCCAACTCGCCCGAGCTGCTCATCCGCCTGGCGCGCAACGGCGCGGGCGTGGCGGCCGTCAGCGATTTCTTCGCCGAACCCTACGTGCAGCGCGGCGAACTGCGGCGCGTGCTGCCCGAGTGGCGCCTGCCGGAGGCGCACGCCTGGGCGGTGTTCCCGGGCCGGCGCCTGATGCCGTCGCGCACCCGCGTCTTCATCGACATGCTGCTGGCCGCGCTGGCGCCGTGCACCGAGGCCGCCCACGCGCGGGGCATGGGCCGGGGCCCCGCGCAACGCGCGGGGCAGGGCTTGTCCCGACAGGCCTTGCCCGATCCAGCCATACCCGATCCAGAGGACATCCGAAGCGCCGCACAATGACGGGTTGACACGCCAACCCCCACCAGGAGCCGCCATGCCGCGCGACCACGCCCGCCCCGCCGCCCCCCGCATCGATGTCCACGGTGGCGTCGACGCCGCCGACATCGACGCCGCCTCGCCGCGCCACCCGGCCTCGCGACGCTCCGCCGCGCGCCTGTCGCTGCTCGCAGCGGCCCTGATGGCCGCGGCCGCCCTGTCCACCGGCACGCCGGCCGCGCACGCCACCGCGCCGGCCACCACCGCCGCGGCGCACATCGACTGGCTCGAGGTGACCGGGGAGGGCGACGTCGACAAGGCCTTCGCCGCCGCCCGCGCGCAGAAGAAGCCCGTGCTGCTGTACTGGGGCGCCAAGTGGTGCCCGCCGTGCAACCAGCTGAAGGCCACGCTGTTCAACCGCCAGGACTTCATCGAGCGCTCGCGCAGCGTCGTCGCCGTGCACCTGGACGGCGACGTGCCCGCCGCGCAGAAGATGGGCACGCGCTTCAAGGTGCGCGGCTATCCCACGCTGATCCTGTTCAGCCCGGACGGCGCCGAGCTCACGCGCCTGCCCGGCGAGGCCGACGCGTCGCAGGTGCTGCAGGTGCTGCAGCTGGGCATGTCCAGCGGCCGTCCCATCAAGGCCGTGCTGGCCGATGCGCGCGCCGGCAAGCCGATCACGCCGGCCGAGTGGCGCCTGCTGGCGTTCTACTCGTGGGACACCGACGAGGACGCGCTGCTGCCCGAGGCCGAGCGTGCCGCGGTGCTGGGCAAGCTGGCCGCGGCGGCGCCCGCCACCGAATCCGAGGCGGGCACGCGCCTGCTGCTCAAGTCCATCGCCGCGGGCGACAGCGACAAGCCCGTCGCCTACCCGCCGGCCGTGCGCGACAAGGTGCTGGCCCTGCTGGCCGACCCGGCCGCCAGCCGCGCGCACATGGACGTGCTCACCAACTCCGGCCCCGACCTGGTGAAGGCGCTGGCGCCGCAGCCGGGCGCCGACCGGCAGAAGCTGGCCGCCGCGCTGGATGCCTCGCTGAAGCGCCTGCAGGCCGACACCACGCTGTCGCGCGCCGACCGCATGACGGCGCTGTACGCGCGCGTGGACCTGGCCCGCCTGGACCAGAAGGACACCAAGCACCCGAAGCTGCCGCCCGCCCTCGTGGCCGAGGTGAAGGCCGCCGCGCACCAGGCCGACGTCGAGATCACCGACGGCTACGAGCGCCAGGCCGTCGTCACCGAGGCGGGGTCCCTGCTGGCCGAGGCCGGCCTGTGGAAGGAGAGCGACGCGCTGCTGGAATCCAGCCTGGCCAAGAGCCACTCGCCGTACTACCTGATGAGCGAGCTGGGCCGCAACGCGCGCGAGGAGGGCCGCCCGGCCGACGCGCTGAAGTGGCACCAGCAGGCCTTCGAGAAGAGCGAAGGCCCGGCCACGCGCCTGCAGTGGGGCGCCACGTACCTGGGCGCGCTGGTGGACCTGGCGCCGCAGGACGGCGCGCGCATCGAGAAGGTGGCGGGCACGCTGATCACCGAGGCCGGCAGCCAGTCCAACGCGTTCTACGAGCGCAGCGGCCGGTCGTTGAAGAAGGTCAGCGACAAGCTGGTGAAGTGGAACGCGGGCGGCAAGCACGACGACACGATGAAGCGCCTGCAGGCCCAGCTGGACGGCGTGTGCGCCAAGTTGCCGGCAGGGGATACGCAGAAGGCCACCTGCACGTCGCTGCTGAAGAAGGCGTGATCCCGCGGCGGCGGCGGGGTGTCAGGCCTGAGGCCTGACACCTCTCTCCCCCCTCCCTCCGCCACAGGCGACAATGCCGGCCTCCTGAAACGAGCCGCATCCCTCGCCATGTCCTCCCCCAAGCCCCTCGGCACCCCGCTTTCCCCCGCCGCCACGCGCGTCATGCTGCTGGGCAGCGGCGAGCTCGGCAAGGAGGTGCTGATCGCCCTGCAGCGCCTGGGCGTCGAGACGATCGCGGTGGACCGCTACGAGAACGCGCCCGGCCACCAGGTGGCGCACCACGCGCGCACCATCACGATGAGCGACCCGGCCGCGCTGCGCGCGCTGGTGCAGGCCGAGCGCCCCGACCTGGTGGTGCCCGAGATCGAGGCCATCGCCACCCCCGAGCTGCAGGCGATCGAGGCCGAGGGCCTGGCCCGCGTCATCCCCACCGCCCGCGCCGCCCGCCTGACGATGGACCGCGAGGGCATCCGCCGCCTGGCCGCCGAGACGCTCGGCCTGCCCACCAGCCCTTACGTGTTCTGCGATTCGCTGGAAGAGCTGCAGGCCGCCATCGACGGCACCGGCGTGCATGCGGGCCGCGCGCCCATCGGCTACCCCTGCGTGGTCAAGCCGGTGATGAGCAGCTCCGGCAAGGGCCAGTCGAAGATCGACGGCCCGGACGGCGTGAAGGCCGCGTGGGACCATGCGATGGCCGGCGGCCGCGTCAGCCACGGCCGCGTGATCGTGGAAGGCTTCATCGACTTCGACTACGAGATCACGCAGCTGACCGTGCGCGCGCTGGGCGCCGACGGCCAGGTGCAGACCCACTTCTGCGAGCCTATCGGCCACGTGCAGGTGGCGGGCGACTACGTGGAGAGCTGGCAGCCCCATCGCATGACGCCGCAGGCGCTGGCGCGCTCGCGCGAGATCTGCCATGCGATCACGGACGACCTGGGCGGGCAGGGCCTGTTCGGCGTCGAGCTGTTCGTGAAGGGCGACCAGGTGTGGTTCAGCGAGGTCAGCCCGCGCCCGCACGACACCGGAATGGTGACGATGATCACGCAGTGGCAGAACGAGTTCGAGCTGCACGCCCGTGCCATCCTGGGCCTGCCGGTGGACACCACGCTGAAGAGCCCCGGCGCCAGCGCCGTGATCTACGGCGGCGTGGACGCCCGGGCCGTGGTGTTCGACGGCGTGGCCGACGCGATGCGCGTGCCCAACACGGAACTGCGCCTGTTCGGCAAGCCCGAGAGCTTCACCAAGCGCCGCATGGGCGTGGCGCTGGCGCATGACGCGGACGTGGAGAACGCACGCGTGGTGGCCAAGCGGGCGGCGGCGATGGTGAAGCCGCGCTCGGCCGACTGAAGTCAGCAGCCTCTTACTTCGACAGCCCTTCGGCCTTCATCGCCTCCTGCACCGCCGGCCGCGCGCCCACGCGCTCGCGGAACGCCGCCAGGTTCCTGAAGCCGCCGATGTCCAGCTTGGTGGGCACCGTCCAGTTGGACACCACGAACAGGTAGGCGTCGGGCACGGTGAACTGTTCGCCCATCAGGAACTGCTTGCCTTCCAGCTGCTGGTCGACGTACTGGAACCGGTCCATCAGCTTCTTGCGGTAGACGGCCTTGCCTTCCTCCGGGAAGTCGGGGCTGAACAGCGGCGAGAAGCTCTTGTGGATCTCGCTGGTGATGAAGTTGAGCCACTCCATCGCGTGGTAGCGGGCGCGCGTGCCGGCGGGCGGCACGAGGTGCTTGTCGGGCACCTGGTCGGCGACGTACTGCACGATGGCCGGGCCTTCGGTCAGCCGGTCGCCGTCGTCGAACTCCAGCAGCGGCACGTAGCCCTTGGGGTTGATCGTGTAGTAGTCGGTGCCGTCCTGCAGCTTGTGGCTCTTGGTGGAGGCCAGCACCAGGTCGAACGCGAGGCCGGCCTCGCGCAGGATGATGTGGGGCGACAGCGAGCAGGCGCCGGGGCTGTAATAGAGCTTCATCGACGGGATCTCCAGGAGGGTCGGGGAAAGGTGGAGGGCATCATGCCAAGCCTGCGCACGGTGGTACGCTCGCGGCCGGTTCAACCCTGCTGAGGGAGCGGTCGAGTGACCCGAGTCTTGCTGGACGAGGCACGCATCCATCCGGCCATCCGTGCCGCGATGGCCGGCGGCCACGCCGACGTCGTGCGCGAGGTGGAAGCGGCCGTGGCCGCGGACACGATCGTGGTGGTCGGCATGCGCATGAATCCGTTCCCGCGCAAGGCGCGCGCGCTGCTGGACGGCGCCGGCGTGCCCTACCGCTACCTGGAATACGGCAGCTACTTCAGCCAATGGCGCCGCCGCCTGGCGCTGAAGCTGTGGAGCGGGTGGTCCACCTTCCCCATGGTGTTCGTGCGCGGCATGCTCATCGGCGGCTACGACGACCTCGCCAGGCTGGACCTGCAGGCCTTGAAGTCGGGCACGGTGCGCCCGGCGGCGGGCTCGTGAGAGCCGTGAAGGCGGCTGGCGCCGCATACGCTTCGCTGCTGCTGGCCACGGCCCTGGCCGGCCCGGTGCACGCCGCCGAAGCCGCCACGCCCGCCGACCCCGCCGCGCTCAAGCTCACGCCCTGCCGCCTGCCGGGCCTGGAGCACGACGCCCTCTGCGGCACGCTCAAGCGCCCGCTGGATCCCGCGGCGCCCCAGGGCCGCAGCATCGACCTGCACGTGGCCGTGCTGCCCGCGCTGGCCCGCCAGAAGCGGCCCGACCCGGTGTTCTTCTTCGCCGGCGGCCCCGGCCAGAGCGCCATCGACCTGGCCGGCGCGATCGACCGCATGGTGGGTCGCCTGGGCGCGCGGCGCGACATCGTGCTGGTGGACCAGCGCGGCACCGGCCGCAGCGCGCCGCTGCAGTGCGACGCGCCCACGCCGGACGAGGCCGTGGCCCGTGGCCTCGATCCGGCGCGCCTGGAGGCCGCGCTGGCCGCCTGCCGCCAGCACCTGCAGACGCTGCCGTGGGGCGACCTGCGCCAGTACACCACCGTCATCGCGATGGCTGACGTGGACGCCGTGCGCGCCGCGCTCGGCGCGCAACGCATCAACCTGGTGGGCGTCAGCTACGGCACGCGCGCCGGGCTGGAATACCTCCGGGCGTATCCCGACCACGTGCGGCGCGCGGTGCTGGACGCCGTCGCGCCGCCCGACATGGTGCTGCCGCATAGCTTCGGCGTGGATGGCACCGCGGCGCTCGACGCGCTCATCGCCGACTGCACGGCCCAGCGCGCCTGCGCCGCCGCGCATCCCGACCTGGCCGCCCACTGGCAGGCCCTGCTCGCGGGCCTGCCGCGCAGCATCACCGTGCCCGACCCCACGGACGGCCACCCGCGCACCGTCACCCTGACGCGCGCGGCCGCCATCGGCGCGCTGCGCCCGGCGCTGTACATCCCGGCGATGGGCGCCGCCGTGCCATTCGCGATCGACGAGGCCGCCGCCGGCCGGTTCTCCCCGATGATGGCCATCGGCACCGCCCTGGACGGCGGCGGGCGCTTCGACCTGGCGGAGGGCATGCACTTCTCGGTCGTCTGCAGCGAGGACGTGCCGCGCCTTCCGCCGCGCGCGGCCAGCGCCGACGCCTTCGAGGACCAGTACCGTCACGTCTGCGCCGATTGGCCGCGCGGCACGGTGCCCGCGGCGTTCTACACGATCCCGCCGAGCCCCGCGCCCGTGCTGCTGCTGTCCGGGTCCATCGACCCGGCCACGCCGCCGCGCCACGCGCAGCGGGTCGCGCAGGCGCTGGGCGCCAAGGCGCGCCACGTGGTGGTGCCCAACGCGGGCCACGGCACGCTGTCGCTGCCCTGCGTGCACGACGCCGCCATCCGCTTCCTGGACGTGGAGGACGAGGCCGAAGCCGCCAAGGTCGACCTCGCCTGCGCCGCGCGCGTGCCGCGCCCCACCTTCTTCACGCCGCCGCTGCCCCGCCGCGCGGCCTCCGCCCCCGGCGAGGTGCCGCAATGATCCATCTCGAGGACCTGCACAAGCGCTTCACCAGCGGCCGCGGCAAGGACGCCCGCACCGTGGTGGCCGTCGACGGCCTGCACCTGAAGGCCCGCGACGGCCTGATCACCGGCCTGCTGGGCCCCAACGGCGCGGGCAAGACCACCAGCCTGCGCATGCTGGTGGGACTGGTGAGCCCGGACGCCGGCCGCATCGCCGTGGACGGCCTGCACATGGCCGACTCGCCGCAGGCCGTGCGCGCGCGCCTGGGCGTGCTGTCGGACGCGCGCGGCCTGTACCCGCGCCTGACCGCGCGCGAGAACATCGTCTACCACGGCCGCCTGCACGGCGTGGCCGACGACGTGGCGCAGGCCCGCTGCGAGCACCTGGCGCGCCTGCTGGAGATGACCGCGCTGCTGGACCGCCGCACCGACGGCTTCAGCCAGGGCGAGCGGATGAAGACCGCGCTGGCCCGCGCGCTGGTGCACGACCCCGCCAACATCGTGCTGGACGAGCCCACCAACGGCCTGGACGTGGTGGCCACGCGCGCGCTGCGCGAGGCCCTGCGCACGCTGCGCGACGAGACGGGCAAGTGCATCGTCTTCTCCACGCACATCATGCAGGAGGTGCAGCGGCTGTGCGACCACGTGGTCGTCGTCGCGCACGGCCGCAACGTGGCGGAGGGCACGGTGGCCACGCTGTGCGCGCAGGCCGGCACCGACGATTTCGAGGACGCCTTCGTGCGCCTGGCCTTCGCGGCGCCGCCCGCCTGACGCGCACGCCCGGGGTCAGGTCTCGGACCTGACCCCCTCTTCCACACGACGACGAGGCCCGCCCCCCATGCGCCCCCTGCTGCACGCCATCCGCACCGTCTTCCTGAAGGAGCTGCGCGACGCCCTGCGCGACCGCCGCACGCTCATCGTCGTCTTCGCCACCTCGGTGATGATGGGCCCGCTGGTGCTCGTCATGCTGTCCGCGCTGGTGGACAAGTTCGAGAAGCGCGCCGAGGCCCGCGAGCTGGTGGCCGTCGGCCTGGAGAACGCGCCCACGCTGCGCAACTTCATCGATCGCCAGACCTGGGTCGTCACGCCCGCGCCCGCCGGCTGGGAGGCGCAGCTGAAGGACAGCAAGCTGGGCGACCCGGTGCTGCTGGTGCCGAAGGATTTCGAGGACGCGCTGGCCCACGGCGAATCGCCGCGCCTGCAGCTGGTGTACAGCAGCGCCAACGGCCGCGCGCAGAGCGGCATGGGGCGCGTGTCGCGGCTGCTGGCCGGCTTCGAGCAGGAGCAGGTGCAGCTACGGCTGGTCACGCGCGGCGTGGCGCCCACGTCGCTGCAGGTGGTGCAGGTGGACGAGCACGACGTGGCCGACGCCGCGTCGCGCGCCGCGCAGATCACCAACATGCTGCCGTACTTCGTGCTGATGGCCGTGATGTACGGCGCGCTCAACGCCGCGCTGGACACCACCGCCGGCGAGCGCGAGCGCGGCTCGCTGGAGCCCCTGCTGGCCACCCCGGCCGCGCGCGGCGCGCTGGTGGTGGGCAAGTGGGGCGCGGTGTGGAGCGTCGGGCTGATGATCGCCGTGCTGTCGTGCCTGAGCTTCCTGCCCGCGCAGAAGCTGCTGCGCAGCGAATCCCTGGCCGCGCTGTTCCGCTTCGGCAAGTTCGAGGCCGCGTGGTTCATCGCGCTGCTGGCCCCGCTGGCCGCGGGCATGTCCGCGCTGATGATGGCCATCGCCATCCGCTGCCGCACGTTCAAGGAGGCGCAGGCGAACAACACGGTGGTGATCCTGGCCACCTCGCTGATGCCGATGTTCGGCCTGTTCAACCAGGAGGGCGAGGCGCCGTGGCACCTGTGGGTGCCCGCGCTGGGCCAGACCACGCTGATGAACCGCGTGCTGCGCGGCGAGCCGGTGCACTGGATCGACGCCGCGCCGGGGCTGGCAGTGTCGGTGCTGATCGCGGTGGTGGCGCTGACGTTCGTCAGCCAGCAGCTGGCGCGCCGCGCGGCCCAGTGAGGCTCAGGCCGCCTGCAGCAACCGCTGCACCTCGTCCTGCCACGGCAGGCGCCGCACGAACTGGTTGAAGTGCAGCGCGGCTTCCACCGCCGGCAGCACCGTGCCGTGCCGGTCCAGCAGCCGCACGTTGGTGGCCACGCCCATCGGGTCGGCCATCGCCACCACGCCCTCGGTGATCTCCACCCAGTCCCACGCCAGCCCGGCGTCGCCATGCGGCCCGCCCCACATCGTGTGGCCCATGGCCGGGCGTCTCTTGCCGCCCGGCTTGGTGACGCGCGTGCCCAGGTGCACGAACCGTAACCTGCGACGCGAGTTTGCCTGCCAGAATACGGCTGGCCAGGAATACAGTGTCCAAGGCGGCGGCGTGGTCGTGGCAGTGAACATGGCGGCGGCGAGCGTTCTGGTCGACACGGCCCGGAGTCTGGAGAATTCGGTTGCGTCCCACTAGCTGTCAAACCTGTCAGGGTGTCTTTCGATGACCACGCGGATGCTGCAGGGCAGCTACCTGTCGGTCATGCAGGCGCACAGCCCTGACGAGTTCCGTGAAGAGCTTGTCCGCTTCGCGCATCGGCTTGGCTTCGATCTGGTCAGCGCGATGACGGTCATCGACCACCCGTGCCAGCCCTCGGATTTCATCTCCGTCAACAACGTGCCCACCGGCTTCACGGAAGCCTTCAACGATCCGTCGCAGCAACGGCGGGACCCGGTCATGCAGCATTGCAAGAAGGCCGCGGTGCCCATCGTGTGGGATCGCGACACCTACGTCTCCCGCGGCATGGAGGACGTGTGGGAGGCGCAGGCGGCTTTCGGCTACAGAACCGGCATCTGCATGGCCCTGCACCTGCCGCAGGGCCGCCATTTCATGCTGGGAGTGGAGCGCGAGCAGCAGCTTCCCGAAGCGCCGGACCTCCTCACACGACTGGTGGCCGATCTCCAGCTGTTCGCGGTGCACGCGCAGGACGCAGCGTTCCGCTTGATGGCCCCGGCACCCGAGACGCTCAACCTGCCGGCCCTCACGCCGCGCGAGCTGGAGGCCCTGCGCTGGACGATGGACGGCAAGACGGCTTGGGAGGTGGGCAACATCATGTCCATCTCCGAGCGGACGGCCGTGCTGCATCTCCAGAACGCCATGCGCAAGCTCGATTGCGTCAACAAGCACCAGGCGGTGCTGAAGGCGCTGCGCCTCGGGTTACTCCATTGACGGCGCCTTCGCGGGTCCTCCCGCGCGCGCTGGCCTGGGGCCCCTGTCAGAGTTGACAGTATCGAGCCATTGAACGCTCTGTTTCAATCACTCCCAGGACGACGCGATGTGCGAGTCCTCGACGGAGAACTCTTCATGATCCGCACCCTGTTCCGCCGCGTTGTTGCCGTGGCGACCGATCACCAACTGCAAGTCCGCACCAGCCAGGTCGCGGGAACAGCGTCCTCCGCTTCCCAGTCGCCGGCCTCGCTGCAGCCGCTCACCTCCGAAGAGCTGCAGCTCGTGGCAGGTGGTGATCCCAACTCCGCAGATCCGAATCCCAAGGGCGGCTGGACTCCGCCGGTGACTGGCGGCTGAACCCGCCCGTCCACCGTCGCCTTCCCCCGATTCTCGAACCCTCCACAATCAGTTTCCTCGGCCCCGGCTCATCGCCTGCGCGGTCGGCACTGATTGGCTCTTGGGGTGCCGACCTCCGTGTCGGCACCCCGTCTTTTTTTGGGCATCGGTGAGTCTGCTCGCCGCGTCAGCCAGCGTCAGGGCGCGGTCTCGCGCTCCATCCAGCCCAGCCAACGCATCGCCTGCTCCCGGCTCTCGCCGCACATCGTCTCGGACGGCTGCAGCGAGCCGCACACGGCGGGCCGCCGCGGGTCGTTGAACAGCCGGCAGCGCAAGGCCTCGTCCAGGTGAGGGCAGGGCAGCCCCGCAGGCTTGCCGTGCGGCAAGCCCGGCATCGCGCTGCTGATCGACGGCGCGATGCAGCAGGCGCCGCAGCCCGGACGGCATGCGAACGGTGCGGGCGACGGCACCGTGCGGGCCGGGGAGGTGTCAGGCATCACAGGGCGATTGTCCGCGCCGGTGGCGGCCGGCGGGCCCTCCGCCTAAAATCATGGGCTCCCCTGTGCGACCTTCGGCACGGTGCGCCCTTCGCGTTCACCGTCTCGGCCATGCGCACGCGAACGCGGGCGCGCGCGCGTTCGCCGCCTGCGTCGCCTCCAACCAGACCTCCGCCCGTGATCCATCCCCAGCAATTCGACGTCATCGTGGTCGGCGGCGGCCACGCCGGCACCGAGGCCGCCCTGGCCGCGGCCCGCATGGGCTGCGACACGCTGCTGCTGACCCACAACATCGAGACGCTGGGGCAGATGAGCTGCAACCCGTCCATCGGCGGCATCGGCAAGGGGCACCTCGTGAAGGAGGTGGATGCGCTGGGCGGGGCCATGGCAGCGGCCACCGACGAGTCGGGCATCCAGTTCCGCATCCTGAACTCCTCCAAGGGCCCGGCGGTTCGCGCCACGCGCGCGCAGGCCGACCGCGTCTTGTACAAGGCCGCCATCCGCCACCGCCTGGAGAACCAGCCCCACCTCTGGCTGTTCCAGCAGGCGGTGGACGACCTGGTGCTGGAGGGCGACCGCGTCACCGGCGCCGTCACGCAGGCGGGCATCACCTTCCTGGGCCGCACCGTGGTGCTGACCGCCGGCACGTTCCTGGACGGCCGCATCCACGTCGGGCTGCAGAACTACAGCGCCGGCCGCGCGGGCGATCCGCCGGCCGTCCGGCTGTCCGCCCGACTGAAGGAGCTGAAGCTGCCACAGCGCCGGTTGAAAACGGGCACGCCGCCCCGGCTGGACGGTCGTTCGATCGACTTCGCGCTGCTGGAGGAGCAACCTGGCGACGGCATGCCGGACGCGGCAGGCCACGTGGCCACCCCCATGCCCGTGTTCAGCTTCCTGGGCTCGGCCAGCCAGCACCCGCGTCAGCTGCCCTGCTGGATCACGCACACCAACGCCCGGACGCACGAGATCATCCGCTCCGGCTTCGATCGCAGCCCGATGTTCACGGGCGTGATCGAGGGCGTGGGCCCGCGTTATTGCCCCAGCATCGAGGACAAGGTCAACCGGTTCGCGGACAAGGACTCGCACCAGATCTTCCTGGAGCCCGAAGGCCTGACCACGAACGAGTTCTACCCGAACGGCATCTCCACGTCGCTGCCGTTCGACATCCAGCTGGCCGCGATCCGGTCGATGACCGGCCTGGCCAACGCCCACATCCTGCGGCCGGGCTACGCCATCGAGTACGACTACTTCGACCCGCGCAGCCTCACCGCAGGTTTCGAGAGCCGCCACATCGCGGGGCTGTTCTTCGCCGGCCAGATCAATGGCACCACCGGCTACGAGGAAGCCGCGGCGCAGGGCCTGTACGCCGGCGCCAATGCCGCCCGCCGGGCGCGCGGGCTGGACCCGATCACGCTGCGCCGCGACCAAGCCTACCTGGGCGTGCTGGTGGACGACCTGATCACCAAGGGCGTCACCGAGCCCTACCGGATGTTCACCAGCCGCGCGGAGTTCCGGCTGCAATTGCGGGAGGACAACGCCGACCTGCGGCTGACCGAGCTTGGCCGCACGGTGGGATTGGTGGACGACACACGGTGGGCGGCGTTCGAGCGCAAGCGCGAGGCCATCGCGCGCGAGACCGAGCGCCTGCGCGGCACGTGGGTGCATCCGGGCATCCTGTCCAGCGCCACCGCCGAGCGCCTGCTCGGCAAGGCCATCGAACGCGAATATGCGTTGACGGACCTGCTGCGTCGCCCGGGCGTGACCTACGAGGCGATTGAAGGGGTCGCTGCGGAGGCCCGTCCGGACGCCGGTGTTTCACGTGAAACATTGGCGGCTGAGCTGGGGGCCGACCTCGCCCACGCCGTGCTGGAGCAGGTGGAGATCGCCACCAAGTACGCCGGCTACATCGACAAGCAGGTGGACGAGGTCGAACGCGCGCAGGAGCTGGAGGGCCTGAGGCTGCCCGCCGACCTGGATTACCAGCAGGTCACGGCCTTGTCCTTCGAGGTGCGGCAGAAGCTGGCGCAGCACCGGCCCGAGACGCTCGGGCAAGCCTCGCGGCTCTCGGGCGTCACACCGGCAGCCATCTCGTTGTTGCTCGTCCACTTGAAGAAGAAGCGCCTGGCGCCGCTCCGCCGCGATGCCGCTTGACGTGCCGCTCGCACCGGACTGGCAGGCGCTGCTGCCGCAGCTGGTCCAGGCCGAGGGAACGCTCGGCCTGTCGCTGACCGACGGGCAGCGCCATGACCTGCTGGCCTACGGGGCGCTCATCCAGCGATGGACCCAGGTCTACAACCTCACCGCCGTGCGCAGCACCGGGGAGATGTTCACCCACCACTTGCTGGACTGCTTGGCCATCCTCCCGGCCCTGGACCGGGTATTAGCCGGCGAGCAACAGCCCGTTCGGCTGCTGGACGTCGGCAGCGGGGCAGGGTTGCCGGGCGCCGTCCTGGCGATCCTGCGCCCGGAATGGCAGGTCACCTGCGTGGACGCGGTGATCAAGAAGATCAGCTTCATCCGCCAGGCTGCCGCCGAGTTGTCGCTTCGCAACCTTGCCGGCGTGCATGGGCGAGTGGAGACGCCAGGGCTATTCGGCGATACGCGATTCCGGCTGATCACGTCGCGCGCGTTTGCATCGCTCCATGACTTCACCCAGCTCACGCAGCCGCTTCTGGGCGCGCACGGCCAGTGGGTGGCGATGAAGGCTCACGTCACCGATGCCGAGCGCGCCGAATTGCCTGCCACGGTCCAAATGTTCCACGTGGAACAACTGAGAGTGCCCGGCTTGGATGCCGCACGCTGCCTGGTCTGGTTGCAGCCCTCGAATTCCCCTGAGGCGCCAACCCCTTCGGCTGCGCTCTGACGCGACAATCGCCACTCCTGCCCGGGCACGCAAGCGCCCTGGGCCGTCCCCGAACCAGCCCTTTCCGCAGCGAGCCCCATGTCCCGAATCTTCTGCATCGCCAACCAGAAGGGCGGCGTTGGCAAGACGACCACCGCCGTCAACCTGTCCGCCGGCCTGGCCCAGGTGGGGCAACGCGTCCTGCTGGTGGACCTGGATCCGCAGGGCAATGCCACGATGGGCTCCGGCATCGACAAGCGCGCGCTGGCCACCACGGTCTACGACGTGCTGCTGGAGAGCGCCTCGGTGGCGGAGGCCGCCAGCCGTTCGCCCTCCGGTGGCTATGACGTGCTAGGCGCCAACCGTGAACTGGCGGGCGCGGAGATCGAATTGGTGGCCCTGGAGCGACGGAACGAGCGACTGCGCACCGCGCTGAAGGCCGCCGACGCCCACTACGACTTCGTGCTGATCGACTGTCCGCCCTCGCTCAGCCTGCTCACGCTGAACGGCCTGTGCAGCGCCCATGGCGTGATCGTGCCGATGCAGTGCGAGTACTTCGCGCTGGAAGGCCTGACCGACCTGGTGAACACCGTGCGCCAGGTGCACGCCAACCTGAACCGCGACCTGGAACTGATCGGCCTGCTGCGGGTGATGTTCGACCCGCGCATCACGCTGCAGAACCAGGTGAGCGAGCAGCTGAAGACCCACTTCGGCGACAAAGTGTTCAACACCATCATCCCGCGCAACGTTCGCCTGGCCGAGGCGCCCAGCTATGGGCAACCGGGCGTCGTGTTCGACCCGGCCTCGCGCGGCGCGCAGGCCTTCGTGGAGTTCGCCAAGGAGATGGTGGTGCGGGTGAATTCGCCATCGCTGGCGCACACCGCCACCGGCACGACCGCCGCGCCGGTCAAGCCGCCGCGTGCCGGTGCAACCGCCGGATGAACGCGGCCACGCCCCGTACCACCGGCACGACCGCGATGCGGAGCGCCCAGCCGACGCTCTCGCGCTCCGCCACGGGAAACGCCAGCATGGCCAGCCTCGGGTAGGCCTCGATCTCGCACAGGCGCTGCGCGCAACCCCGCCGCCCGGCCTTCCGAAGTCCAGCCGTGCGCGTCCAGGCGCAAGTGCGTGCGCGCGATAGGGCCGGCCGCGCGGCCGGCGGCTTGGCCGCCCCGCGCGCCAGCCGTCACCGCACCGGCAGGGCATGATCCGGATCTCGCAACAACGCCCGCAACGGCCCGAACAGCCACGTGCGCATGCCGATGATCAGCGTGTAGGGCCGGCGACGGTCGTCCGGCAACTTCATGTCCACCTTGTGCTGCTGCGCGAAGTCGTGCGCCACGCGCTGCAGGCGGTCGCGGAGCAGGGCGGCGGCCGCCGGGCTCATGCGGCCGTGTACGAGGCTGAGCAGCTCGGCATCGCCATCGAAGCCCCCGGCGAAGAAGTCGTCGATGCCCTGTTGGCGGAAGAAGCGCATCACCGGGCCGTGCGTGCGCCACCGGAACGTCTTGGCCACCTTCAGCCGATAGCGGTTCAGCGGTCGCAGCTCCAGGATGCCCAGCCGGTCCAGCTGGGCCAGGTAGCCGATGCCCTCGGCCTCCGAGATCCGGTACGTGGCGACGATCTCCTCCAACGGCCACTCGCTCAGCGCGCAGGTGGCCATCAGCAGCAACTTCGGGTTGCCGACCACCGCCTCCTCCTGCGCCTCGGTCAGCTGCTGGCCCAGCACCTGTCGGTCGGCCACCTGGCGCGCCAGGTCCGCGAAATCCAGCTTCAGCACGCGGCAGACCTCGTCGATGCGCTTCAACGGCATGTCGGCCCTGGCGAACATGCGCTTCACGCTGGACTCGGCCATACCCAGCTCGCGGCCCAGGTCGGCGTAGGTGAGGTGCGCGCGCTTCAGCTCGCCCTTGATGGCGCCGATCAGGTCGGCCGTGCCACTCACGAACGTCTCTCCCCGGTTGAAGTATCACTACAGGATACCCAAGGCGCGACGCACGCGCACTCGGTCGATCCACAGGATGCCCAAGGGCGATCACGGGCACCATGCGCGCCATGAAACGACATCACCCGCTCTCCCGCCGCCATTGGCTCGGCTGCTGCGCAGGCCTGGCGGCCGGCCTCTTCACCGGGCTCGACCACGCGGCGGCCGCGCCGGCCACGCCGACAGCCCACGAGCCCCTCGCGTGGCCGAGCCTGTCCGAAGGCTGGCGCAACCCGTGCCTCGAGGCCGGCGGCGCGACGAGCAGCGCGCTGCAAGCCCTCGTCGACGACGCCTTGGACGGCCTCGACGCGACGCGCCTGTGGGACACCCATGCGCACCTGCTGGGAGTCGGCGACGGCGGTACCGGCTGCAGCGTGCACCCGGCCATGTCCCAATGGTGGCATCCCGCCGACGTGGTGCGCCGCCAGACGCTGCTGAACGCCTCCTGCGTGCCGCCCGGCGCGCCGTCGGTGGACGCCGCCTACGTGGCCCGGCTGGACGCGCTGGTGGCGGCCTTCCCGCGCGGCGCCCGCTGGCTGCTGTTCGCGTTCGACCAGGCGCACGACGATGCCGGCCGGCCCCGCGCGGACCAGACCACCTTCCACGTGCCGGACGCCTACGCGCGCGACATCGCGGCGCGCGACCCGGCGCGCTACGGCTGGGTGGCCTCGATCCATCCCTACGCGCCGGACGCGGTGCCGCGCCTTCACGCGGCCATCGCCGACGGCGCCCTGGCCGTGAAATGGCTGCCCAGCGCGATGAACATCGACCCCGGGGACCCGCGCTGCCGGCCGATGTTCGACGTGCTTCGCGCGCATCGCGTGCCCCTGGTGGTGCACTGCGGCGAGGAGCGCGCGGTGCCGGGCGCGAGCCGCGACGACCTGGGCAACCCCCTGCGCGTCCGGCCGGCGCTGGAGCAGGGCGTGCGGGTGATCGTCGCCCACTGCGCGTCGCTGGGCCAGGCGCAGGACACGGACCGCCGCTCCGGGCCGACCGTGCCGGCGTTCGACCTCTTCGCCCGCCTGATGGGCGAGCGGGCGCACCAGGATCTGCTGCTGGGAGACGTCTCGGCGGTGTTCCAGGCGAACCGGCCGCTGGCGGTGGGCGCGCGACTGATGCGCGAGGAGGGCTGGCATCACCGACTCCTCCACGGCAGTGACTACCCACTTCCTGGTGTCATGCCGCTGTTTGCACCGGCGCGCTGGGTGGACGCGGGCTGGCTGCCCGCGCACCAGCTCGCACCGATGCGCGAGCTGCGCCGGCACAACGCGCTGCTGTTCGACCTGTGCGCCAAGCGGCTGCTGCGCGCCAGCGGCGCACGCCTGGGCGACGCGGTGTTCGACACGGCGAGGCACTTCGGCGGCTACAGTCCCGTCGCATGAACCCGCCGCCTGCCTCCTCCGCCGACGCGTCTCGCGCCGCCGCGCCTGCCACCCTGCCCCTCGACGTGCCCCACGACGTGCAAGCCGACGCCCACGCCGCCCACCCGTCCCAGTTCGCACTGCTCGGCCAGCGCCGCTTCGCGCCGTTCTTCTGGACGCAGTTCTTCGGCGCGGCCAACGACAACCTGTTCAAGTTCGCGTTCACCGTGCTGGTCACCTACCAGCTGAGCGTGGGCTGGCTGCCGCCGTCGCTGGCCGGGCTGGTGATCGGCGCCGTGTTCATCCTGCCGTTCGTGCTGCTGTCGGCCACCAGCGGGCAACTGGCGGACAAGTTCGACAAGGCGCAGCTGATGCGCGGCGTCAAGAACCTGGAGATCGGCATCATGGCGCTGGCGGGCCTGGGCTTCCTCACCCACGCGGTGGCGCTGCTGCTGGGCTGTGTGTTCCTGATGGGCGTGCACTCCACGCTGTTCGGCCCCGCCAAGTACGCCTACCTGCCCCAGCACCTGGCCGAGAACGAGCTCACCGGCGGCAACGGGATGGTGGAGATGGGCAGCTTCGTGGCCATCCTGCTGGGGCAGGTGGCCGGCGGGCTGCTGATCGTGCTGCCGGGCGACGGGCCGCAGCTGACGGCCGCGGCGTGCGTCGCGGTGGCCGTGGTCGGGCGCGCGTTCGCCAGCGCCATCCCGCCCACGCCGCCGCACGACGCCAGGCTGAAGGTCAACTGGAACCCGGTGACGGAGACGCTGCGCAACCTGTCGCTGGCGCGCCAGGACATCGTGGTGTTCCGCTCGCTGCTGGGCATCTCGTGGATGTGGTTCTTCGGCGCGATGTTCCTGTCGCAATTCCCGTCGTTCGCCAAGGACGTGCTGCACGGCGACGCCCACGTGGCCTCGCTGCTGCTGGTGCTGTTCTCGGTGGGCATCGGCATCGGCTCGCTGCTGTGCGAGATGCTGTCGCGCGGCCAGGTGGAGATCGGCCTGGTGCCGCTGGGGGCCATCGGCATGAGCGTCTTCGCGGTGGACCTGTACTTCGCCGTGCAGGGCCTGGCGCCCGCGCCCGGCGCGATGTGGACGCTGTCGCAGTTCGTGGGCGCGCACCAGCACCTGCGCCTGATGATCGACCTGTTCATGCTGTCGCTCAGCGCCGGCCTGTACAGCGTGCCGATGTACGCGCTGATCCAGCTGCGCTCGCCGGCCAGCCACCGCGCGCGCATCATCGCGGCCAACAACATCCTCAACGCGCTGTTCATGGTGGCCAGCGCGCTGATCGCCGGCGCGCTGCTGTCCACGGGCCTGTCCATCGGCGGGGTGTTCCTGGCCACCGGCCTGCTCAACGCGGTGGTCGCGGGCTACATCTTCCTGCTGGTGCCCGAATACCTGCTGCGCTTCTTCGCGTTCGTGCTCACGCGGGTCGTCTACCGCTTCCGCGTCACCGGGCGCCAGCACATCCCGTCGCACGGGCCCGCGCTGCTGGCGTGCAACCACGTGAGCTTCATCGACCCGGTGCTGCTGATGGCGGCCAGCCCGCGTCCCATCCGGTTCCTGATGGACCACCGCATCTTCCGCATCCCCGTGCTGGGCTGGCTGTTCCGCCTGTGCAAGGCCATCCCCATCGCGCCCAAGTCGGAAGACCCGGTGGCCTACGAGGCGGCGTTCCACGCGGCCGACCAGGTGCTGGCCGAAGGCGACCTGCTGGGCATCTTCCCGGAGGGCGGCATCACGGACGACGGCCACCTGAAGGAGTTCAAGGGCGGCCTGATGCGCATCCTGGAGCGCCGCGCCGTGCCGGTGGTGCCCATGGCGCTGCAGAACGTGTGGGGCTCGTTCTTCTCGCGGGTGGAGGGCGGCCACGCGATGCGGCATCCGTTCCGGCGCGGGCTGTTCAGCCGCGTGGGCTTGAACGTCGGCGCGCCGCAGGCGGCCGCCGAGGTCGAGCCGGCGCGGCTGCAGCAGGCAGTAGCCCAGCTGCTGGACGCGCCGCTGCGGTGAGCGGGCCCGGCGGCATCGCCGGCCTCCGCGCTAGCGGTTCGCGTCGCCGGGAGAGCTGCTGGAACTGCTGGCCCCGGCCTGGGGCGCGGCTGCCGAGGAGGGCGCCGTGCGTCGCCGCCACAGTCGGCGCCAACGCACCCGGACCGCCCGCGCGGTCCGCCACGGCAGCGACGAGCGCACGCGGGCCATCACCTTCTCCTTCCAGCCCACCCAGCGGTGGTACCAGCGCGCGAACCACGCCATCTTCATCAGCTGCGGTTGCGTGAGCAGGAACAGCCGCGCCACGACGGCGGTGCCCACCACCTTGGCCAGCACGATCACCACCAGGCCCAGCACGGGCTTGCCGCGGCCGATCAGCCACAGCGCGCCGATCTTGAAGGGCAGCAGCATCAGGGCGGGCACGAAGAACACCAGCAGGGCGATGCGCGGCGGCAACGCGGCGATGCGACGCTCGACCCAGGCGATGAAGGGCAGCCGGGACAGCAGCCCGAGCAGCCGCGACAGCGGCTCCCAGCCCCATTCCTCGAACAGGATCAGCAGGGCGACGCCCCACGTGGCGACGGACTTCAGCAGGCGCCAGGGCAGCGATAGCAGGCGATTCATGCGGCGGGCGCGCGGCGGGACATGTGCATCGGCCGCAGCTTACACGCCGTTGCCGGCCGGCTCGGGGCTTACCCGGACGACTCACGACCGGAAACGAACCGGACGAACTCATCGCCTAACATCCGCGGCTTCGACCACCTTCCTGCCGTTCCCGACATGCGCGCTTCGACGACCGTCCCCTTCGCCGCCCAGATCGCGGCGCTCGCCACGCTGGCCCTGTTGTCCGCCTGCGGCGGCGGCGGAGGCGACGGCACGCCGCCGCCAACCGCCACCGTGACGTCCGCGTCCGTGGCGGCCACCAACTTCGGCACCTCGGCGTTCGTGCAGATGAGCGGCACGAACCTGGACACCGGCATGGCCATCTCGTCCAACGAGTGCCGCGGCCTCACCCGGCTGTCCACGCCGCCGTACGTCAGCTCGGCCACCATCGCCTACTACTCGTGCACCGTGGTGCGACTGGGCGGCACCATCACGATGAAGAACAAGGCGGACGGCGCGACGCTGAAGTCCGTCACGTTCACCGTGCCCTCGCCGCAGGTGAAGATGACCTGGGGCGGCGCGGTGGCCGCCTCCATCTACGTCGACCTGGACGCCGACAAGGTGCCCGACACGGTGGCCAACTTCCTCGCCTACGTGAATTCGACGGACCATCGCTACGAGAACACGATCATCCACCGCGTCGTGCGGCCCCAGCCTCTCACCGGCAACCTCAGCATCATCCAGGGTGGCGGGTACGGCCCCACCAACTCGGTCGTGCTGGGCAACCACATCGCGCAGTTCTCGCCCATCGCGCTGCAGACCGACCCGACGCTGCTGAACGTCGCCGGCACCATCGCCATGGCCCGCGCGGCGGACCCGAACAGCGCCACGTCCGAGTACTACTTCAACGTCGACGCGAACCCCGGGCTGGACGGCAGCTACGCGGTGTTCGGCCACCTGCACACCCCCGGCGACATCGTGGTGCTGCAGGCCATCCAGGCCTCGGCGTGCACGCCCTACCCGGGCGACCAGTCGGGCAGCTGCATCCCGCTGCCGAACGTCGTGCTGCAGGACGTCGCGCAGACGCTGTGAGTGCGCGAGGACCCGCACGGCGCGCCGGCTAGACGCCGCGCGCGCGGTCCTCGGCGAACTGCTTGCGGAATTGCTGGAACGTGCCCTGTTCCAGTGACGTGCGCACCTCGCGCATCAGGTTCACGAAGTAGTGCAGGTTGTGGATGGTGGTGAGCATCGGCCCCAGCATCTCGCCGCAGCGGTCCAGGTGGTGCAGGTACGCGCGGCTGAAGCCACGACAGGCGTGGCACGCGCAGCTGGCGTCCACAGGCGCCTGGTCGGTCTTGTAGCGGGCGTTGCGCAGGCGCAGGTCGCCGAAGCGCGTGAACAGGTGGCCGTTGCGCGCGTTGCGCGTGGGCATGACGCAGTCGAACATGTCCACGCCGTGGGCCACGCCGTGCACCAGGTCCTCGGGCGTGCCCACGCCCATCAGGTAGCGCGGCTTGTGCTCGGGCAGCTGGTGGGGGGTGTGCTCCACGATCGCCCGCATCTGTTCCTTGGGCTCGCCCACGCTGACGCCGCCCACGGCGTAGCCGGGAAAGTCCATCGCCACCAGCGCCTCGCGCGAGACATCGCGCAGGTGATGGAACATGCCGCCCTGCACGATCCCGAACAAGGCATTGGGGTTCTCCAGGCGCTCGAACTCCGCCTTGCAGCGCACGGCCCAGCGCAGCGACAGCTCCATCGAGCGGCGAGCGTCGGCCTCCGAGGTGAGCTGGCCCTTCGTCTCGTAGGGCGTGCACTCGTCGAACTGCATGACGACGTCGGAATTGAGGACCGCCTGGATCTGCATGCTGGTCTCGGGCGTGAGGAAGAGCTTGTCGCCGTTGACCGGGGAGGCGAACTTCACGCCCTCCTCGCTGATCTTGCGCATCTCGCCCAGCGACCACACCTGGAAGCCGCCGGAGTCCGTGAGGATGGGGCGCGTCCAGTTCTCGAAGCGGTGCAGGCCGCCGAACTGCTTCATCACGTCCAGGCCCGGGCGCATCCACAGGTGGAAGGTGTTGCCCAGGATGATCTCGGCGCCCATCTCCTCCAGCGAGCGGGGCAGCACGCCCTTGACCGTGCCGTACGTGCCCACGGGCATGAACACCGGCGTCTCCACGATGCCGTGGTTCAAATGCAGACGCCCGCGGCGGGCGCGGGCGTCGGTGGCGAGGATGTCGAACTTGAGCATGCCTCGATTGTCGCCGGGAGGCGCGGGCGGAGCCCGGCGCCTCCCGGCGCGTGGCTTACATCATGTCGCCGTACACGAGCTTGTGCTCGATGCGGGCCTGGGCCACGGCGGCCTTCACTTCGGCGCGGGTCAGGGGTTGCTGCTCGGCGATCACGACCGGGGCGGGCGTCTTCTCGACGACGTCGCCGCCGGCTTGCAGCTGGCCCGTGGCGCGCAGGTTGGCCACTTCGGCCACCACGGCTTCGCGGGTGCGCACCGACGTGCCCAGGCGGGCCGGCGAGATGTAGTCCTTGGCGGGGCCGGCGGCGAAGGCGGAAGCACCGGCAACGGCGAGGAGGGCGGCGGCGATGACTTGTTGGGTACGCATGATGAGGTCTCTTTCGTGTAGCGGTTGAGGATGTCCGGGGGGCCCGGGCCTCGGTGAGTCGCCGTGTGTTGTTCGCGTTCGGCTCATCGATGTAGTGACTGTATTGATGATCGAACCCGAGATAAACAATCAGAACTAGAATGCTTTCTTCTTGAATCGCAAACAATCAAGACCAGCCGGGGTGACGCGATGGACCAGTTGCGGGCGATGCGCGTGTTCGCGCGGGTGATCGACGAGGGCGGCTTCGCGCGGGCAGCGGGCGCGTTGAACATCGCGCCGGCGGTGGCCACGCGGCTGGTGGCGGAGCTGGAGGAGCACCTGCAGGCGCGCCTCATCCACCGCACCACGCGGCGCCTGTCGCTGACCGACGTGGGCGAGACCTACCTGGAGCGCGTGCGCGCCATCCTGGCCGAGATCGACGACGCGGAGGCCGTGGCCAACGCGGCGTCCGCCGAGCCCCGCGGCGTGCTGCGCGTGTGCTCGCCGCCGGGCTTCGCCGCGCACCAGCTGGGCATGCTGTTCCCGGGCTTCCGCGAGCGCTTCCCGAAGGTGGACATCGAGTTGAGCGTGGCCGGCCTGGTGGAGACGGCCGACGACAACCACGACGTGACGATCCTGGTGGCCACGCGGCCCCTGGACGGCGGCTTCGTGGCCCGCACGCTGGCGGTGTCGGAGGTGGTGCTGTGCGCGTCGCCGGCCTACCTGGCCCGGCGAGGCTCGCCACAACGGCCGGAGGACCTGGCCGCGCACGACGCGTTGCTGCCGCTGCCGCCGGCCGCGCGCCGCGAGCTGGAGTTCACGCCCGCGGAGGGCGGCCCGCCGCTGCGCCTGGAGATGACGCGCCAGGCCGCGCTGTCCACGCTGCACACCGATACCCTGTATGGCGCCGCGCTGGCCGGCCTGGGCATCGCGGGGCTGCCGTCGTTCGTCGCGGCCAACGCGCTGAACCAGGGCCGGCTGCGTCGCGTGCTGTCGCAATGGCGCCTGAAGACGCTGCCGGTGGTGGCGGCCATGCCCACGCGCAAGCACGTGCCGGTGCGCACGCGCGCCTTCGTGGACTACCTGGTGGAGCGCCTGGGGGGCGAGGCGAAGGATCCGTGGCTGAGCGCCGCGGGGTGCGAGACGTGCCCCTAGCCAGCCGGTGATGCAAGGGGGTCAGGTCTTGCCACTTGCCCCCGGCAGCGTGGGCGATTGCGACCTTGCCGCGGGGGCAAGAGGCAAGACCTGACCCCCTCACTTCAGGAGACGCTCCAGCAGCATGGCATCCCCATAGCTGAAGAACCGGTACCGCTGCGCGATGGCATGCGCGTAGATCTCGCGGATCGGCGCCACGCCGGCGAACGCGCTGACCAGCATCATCAGCGTGCTGCGCGGCAGGTGGAAGTTGGTGATGAGCAGGTCCACGGCGCGGAACGAATAGCCCGGCGTGATGAAGATGCGCGTGTCGCCCGTGCCCGGCTGAAGCCCGCCATCGGGGCCCGCGGCCACCGCCGCCGATTCCAGCGCCCGCACGGTGGTGGTGCCCACGGCCACCACGCGCCCGCCGGCCGCGCGGGTGCGCGCGATGGCGTCCACGGTGCCGCGGGGCACGTCGAACCACTCGGTGTGCATGCGGTGCTCGGCCAGCGCCTCGCTGCGCACGGGCTGGAACGTGCCCGCGCCCACGTGCAGGGTGACGCCCGCGCTGCGCACGCCGCGGGCCTCCAGCGCGCCGAGCAGGGCATGGTCGAAGTGCAGCGCCGCGGTCGGGGCCGCCACGGCGCCGGGACGCGCGGCGAACACGGTCTGGTAGCGCTGCGCGTCGTCGGCCGAATCGGCGTGGGTGATGTAGGGTGGCAGCGGCACGTGGCCGTGCGTCTCCAGCAAGGTAAAGACGTCGGACGGGAAGCGCAGGTGGAACAGGGCGTCCTCCGGCCCGCCGCGGCCCAGCACCTCGGCCTCGAAGAAGCGGCCGCCCTCCACGTCGCCGAGGCGGATGAAGCTGCCCGGCCGCGGGGACTTGCTGGCGCGCAGGTGGGCCCAGCACTCGTCCGGCGGCAGCACGCGCTCGACGAGCACCTCGACGCCGCCGCCCGTGAGCTTCTCGCCGAACAGGCGCGCCTTGAGCACGCGGGTGTCGTTGAAGACCAGGAGGTCGCCGGGCTGCAGCAGGCCGGGCAGGTCGCGGAACTGGCGGTCGGTGGGCGGCAGCGCCCGGCCATCCAGCAGCCGCGAGCCGCTGCGCTCGGCCGCGGGATGCTGCGCGATCAGCTCGGGCGGCAGCTCGAAGTCGAAGTCGGACAGGGCGTAGTCGTTGCCGGGAGGTGGCAGCGCGACGGCGCCATCGTCTGCGCCGGGGGGGCGCGTGGGATCGTGGGGGAGGGGGCTCACGCCCCGATTGTCGCGCCGCCGGGGCGCCAGGTCAGGCCGGCGGCCAGACCCCTTGTCGACTCAGTGGATGGCCGGATCGGCATCCTGCGCCACGTGCTGGCGCGCGCTGTTGTCGGAGCTGTCCCACGCCCATGCGAACGCGGTGCCTACGCCGAGCACGGTGACGAACAGGACGACGAAGCGGACGAGGAGGCGGGTCATGATGGTGGCGGGCGAAAACGGCGGGTCGCATGGCGCGCGTCGCGGGCGGCGGCGCTGGCGGGGGGCGGCCCTCGAGGTGTCTTTGGCAATTGTCGGACCATCCCCGCGGAACTGGATGGCGGCGCGGTATCTCTTCGTATCGCGGCCACCACGCGCGCGGCCACGGCGTGCACGACGTCACGCGGCGAGAATGCCCGCCATGTCGACGCCTGCAACGCTGTCCGCCCCCTTGAAGGCGATGCATCGCATGGGCCTGGTGCGCGCGATCGACCTGGTGCTGCACCTGCCGCTGCGCTACGAGGACGAGACACGAATCGTTTCGATTGCCGAGGCCATGGCGCACCCGGGCGCCAAGCTGCAGGTGGAGGTGGAGGTGCGCAACGCCCACGTGGAGACGCGCGCGCGCCGCCAGCTGGTGGTGAAGGTGGTGGACGACCACGGCAGCCCGCTGACGCTGCGCTTCCTGCACTTCTATCCGTCGCAGGTGACGGCGATGGCGCCGGGCCGCCGCCTGCGGGCGCGCGGCGAGGTGCGCTCGGGCTTCTGGGGCGCCGAGATGCTGCATCCCACCGTGAAGATGATCACGCCTGGCGCGCCGCTGCCCGCGGAGCTGACGCCCGTGTACCCTGCCGGCGCGCAGCTGCCGCAGGCCTACCTGCGCAAGGCCATCGCAGCGGCGTTCGGGCGCGCGCCGCTGGAAGAGGTGCTGCCCCCCGGCGTGGTGCCCGCGGGCCTGCCGACGCTGCGCGAGGCCCTGCGTACGCTGCACCACCCGCCGGCCGGGGTGTCGCTGCACGCGCTGGAATCCGGCACGCACCCCGCCAGCCAGCGCCTGAAGTTCGAGGAGCTGCTGGCGCAGCAGCTGTCACAGCTGCGCTCGCGCGCGGAGCGCGCGCACCTGCGCGGGCCCGCCATCGCGCCGCGCGCGGGGGGGCTGCACGACGGGCTGCTGAAGGTCATTCCCTTCCCGTTGACGGCCGCGCAGGCGCGCGTGGTGGACGAGATCGTGCGCGACCTGGCCGGCCCGCGGCCGATGAACCGCCTGCTGCAGGGCGACGTGGGCGCGGGCAAGACGGTGGTGGCGGCGCTGGCGGCCACGGTCGCCATCGACGCCGGCTGGCAGTGCGCGCTGATGGCGCCCACCGAGATCCTGGCGGAGCAGCACTTCGCCAAGCTGGTGCAGTGGCTGGAGCCGCTGGGCGTGGGGGTGGCGTGGCTGTCCGGCGCGCGCAAGGGCAAGGTGCGCACGGAGACGCTGGCGCGCGTCGCGAGCGGGCAGGCGATGCTGGTGGTGGGCACGCACGCCGTCATCCAGCAGGACGTGCACTTCGCGCGCCTGGGCCTGGCCATCGTGGACGAGCAGCACCGCTTCGGCGTGCAGCAGCGGCTGGCGCTGCGGGCCAAGATGCGCGAGGACGACACGGCGGCCGCGATCGAGCCGCACCTGCTGATGATGACCGCCACGCCCATCCCGCGCACGCTGGCGATGGCGTACTTCGCCGACCTGGACGTGAGCACGATCGACGAGCTGCCGCCGGGCCGCACGCCGGTGCTGACCAAGGTGTTCGAGGACACGCGGCGGGCGGAGGTGGTGGCGCGCATCCGCGACGAGATCGCGCGCGGCCGCCAGGTGTACTGGGTGTGCCCGCTGATCGAGGAGTCGGAGAGCGGCGACGAGAAGATGGCCGACCTGCAGAACGTCACCGAGACGCACGCGCGGCTGTCGGCGGCGTTACCCGGTTGCCGCGTCGGGCTGCTGCACGGCAAGATGAAGCCCGCGGAGAAGGCCGCGGTGATGGCGGCGTTCAAGGCCGGCGACCTGCCGGTGCTGGTGGCCACCACGGTGATCGAGGTGGGCGTGGACGTGCCGAACGCCAGCCTGATGGTGATCGAGCACGCGGAGCGCTTCGGCCTGGCGCAGCTGCACCAGCTGCGCGGCCGCGTCGGGCGCGGGGCCACGGCCAGCGTGTGCGTGCTGCTGTTCTCCACCCCGCTGTCGGCCACCGGCAAGGACCGGCTGCGCGCGATGGTGGAGACGAACGACGGCTTCGAGATCGCGCGCCGCGACCTGGAGATCCGCGGGCCCGGCGAGTTCATGGGCGCGCGCCAGTCGGGCGACCAGCTGCTGCGCTTCGCCGACCTGGCCGACGACGCGCCGCTGCTGGTGCAGGCGCGCGAGGTGGCGCCCAACCTGCTGGCGCGCCATCCGGACGCGGCGCAGGCGCACGTGGAGCGCTGGCTGGGCGGGCGGATGGAGTGGATGAAAGCCTGATCCGCCCAGGGATTTCCCCAACCGGATTTCCCTCGACGCTGAAGCCAAGCTTGCATGAACACAATGCGCGCTCGCCCCGGGCCGCCGCCGCCCCGCCCGGGGCGTAACTCTCATACAAACCCGCTGGCCGCCCGCAGAGGCGCGCCGCCACTGGAGTTCCCCCGCATGTCCCAGCGATTCCCCCGCACCCTGGCCGCCGTGTCGGCCCTGGCCGCCGCCTCGATGGCCCACGCCGCCGCCCCGCAGGCCGACCACCCCGCCGTGCAGCGCGCCCTGGCGCACGTGATGGGCCAGGCCGCGGCGCACGCCACGGCCGTCGACGGCTTCGTCGCCCGCGACCTGGTGATCGACGCCGACGGTGCGCAGCACGTGCGCTTCCACCGCACCCACCAGGGCCTGCGCGTGATCGGTGGCGACTTCGTCGTCCACTCCGACGCCACCGGCCGCTTCAAGGGCGTGTCGCAGGCCCTGAAAGCCGCCATCGCCGTGTCCACCGTGCCCGCCATCAGCGACGACGACATCCGCCGCAAGGCGTTGGCCGTGTTCGGCGGCACGTCGGAGGACGTGGCCAGCGAGCGCGTGATCTACGCCCGCGACCGCGCCCCCACGCTCGCCTACGACGTGCGCATCACCGGCACGCTGCTGTCCGGCCTGCCCAGCATCGCCCACCTGGTCCTGGACGCCCGCAGCGGCGCGTTGCTGGATCGCTGGGACGAGATCGAGTCCGTGGACGCGGTGGGCGACGGCGTCAGCCTGTACTCCGGCACGGTGCCCCTGCACAGCGACTTCGCCGGCGGCAAGTACACGCTGACCGACGCCACGCGCGGCGGCCACACCGTGTACGACCTGAAGAACAAGAACGGCCAGTTCACGCAGTCCAAGGGCACCGTCTACACCGACGCCGACAACCACTGGGGCGACGGCGTGAAGAGCAAGACGGCCACCAGCGACGCCGTGGACGCGGCGTACGGCCAGAACATGACGTGGGACTTCTACAAGACCACGTTCGGCCGCAATGGCATCGCCGACGACGGCCGCGGCGCGTACTCGCGCGTGCACTCGAAGACCGGCCAGCTCTGGTACAACGCCTTCTGGTCGGACAGCTGCTTCTGCATGACCTACACCAGCGGCCTGAGCGCCACGTCGCCGGCCCTCGTCTCCATCGACGTGGCCGGCCACGAGATGTCGCACGGCGTCACCGCCAACACCGCGGGCCTCGTGTACTCCAAGGAATCGGGCGGCCTGAACGAAGGCACCTCCGACATCATGGGCACGATGGTGGAATGGTTCGCCAACAACGCGCACGACCAGCCCGACTACCTGATGGGCGAGCAGATGGGCACGCCCCTGCGCTACCTCTACCACCCGAGCCTGGACGGCGCATCGGCCGACTGCTGGTACAGCACCGTGGGCAAGCTGGACGTGCACTACTCGTCCGGCGTGGCCAACCACCTGTTCTACCTGATGGCCGAGGGCACCAACCCGACCGACGGCCAGCCCGCGTCGCCCACCTGCAAGTCCGGCGACACGAAGAACGCCACCGGCAACGGCGTGCTGGCGGGCATCGGCCGCGACAAGGCCCAGGCCATCTGGTATCGCGCGCTGTCGGTGTACTTCACGTCCACCACCGACTACCACGCGGCCCGCGCGGCCACGCTGAGCGCGGCGGCCGACCTGTACGGCGGCACGGGCTCGGCCACGTACGCGGCGGTGGCAGCGGCGTGGAGCGCCGTTCTCGTCAACTGATGGTGAAGGGGGTCAGGTCCCGACCTGACCCCGCTTTTCGCAAGGCAGCGTCCTGGCCAGGGGTCAGGTCTTGCCTCTTGCCCCCGCCCGGGGGCAAGAGGCAAGACCTGACCCCACAATAGCCGCCCATGACGCTCACCGAACTCCGCTACATCGTCGCGGTCGCCCGCGAACGGCATTTCGGGCGCGCGGCCGAGGCCTGCTTCGTCTCGCAGCCCACGCTGTCCGTGGCCATCAAGAAGCTCGAGGAAGAGCTGGACGTCAAGATCTTCGAGCGGGGCAGCTCCGAGGTGAGCCTGACGCCGCTGGGCGAGGCCATCGTGCGCCAGGCGCAGAGCGTCATCGAGCAGGCGAGCGCCATCAAGGAGATCGCGCAGCGCGGCAAGGACCCGCTGTCGGGCGCGTTGAAGCTGGGCATCATCTACACGATCGGCCCGTACCTGCTGCCGCAGCTGGTGCGCCAGGCCATCGACCGCACGCCGCAGATGCCGCTGATGCTGCAGGAGAACTTCACGGTGAAGCTCCTGGACATGCTGCGCACCGGCGACCTCGACTGCGCCATCATGGCCGAGCCCTTCCCGGACGCCGGCCTGGCCATCGCGCCGCTGTACGACGAGCCGTTCGTCGTGGCGGTGCCGCATTCGCACCCGCTGGCCCGCAAGACCGAGATCTCGGCCGATGCGCTGAAGCAGGAGACGATGCTGCTGCTCGGCACCGGCCACTGCTTCCGCGACCACGTGCTGGAGGTCTGCCCCGAGTTCGCACGCTTCTCCAACGACGCGGAGGGCATCCGCAAGAGCTTCGAGGGCTCGTCGCTGGAGACGATCAAGCACATGGTGGCGTCCGGCATGGGCATCACGGTGGTGCCGCTGCTGTCGGTGCCGCGCGAGGCCGAAGGGGCGCGCCCGCTGGTCACCTACATCCCGTTCGCGCCGCCGGTGCCGTCGCGCCGCGTGGTGCTGGCATGGCGGCGCAGCTTCCCCCGCTACGAGGCGATCGCGGCCTTGCGCAACGCGGTGTATGCCTGCGAGCTGGCGGGCGTGGACCGCCTCAGCGACTGACGGCCGGGGCCATCCGCGCACGCCACCCTGATTCGTGGTTGTGCCGGGCGCCCGGGCACGGCAAGATTGCGGCCATGCAGGCGGCCCGCTGGCGAGCGTGGGGATGCGGCTGGGTGCTGGCCGCGGCCATGTCCTCGGTCGCTGCGCCCGCGTTCGCGCCGGCCTCCGCGGATCCCGCCTCCTTCGATCCCGGCTGGGGCGCGGTGGCCCTGGGCCTGGGCATCGTCGCCGTGGTGGCCTGGGGCCTGCGGCTGCGCCGCACGATCCGCCGCAAGGCGTCGGAGTTCGACGTGGAGCAGCGGCGCCTGCGCACGCTGATCGACACGCTGCCCGACCTCGTGTGGCTGAAGGATCCCGACGGCCGCTTCCTGGGCTGCAACCCCCGCTTCGAGCACCTGATCGGCCTGACCGAACGGCGCCTGGCCGGCCGCACGGAGGCCGAGCTGGACGGCACCCTGGTGCCGCCGGCGCTCGCCGCGGCGGACCGCGCCGTCATCGAGTCCAAGGCGCCGCTGGAGCGCGAGACGGTGGTGCCGCCCGCGGGCGGCCGTCCGATGCGCATCCTGGAATCGCAGCACACGCCGGTGTACGACGCCAGCGGCGCCCTGATCGGGGTGCTGGGCGTGGCGCGCGACGTCACCCAGCGCCACGCCACGGAGCGCCACCTGCGCCGCCTGAACCGCCTCTACCAGGTGATCAGCGCGGTGCACGCGGCCATCGCCAACGAGCGGGAGGAGAGCGCGCTGCTCTTCGCCATCTGCCGCATCATGGTGGAGGAAGGCGGCCTGCGCATGGCGTGGATCGCGCGACCCGACCACGCGGCGGGCGTGATGCAACCGGTGGCCTGGGCCGGGGTCACGGGCGACTACCTGGGGCCGCCGCAGACCACGCTCTCGCCCGGCGCGCTGGGCGAGACGCCGTGCGTCAGCGCCTGGCGCACGGGACGGCCCGCGTACTCCACGGACATCGCCCACGACCCTGCCATGACGGCCTGGCGCGACGCGGCCATCGCGCTGGGCTACCGCTCCTCCAGCGCCTTCCCGTTGAAGTCGCGCAACCGCGTGGTCGCCGTGTTCACCGTGTATTCGGCCACCATCGAGTTCTTCGACGTGGACGAGCTGGAGCTGCTGCGGCGCCTGTCGGAGGACATCGGCCGCGCGCTGGAGGCCCGCGAGCTGGACGTCGAGCGCACGCACGCCGCGCAGGCGCTGCGCGAGAGCGAGGCCCGCTTCGCGTCGATGTTCCAGACCAGCCCCACCGGCATGGCGCTGTGCCGCTTCAGCGACAAGAGCTTCCTCGACATCAACGACGCCTTCACGTCCCTGCTGGGCTACACGCTGCATGACGTGGCCAACCGCAGCGACGACGCGCCGCCGATCTGGGTGGACACCGCGCTGCGCGAGCACGTGTGGCGCACGCTGGAGGACACAGGCGAGGTGCGCGACGTGGAGGCCGTGCTGCGGGCCAAGGACGGCCACCACGTCGAGACCGCGTTCTCCGCCTCGCGCATCCACGTGGGGCGCGACGACCTGATGCTGGCCACGCTGCACGACCTGCGCATGCAGCGCCACGCGCGCCGCACGCTGGAGGAGCGCCAGCAGGAGCTGGAGGAGATCGTCTCGCAGCGCACCGCGGAGCTCTCGGGCATCCTGGACGCGATGCCGGACCTGTTCTTCCGGATGCGCCGTGACGGCACCCTCCTGGACTACCGCGCGGGCCGCCGCAACGACCTGCTGATGCCCCCCGAGCAGTTCCTCGGGCGCTCCGTGACCCAGGTGCTGCCGGAGCCGGCGGCGAGCCTGGTGATGGACGGCATCGCGCGCGCGGTGGCGGCGGGCCGCATCGCCATCGTGGAGTACCCGCTGGCGATGCCGGACGGCGAGCACTTCTTCGAGGCGCGCCTGCTGCCGCTGGGCGGCGACCAGATCATCGGGTTCGTGCGCAACATCACCGACCGCAAGTCCCTGGAGACCGACCGCGAGCGCGCCCGCCAGCGTGCGGAGGAGCTGGCCGTGGCCAAGAGCGAGTTCCTGGCCAACATGAGCCACGAGATCCGCACGCCCCTGAATGGCCTGCTGGGCCTGGCGCAACTGGGCCTGCGCGAGTCCGCGGACGCGGGCACGCGGCGCACGTTCGGCGCCATCCTCGACTCGGGCCGCCTGTTGCTGGGCATCGTGGACGACGTGCTCGACTTCTCGAAGATCGAGGTCGGCAAGCTGCGGGTGGAGCACCAGCCCGTGTCGCCGCGCGGCCTGGCCGAGGACGTGGTGGCGATGATGCGCGAGCGCGCCTCCGGCAAGGGCATCGCCCTGTCGCTGGGCACATCGCCCCAGCTGCCCGCGCACGTGCTGGGCGACCCGCTGCGCATCCAGCAGGTGCTGGTGAACCTGCTGTCCAACGCCGTGAAGTTCACCGAGCACGGTGGCGTCACCGTGATGGTGGAGCCCGAGCGCGACAAGCTGGTCTTCCGCATCACCGATACAGGGGTGGGTATCTCACCGGAACACCTGCGGCAACTCTTCACCGCCTTCCAGCAGGCCGACACTTCCACCACGCGCCGCTTCGGCGGCACGGGGCTGGGCCTGGCCATCAGCCGCCGGCTGGCGGAGCTGATGGGCGGCGAGATCCGCGTGCGCAGCACGCTGGGCGTGGGCAGCGAGTTCGAGCTGCGCCTGCCCGCCATCCGCCCCGAGGACGCGCCCGCCCCCGCCCCCGAAGGCGACAGCCCGCCCCCGGACCTGCCCCTGCCCACGGAGGCGCTGCGCGGCGTGCGCGTGCTGGTGGCCGAGGACAACGAGGTGAACCAGCTGGTGCTGGAACGCGCGCTGCGCCTGGAGGGCGCCGAGGTGGCCATGGTGGGCGACGGCCGCCAGGCGGTGGCCCGCGTGCTGTCCGACGGCCCGGCCGCCTTCGACGTGGTGCTGATGGACATCCAGATGCCCGAGATGGACGGCTACGAGGCCACCCGCCGCATCCTGGAGATCGCGCCCGCGCTGCCGGTGATCGGGCAGACGGCGCATGCGATGCTGGACGAGCGGCTGGAGTGCCTGGCAGCCGGGATGGTGGACCACGTCGCGAAGCCGATCGACTTCAGGCGGTTGGTCGAGACGATGCGGAAGCATTTGTCAGTCTGACGAGCGCTTCGCTCGGTTGCGAGACCGTGCTTGCGCGAGGCCGGGACGGGCGGCGCTCCTCCGTCACGGCCTGGATTCCAACCTTTCGCCTGGACGGCGAAAG
>FTBV01002579.1_pt1 | contig 190380 bp, 163 predicted proteins | sample 1639281 | NCBI WGS metagenome assembly FTBV01 (sample SAMEA3914864, study PRJEB12502) | metagenome | biome: forest; material: soil | place: USA | collected 2012-03-12 | depth 0.3 m | reverse complement strand
GCCCAGGCTTCCCGGCCGGCCCATCGGCAGGCGCCGAGCACCGCAGGATCCGGGGCAGCGTGCGCAGCACGCCTCGTAGACTGACTCAAGTTCGACTGTTTGACCATAGCGACGAAGGAGCGGAGGGAGTTCGAACTTGGCCCCGGATCCGAGAAGCGCAGGGCACCGCGCGCCGAAGGCCGCGGCGCCGTACGCTGGGCTGGCCGGGAAGCCTGGGCCTGGCTTGCGCACCCGCGGAAGACCAACAGGGCGAAGCCTGCACGTCCAACAGATCAGACAAGCATCACCGCCCGCCCGTCACCCCATCCCACCACTCCCGGGCCGCATCCACGATCGTCCCGATCGCCTCCGGATCCCGATGCCACAACGCCGACAGGTACGCCTTCACCTGCGACCCGCTCACATGCGGCGGCACCGGCGGCACGTCCGGGTCCGTCACCATCTCCAGCAGCACCGGCCGGTCCGCGGACATCGCCTCGTCCCACGCGGCGGCCACGTCCTGCGCCCGCTCCACGCGCAGGCCCTTCAGCCCCAGCAGCCGCGCGTAGCCGGCGTAGTCGAACGGCGGCAGGTCCTGCGAGCCGGGGAACTTGGGCTCGCCCTCCGTGACGCGCTGCTCCCACGTCACGAGGTTCAGGTCGCCGTTGTTCAGCACCATCACGACGAAGCGCTTGTCGGGCCAGCGCTGCCACGTGGCGGCCAGCGAGATCATCGCGTTCATGCCGATCATCTGCATCGCGCCGTCGCCCAGCAGCGCCACCACGGGCCGGTCGGGGAACGCGTGCTTGGCGGCCAGCGCGTACGGCAGCGCGGAGCCCATCGTGGCGAGCGATCCCGACAACGATGCCTGCATCCCCTGCCGCAGCTTCAGGTCCCGCGCATACCAGAAGGCCGAGGAGCCCGAATCGCCGGCGATCAGGCAGCGGTCCGGCAGCCGGGGGGACAGCTCGCGGAACACCTGCTGCGGGTTGATCCTGCCGTCCACGCCGGGGTTCTGAGCGCGGGCGTCCAGCACCTGCCACCAGCGCGCCACGTTCTTCTCCACCTGCTCGCGCCAGCCGCGGTCCGTCTTGCGCTGCAGGCGCGGCAGCAGTGCGCGCAGCGTGGCGGCGGCGTCGCCCGCCAGGTTCACCTCCATCGGATAGCGCAGCCCCAACCGGGCGCCGTCGATGTCCACCTGCACGCCGCGGGCCTGGCCCGGCTTGGGCAGGAACTCGGTGTACGGGAAGTGCGTGCCGACCATCAGCAGCGTGTCGCAGCCGGCCATCAGCTGCCAGCTGGGTTGGGTGCCCAGCAGGCCGATGGCGCCGGTGACGAAGGGCAGGTCGTCGGGTAGCGCGGCCTTGCCCAGCAGGGCCTTGGCCACGCCGGCGCCCAGCACGTCGGCCACCTCGATCACCTCCGCCGTGGCGCCCAGCGCGCCCGCGCCCACCAGCATCGCCACCTTGCCGCCGGCGTTCAGCACCGCGGCGGCGCGGTCCAGGTCGGCGTCCGGCGACACCGTGGCGTGGCCGGCCAGGCCGAGGCCGCTGTGCTGCATGCCGTGCTCGTGGGGCGGGTCCATCACCGCGGGCAGGCGCTGCAGGTCGTTGGGCAGGATGACGCACGTCACGGTGCGGCGCTCGCGCGCGATGCGCACCGCGCGGTCGATCAGGTGGCGCACCTGCTCGGGCACGGTGGCCATCTGCACGAAGTCGGACGCCACGTCCTTGAACAGCGACACCAGGTCCACCTCCTGCTGGAAATCCCCGCCCAGCGACGCGCGCGCCTGCTGGCCCACGATGGCCACGACCGGCTGGTGGTCCATGCGCGCGTCGTACAGGCCATTGAGCAGGTGGATGGCGCCGGGGCCGGAGGTGGCGATGCACACGCCCACCTCGCCGGTGTACTTGGCGTGCCCGCAGGCCATGAAGGCGGCCAGCTCCTCGTGGCGCACCTGCACGAACTCGATCGCGTCCTGGCGGCGGTGCAGCGCGCCCATCACGCCGTTGATGCCGTCGCCCGGATAGCCGAAGACGCGGTGGACGCCCCAGTCGAGCAGGCGCTGGACGACGTGGTCGCTGACGGTGGGTTTCATCGGGGCTCCGGGCGTTGTCGGTTGGGATGGGCGCGGCAGCAAGGGCCGTTCCTGGGAAGGGGTCAGGTCTTGCCCCTTGCCCCTGGCAGCGTGGCGCGGGAACCCGTGGCAGGGGGCAAGGGGCAAGACCTGACCCCTGGCATGTCGCTTGCACGGCGCCCGCCGAACCCCCAAGGATTGCCATGAACCTGCCCTCCACTGCCGACGGCGCCGCCGTCGATGCCATCCGCCGCGCCGCCATCCCCCTCACCGGCGGCCCGTCCGGGCTGGACGCCATCCTCGACGAGGTGGGCCACGCCCGCATCGTCATGCTGGGCGAGTGCACGCACGGCACCCATGAGTTCTACGCCGAGCGTGCGCGCATCACGCGCTGCCTGGTCGAGCAGGCGGGCTTCCGCGCCGTGGCCATCGAGGGCGACTGGCCCGACGCCTTCCGCGTCAATCGCTTCCTGCGCGGCGACCCGCGCGACCCGTCGCCGGCCGACGCCCTGTCGGGCTTCCGGCGGTTTCCCGCCTGGATGTGGCGCAACGCCGACGTGGTGGACCTGGTGGGCGCGCTGCGCCGCCTCAACGACCGGCGCGGGGACTCGTCGAAGGTGGGCTTCTACGGGCTGGACCTGTACAGCCTGCACTCATCGATGGAGGCCGTGATCCGCCACCTGGACCGCGTGGACCCGGCCGCGGCGCGCGAGGCCCGCGCGCGCTACGCGTGCTTCGACCGCTTCGGCGAGGACCCGCAGCGCTACGGCATGCTGGCCGGCCTGGGCGCCGCCACGGCCTGCGAGGACGAGGCCATCGCGGTGCTGCTGCAACTGCGCCGCGACGCGGCCGCGGCGGGCCGGGCGCGCAACAACGCGCACAACCGCGAGGACGCCTTCGACGCCGAGCAGAACGCGCGCCTGGTGCACGACGCGGAGCGCTACTACCGCACCCTGGTGCAGGGCGACACCAGCGCCTGGAACCTGCGCGACCGCCACATGGCCGACACGTTGCAGTCGATCCTGCAGCACATCGACGAAGGCCTGCACGCCGCCGGCGAGGCGGGCCCGGCCAAGGTGGTGGTGTGGGCGCACAACTCGCACGTGGGCGACGCCCGCGCCACCGAGATGGGCGAGCAGCGCGACGAAATGACGCTGGGACAGCTGGCGCGCGAGCGCTGGGGCGCCAGCGCGCTGCTGGTGGGCTTCACCACCGCGCACGGGCACGTGACGGCCGCGCGCGACTGGGACGCCCCGTCCGGCCATCGCCGCGTGCTGCCCGCCCGCACCGACAGCGTGGAGTCGTGGCTGCACCGCACCGGCATCCCGCGCTTCCTGCTGCCGCTGCGCCACGGCGGACCGCACGTGGCCGCGTTGAAGGCGCCGCGCCTGCACCGGGCCATCGGCGTGGTCTATCGCCCCGACACCGAGCGCCACAGCCACTACCTGCACGCCCGCATCGCCGATGCGTACGACGCGCTGGTGCACGTGGACGCCACCACGGCCGTCGAACCGCTGGAGCCCTGGGCGGAGGTGGAGCGCATCGACCTGCCAGAGACCTACCCGACCGGGGTATAGCCCGCCACGGTCCAGCAGGCACATCGATTGCATCGCGCCGCCTCGTTGCCGTCACACGTCCCGTTCCAGGAGCCCTTTCCGATGAGCCACTCTCCCGGCCACCAGCGCTGGCCCGACCACCAGGTGAAGGAATCGCACGTCGACCACCCGATGACCGTGGAGGTGGACGGCGAGGTCGTCGCCACGTCCCGCGACGTGATCCGCGTGGACGAGGACGAGCACCCGCCGCGCTTCTACTTCCCGCGCGCCGACGTGAAGGCCGCGCTGCTGACGCCGTCCAACACCAACTCCGACTGTCCGTTCAAGGGCCACGCCACGTACTTCTCGCTCACCGTGGACGACAAGGAGCTGCACGACGCGGTCTGGACCTACGAGCAGCCTTACGACGAGCACGCCGCGCTGAAGGGCCGGCTCTGCTTCTGGGACGACAAGAACCCCGAGATCGCGATCTTCCCGAAGTAGCCGGTGACGCGGCGCCACAATCGCGCCATGTCCCCGCCCTCGCCGTCCCCACCGCCTCCCAACGTCACCTGGACCGAATTCGACGCCCCCGTCACGGCCCGCTGGCGATCGGAGGCCGGCCTGCCGCCCCCGCCGCGCGTGCGCGTGGCCGACGAGCGCATCACCCTCGACGAGGGCTACAAGGCGATCTGCGAAGGCGCCGCCCTGCTCTGGCGCGGCGATTACCACCGGGCCAAGGATTTCGTCCAGGCCCTGGCCCGCCGCATCGACCAGCGGGGCGGCCGCGGCCGGCCGGGTGCGCCGGCGCGCCCGCAGGCGCCCGCGCCCGACGCCGACCTCACCGCCGCCTTCCACCGCAACCGCCAGGCCCAGGGCGCCCGCACGCGCCTGCTGGCCATGGTGCTGCTGCCCTTCGAGCCCGGCCACCGCCTGGCCCTGCGCCGCGCCCCCGACGTGTCCACCGCCTGCACCGAGGCCTTCGGCCCCTCGGACGAACCCGCCGTGATGCCCCTGCGCGACCTGCTGGGCGCCATCGGGGCGCATGAGTGGCGCAAGGCCGGCGTGGAGGTGCCCGCGCTGGGCGCCCGCATCCACGCGCACTACGGCGTGTTCTCGCCGGTGCGCGGCGAATACCTGGACCTCGTCTCCCGCGCACCGCTGCCCGCCGCGCTGGCCGGCGGCGCGCCCGCTGTGGACGTGGGCACCGGCACCGGCGTGATCGCGGCCGTGCTGGCCAGGCGGGGCGTGCAACGCATCATCGCCACCGACAACAGCCCGCGCGCCCTCGCCTGCGCGCGCGACAACGTGGCGCGCCTCGGCCTGGCCGATCGCGTCGAGGTGCAGGAGGCGGACCTGTGGCCCGACGCGGTGGCCGCCCTCGTCGTCTGCAACCCGCCCTGGCTGCCCGGGCGCGCGGTCACGACGCTGGAACAGGCCGTCTACGACCCCGACAGCCGCATGCTGCGCGGCTTCCTGGCCGGCCTGGCGGCCCACCTGACCCCGGGCGGCGAGGGCTGGCTGGTGCTGTCCGACCTGGCCGAGCACCTGGGACTGCGTCCGCGCGCGCAGCTGGAGGCCTGGATCGCGGAAGGCGGCCTGGCGGTGCGCGGCCGGCTGGACACGCGCCCGAAGCATGGCCGCGCCTTCGACACCGCCGACCCGCTGCACGCGGCCCGGTCGGCGGAGGTGACGTCGCTGTGGCGGCTGGCCCGCGCGGACGCGTGAAGGAGGCCACGCGCCTCGGCCCCCCTCCGGCATTTCCGTCGCCCGCTCGTCGTCCCCTGCCGTCGTTCGTCGGACACCGGCCGCGCCATTTCCCACCGCTGGCTAACATCCGCGCCGCATCGACTTCCCACCCCTTCCCATGACCCCGCATCGCCCCCTCGCCCTCGCCCTCCTCCTCGCCAGCGCCTTCGCCGCGATGCCCGCCCACGCCGACGGCCTGGCCGACCTGAAATCCGCCCTCGCCCGCCTGCAAGGCACCGCGCCCGTGAAGGGGCAGGCCGAGCTCAAGACCTGGCACAAGGTGGGCGAAGGCAGCGACGTCTCCGAGACCCGTGCCCAGGCCGGCGTGGCCGTGGAGGACGGCCCGCGCGGCCTGCAACTGCTGTACGCCCGCGACCTGGTGGCCCGCCTGGACGCCGAACGCCGCGCCCGCGCCGCCAACCCGCAGGCGAAGACGCCCACGGTGGACGCCATGCGCGAGCTGCAGCTGGACGACCTGCAACCGGTGGTGAGCGCCGCGACCGGCCTGCAGCGCACCATCGACCGCGCGAAGTTCACCGGCGAACGCGCCGACACGTACAACGGCAAGCCCGCCCGCGTGCTCACGTTCACGAGCGGCATGGAGCAGATGAGCGAGCGCGACCGCAAGTACGTGAAGGAATACGACGCGGGCGTCGACGTCTGGATCGCCGCCGACGGCACGCCGCTGGCCGCCAGGCACCACTCCACGATGCACGGCCGCGCCTACGTGGTCGTCAGCTTCTCCAGCACCGACGAGCAGGAGGAAGTGTTCGCGGTGGCCGCCGACCGGTTGGTCACGACGAAGAAGGAACAGCACCAGGTGACGAGCGGCATGGGCGATCGGGACGAACGCCGAGTGACGCTGACCACCACCTGGGGGGGCTGAGGCTCGGGGTAGGGGCCGCCCTCACCAGAGACGGCGGCCGACGCGCTGGAGCCAGTCGCACGCCTGCATCCACACTCGCTGCTGCTCTCTCGTGTAGCCCAGCAGCCGCCCCTCCTGCCACTCCAGCGCATCGCACCACCCGGTCGCCCATTGCGCTTCCTGCACGGCATGCCAGGCGTCGAAGCGCCAGGTCTGGCCAGGCACCGCATAGAGCAGCGAGATGCTGCGCTCCTCCTCGGTGATCTGCTCGACGAACCTCCCGCTCGCCACGTGAGGTGCGAAAGCCTGGATGTACGGCTGCAGGAATTCGCGCGTGTCGCTGAACGCCGCGAAGGGCTTGTGTCCGGCCAGCATCAGCGGCAACTCCCGGCAGGTATGCACCTCGTAAGGCAGCTCGTCCAGCCAATGCCACTTGCCAACGCGCACGGTCTCGCCGTCGTCCAGCGGGCCGATTCCCGCGACCTCGAGCACCCGCGACGCGTCATCGTCATCCAGTTCCCAGGTCAACCGCGTGATGTCGATGTCCAGCCGGGGCAGCACGCGGGTACACGCGACGCGCGCGCGCCTGACCTCGAACACGCCCCGTTGCACGGTGACGCGACAGTCCAGCGCCAGTCGGCTCTCATCGGGCGGCACGAATTCCATCCGGCCATTGTGCGGTCCGCCAGGAACACGCCCTGCCATCGCCCCGGGCAATTCCCGACCCGCGCAAGGATCCGCCCATGACCGACATCCGCAAGGGCCAGGCGCCCGCACCGCTCACGCGCGAGGAGTTCCACGACCGCTTCGTCGTCCGCTTCTACGACCCTGCGTTCGACGCCGAGCGCGACGCCATCGCGCGCCTGGAGGAGATCGCCTGGCAGGCGCACGACGAAGGCCGCAAGTCGCCCATCACGCGCCCCGCCGGGCCCGGCTTCGCGGATCCGGCGTACGAGGCGTCCGTGGAATGGCTGGCCACCCGCGACGCGCTGCAACGCGCGCAGGCCCGCTTCCAGGACCCCACCCTGCCCGGCCGCGTGCTGGTGGTGTGCGGCAGCTCGCGCAACGACGGCACGTGCCCCGGCGAGGTGTCCAAGACCTGGCGGCTGGCGAAGCTGGCCTGCGACGCCATCGAGTCGGCGGGCGGCGACCAGGGCCCGCAATCCCCCGGCGCGTTCCACGCCGACCTGCTGGACCTGAGCCTGGTGACGTCCGAGTTCGGCCGCACGATCCACCCGTGCAAGGGCTGCGTCTCCAGCGCGATGCCGCTGTGCCACTGGCCGTGCAGCTGCTACCCCAACCACTCGCTGGGCCAGGTGGGCGACTGGATGGCCGAGATCTACGAGCGCTGGGTGTCGGCGCACGGCGTGATCATCGTGGCGCCCACGTACTGGTACCAGTCGCCCAGCCCGCTCAAGCTGATGATCGACCGGCTGGTGTGCGCCGACGGCGGCAACCCCGACGTCACGTCCACGCACGGCAAGAAGGTCGAGGAGGCCAAGCGGATCGAGCGCGACGGCTGGGACTACCCGAAGCACCTGTCGGGCCGCACGTTCGGGCTGCTGGTGCACGGCGACGTGGCGGGCATCGAGGGGCAACGCCGCGCGCTGGCCGACTGGCTGGACTGGATGGGGCTGGTGGACGCCGGCCACCAGGCGGTGCTGGACCGCTACATCGGCTACTACGAGCCGTACTGGAACAGCCACCGCACCCTGGACCACGACGAGGCGGTGCAGGCGGAGGCACGCAACGTGGCGCGGTCGGTGGTGGCGGCGGTGACGGAGCTGCGGGCCGGGCGGCTGTGGAAGCCGGATGCGGCGTTGAAGGCGCCGCGGGTCAAATGACGTGGTGCCAGGCATTGCCTGGCACCCGCCTTCATTCCGGCTGCGCCAATCCGGCCGACCACAACGCCATCGCCCCGTCGAACAGCCCGCCGCCGCCGAATTCATCCCCGCGCGGCACCAGCCGCACCCATGCCAGCGTGTCGTGGTGGCTGCCCGGGATGCGGTCGGTGTCGCGTTCCTTCTCCAGCCACGCGCGCAGCGGCGCGTAGGCGGCCGGGTGGTGGGCCTTCGTCCAGGCGAGGCCGACCAGGTCGGCATAGCCTTCCTCGCGGCGCTGGGCCTTCATCTCCAGCCAGGCCGTCTTCTCGTCGGGGGCCAGCACGTCGGGCGCGGGCGCGGACGAGAAGCCGGCCGGCAGGCGCGTCCAGGCGCCGTCCAGGTAGCGGCGGCAGTGGGCCAGCTCGTGGGCGGCCATCAGCTCCAGCGCGGGCCCCTGCAGGCCGGCGGGCAGGCGATCCAGCTGGGCCTGCGCCTCGGGGTTGCCGCGCATGGACAGCACCAATTTGCAGCGGCCCTCCACGAAGGCGAGCGACAACGGTGCGGCGCCGGGCGAATCCTGCGGCTGCACCACCAGGTCCAGCGGCAGCTGCGCCTCCTTGGCCCAGCCGATGACGGGCCAGGCGCCCTTCAGCCAGGTGGTTTCCACCGGCGACAGGTCGGCGGCGCGGGCCCCCGGCGAGCCGGCCACGAGGCAGGCGAGCGCCGCGGCGCCCAGGAAACGGGGCGGGGCGCAGCGGCGGAAGGCGGACGAGGAAGGCACGTGGACGACTCCGGTCAAACCCGTCGCGACCAGGTTCTTCGCGACGTCCGGCACAGTGTGGAGGAGGGTCTCGACGTCGGATCCTGGGGAACGAGCGGCTTTTGTGGCCTAATCTCGCCTTTGCACATTTTTTCCCCGACGGAGTCACCTGCCATGGGCAACAAGATCATCACCGAGGCCGACAAGCGCGCCACCCCCGCCGTGCGGCCCCCCAAGGGCGTCACGCTGACCACCCATCGCGGCCAGAAGAAGAGCCTCGAGCGCGGCTCGCACACGCGCAGCAAGAAGAACCCCGGCAAGCGCCCCCACCAGGGTTGATGCCGCGGCGCGTGCGGGCGCCGGCCTTCCCGGCGCTCCCCGCCCCCGACTTTCTTCGGCGCCACTGGCGCCGAAGCCTTTTCTGACGCCCCGTTTCCATCGACTGCCCCCATGGTTCGCATCACCGAGCTGCGCCTGCCGCTGGACCACCCCGGCCCCGCCCTGCGCGCGGCCGTCGTGGCGCGCCTGGGCCTGCGCGAGGCCGACCTGGCGGACTTCACCGTGTTCCGCCGCGCCTACGACGCACGCAAGAAATCGGCCATCCAGCTGATCTACACGGTGGATTGCGTGCTGGCGCCCGGCGTCCTCGAGACGGATGTCCTGGCGCGCTTCGCCACCGATCCGCACGTCAAGCCCTCGCCCGACACCGCCTATCGCCCGGTGGGCCACGCGCCGGCCGGGTATGCGGACGACGTCGCCGCCGGCCGCCGCCCGCGCCCGGTGGTGGTGGGCTTCGGCCCCTGCGGCCTGTTCGCCGCGCTGGTGCTGGCGCAGATGGGCCTGCGCCCCATCGTGCTGGAACGCGGCACCACCGTGCGCCAGCGCACGCAGGACACCTGGGGCCTGTGGCGCAAGGGGGTGCTCACCCCCGAATCCAACGTGCAGTTCGGCGAGGGCGGTGCCGGCACGTTCTCCGACGGCAAGCTCTGGAGCCAGATCTCCGACCCGCGCCATCTCACGCGCAAGGTGCTCACCGAGTTCGTCAAGGCGGGCGCGCCGGAGGAGATCCTCTATGTGAGCAAGCCGCACATCGGCACGTTCCGGCTGGTGTCGATGATCGAGAAGATGCGGGCCGACATCGAGGCCCTGGGCGGCGAGATCCGCTTCCAGGCCAAGGTGGCCGACGTCGTCATCGAGGGCGGGGCCATCCGCGGCCTGGTGCTGGCGGGCGGCGAGCAGCTGGCCGCCGACCACGTGGTGCTGGCCGTGGGCCACAGCGCGCGCGACACCTTCGCGCTGCTGCACGCGCGCGGCGTGGCCATGCAGGCCAAGCCCTTCTCGGTGGGCTTCCGCATCGAGCACCCGCAGGGCGTGATCGACCGCGCCCGCTTCGGCCCCAACGCGGGCCACCCGATCCTGGGCGCCGCCGACTACAAGCTGGTGCACCACGCCGGCAACGGCCGCTCGGTCTACAGCTTCTGCATGTGCCCGGGCGGCACGGTGGTGGCGGCCACGTCCGAGCCGGACCGCGTCGTCACCAACGGCATGAGCCAGTACTCGCGCAACGAGCGCAACGCCAACGCCGGCATCGTCGTGGGCATCGACCCGCAGGACTACCGGCAGGAAGGCTTGCAGGACGGCGTCGTCTCGCCGCTGGACGGCATCGCCTTCCAGCGCCAGTGGGAATCGCGCGCCTTCGAGCTGGGCGGCGGCGGGTACCGCGCGCCGGGGCAGCTGGTGGGCGATTTCGTGGCCGGCCGCCATGGCGACGCGGTGGCGCGAGAGTTCGGCGGCGTGCAGCCGTCGTACAAGCCCGGCGTCACGCTCACCGACCTGAACGACCCGAAGCGCCCCAGCCTGCCCCCCTACGTGCTGGAGGCCATCCGCGAGGCCCTGCCGGCCTTCGAGCGCCAGATCAAGGGCTTCTCGATGGCCGACGCGGTGCTCACCGGCGTGGAGACGCGCACCTCGTCGCCGCTGCGCATCCCGCGCGGGCGCGACCTGCAGTCGCTGAACGTGCGGGGCCTGTACCCGGCCGGCGAGGGCGCGGGCTACGCGGGCGGGATCATGTCCGCGGGCGTGGACGGCATCGAGGTGGCGGAAGCCGTGGGCAGGTCGATGCTGTCGGCGTGATGATGGTGCCAGGCATTGCCTGTTGCCTGCGCGGCAGGCAACAGGCAATGCCTGGCACCATGGCACCCATTTAATAAGCTGGTTTATAATCAGCTTCGTGACCAAACGCGACTTCTCCCACCGCTTCGGCTTCCTCGTCAACGAGGTTGGCCGGCTGTACGGCCGGCGCTTCGACCAGCTGGCACGCGCCGACCTGGGCCTGTCCCGCGCGCAGGTGCGACTCATCAGCGAACTGGCCCGTCACGACGGCGAGCGCCCCCTCACGCAGGCCGAGCTGGCCGACCGCCTGGACTTGACACCGATGGGCGTCACCAGCCTGTGCGACCGCATGGCCGCCGCCGGCTGGATCGCACGCCAGCCCAGCCCCACCGACCGCCGCGCCAACGAGGTGACGCTGCAGCCGCCGGCTACCCAGGCGCTGGACGACGCCATCGCGGTGAGCGACCGCGTGCAGGCCGTCGCGCTCGAGGGCCTCACGGCCGCCGAGCGCGCCCAGCTGCTGGGCCTGCTGCGCCGCGTGCACGCCAACCTGAGCGAGGCCGGATCGCGATGAAGAGCGTGGCCCCCACCCCCGCCCACGCGGTGCAGCACCGCGGCATGATCACCGTGTCGATCATGCTGGCAACGATCATGCAGGCGCTGGACACCACCATCGCCAACGTGGCCCTGCCGCACATGCAGGGCAGCCTGCAGGCGTCGCAGGACCAGATCAGCTGGGTGCTCACCAGCTACATCGTGGCCGCGGCCATCGCCACGCCGCTCACCGGCTGGCTGTGCGACCACTGGGGCCGGCGCCGCGTGTTCCTCACGGCGGTGGTGGGCTTCACGGTGGCCTCCGCGCTCTGCGGCATGGCCGGCGGCCTGTGGCAGATCGTGGCCGCCCGCCTGCTGCAGGGCGTGTTCGGCGCGGCGCTGGTGCCGCTGTCGCAGGCCGTGCTGCTGGACATCAACCCGCGCGAGAAGGTGGGCCAGGCCATGGCCATCTGGGGCGCCGGCATCATGGTGGGCCCCATCCTGGGCCCGATGCTGGGCGGCTGGCTGACGGAGAACTTCGACTGGCGCTGGGTGTTCTACATCAACCTGCCGGTGGGCATCCTGGCCTTCTACGGCATCGCGCGCTACCTGCCCGAGAGCCGCGCGGGCGCGGGCCGGCTGGACGTGTTCGGCTTCGCCACCCTCAGCCTGGCCATCGGCCTACTGCAGATGTTTCTGGACCGCGGCGAGCAGCTCGACTGGTTCCAGTCGGTGGAGATCCGCATCGAGGCCGTGGGCTGCGTGATCGCGTTGGCCCTGTTCGTGGCGCACACCTGGACCACCACCGGCAACTCGTTCCTGAACCGCGGCCTGCTGAAGGACCGCAACTTCCTCACGGGCGTCTTCTTCGCCTTCATCGTGGGCATGATCCTGTACGCCACGATGGCGCTGCTGCCCAACCTGCTGCAGGGCCTGCTGGGATACCCCGTGGTGTACACGGGCGAGGTGATGGCCCCGCGCGGCATCGGCACCATGCTGGCCATGCTGGTGGTGGGCCGGCTGATGACGCGCTTCGACGTGCGCAACATCATGGCCGTGGGCTTCGCCCTCACCGCCTTCTCGCTGTGGCAGATGACCGGCATGACGCTGGAGATGGGCAGCCGGCTGGTGGTGGTCTCCGGCTTCCTGCAGGGCCTGGGCATCGGCTTCACGTTCGTGCCGCTGTCGGCCGCCACCTTCGCCACGCTGGCGCCCCAACTGCGCAACGACGGCACGCCGATCTACAGCCTGATGCGCAACATCGGCTCCAGCGTGGGCATCTCGATCGTGCAGGCGCTGCTGACCGAGCACGCCGCGCAGGCGCACGCGGACCTGGCGGCGGACGTGGCGTCCGGCAACCTGGCGCTTGCGGGCAGCGTGGGCGGCGCGCTGCTGGACCCGTCCACCGCCGGCGGCCTGGCGATGCTCAACGCCGAGGTCACGCGGCAAGCGACCATGATGGCCTACGTGTCCGACTTCCGCGTGATGATGGCGCTGGCGGCGCTGTCCATGCCGTTGCTGCTGCTGATCCGCAAGCCGCGGGCGGCGGCGGGCGGGGCGGCCGCGGGCGGCGGGGCCGCGGCGGCGGACGCGCACTGATCACCGGGGTTCGCCCCCGGGGGCCGGCGGCCGGCCGGCCCGGTCAGTCGAGCGTCACCACCTCGTCGTCCGGCCCGGGCACGCAGCCTTCCGCCACGGGCGTCCAGCCGCGATGCACCACCACGCGGGGGCCGGCGTGGCAGAACTCGATGCGCGTGGCGCCGGGCAGCTGCGCGTGCACGAACGCCTCGAGGCCCGCGGGCAGGCCCACCGTGAAGCGCCGCTGGCGCAGCTCCTCGTCGGGATGGTCGTCGTTGTGCAGGTGGGGAATGAACGACGCCAGGGGCATGTAGGCGCCGGCCTCGACCACGCTGGGGTGGTAGCCGTGCGTGGCGAGCCAGCGTTGCGCGTCGGCGCGCGTGCGGGGGGGCGGTGGCGTGTCCGACTCGACGGGCGGTTCGCCCGGTGCGACAGGTGTGCCCGGTGCGACCGGTGCGGCGGGCCCGGCCGGCTCACCCACCGGCCAGGACGGCGCCCACGCCACCGCCAGCAGCTCCTCCAGCCATCCGTTGCAGTTCTGGTACTTCACGCTGAACGGATACGCGTTGGCGCTGTACTCGCCGGACAGCAGTGCCAGCGCCTGCGCGTTGTCCAGGCCCGCGGCCTCCGCGGCCGCCGCCTGCGCCGGCGGCAGCAGCACCACCGACAGGTAGCCCACGTGCGGGTCGTCCGTGCCCAGCAGGAAGCCGGGCAGGCCCTGGTCGAAGATGCGCGATCGCCCCTCGTCGCATGCGTAGTAGAGCTGCCGCACCGACCAGGGCGCGTTGGCGCTGTCCCGCAATCCCAGCCCCGCATGCGAGTAGCGCACCCCGAAGCGCGAGAGGTCCAGGCCGGAGCGCGCCACGATGGCCACGCGCTCGCCCGATTGCGCCAGCGTCGTCTTGACGATGCCGGCCAGGCGGAACAGCTGGTCCTCGTCGTGCGCGGTGAGGTGCAGCTGGCGGTCGCAGTAGCGCAGCGCATCGGCGGCGGCGGGCGGTGCCGCGAGGAACAACCCCGCCAGCAGCAGCGGGGCGAGGCCGGCTCGGCCAGGCCCGTCCGGCTTGGCGCGCCCGCGCACGCTGCCTGCGCGCGCAGCGCGGGGCCGGATCACGACACCTGCTTGGAATCCAGCTCGCGGTACCAGGCGTCTTCCATCACCAGGAAGAAGGGTTCGCGCGTGTCGGCCTTCGCGAACTGCAGGCCGTACGGGCGCGCATCGGCGTGGATCACCTGGCCGGCGGCCAGCGCGGCCTGCGCCACGGTGGCGGCGGGCAGCGTCAGCGTGAACAGGCCCTCGGGCGCGCCCTCGGCCATCGGTTGCAGGCGCATCGCCACCATGCCCGGCTGGCCGGCGGCCTCGGCCACGTCGACGATCCTGTAGTCGCCCTGCGCCAGGTTCTCGTGGTGCGACGAGCTGTCGCTGGAGTGATTCAGCGACTTCGACAGCTGGCCCACCGACGTGGAGACGCTGTCGGACACGGAGGAGGCCACCGAGCTCTCGGCGCGCGCCCCCAGGGCGGCGACGGCAAGGGCGACGGACAGGGCCAGCGAGCGGGCAACGGAAGTCATGGCGGGCTCCAGCAAGGGGCGACGAAGGGTGGCGGGATCTTAGCGGGTCGGTGTAAGGAGGACGTTACTGCCGCGCGACCCGCCCCCGCGCCCTGCGACGTCGGGGCCCTGCCGGCCGCTCAGGCGGCAGCGCAGGCCAGCCCCCACAGCCCCAGCACCGCCAGGAAGTTGATCGTGAACACCAGGCCGCGCAGCCGCACGTTCGTCGTCAGCACCTGCACGCCGCTGTGCGCGACGCGGCCCGCGATGAACGTCCACGCCAGGGCCGGCGCCCACGCGCCACGATCGGCCTGCAGCAGGATCAGCAACACGCAGGCCACGTGGAAGAACACGGGCCATTCGAACTGGTTGGACAGGTTGGCGCCGATGCGCGGCTCCGCCGCGGCCAGCGGGTTGCCGGCATCGGCGCGCCGGCCCACGCCCCACACGGCGGGCGCGCGGGCCACGGTGAGCAGGGCGTAGAGGCATGCGGCCCACGCCACGTGCGCCGCCATCGGGAGGACCAGCGGACTGGTCACGTCAGGGCGCCCGGGCCGCGCACGCCTGCGCGCCGCCCGTGGAAGGGATCGCGGTCGTCCACGGCATCAGCTCTCCGTGCCCGCCATCCGCACGAACGGCCCGATGCACGCGTCGAGGGACTCCTGCTCGCACATCACGAACATCTGCCCGTCGGGGCGCAGGCGGATGTAGTTGGTGGCCTGGTGGCCGACGGCCGTGACGCCGCCCGCGCAGTCCGGCTGGCCGTTGTCCTGCACGACCGTGTCCACCCACTGGTAGAAGCCGGCGGCGCTGGGCTGGTCGGAGACGACGATCTCGGACCTGGCCACCTCCTTCGCGCTGGTGACCAGCGTGGTGCCGTCGGCGCGGATGCTGTACGTCTCGTGGCAGGACAGCGCCTTGACGTCCAGGCGCCAGGTGCCGACGAGGGGATGGTCGGCGCGCAGCGCGCCGGCGTGGGCGAACGGCGCCGCGCCGGCCAGCAGGCACAGCGCGCCGATGACAAGGGAGGGGGTCGGGTTCATCGCGGTCCGGGGTTGCGCGGGGAGGTGAAGCATGGCACGGAACGCCGGGGAAAAGCCGATGAGGACGCGCTACGCCCCCGCGGCCAGCCCCACCAGCACGGCGATGGCCAGGAACGCGATCCAGGACAGGTGGCGGCCGCGCGAGGCGACCAGCGCGATGGCGAAGTGCACGCCGAACGTGCCGGCCACGACCCACAGCATGCTGCGTTCGTGGCCCGGGCCTTGCGCCACGACGACCAGGATGCCCGCGAGGCCCAGCCAGGCCATGGAGGTGACGTGCCACGCGAAGCGCAACGTCTGCCGCGTGAACACGGTGCCGCCGAACAGCGGGGGCAGTTCCGATCGTCGGAACAGCCGGCTGAGCAGGTAGCGCTCACCCAGCCAGGAGTGGGCGACGCCGACCGCGGCGACCAGCGCCGCGGCCAAGTACAGGATCCCTGGCGTGCCCACGCCTACACCGGCACGCCGGCCGCCTTCGCCGGCGCCTCCGCCGCCCGCTTGCCCTTGGCCACCGCGTCGCCATCGCCCGGCCGCAGCGTCCAGAACCCCAGCGACGACACCAGCGTGATCACGCCCAGCGTCTGCAGGCCGTGGTGGATGGCGGTGGTCACCTGCTCGTGGTCGCTCTGCGCATACTCCCCCAGGTACCACGCCGTCACCAGCGTTCCGCACGCGAGGCCGAAGCTGAGCGACAGCTGCTGCAGGGAGCTGGCGATGGAGCTGGCCATGCTGGTGTCCTTCGAGTCGATGTCGGCATACGCCATCGAGTTCATGCTGGTGAACTGCAGGGAATTGAAGAAGCCCTGCGCCAGCCCGATGGCGACGATGGCGGCCAGCGGCGTGCCGGTGCGCACCAGCGAGAACAGGCCGATGGTGACGCCGATCATCACCGTGTTGACGATCAGCACGCGCCGATAGCCGAAGCGCGCGAGGATGCGCGGCGCCACCAGCTTCATGCCCATCGCGGCGGCGGCCATGGGCATCGTGAGCAGGCCGCTTTCCCAGGCCGGCAGGCGCAGGCCCAGCTGGTACAGCAGGGGCAGCAGGAAGGGCAGCCCGCCGATGCCCAGCCGCGTGGCGAAGCCGCCCACCACGGCCACGCGGAACGTGCGCACCCGGAACAGCGACAGGCGCAGCAGCGGGTGGTCCGTGCGCAGCGCGTGGCGGACGTAGGCCAGCAGCAGGACCAGCGACAGCAGCAGCAGCGCCAGCACCGCGGGCGCATGCAGCCGGTGCTCGCCGAACACCTCCAGCACCCAGGACAGCAGCGCGGTGCCGGCGCCGAACAGCACGAAGCCGGTCCAGTCCAGCGGGCGCGGGCCGTCGCCGCGGTAGTCGGGCATGTAGCGGTGGATCAGCCACTGCGCCACCAGGCCCACGGGCACGTTGACGAAGAAGATCTCGCGCCACGTCATCCAGTGCACGATCAGGCCGCCGACGGTGGGGCCCAGCAGCGGGCCGATCAGCGCCGGGATGATGACGAAGTTCATCGCCGACAGCAGCTCCGACTTGGGGAACGTGCGCACCACGGCCAGGCGCCCCACGGGCATCATCATCGCGCCGCCCACGCCCTGCAGGATGCGCGCGGCCACCAGCATCGGCACGTTCACCGCCACGCCGCACAGCGCGGACGACAGGGTGAACAGCGCCACCGCGGCGGTGAACACGCGCCGCGTGCCGAAGCGGTCGGCCATCCAGCCGCTGATGGGGATGCCCACCGCCAGGCTGAGGATGTAGCTGGTGACCACCGCCTTCAGGCTGAGCGGCGTCACCTGCAGGCTGGCGGCCATGGACGGCACCGCCGTGTTGACGATCGTGGAGTCCAGCTGCTCCATGAACAGCGCCGTGGCCACCACCCACGGCAGCCAGCGCTTGACGGTGGCGCTGTCCGTGGGGGCCATGTGAGCAGCGCGGAGTGCGGCGCCAGCGGCGCTAGCGGCGCGCCACCGTGGCCTTGCCGCTCGCAGCGGCGGGCGCGCCGGCGCAGACGTCCAGCACCTTCACGGTGGCGGGGCCGCCGGGGCCGCGGCCATCGAACGCCACCTTGCAGCCGTCGGGCGAGACCTCGGGCGCGAACGCCAGTCGGCACGCCGCGGCATCCGCCCCGGCACCGGCGGTGCACCAGACGCGGCGGGCCTCGCTGGCCGTGGCCAGGTACAGGCCGCCGCCCTGCGCGGGCGCGCCCGGCACGACCACCAGCGCGCCGGGCTTGACGGCGTAGCTGGTGGCGATGGCGTCGGGGTTCACGGTGTCGAGCAGCTGCTTGAGGGAGGCCGGCAGCGCGGTGCGCGTGACGCGGCCGTCCGGGGTCATGGTGATGAGCGGCGCGTCCTTGGGCGCGCCGGCCGCGCCCTGGTGCTGGCCCGGGGCCAGCTGGTACGCCTTGCGGAAGGGCAGGGGGCGGACCTGCCGGGCCATCTCGGACGTGGTGACGTCCAGCATCGTCTTCCTGCTGCCGTTCTGCAGCGACGGGCCCTCGGGCCGCCCGCTGTCGCCCATGCCCCAGCGGATGACGCCGTCCTTCGGGCCCAGGTAGCGCAGCGCGCGGCTGCCCTCCCACCAGTCGTTGGCGGCCACGTCCTCGGGGCGCGTGCGCAGGCAGGATGCCGCGTGCACGCCTGCCGCCAGGTCGGCCGGCGCGGGCGCCACGGCGTGGGAGGCGGGGTTCCAGGCCAGGAACTGGTGCACCGGCTTGGGCGCGTCGGCGTGCACGCCGAAGGCCGATTCCAGGTCGCCCACCTGCACGCCCACCAGGCCGGTGTCGGGATTGCTGCAATCCAGGAAGCCCTTGGGCACCAGCGTGGCGACGGCGTGGCTGCGCGTATCCACCGCCACGACGCGGCGGGCGATCCACGCCACCTTCGCGCGCGGCTCGGTGTAGGTGGTGACGGCCAGCGTGTCGGCGTCGAGCCACGCGAGCCGGCCCGGCACCTGCTCGATCGTGGCGACGCCCGTCTCGACGACCGGCAGCGGCGCGTCGGGCACCGGCCCGGCGGCGGCGACCGCGGTGGCGGCAGGCGCCCTCGCAGCCACAGAGGGCGGGCCGGGCCGCGTGGACGCGGGCGACGTCGGGCCCGCGCCCGTGGGCTCGGCCTTCAGCAGGTCACGGGGCGTGTACGTGACGGCGGCCTGGCTGGCCGGGCACGGGCCGTCGGAATACGTGGTGCCGTGCGGGCCCTGGCACTTGTGGACCTCGGCGAGGGCGGAACCGGCGGCGAGAGACAGCGCGGCCAGCGCGAACGCGGCCGGAAGGGAGGTACTGCGGATCATTGTTTTGACGAGGCGGATGACAGCGAACCTGAATTGTCGCCGGAAGATGTAACCGCTGGTGCCAGGGATGACCTGTTGCCAACCCCGCAGGCAACGGGTAGGCGGTGCGCCCGGTCACCTCGGCCGCAGCGCCTCCAGCACCGCGATCAGCGCGTCGGGGTCCACCGGCTTGACCAGGTGCTTGTCGAACCCGGCGCGGTTGGCGGCCTCGCGGTCCGCCTGCTGGCCCCAGCCCGTGATGGCCACCAGCTTGACCAGGCGCGTGTCGGGGCCGGCACGCAGGCGGCGGGCCAGCTCGTAGCCGTCCAGGCCCGGCATGCCGATATCCAGCAGCGCGATGTCGGGCGGCTGCTCGGTGATGCGCTGCAGGGCCGCCAGCCCGTCGTTGGTCACCGCCACGCGGTGGCCCAGCGCCTCCAGCAGGGCGGACAGGCTGGCTGTGAAGTCGAGGTTGTCGTCGGCGATCACCAGGTCGAGGTCCGTGGACCGCGCGGGCGACGCGGGCGACGCGGGCGGAGGCGCCGCGGTCCTCGATACCGTGGGGGGTACCTGCGGCGCCACCGGCCAGGACGCCGGGGCGGCCCCGTCGCTCCCTGCACCGGCGGCCGCCGGCAGCCGCACGGTGAAGCAGGACCCGCGCCCCACGCCCTCGCTGGCCACCTGGATGCTGCCGCCGTGCAGCTGCACCAGTTGGCGCGCCAGCGTCAGGCCGATGCCCAGGCCCGCGCTGCCGCGTCCCAGGCTCTTGTCCGCCTGCTCGAACAACTCGAAGATGCGCTCCTGCATCGCGGGGTCGATGCCGATGCCCGTGTCGCGCACGGTCACCACCACCCGCGCGCCGTCCGCGTCGTCCTTCAGGCCGGCCGCCACGTCCACGCGCCCGCCCGCCTCGGTGTAGCGGCAGGCGTTGTTCAGCAGGTTGGAGAACACCTGCGCCAGGCGCGCCGGGTCGCCGTCCACGGCCAGCGCGGCCGGGCCGGCGTCCACCGCCAGCGACAACGTCACGCCCTGCTGCTCGGCCATCGGCGCGGCCAGCTCCAGCGCGTGGCGCAGCAGCGCGGCCACGTCCAGGGACTGGCGGTGCAGGGACAGCTTGCCGGTGGTCACCCGCGACACGTCCAGCAGGTCGTCGATCAGCCGCACCATGTGGCGCAGCTGGCGCTCCAGGATCTCGCGGGCGCGCTCGCGCGCGGCCGCGTCGGCCTGCGGGGCCTTCAGCAGCGCCACCGCGTTGGTCATCGGGGCCAGCGGGTTGCGCAGCTCGTGGGCCAGCGTGGCCAGGAACTCGTCCTTGCGGCGATCGGCCAGGCGCAACCCCTGCTCGGCGCGCTCGCGCTCGGCGGCCTCCGCCTCCAGCTCGCCGGTGCGCGCCTGGCTCTCGGCCAGCATGCCGTTGAAGGCCCGCACCAGCACGGCGATGTCGGCGTACTCGGTCTCGGGCGCGCGCAGGCGCCAGTTGCGGCTGGCCATGACCTGCTGGGCCACCTCGGTCATGCGCTGCAGCGGCGTGGTGACGCTGGTGAGCAGGCGGGAGAACAGCTTGTACGCCAGCACCAGGCTGGCGCCGAACACCAGCGCCAGGATCAGCGCGTAGCTGCGCACGCGCGGCCAGATGTCGTGCGTGGCGCGCAGGTACAGCGTGCCCACGCGCTCGTCGTCGTGCAGGATGGGTTGCACCAGCTCCAGCGTGGCGCCCTCGAACTCCACGTTGGCGCGCGCCAGCGTCACGCCCGCCGGGTCGGGCCGCGGCTCGTCGGCAGTGACGCCGTACCACGCGAACGGATGGCCGTCGGCCGTGAGCACCTCCGCCGCGCGGATGCGGCCCTGCAGCCTCAGCACGCCCAGCGTGCGCTCGGCCTCGCGCGGGTCGTTGAAGACCAGCGCGGCCTCGGTGGAGCGGGCCAGCAGGTCCGCCTGCGCGCGCATGTCGGCCACCAGCGCGCTGCGGTAGGTGGACGCTTCATAGGCGAGCAACGCCGTGGCGCTGGTGATGACCGCGATGAGCGAGGCGATCATGGCGGCGCGCACCAGCTCGCCGCGCATCGACGGCGCGATGCCGCGGCGGCGGTGGCCGGCCAGGGGAAGCGGCCCGCCCGGGCCGGGGGCGGGGTCCCCGTGCTCCGCCTGGTCCGCGCGCACCAGCGCCTCGGCCAGCGTGCGGTCGGGGTCGGGCCGCGTCATGGCGCGCTCCCCACCACGCGCTCCGCCACGGCCAGCAGCCGCGCATTCAGGCGCAGCCCGTTGGCCTCGGCCACGGCGGGCGCCGCCTCGAAGCGCACGCGCGCATCGCTCTCGACGAACGCGATGGAGGCCCCGCCGGCCAAGCCGCCCGGGGCGTCCGTCACCACCATCACCGGCCGGCCGGTGACGGCGGAGGACCACGCGGGCAGCTCGCGCGCGGCGTCGCGGCCGACGAACAGCAGCGTGACGTCGGGCGTGAGCTCGCTCGGGCGCGCCAGCCGGCGCACCACCATCGGCCGGCCCTGCACCGGTCGCCCGGCGACGACGCGGGACAGCGATTCGGCCACCGCCTCGGCGCCCACCACCGCCACCACGAAGGGCGTGGACGTCGTGGCGAAGGCCGAGGCGGGCCAGTCGACGTAGCCGGCGAACTTGTGGAGGTAGGCCGCCTTCACGTCGTCCGCGGTGGCGCCACCGGCCGCGCCCGCGGCACCACCGCCAGCGGGGCTGCCACGCGCGGCCTGCAGGCAGGCCCCCACGCCCGCGAGCACGCCTGCCAGCGTGCGCGCGCATGCAGCGCGGCGCGAAGGATCCGGGAGCGGTGGGTGCGGCCTCGACATGCTCACCGCGCCTCGTACGTGATCGACAGCAGCGCCTCGCGCGACACCTCGGTCGTGCGCGGCCCGCTGTCGAACTCCACGTGCCGTCCCGGCGCCAGGTTGCGCACGCCCAGGCCCGCCTGCCAGCGCGGGGCCAGGTGCCACTGCAACTGCACGTCGACCGCGGCGTAGGCCGGCACGCGCGGCTCGGGCAGCGCGCCCACGTAGCGCAGGGAGACGGCGGCCTCAACATCGTCCGACAGGCGGTGCGAGCTGCGGAGCGACGCCTGCCGCGGCGCGTCGTTGCCCAGGCGGGACGGGCCCACCGGATCCGTGCTGCCGGCCGTGACGTGCAGGTCCTTGTCCAGCAGCGTCAGGCCCGCGTCCAGGCGCCAGGCCGGCAACGGCTGCCAGTTGCCCCAGGCCTCCAGGCCGCGCACGGTGCCGGCGATGCCGTTGCCCAGCACCACGGTGCCGTCGGGCAGCGTCTCCACGCTGCGCAGCCGGTCGTAGCGCTGCACGAACACGGTGGCCGAGGCCGACGCGTTGTCCGCCAGCTGCCGGCGCCAGCCGCCTTCCAGCACGTTGGCCACCTCGCTGCGGAACCCGGGCCCGCCCGACAGCACGGTGTGCGGCGCGCTGCCCGGGACGTAGAAGTCGCGGTCCAGGCGCGACGGGGAGCGCACGGCGCGCGACAGCGCCACCCACAGGTAGCCGTGCGGGTCGCCGCCATAGCCCAGGCGCACGCTGGGCAGGTGCTCCCAGCCGGTGTACGGGTTGCGCTCGGCCCGCTCGCCCAACGTCAGCGTCGAGTCCATCGGCAGCGACCACTCGTCCTGGACGAAGACGCTGTCCCAGTGCTGCGTCACCTGCGGCGGCACGAAGGTGAAGCCCACGCCGGGCGTGACGTCGTCGTGCGACTGGCGGTGCTCGGCGCCCAGCTGCAGGCGGTGCGGCCCCAGCTCGCCGCGCCAGCGGCCCTCGACGGCGGTGATGTCGTCGCGCTCGTGGAAGTCGGGGCCGTCGCGGCGCTCCGTGTAGTCGTCCCAGGCCTTCAGGTCCACCTCGGACTGCGCGCCCAGGCGGCGCGTCCAGCGCACCTGCGCATGGGCCGCGTCGGCGTTCACGGTGCCGATGCCCGGGCCGCGGTCGTCGATGGCCACGCGCAGCGCGCCCACGTCCAGCAGCAGGTGGTCGTCGTCCCGCAGCCAGTCGGCCCGCAGCGTGGCCGATTGGCCGTGCATGCCGTCGTGGGCGCTGCCGCCGCCCGCGGCCAGCGGCATCGCGTCCTGCCCATCGGCGCGGCCCTGCACGCGCCAGTGCAGCGCGCCGTCGTCGCCGGCGCCGCCGTAGCGGGCGGAGGCCGCCCGCTCGCGCGTGCCCGCGACCGCGCGGCCCCACGCGCCCGCGCTGCCGTCGGCGGACTTGTTGACGATGTTGATGACGCCGTTGACCGCGTTGGTGCCCCACGCAACGCCCGCCGGGCCGCTGATGACCTCGATGCGCTCGATGTCCGCCGGCGTGAACTCCTGCATGTCCCAGAAGACGCCCGAGAACAGGGGCGAGTACACCGTGCGGCCGTCCACCAGCACCAGCAGCTTGTTGGCGATGTCGCTGTTGAAGCCGCGCGCGCTGATGGCCCAGCGGCTGGCGTCGATGCGCGCCACCTGCAGGTTGGGCGCCAGGCGCAGCGCCTCGGGCAGCGTGGTGAGGCCGAGGCGGCGGATGTCGTCGCCGGAGATGACGTAGACCGACGCGGCCGAGCCCAGCAGCGAGGATTCGTGGCGCGAGACGGACGACACCACCACGTCGCGCAGCTCCTCGATGCTGAGGTCCGCCACGCCGCCGCCGGGGGATGCGGGCGCGGGCGCGGCCGGTGCGGCATGCGCGGCCTGCACCGCGCACGCGAGCGCCAGCAGGGCGCAGCCGGCGGCCCGGCGCATCGATGTTCGTCCATCCCCTCGCACCACGGTCCCTCCTCCTCGGCTGGTCGCTGCGGAACATCCTAACCGCCACCGCCGTGCCGGCCCGGCCACGGCCGGGCACGGGGGTTGCCTTGAGGCTTCCTTGAAAGGACGTCCCCCATGACCACCATCTCCCGCACCCTCGTCTCCGCCTCCGCCCTGCTGGCCGCCCTCGCGCTGGCAGGCGTCGCCCACGCCGACGTCGGCGGCCCGCTGGTGCCTCCCGGCAACGGCGCGCCCACCGGCCACATCGTGCGCAGCACCCTCGACGGCCACGCCTACCAGACCGGCGGCATCGGCGACGAGGAAGTGGCCGACATGGACGCCAACCGCGCCGGCTACAACACGCGCATGACGTTCTCCGTGGGCAGCGACAACGCCTACGCCGCCAACATCCACCTGCGCGTCACGTCGCTCACCGGCGCCACCGTGTTCTCGCTGGACGACGCCGGCCCGCTCACCGACCTGAGCCTGCCGCCCGGCCGCTACAAGGTGTCCGCCAGCTACGGCGAGGCCGTGAAGACCGGCACCATCACGGTGGGCCGCGGCGGCCATGCGTCGCTCAACTTCCACTGGAACCACGAGCACGACACCGGCACCGACCAGTAGGCGGCCGCCTGCTATCTTCGGCGGATGACCCCATCCGCCCCCCTCGCCTGGGACCACCCCGCCCCGCACGTGCTGCCGGTGGACGTGGCCCAGGCGCACATCGACCTGATGCGCCACGTCAACAACGTCGAGTACCTGCAATGGCTCGAGGACGTGGCGTGGGACCACTCCGTGCACCTGGGCATGAGCCCGCGGGACTACGAGCGCCTGGGCCACGGCATGGTCGTGCGCCGCCACGAGCTGGACTACCTGCAGCCCGCCCGCCTGGGCGACCGTGTGCTGCTGGCCACCTGGATCACCGCGCTGGACCGCATCAGCCTGCACCGCCGCTACCAGTTCGTGCGCGAGGCCGATGGCGCCACGCTGTTCCGCGGCGGCACGCACTTCGTCTGCGTGGGCATCGACGATGGCCGCGTGCGGCGCATGCCGCCCGAGTTCGCCGAGGTGTATGCGCGTGGCCTCACGCCCGCGAGTCCGCCTCCCGGCCCGGCCGCGACCCCCGGCGTCAACCATCCAGCCACCCCCCGCTGAAACCGGCCGCGCGCAGACCCGCCACCAGCGGTGCGCAGCGGCGCGACATCAGCCGCCACACCAGCGCGCTGCGGTGGTTCTCGATCATCAGCACGGTGGGCCCCTCGTTGATGCCGAAGTGGAAGGGCGACACCCAGCCCACGCCGTCCGGCGCGGATTCGCCGTCCTTCGAGAACACCGGGTTGAACGACGCCTTGAACCCGTACGGGTTGGGAACGTGCAGCTGCAGGCGCGTCATGTGCGCGATGGTGGGCGCCACGATGTGCGGCGCGAACGGCAGGGACGCCGCCACCGCCCACGGCGCCACCGTGCCGTCGTCGGGGCCGTAGGGCGCGCCGCGCGCGACGTAGTCGTAGAACGTGCGCTCCACGCCGTCGATGCGCCGCACCTGCGCGCCCGGGCCGTCGCTGGCCGTGACGCCCCAGCACCACTCGCCGTAGTGCGGGAAGCCCAGCGGGTTCTCGATCGCGTAGCGCTGCTGCACGCGCGTGGCGCGGCTGCTGTTCTCGAAGTAGTCGCAGTCGTGCTCGCGCATGAACGCGTCGCGGATGCCGCGGAAGTCGACCCAGATGTGCGACATCTGGTGGATGAACAGCGGGCCGGCGTACAGGAAGTCGATGTCCTGCACCGTCTTCCATTCGTACGTGCTGCACCAGGCCTCGTAGCTGGCGGGCGGGATCGGGTGCGTGGGCGAGCCCAGCGCCAGCAGGTACAGGATCAGCGCCTCGTCGTAGCCCTCCCAGCGCCACGGCAGGAACCCCGACTCCGGCTTCCAGCCGTGGCGGATCTTCCCGTCCTCCGCGAGCATCCAGTCCCACTCCACGCGCTCGTACAGCATCGTGCCCAGCCGCCGGATCTCGGGCTCGAGGCCCCGGCCGCCGTCGTCATCGTCGTCGTAGTACGCCACGGCCGACAGGATCCCCGCCACCAGCAACGCGGTGTCGATGGTGGACAGCTCGCAGTGCCACGCGCGCTTGCCGGTCTGCATGTCCAGGAAGTGGTAGTAGAAGCCGCGGTGGCCCGTGGCCTCCGGGCCCTCGCCCTGCTCGGACTCGGCCAGGAACTTCAGCATCACGTGCGTGCGGCGCGCGGCATCGTCCCGCGGCAGGAAGCCGCGCTCCGCGCCCACCAGCCACACCGTGAGCGCCATGCCCATGGCCGCGATGCTGGCGGGCCAGTGGTGCGCGGTCTTGTCCAGCACCAGGCCGTTGGCGGGGTTCACCTCCTGGATGAAGTAGTCGAACGAGCCGCGCTGCAGGCGGCGCAGCAGGGCGTCGTCCAGCAGCGCGTCGGCGCGGGTGGGCGCGTGGCCGTGGTTGCCGTGGCGGCGATGCGGCGGCGGGCGCGTGGCCCCGGGATGGGCGGCGGCGTCCTCCACCGCGGCCGCCGCGGCCTGCGCGTCCGCCGCGACGGGGGACGAGGCGGGCGAGGGGGCCGCCGCCTGCGCGTCCGCCTGGGGCTTGTCCTCCGACGACTCGCGCGTTTCCGGGCCGGGCACGGCCGTGGGCACCGGCACGTCGGGCGTGGCGGCCGCCGCGTGCGCCGCGTGCGCGGCTGGCGCTGCAGGGGGCGCAGGCGGCGCGCCGCGCGGGCCGCTCACGCCGCGGCCTCCCACGTCACCTCGACCAGGTTCACCGACGTGGCCGCGGCCACGCCTTCCACCACCAGCACGCCGCCTTCCACGCGGAACGGCACGGGCTCGGGCACCACCTGCGACACCGCGGTGAGGGCCGCCACCTGCGCGGGCGACAGGTACTCGGGCGAGCCCATCGCGCGCCAGGCGCCCGCCGGGTTGGCATGGTCGGCGTCGATGCGCGACCAGGTGACCGCGCGCACGCCGCGGCCGGGCGGCAGCGCGAGCCGCAGCGCCACCGGTTCGGGCGCGATCGGGTGCCTCGGCGCGGCCTGGTTGACCAGCAGCACGCGCGGGCCGGTGAGGTCGTCCACCGGCACGGCCGCCGGGTCCGGCCGGCGGCGGCCCACCCAGGCGGCCAGCGTCGCATGGCGGCCGTCCACGGCCACGCACTCGTCGCCCAGCGCGCGCAGCATCTGGAACGCGCGGTAGGTGGGCTTGGGGATGCCGTACAGGTTCATCAGGCCGAATCCGCCGTGGAACGGCACGCTCGGGAAGTAGTTCTCCTCGAAGATGTCCGTGAACGTCCACCAGCTGTAGCCGTCCACCTGGTCGTCCACCTCCATCAGGATGCGCGCGGCGAAGGCGGCCGAGAACGCGTCGTCGTGCAGCGTGTCGCGCGGGTTGGAGCTGATGTTCCACTCGGTGTAGTACAGCGGCGGCGGGTTGGCCTCGCGCCCCGCGCGCTGCGCGTGCCCGCGCACGGCCTCGCGCGCCTCGCTGGCGCGCGTGCGCATCACGCCCGGGGGCGCGTGCTCCAGCTGGGTGATCGTGTCGCTGTCGATGGCGCCGAACGGGTCGGTGGGGTAGTAGTGCGTGCTGACGAAATCCACCGGCAGCGGGTCGGGCCGCGCGCTCTCGCAGAAGCCCAGGAACTCGGGCAGCCACGCGTTGGCGGCGGTGGCCGGGCCGCCCACCTGCAGGCGCGGGCTGACGGATTTCAGCGCCTCGGCCGTGGCGCGGTACAGCGCGAAGTACGCGTTCTGGTCGGCGGTCCAGAAGGCGCGCAGGTTGGGTTCGTTCCAGCACTCGAAGGGCCACTGCGCCACCTCGTCCAGGCCGTAGCGCTCCACCCAGTGCGCGGCCAGGCGCCGCACCAGCTCGGACCAGCGCGCCATGTCCTTCGGCGGGGTGACGTTGCCCTGGTAGTGGAAGACGATGTCGTTGCCCGACGAGAGCATGCGCGGCATGAACGACAGTTCCACCACGGGCCGCATGCCGATGGACAGCAGGAAGTCGAAGATGCGGTCGGTGTTGAAGAACGAGTACACCGGCTCGTCGCTCTGGCAGATGAGCGTGCCCATGTCGTCGTCCAGGATGCCGTGGAAGCGCACGTGGCGGAAGCCCAGGTCGCGTCGCGCCTGCGTGAGCTGCTGCTGCCAGTCGGCCCGCAGCGCGGTGGTGGCGTGGTCGCTGCCCACGCACCACTGCCAGGCGTGCTTCAGCGGCGTGGCGGGGCCCGCCAGGTCGGCGGTGAAGACGGTGGCGCCCGTCGTGGGGGTCGGATCGGGCATGGTGGTGTGGGAGGTGGTGTTCAGGCGCACGCGGTCGGCAATTACGGTGCCCAACGGCGGCTGGACGATCGGCATTCGGCTTGGCGACAGGTCGCGGGATTCGTTCTTGCCTTGCGCGCCGCATGCCCGACACACCCGACACGCCCGCCACCCCCACGCCCACGCCCTCCGCCGCGACGCTGCCCGACCTGCGCGGCCAGTCGGCCCTGGTCACCGGCGCCACGTCCGGCATCGGCAAGGCCTGCGCGATCCAGCTGGCGGCCTGCGGCGCCAACGTCGCGGTCAACTACCGCAGCGACCCGGCCGACGCCGCCCCGGTGGTGGCCCTGATCGAGGCCGCCGGTGGCCGCGCGCTGGCGGTCAAGGCGGACGTGAGCCGCGAGGACGAGGTGGTGGCGATGTTCGCCCAGGCCGTGCAGGCCTTCGGCACGCTGGACATCGTGGTGTGCAACGCCGGGCTGCAGCAGGACGCGCCGTTCGAGCAGATGACGCTGCAGCAGTGGAACACCGTCATCAACGTGAACCTCACCGGCCAGTTCCTGTGCGCCCGCGAGGCGGCACGCGAGTTCAAGCGCCGCGGCCCGCGCCCCGAGGTGTCGCGCGCGCTGGGCAAGATCATCTGCATGAGCAGCGTGCACCAGCGCATCGCGTGGGCGGGGCACGCCAACTACGCGGCGTCCAAGGGCGGCATCCGCATGCTGATGGAGACCATCGCGCAGGAGCTGGCGCCCGCGGGCATCCGCGTCAATGCCATCGCGCCGGGCGCCATCCGCACGCCCATCAACACCAACGCGTGGAATACCCCCGAGGCGTATGCGCAGCTGATGAAGCTGGTGCCGTACAAGCGCATCGGCGAGCCGGAGGACATCGCCCGCACGGTGGCGTGGCTGGTGTCGGATGCGGCCGACTACGTGACCGGGGCCACGCTGTTCGTGGATGGGGGGATGGCGCTGTATCCGGGGTTCGAGGGCAACGGTTGATGCTGCTCAGCGCTTGCGCGCCACGATGAACAACCGCGGGAACGCCAGCAGGCGCTTGCCGTCCGCCCGCGCCGGGTACGCCCGCTCGATCCGCGCCTGGTAGGCCGCCAGGAAGGCCTGCCGGTCCGCGGCGGGCAGGGCCTCCACGAAGGGCTTCAGCCCGGTGGCGCGCACCCATTCGACGATGGCCGCCGCGTCCGTCATCACGTGGTGGTAGACCGTGCGCCACACGTCCACCTGGCAGCTGCCGCAGAGCAGGTCGTAGTAGCCCGCGGCGTCCAGGATGCGCTCGCGCACCGCGTTGGCGTCTCCGATGTGGGCCGCGAAGCGCGGTTCCGCCGCGGTCTCCCGCATCGCCACGTGGCTGGGCTCGTCCAGGTTGTCGGGCATCTGCACGGCCAGCACGCCGCCCGGGACCAGCGCCTCCACCAGGCGCGGCATCAGCGTGCCGTGGCCGGTCACCCACTGCAGCGCGGCGTTGGCGTACACCACGTCCACCGGCCGCGCCGGGCGCCACGTGGCGATGTCGGATTCCTCGAACTGCACCTCCGACAGGCGCTCGCGCGCGGCGCGCAGCATGGCGGGCGAGTTGTCGGTGCCGCGGACGGTGGCGTGCGGCCAGCGGGCCACCAGCAGCTCGGTGGAATTGCCGGGGCCGCAGCCCAGGTCCACCACCTGCGCGGGGCTGGCCAGGGGCACGCGCGCCAGCAGCTCGGCGGCGGGGCGGGTGCGTTCGTCCTCGTAGCGCGCGTAGAGCGCGGGGTTCCAGTCGTCCAGCGTGGCGGTGGTCATGGCAGGGTCTCCCTCGGGTGATGTGTGCGGGCGACGCCGCGGCCGCGGCCGGGCTCGCCGTCGATGCGGTGTCAGGCGTGCGGCCCGGCCTCCAGCAGTTCCGCCTCGCGGGCCGGCGTGAGCGTGGCCACCGCCTTCGGCTCGTGGTGCGCGGGCGAGCGCGCCCACGCCAGCGTGTCGCGGATCGTCTCGTCCAGCGGGCGCGGCACCAGTCCCGCGGCCAGGGCGCGCGCGTTGACGACGCGCAGCATGCCGCCCATCTGCGGGTCGTCGGCGGGCAGCCACAGCGGCAGGCCGGTCCAGGGCGGCACGTCCGCGGCCAGCAACGCGGCGTCGTCGCGCCAGTGGAAGGTGGCGTCGCTGCCCGAGACCGCGCGGCAGCGCGACAGCAGCTCGCCCATCGCCACGCGCGGGCCGGTGGCGGCGAACACGCCGGGGGTGCGGCGCTCGGCCAGGCGCACGCAGAACGCCGCCAGGTCGCGGGCATCGATCACCTGCACCTCGCGCGCGGGCTGGCCCGGCGCCAGCACGGGGCCGCCGCGGGCCACGCGCACGGGCCAGTACGTGAAGCGGCCGGTGGGGTCGAAGGGCCCCGCCACGAGGCCGGGGCGGACGATCGCGCAATGACCGGGAAACGCGGCCGACACGGCCTCTTCCGCCCGTGCCTTGCCGGGTCCGTAGCCGTCGGAGCCGCTGGCCACGGGGGCGGACTCGTCGTAGTCCACGCCCGGCGGGAAGGTGGGGTGCACGGAAATGCTGGAGACGAAGACGTAGTGGGGAGGCGCCCCGTGCGCGCCCGACAACGCCTCGGCCACCGCCCGCACCTGCGCCGCCGTGTAGCCGCTGCAGTCGACCACCGCGTCGAACGCCTGGCCGCGCAAGGCCGACAGGTCGCCATCCCGATCCCCCAGCAGGCGCCGCACGTGCGCCAGCGCGGGCCAGGGCCCCGGGTCGGTGCGGCCGCGGTTGAGGATGGCCACGTCGTGCCCCCGCGCCAGCGCCGCCTCCACCACGTGGCGGCCGAGGAACAGCGTGCCGCCCAGGACCAGCAGGCTCAGCGGTTGTGCAGCTTGATCCATGCGACGTACTTGTCGACCCAGCCCTGCAGGAACTTGCGGCTGGACTCGCCGATGGAGCCATCGGGGTTGAACAGGCCCTCCTTGGCCTGCACGAAGGCCTCGGGCTGTCCGAGCGTGGGCACGTCCAGGTACGCGAGCACGTTGCGCAGGTGCTGCTGCGCCAGCGCGGTGCCGATGGCGCCGACGGACGCGCCGATCACGCCCGCCGCCTTGCCCGCGAACGCGCTCTGGCCGTAGGGGCGGGACGCGTGGTCGATGGCGTTCTTGAGCACGCCGGGCATCGAGCGGTTGTACTCGGGCGTGACGAACAGCAGGCCCTGCGCCGAGGCGATCGCCGACTTCAGGCGCAGCACCGGCGCGGCCTGGTGCGCGTCGTCGTCCTGGTTGTAGAGCGGCAGGTCGCCGATCTCCAGTTGCTGGAAGGCGAAATCGGCGGGCGCGAGGCGGGCGAGGCCCGTGGCCAGCTGGCGGTTGAACGAGTCCTTGCGGAGGCTGCCGACGAGCACGGCGATCTGGTAGGTCATGGGGGGTCCTTTGCGGGGGTGGCACCGGGAAGTTTCATCGTGCCACGGATCCCGCCAGCACGCTGCCGACCAGGTCGGCCAGCTGCTGCACGGTGCGCTCCTTCTCCAGCAGGCTGCGCACGCCCAGCGCGCGCGCGTCGCTGCGCAGCTCCTCGCTCAGGTAGCCGGTGCTGATGATCACGGGCACGCCCGGGCGGCGCTGCCGCAGCTCGCGCGCCACCTCCAGCCCCGTCACCTCGGGCATGTTGAAGTCGGTGACCACGCAGTCGATGGCCATGGACGGGTCGCGCAGCCGGTCCAGCGCCACGGCGGGATCGGTGAAGCAGGCCACGCGGTAGCCGGCGCGCACCAGCAGGCGCTCCACCATCATCACCATCGTCTCGTCGTCGTCGATGTAGACCACGTGCTCGCCCTCGCCGTGGCGCGCGGGCGCCGGCTCGGCCGCGCGCGGGGGCGCGGGCGGGGGCGTGTCCGCGCGCGGGAACCAGAGATGGAACGTGCTGCCCTGGCCCGGCGCGCTCTCCACGTCCACGGCGCCCCGGTGGGCCGCGAGGATGCCGTGCACCACCGACAGCCCGAGGCCCGTGCCCTGCCCCACCGGCTTGGTGGTGAAGAACGGCTCGAAGATGCGCGCGAGCGTGAGCGCGTCCATGCCCGTGCCCGTGTCGCTGACGCGCAGGTGCACGTAGCCGCCGGGGCCGTCCAGCCCCAGCCGGCGCGCGTCCCCCGCCTCCAGCTGCGCGGGCGACAGGCTCACGGTGATGCGGCCCGCGCCGTCCTTCAGCGCGTGCCAGGCGTTGGTGCACAGGTTCATCAGCACCTGCTGCAGCTGGGTCGCGTCGGCGTGCACGTACAGCGGCTCGGGCGGCACGTGCACCTCCAGCTCGACCCGCGCGGGCAGCGTGGCGCGCAGCAGCTTGTGCGTCTCCTCCACCACGGGCAGCAGCGGCTGCGTCACCAGCTCCTGCGGCTCGCGGCGGCTGAAGGTGAGGATCTGGTGCACCAGGTCGCGCGCGCGCAGGCCGGCCTTGCGGATCTCGTCCAGGCTGTGGCGCACGGGCGCGGCGCCCGCCAGCCGCGCCACGTCGTCGTCGGCCAGCTCCACGTTGCCGAGGATGGCCGCCAGGATGTTGTTGAAGTCGTGCGCGATGCCGCCCGCCAGCGTGCCCAGCGATTCCATCTTCTGCACCTCGCGCAGCTTGGCCTCGAACCGGCGCAAGCTGGCCTCGGCCTCCTTGCGATCGCTGATGTCGGTCAGCGCCACGCGCACGCGGCGCTGGCCGCGATCCGCTTCGACGCAGCGGCTGTCGGCCTGGACGTGCAGCACGCTGCCGTGCGGGCCGCGCAGCCGCAGCTCGATGCGCTGGCGCTCGGTGCCCGCGAAGGTGCGGCGCAGGTGCTGGTGCCAGCGTTCGACGTCGCCGGCCAGCAGGAAGCGCTGGAACGGCGTGCCGGCCAGCGTGGCGCGCGGCTCGGCCAGCATCTCGGCGCCGGTCTCGTTCACCTGCTCGATGGTGTCGTCGGCGGAGAGCAGCAGGTAGCCCACGGGCGCGAACTCGAACAGGTCGACGTAGCGGTCGCGGGACAGGTCGGCGTCCGCCTGCGCGCTGCGGTGCGCGGCACGCAGCAGCGACTGGCCCAGCTCGCGCTCCAGCACCGGTGCGAGCCGCGCGAGGTTCTGCTTCATCACGTAGTCGCTGGCCCCGGCCTTCATGGCAGCCACCGCCATCTCCTCGCCGATGGTGCCGGAGATGAACACGAAGGGGATGTCCAGGCCGCTGTCCCGGAAGGCCGCGAGGGCGTCCAGGCCGGTGAAGCCGGGCATGCTGAAGTCGCTCAGCACCGCATCCCACGGCTCGCCGGCCAGGGCCTGGCGCAGGGTGCGCAGGTCCTGCACGCGCCGGTACTGCGGCGCGAACCCGCCGCGCCGCAGCATGCGCATCGCGAGCAGCGCGTCGTCCTCGGCGTCCTCCACGACGAGCACGCGAACGGGGCGACCGGGCGGCAGCGCAGGCGGAACGGCAGGGTCGGAGGGGTTCATGGGGTACTGCTGGAAGGAGGGGAAGGCGGGGAACGCGTCGGCCATGGGGGTCTGCTCGAAGGCCTTCAGGTGGAGGGCTGCAGGGTGAACCAGAAGGTGGCGCCGCGGCCAGGCTCGGCCTCGGCGCGCACGTGGCCGCCGTGCCGGCGCACCACCCGCTGCACCGTGGCGAGGCCGATGCCGGTGCCCTCGAACGCGTCGTCGGCATGCAGGCGCTGGAAGGCCCCGAAGAGGCGCTGCGCGTGGGCCATGTCGAAGCCCACGCCGTTGTCGGCCACGAAGTACTCGGTGTGGCCGCCGCGCGTGCGCGCGCCGATGCGGATGCGTGCCTCGGCCGCGCGGCCGGTGAACTTCCACGCGTTGCCGAGCAGGTTGGCCAGCGCGATGCGCAGCAGGCCGCGGTCCGCCATCACCTGCAGGTCGTCCTCCACGTCCACGTGCACGGCGCGCGTGGGCTCGGCGCTGCGCAGGGGCTCCAGCACGTCGTTCGCCAGCTCGCCCAGGTCGACCACCTCGCGGTGCAGGTCGGCGCGCGTGACGCGCGCCAGGCCCAGCAGCTCGTCGATGAGCCGGCCCATGCGCTGGCTGGCCGCGATGATGCGTCGCAGGTAATCGGCCCCCTGCGCGTCCAGCTGGTGCGCGTGGTCCTCCAGCAGCGCCTGCGAGAAGCCGTCGAGCGCCCGAAGCGGCGCGCGCAGGTCGTGCGACACCGAATGGCTGAACGACTCCAGTTCCTGGTTCAGCGCGGCCAGGTCGTGGTTCTGCTGCTCCAGGCGCGCGAACGCATCGCGCAGCGAGCGCGTCATCGCGTTGAAGTTGCGCGCCATCTCCGCGATCTCGTCGTCGCCCTGGACGGGCAGCTGGTACGCCCAGTGGCCGGCCGCCACCTGGTGCGTGGCCTGGCCGATGCCGCGCAGCGGCCGCAACGCCCGGCGGTCGATCAGCCACGCCGTGCCCATCGTGGCCAGCGCCACCAGCGCCAGGCCCGCCGCGATCACGGCCACCACGCGGCGCTGCGCGTCGTCGATGCGGCGCACCGCATGGTCGGTGAGTTCGAAGGCGTCGGCCGCGCTGTCCTGCTGCAGCAGCAGCAGGCGGCTGGCGAGCTGCTCTTCCAGCGCGGCCTGGGCCGGGTCCGGCGACGCGGCCGCCCCGACCGTGCGCGGCACGAACTCCGCGAACGCGCGCACGGCGACCGTGTTGCGTTCGCGCAGGTCGGCGAAGCGCTGCGCCTGTTCGGGGTCGTGGAAAGGCGGGTCCGCCAGCAGCCGCTCCAGCCGCGCGGCCACGGCGCGCGCCTGCGTGCGGGCCCGTTCCTGCCGGTACAGCACGTACTCGAACGTCACCAGCCGCATCTCGGCGAGCGCGCCGGCGATCTCCAGCATGCGCGTGCGTTGGTCCCGCGCGTCGACCACCTCGCGATTGGCCAGCGCGATCATCACCGCGATCAGCACGATGGCGGCCAGGGCGGTGCGGGTGGCCACGCGGGCCTGCGTGACGACCTTCATCAGTGGATCACCGAGACGCGCTCGGGCGCCAGCGCCAGCAGCGGCGCCATGTCCAGGCGGTCGAGGAAGTCGGGCACGGCCGCGGCGCCCGCCGTGGCGCCGCGCCGCGCCAGCGCCCAGCGCGCGATGGTCTCCAGCGTCACCAGCTCGCCCTGGCGCAGCTGCACGCGCTGGTCGATGTCGTCCCACGTGGGGCGCAGCTGGGCCGGCGTGACGTGCAGCCAGGCCGCGCAGTCGGACAGCGCGCCCTCGGGATCGGCGCGCAGCGCCGCCTCGGCCCGCAGCAACGCGCGCAGCAGGCGGCGCGCCACGTCGTCGTGCGTGGCCAGCCAGTCGCGCCGGGCCACGAGCGTGAAGCTGGTGGCGGCCACCTGCGGCTCCAGGATCACCGCCGTGCCGGTGCCGACGGCGGCCTGCGCGGCCTGGCGCCAGGGCAGGAAGGTGGCCACCGCGTCGACGCGGCCTTCGGCCAGCGCCGGGGCCATCTGCGGGGGCTGCAGCGGCACCTCCACCACGTCGCCCGGGCGCAGCCGGTGGCGCACCTCCACCGCATGCAGGAAGTAGTGCCCGCTGGTGTCGGGCGTGACGCCCACGCGCCGGCCGCGCAGGTCCGACGCGAGGGCGATGCCGCGGTCGCGCCGCGCGACGATCGCGTTGTCGGCCGCGGTGCTCGACAGCTCGGTCAGCAAGCCGTCGCGGGACCCGGCCAGCACCGACAGCACGAAGGGCACGTCGGCCGCGGTGGCCACGTCCACCAGGCCCTGGTCCAGCAGCTCGATCGCGGCCTTGCCGTGGGTGGCGGAGGTGACGACGACGTCCAGGCCCTCCGCCGCGAAGTGGCCCCGCACCTGCGCCAGGCGCAGCAGCACGGCCTGCGGGGAGGTGGCCACCGCCAGCCGCAGGAGCAAATGGGGCGCCGCGGGCGGGAGGGGGGCGGCGCCGTGGCAGCCGGCCAGCGTGCTCGTGGCGAGCACCCCGGCGGACAGCAGCGCCAGGAGCAGGGTGAGGCCAGGCAAGGTGAACATCGCCACGCGGCGGCCGGGCCCCGTGTGGACGACGGGGCCCACCACCGGCGAGCCGGTGATCGCGATGTTGTTCTTCGCTCCCATGGATGCCCCCCTCGCGCGCAAGCGTAGGCGCGCGGGACGCGTTCCGACACTGTCAGATCTGACAGCATCCCCGGGGCAGACATGCGTCGACCCCGGGGGCGCCCGGCATCTCCAAAGCGCAACGGATCGCACGATCGATGCTGGCAGCGCTGGCAAGACCCGGGTGTGCAGCGGGTTACGGAACAAACGATCCGCGGGCCGGCCCTCATGCGGTTTCCGCGCATCGAGCGACCGGGCGTGCGTGGTCTACTGCGGCCCGCGCGGCCCGCTTTCCCGGCCGCGAAGGCTCCCCGCCCCGCACGCCATGTCCCTCGCCATCGACAGCTTCCACGACCCGGCCACGGGCACCGTCACCCACCTGCTGCACGACACGGCCACGCGCCGCGCCGCGGTGGTCGACCCGGTGCTGGATTTCGACATCCGCTCCGGCCGCACTGCCACCCGCAGCGCACAGCGCGTGGTGGACGCCGTGCGCGCGCAGGACCTGCGCGTCGACTGGATCCTCGAGACCCACGTGCACGCCGACCACCTGTCGGGCGCCCAGTGGCTGCGCGCCGCGCTCGGCCCCACGCCGGACGGCGCGCCGATCCCGATCGCCATCGGCGCGCGGGTGCGGGAGGTGCAGGCCACGTTCAAGCACCTGCTGCACCTCGAACCGTCCTTTGCAGCGGACGCGCACGAGTTCGACCGCCTGCTGGAGGATGGCGACGTGCTGCACGTGGGCACGCTCGCCGTCACCGCGCTGTGGGTGCCGGGGCACACGCCCGCGGACCTGGCGTTCGCCGTGGCGGACGCGGTGTTCGTGGGCGACACGCTGTTCATGCCCGACGTGGGCACCGCCCGCGCCGACTTCCCCGGCGGCGACGCCCGCGTGCTGTATCGCTCCATCCGCCGCCTGCTGGCGCTGCCGCCGGACACCCGCCTGTTCGTCTGCCACGACTACCCGCCGGCGGGCCGCGCGGTGGCGTGGCAGGCCACGGTGGCCGAGCAGCGCGCGGGCAACGTGCACGTGCACGACGGCGTGGACGAGGCCGCCTTCGTCGCCATGCGCGAGGCCCGCGACGCCACGCTCGACGTGCCCGCGCTGATCCTGCCGTCCATCCAGGTGAACGTGCGCGCCGGCGCGATGCCGCCGCCGGGGCCCGACGGGGTGAGCTACCTGCGGATCCCGGTGGACGCGTTCCCGCCCGGTCGCTAGGGCCCGTGCCCGGGACGCCCGGGCGCACTCCTACAATCGCGGCGCCGTTTCCAACCCTCGAAAGCCGCTGACATGAACCGCCGCCTCGCCACCTCGCTGGCCCTGCTGCTCGCCGCCGTCGTCCCCCTGCTGCAGGCGCCCGCCGCGGCCCAGCCCGTGCCGGGCGTGCTGCGCGTGTCCGCCATCCCCGACGAGGCCCCCACCGAGCTGCAGCGCAAGTTCAGGCCGCTGGGCGACTACCTGAAGAAGGAGACGGGCCTGGAGGTGCAGTTCACGCCCGTGAGCGACTACGCGGCCGTGGTGGAGGGCCTGGCCACGCAGAAGATCGACCTGGCATGGCTGGGAGGCTTCACCTACGTGCAGGCCCGCATCCGCACCAACGGCGGCGTGGTGCCGCTGGTGCAGCGCGCCGAGGACGAGAAGTTCACGTCCCGGTACATCGTGCCGCTGGACAGCCCGGCGAAGAGCCTGGCCGACCTGAAGGGCCACACCTTCGTGTTCGGCGCGCCGTCGTCCACGTCGGGCCACCTGATGCCGCGCTACTTCCTGCAGCAGGCGGGCATCCATCCCGACACCGACTTCAAGACCGTCGCCTACTCGGGCGCGCACGACGCCACCGTCGCCTTCGTGGCCTCCGGCCGCGCCGACGCCGGCGTGCTCAACGCGTCCGTGTGGGACAAGCTGGTGGCAGCGGGCAACCCCAACGCCGCCAAGGTGCGGGTGCTGGCCACCACGCCCCCGTTCTTCGACTACAACTGGACCGTGCGCCCCGGCATGGACCCGGCGCTGCAGAAGAAGATCGCCGACGCGTTCCTCAAGCTGGACCCGGCCAACCCGGCCCACGCGCAGGTGATGGAGCTGCAGCGCGCCTCGCGCTTCATCCCCACCAGGCCGTCCAACTACGACGGCATCGAGGCCGCGGGGCGCTCGGCCGGCCTGATCAAGTAGGCATGGTGGTCCCGCCCGCCGCGGCGCCCGCCCTGGACGTCGAGGCCCTGGGCCTCGTCCACCCGAACGGCCATCGCGCGCTGGACGGCCTCACGCTGCGCGTGGCCGCCGGCGAGCGCGTGGCCATCATCGGCCCCAGCGGCGCGGGCAAGACGAGCCTGCTGCGCCTGGCCGGCATGTCGCTGCGCCCCACCGCGGGCCGCGTGGGCGTGCTGGGCAGCGATCCGTGGGCCATCGCGCCCCGCGCGCTGCGCGGCCTGCGCGCGCGCGTCGGCCTGGTGCACCAGGCGCCGCCCGTGCCGCCGCGCCTGCGCGTCGTCACCGCGGTGCTGGCGGGGCGGCTCGGGTCGTGGTCGGTGGCGCGTGCGCTGGCCTCGCTCGTGTGGCCGGTGGACGCCGCGGGGGCGCACGAGGCGCTGGGGCGCCTGGGCCTGGCCGACCGGTTGTTCGACCGCTGCGACCGCCTGTCGGGCGGCCAACTGCAGCGCGTGGGCATCGCACGGGTGCTGTACCAGGCCCCCGACCTGATCCTCGCCGACGAGCCCGTCTCGGCGCTGGACCCCACGCTGGCCGATCGCGCCGTGGGCGCCCTCGTGGCGCAATCGCAGGCCAGCGGCGCGGCCCTGGTGGCGTCGCTGCACGCCGTCGACCTGGCGCTGCGCTGGTTCCCGCGCATCGTCGGCCTGCGCGACGGCACGCTGCGCTTCGACCTGCCCGCGGCGGACGTGACGCGCGAGCTGCTGTCGGCGCTGTACGCGGCCGAGGGCGGGCACGTGCCCCGGCAGGACGACACGGTGGCGGTGCGCGCCCTGGGCGACGACGCGCTGGATCCCGCCGCCGCGTCGCAGGTGGCCTGCGGGCCGCTCGACGGGCGCGACGGGCGGCCGCTGTGCCTGTAATCGCCGCATCGCCTGCGCCGCGGGGCCACGCCGAGCGCCACGCGTGACCGCCGCATCGCTGCCCGCGCGCCCCGCCCTGCGCGATCCGCTGGCCGCGCGCCGTGGCGCGCTGCTGGTGGCCGGGGTGCTGGTGGCCTGGCCGCTGCTGGTGCTCAGCGATTTCCACCCGGGCCGCCTGTTCGAGCCCGGCAACGCGCAGGTGATGGGCGGCTTCCTGGCGGGCTTCCTGCCGCCCGTGACGAGCGGCGAGTTCCTGCAGCTGCTGGGCGTGGCCACGCTGCAGACACTCGCCATGGCCACCGCCGGCATCGCGCTCGCGCTGGTGCTGGCCCTGCCGCTGGCCTTCGTCGGCACGCGCGCGCTGAGCATCTCGCGCATCGGCCCCGGCCGCGGCACGCGGTTGGCAGCCGCCGTGCGCTTCGCCGCGCGGGCCGTGCTGATCTTCCTGCGCGCCATCCCCGAGGTGGTGTGGGCGCTGCTGTTCGTGCGCGCCGTCTCGCTGGGCCCGGCAGCGGGCGTGCTGGCCATCGGCATCACCTACGGCGGCATGCTGGGCAAGGTGTACGCCGAGATCCTGGAATCCGGCGACACCCGCCCCGCCCGCGCCCTGCTGGAGGCGGGCAGCGGGCGCCTGTCGGCGCTGTTCTACGGCCTGGTGCCGGGCGCCGCGCAGGAGCTGGCCTCCTACACCGCGTACCGCTGGGAGTGCGCGGTGCGCGCCTCCGTGATCATGGGCTACGTGGGCGCCGGCGGCCTGGGCCAGCTGATGGACCAGTCGATGAAGATGCTCAATGGCGGCGAGGCCAGCTCGATCCTGCTCACGTTCCTCGCGCTGGTGATGCTGGCCGACGGCGTCAGCGCCGGCCTGCGGAGGCTGCTGCGGTGACCGGCTGGCAGGAGGTCTCGGTGGACGACGCCGCCGACGCCCTCGCCCGCGGGCGGGCGCAGGCACGGCGCGCGCTGGCGATGGGCGCATTGGTGCTGGGCCTGCTGGCCGCGCTGGGGGTGGCCAGCTTCCACTCCCTGGCGATCGACTGGCGCGGGCTGGTGCAGCCGGAATCCGTCCGCCTCATGGGCCAGTTCGCCGCGGAGTTCCTGCATCCGGACGGGGACCCGGCGTTCGTGTCGCGCGTGGGCTTCGCGGCGCTGCAGACGCTGGCGTCGTCGGCGGTGGGCACGGTGCTGGCGTTCGTCGGTGGGGCCGTGCTGGCGTTGCCGGCGTCGGGACGCGGCGGCGCGGCGTCGAAGCTGCTCGCGCGCTGCGTGTTGAACGCGCTGCGCAGCGTGCCCGAGCTGGTGTGGGCGGCGCTGATGGTGATCGCGGCGGGCCTGGGGCCGTTCGCGGGCGCGCTGGCGCTGGGGCTGCACACCACGGGCGTGCTGGGGCGGCTGTTCGCGGAGACGCTGGAGAACCTGCCCTCCGCGCCCGAGGCCGCCCTGCGGCAGGCGGGCAGCGGCGGCGTGGCGGCTTTCTGGTACGGGGCCTGGCCGCTGGCCGTGCCGCAGTGGGTGGCCTACACGCTGTACCGGTGGGAGATCAACATCCGCATGGCGGCGGTGCTGGGGTTCGTCGGTGCGGGCGGCTTGGGGCAGCTGCTGTACTACCACCTGGCGTTGCTGCAGCAGGCGCAGGCGAGCACGGTGCTGATCGGGATGTTCGTGCTGGTGTTCGCGGTGGATGGGCTGAGCCAGCGGTGGCGGGCGGGGTTGGTGGCGGGCGTCGGCTGATGCCGGCACGTCGCCGCTTTCGCTTCCCTCTCGTGATCGCGCGCACCACAATCCACCATGGGCTTCCTGCCATCCCGGGCCGAATCGTTCTGGCATCCCTTCTATGGTCGCCGCTTCCGCGCGGCGCTGCTGGTCGGCGTGGGTGAAACCGGGTTCGACAGCCTCCCGCCGTCATCGCAACGTGCGGTCGACGACAAGTGCAACGAGCTCAACAAGGCCAATCACAACATCCTGCCGTGGGGGATCGCGCAGCGCGGCTTCGCGCCGAACGACGATGGGATCGCCGCATGGCATGGCGTGGCGATGGCCCACCTGGACATGCCGACGGGGGTCGAAGGACTGCGCTGGCGCGACTTCGTCAGCGCCTGGGCGATGCGGAATCCGGATGTCATGTGCTTCCGGTTCCGACGCTTCGACCGCGCGACCGACGACGCCTTCGCGTTCCTCGCGGCTGCCGGCCTCGACATGTCGCCGCGCATGCGGCAGTCGCACGCGTGGCTGGAGGCTGGACGACGGCAGTACCCGTGACGGGAGGGCGACCCCGGTCCCCGGCCGGGCGGGCTCGGGACCTCAGTGCGCCGCGGACATCTCGCCGACCGAGCACGTGCCCTCCCGATGCCCCTGCACGCTGCCCCTGAGGGCCAGCGTGCCGGACGTCAAGGTGATGTCCCCCTCGGCGACATCGCCGTGGAAGTGCAAGGTGCCCGTGGTGACGACCCCGCTGTTCAAGCCGCAACTCGCTCTCCAGGCGACCGTGTCCGGCGTTCCGGGTACCCAGTGTGCAACGATGTCGCATCGCGTGGGGTCGGAGGCCGTCCAAAGGGCGGCGTCGGCCCAGTCCCCCGGGGTGAGGCAGCGCGAAGCCTGCTGCCTGAAACCCATGGTCAGATCGCTGATGGGGGCAGACGCTGGCAGGACGGGCGAGCCCGCGGCGGTCTGGAAAGTCCACTGGCGGTCGGCACCTGGAAGGCGCCGGGTGACCCTCGCATCATCGTGCCGCCCACGTGCCAGCCCGCCACCAGGCGACCCGCCTCCAACCGTTCGGCGGGCGTCAAGTGCTGTTCGAGCATGGCCACCCGCCGCATGATCGCGTCGTGCAGGGTTGAATGGTCTTCCCGTTGGCCAGCTACCTGCGCCCATGCCGATGCGAGGACCCTGTCGCGGGGAATCCCGGTTCCTTCCTCCAGCGCAAGGCTGAGGTGGAACATGCACCACCAATCCCCCTGTCGCGCACCGCGCACCAGCCAATCCGCCCCCTGGACGGGATCCCGCGGCAGCCCGAAACCGCCGACGACAAAGGCGCGGGCAATGCCGCGGGTGCTGCAGACCGCGCCGTGGCGGACGGCCTCCAGGTACCACTGGATGGCTGCCTCGAAGTTCGGTCGCCACAGCAACGGCAACTCGTCGGCCGCGGCCAGCGTGCACATCGCGTCCGTATCGCCACCGTCGGCCGCGCCCTTGGCCGCGCGGGCAGACTCGTCCGGCGTGTCTCTCACGTACCGGCCGTACAGATGCTTCAGCGTGACCTGCAATTGCCGGTCCTCTGCCTCGTCGGCGCGGGCGGAAAGGACCGGCGACGCCGCCATCGCAGAGGCCACTGCCACGCCCGCGAACCAGCTCCTACTCCGTCGGCCACGCATACAGCGCCCCGTCCAGGCCACCCACCACCACCAGGCCCTTGCCACCCGCGCCCTTGGCCATCACCGGCGCCGCGTACGCGCCGTGCAGGAACAACGACCCCGCATCCGGCAGCGCGAAGCCCCACTTCATCTTGCCCGTGGCCCGGTCCAGCGCCACCACGCCGCCCTGCTGCGTCGCCCAGAACGTGCCGTTGCGATGCGCGCCCGAGACGCCCACCACGATCGTCGACTCCCCCACCGCGGGCCGCTGCATCACCCAGCCGCCCACCTCGGTGCGCCACACGTTGTGGCCGGTGGCCGCGTCGATGGCCGACACGCGCTGCAGGTCGCCGGAGCCGATGTAGGCCAGCGGGCCGCGTGCCACGGCCGCCGATTCCACCCAGGCGCCCCACCAGTACTGCGACCAGGCGGGCTGGCCCGTGGCGGCGTCCAGCGCCAGCAGGCGGCTGTCGCGCGTGCCGACGATCACGCGGCCGGCCACGAGGGCGGGCGGGCTCGCGATCTCGGCCTGCGCGTCGAAGCGCCACGCCAGCGCGCCATCCTTCTGCGCGAGGCGCACCACGGCGCCGCGCTTCGTCGTCACCACCACGTCGGCGTCCAGCGCCACCGCGGACGTGCGCACGGCGCCCGCGTCCTCCAGCGCCACGCGCCAGGCCAGCTCGCCGTCGGCGGCCTTCACGGCGTGCACCGAGCCGTCGCGGCTGCCGATGATGACCAGGTCGCCCGCGCGCAGCGGGCGCGGCGCCATCGTGTCGTAGTCGGACACGGCCGGGTCGGGCAGCACCCGGGCCACCGCCCCGTCGCCCAGGTCGTGGCGCCATTGCACCTTGCCGGTGGCCTTGTCCAGCCGGTAGAGGAAGCCGTCGTCGCAGGCCACGAGCACGCCGTCGCCGTCCACCAGCGCCTCGCCCAGGAACGCGTGGCCCGGGGCGAAGGTCCAGCGCACGGCGCCGTCGGCCAGGCGGCGCGCGGCGAACACGCCGTCGACGTTGCCCACGTAGGCGGTGTCGTCGTCCACGGCCACCGGGGCGAAGATCGCGCCGCCGGTGCGCACGGCCCACGCGGGCGCGGGCGGCTTCGGCCACGCCACGGCACGGGGCGCGGCCGGGATCGTGGCGACGTGCTGCAGCGTCACGGACTCCGCGGGGTCGTGCAGGAAGCCGGTGGCGTGCAGCGTCCGGTCGCCCGCCAGGGTGAGCTTGACCTGGCCGCCGGCCAGCGTGAACTCGCCGTCCTGGTCGCCCTGCGCCACAGGGCCAGCGGGTTGCCGCCAGGCGTTGGCCAGGTCGGTGGTGGCGTAGGCCATCCAGTCGCCGTCGGCGTCGCGGGTGAACTCCAGGCCGAGCGTGGCCTGGTTGTCGGGCGGGCCGGCGTGGGCGAGCCAGCGGCCTTCGAGGGGGTGGTGGGCGGGGGAGGTGGCGGTGGTCGTGCGGGTGCTCGCGAGCGCGGACGCAACGGGCGCGGGCGCTGCCGGGCCCGCGCGCGCAGGCACGGAGGCGGGCACGTGGGCCGGCGTGGAGGCGGGCGCGGCCGCCTGCCCTTCGATGGCCAGCAGGGCCAGGGCGAGGCATGCCGCGGCGGAGGTGAGGTGTCGTGCCATGTGCTTCCAGTCCCCTTGGTGGGGGTGGAGCATGCCACGTGGATGTGGTGTCAGGTCTGAGACCTGACACCTGTGGCAAATGGCAGGTCAGGCCGAAGGCCTGACCCCGTATCAGGCCGTCAACGCCTCGTCGATCTTGTCCTTCACCCGCCGCGCGCCGCGCAGCAGCGTGGTCTGGTCCAGCATCGCCTGCGGGGCGAGGGCCATGGCGACGTCGTCGAGCTTGCCGGCGTCCATCATCAGCGTGTTGGCCAGGGCGGACAGCACGCAGACGTAGCGGTGCGACACGCGCGGCAGGCGCATCGTGTGCTGGATGGCCACGTGGTGGCGCACGCTGGCGACGGCGGCGGCGGACAGGCCCCAGCTCTCGCACAGGCGGGCGCCCAGCTCGTCATGCGAGATGCCGAAGGCCTTGCGCTCGGCCTCCACCAGCTCGGCGTCGGTGGCGCAGGCGCGCATCAGGGGCAGGTAGGTGTCCGGGGCGTGGCGGAACAGGATCGCCTTGCCGCATTCCTCGAACAGGCCGGCGGTGTGGGCGCCCCACGCTTCCATCGACAGCGCCTGGGCCAGGCGGCCCATCAGCATGCCGCGCATGCCGGCGCGTTCCCAGATGACGTTGAGCTCGGGCGCCTGCGGGAAAACGGCGCGCAGGCCGATCTCGTAGGCCACGGCGCTGATCTCGCGCAGGCCCAGGTAGGTGACGGCCTGCTGCACGCTCTGCACGCGGCCCTTCAGCCCGTAGATGGGCGCGTTGACCGCCTTCATCACGGCGGCGGCCAGCGACATGTCGTTCTCGATGAGCGCGCCCACCGTGAAGAGGTCGGTGTCCTCGTCGGCCAGCAGTTGCGCGAGCTTCACCAGGGACTGGGGCGGCGCGGGCACGTCGATGTCGAGGGCCTGCAGCTTCGGGTCCACCGGGGTCGTCGTTTCCATCGTCGTTCCTTGCCTTGAAAGTCGGTCTGTCGGGTGATGGCGGATGCTAGGGCGCGACCGTCCGGCGTGATCGCCGGAACTGGCGTCCCGCAGGGGGCCAATCCGGACGATCCGGCCGCGCGCCCGCTACGATGCACGCCTCCCCCGTCCTTGCACAACGAGGTGCTTCGCATGCGCATCGAGATCCAACCCGGCCTGCGCCTGTTCGTCGACGTCGAGGGCCCCGGCTTCGTGCCCGACGGGCCCGTGCTGCGCGAGAAGCCCACGCTCTTGCTGCTGCACGGCGGCCCCGGCTACGACCACTCGGGCTTCAAGCCGGTGTTCAGCGCGCTGGCCGACCTCTGCCAGGTCATCTATTACGACCACCGCGGCCACGGCCGCAGCGACCGCCGGCCGCCCGAGGAATGGACGCTGGACACCTTCGCCGACGACGTGGTGCGCCTGTGCGACGCGCTGGGCGTGGAAAAGCCGATCGTGCTGGGACAGTCGTTCGGCGGGTTCGTGGCGCAGCGCTACATCGCGCGCCACCCCGCGCATCCGGCCAAGGTGATCCTGTCCAGCACGTCCCCGCACATGGGCCTGGAGCGCAAGCTGGCGGGCTTCGAGCGCCGCGGCGGGCCCGCCGCGCGCGCGGCCGCGGAGGCCTTCTGGAACCGCCCGGACGCCGACACCTGGGCCCGCTACCAGGCCGCGTGCATGCACCTCTACAACACCAAGCCCGCCGCCGACCCGCAGGCCCGGGCGCGCATCGTCTTCAACGAGCCGATCCTGTTCACGTCGGCGGGCGGCGAGCAGCGCACGATGGACCTGCTGCCCGGCCTGGCGCGCGCGCAATGCCCGGTGCTGGTGCTGGCGGGCGAGGACGATCCCGTCTGCCCCCTCGAGGACGCGCGCGACATCGCCGCCGCCCTGCCGCCGCGCTGGATGCAGTTCACCGCCTTCCCGGACACCGGGCACGGCGCCTGGCGGGACCAGCCGGAGGCGGCGATGGCGCGGCTGCGGGCATTCATCACGCAGGACGCACCCGCGGCTTGAAGGACGGGCGTCCCGGACGCGCCACGTCAGCTTCAATTTCTTCAGTTCAGCGCGCAACGGTCGATTCACCAGGGAACCAACGCGGCCGGCTCGCGTGCGCCGGCACGTGCGGGCGCGCCCCGCGACCGACCTTCGCGCCCATGTTCCCCGACCTGCCCGCCCACCTGCTCCGCCCCGACCCGCCCGCGCCGGCCTCCGACGCGGGCGAGCCGGGCCTGCTGCCGGCCCTGATGTCCCAGGTGCGCGAGGCGATCCTGCAGGTGGACCACGACTGGGTGGTGCAGTACGCCAACGACGTCTACCTGGCCGACCTGCGCCTGCCGCGCGAGGCGGTGGTGGGGCATACCCCGTTCGAGTACCTGCCGCTGTTCCACCGGTCCATCTTCTTCGAGACGATCGACCTGTGCCGGCGCGAGCGCCGCCCGATGGCCAGCATTGGCTACAGCGCGGCGGTGGACCGCTGGCTGATGGTGCGCGTGTTCCCCACCGCCACGGGCATGGTGATGCTGGCCAACGACGCGTCGGAATCGGTGGTGCGGCAGTACCAGCTGGCGCAGCAGGCACTGCGCGACCCGCTCACCGGCCTGGGCAACAAGCTGGCGCTGGCGCAGGACATGCAGGCCGCGCTGGCCGCGGGCACGCCGTTCTCTCTGGTGGTGCTGGGCCTGAACCGCTTCACGGCCGTCAACGACGCGCAGGGCTACGCGCGCGGCGACCTGGCGCTGATGGAGATCGCGTCGCGCATGCAGTCGGCCACGCAGTCCGACGAGCGGCTGTACCGGCTGAACGGCGACGAATACGCGTTCACCACGCACTCGGACCCCGCCTCCGCGCGCGAGCGCATCGCGGCCCTGGCCGAGCAGGCCGGCCGCCCCATCGTGCTGGAGGGCCAGACCTTCATCCTGGGCGCCGCCGCGGGCACCGTGCGCGCGCCCGTGCACGGCGACGACGTCGAGGTGCTGCTGCGCCGCGCGCTGATGGCGCTGCGCCAGGCCAAGCGCCTGGCGCGCGATACCCCGGTGGAGTATGCACCCGAGATGGAGGCCGCCACGCGCGAGCGCGGCGAGCTGGAGCACGAGCTGCGCCACGCCATCGACGCGGGCCAGTTCACGCTGCTGCTGCAGCCCAAGGGCCGGCTGGAGGGCCGCGGCGTGATCGGCGCCGAGGCCCTGATCCGCTGGCCGCACCCCGTGCGCGGCATCCTGTCGCCCGACAAGTTCCTGCCGCTGGCGCAGGCCTGCGGGCTGATGCCCGCCATCGACCGCTGGGTGCTGGGCGACGCGCTGCGCCAGGTGCAGGCGCTGAAGGCGCTCGGCCTGGCGGTGCCGGTGTCGATCAACCTGTCGGTGGAATCGCTGGGCGACCCCGGGCTGGTGGCCAGCGTGGCCGCCGCGCTGGCGCAGGCCGGCGTGACGCCCGCGATGCTGGAGATCGAGATCCCCGAAGGCGCGCTGATGCGCGACGTGGCCACCAGCGCGCAGGTGCTGGCGGGCCTGGACGAGCTGGGCGTGGGCATCAGCATCGACGACTTCGGCACGGGCTACTCGTCGTTCGCGTACCTGGCGCGCTTCCCGGTGCACACCCTGAAGGTGGACCGCAGCTTCGTGGCCGACATGACCACCAACGCCGCCAGCCGCACCATCGTCAAGGGCCTGGTGCAGCTGGCCCACTCGCTGTCGATGCGCGTGGTGGCCGAAGGGGCCGAGACGGACGAGCAGATGGCGGTGCTGCAGCGCATGCGCTGCGACGAGGTGCAGGGCTTCGGCTACGGCCGGCCGATGCCGTTCGAGAAGTTCTGCGAGTTCGCCCGCGCGCACGGGTGACATCATGCGGGGATGAAACTCATCCTCGCCGCCGCCCAGCTGCCCGACTGCCTGCAGGTGGCCGCCGTCGCCTTCGACGCGTGGGAGTCGGCGGAAGCCGACAGGACCTACACCACCCGCGCGCCCCTGCCGCAGGAGCCCGCCCCGCGCGGCGCGCCCGACCTGCGCGCGCTGCCCACGCTGCTGCAGCTGCTGCACCAGCACGCGCTGGCGCCCGAGGTGATCGTCGTCGACGGCTTCGTCGACCTGGACCCGGCCGGCACGCAGCCCGGCTTCGGCCGCGCGCTGTTCGACGCCCTGCAAGGCCGCGCCGCGGTGGTGGGGCTGTCGAAGTCGGCAATGAAGCCCGCCACCCCCGAGCAGTTCGAGGTGCACCGCGAGGACGAGACGCCGCCGCTGGTGGTGACCACCGCCGGGCTGGACCTGGGCGCGGCCAAGGCGCGCGTGCGCGCGATGCACGGGCGCAAGCGCGTGCCCACGCTGGTGAAGCTGGCGGCGCGGCTGGCCAAGGGGTCGGGGGACTAGGCGGGCCGCCGTTCGTCGGGGCGGGTCGTGGGCGGTCCTGCGGGCGCCTTGCCTCGTCGGGCGGGCCTGGCGCGGGCCACCGCCCGCCGTCACAGTCGCGCCATTCCAGCTCCCAACAAGGACCTTCTCCATGGCACCGACACCGACGACCGCCCCGCCCCCGCGCCACCTGCTGCTGCGCGCCCTGTACCTGCTGATCGCGCTGGGCATGGGCGCCCAGGTGTGGCCCGTGATGTTCCATCACCGGCCCTGGGAGATCATGCACGGGGTGGCCAACGCGATGCTGGCCGCGCTGACCCTGCTGGCCGCCCTCGGCGTGCGCTACCCGCTGCAGATGCTGCCGCTGATGATGTTCGAGCTGCTGTGGAAGGTGATCTGGTGCCTGGCCGTGCCGCTGCCGATGTGGCTGGCGGGCACCGAGTTCGATGCCGCGATGCGCGAGAACCTGTTCGCGATCGGGCTGGGGCTGGTGATCATCCCGCCGGTGATGCCGTGGCGGCATGTGTGGGCGACGTACTTCCGGCAGCCGGCCGAGCCGTGGCAGGTTGCCAGGCCGGGCTGGGCTCGCGCTCGCAGAGCAGGCTGACGTAAGCGCCCAGGTCGATGCCCAGGTGCTGCCGCGCCGACGCGGCGCCGGCGTCGCTGCGCCGGGCGGCCTGCGCGAAACGCTCGAACGCCGGCCACGCGCGACCCAGCTGCGCCACGATGATGCGCGCCAGGTCGTACGACAACGCATTGCCTTCGTCGGCGCGCCGGAACGAGGCGCCGGTCCAGAACTGCTGGATCGTCTCGTCGTTCCAGAACGCGACGTGCCGGGCGTGCATTTCCTGCGGCGTGTCGGGCCCGCGCCGGGCCCCCGTGAACCGGTGCTGGGTGTTCACGGCCAGGCCTTCGTCCACCCACAGCGGCAGGCGCAGGTGCGACAACGCGCTGTGCGTCAACTCGTGCACGATCACCGGCTCGACGTGGCTGAGCGCGTCGCGCCGCACCACGAAATGCGGGCAGCCCGCGTCGATGAAGCAGCCGCCGCTGAAGGCCTGCTCGCCATCGGCGGAACCGTAGATCGAGACGTAGGCGTAGTAGGCCTCCTCGTCGTCCATCACCAGCACCACGCTCTTGGTGCCGTGCGGGAAGCTTGCCAGCGCGCCCAGCGTCTGCGCCACGCGCGCCCGCGTGGTCGTGACGTAGCGGCCCATCGCGGCGGCCACCTTCACCTCCAGCGACGACAGGATCAGCGCGTCGTCGCCTTCGTGCAGCCAGAACCCGTCGTGCAGCGACGCGCGCAGGTGCGCGAGCCAGGCGCGGTGCAGGTCCAGGCGTGCGCCGGCCCGGGCTTCATCGCTCGGCAGCGTGGCCAGCCAACGGGCCGCGGCCGTCCAGTCCAGCAGCGCGAATCCGTGTACCCGCTGCAGGTGGGCAGGCACCGGGAACGACGCGACCCCCACGCCGTGCACCTCGCCGGGAACGGGCTCGTGCGCGATCGCGCGAGGCGCGCGACGGGCGGCGTCCCGTTGCCGCCACGCCACCGTGGCGATGATGCCCAGGGCCAGCAAGGCGGCGAGAAGGACGAGGGGCGTCATGGGTCACCCGCATGTTAGGGCGGCCCGACGTCCTCATGGGCTTCGTGCCACGAGAACCCATCGACGGACGACCGTCCTACACTGCGCGGGTCCCGTCGCCGAACCTGCCCACAGGAGCCACCATGACCCGTACGATCGCCCCGATCCTTGCCCTGGCCGCCGCGTGCCTCGCCGCGCTGGCCCCACCGGTCTCCGCGCAGGGCACGCCGGGCCTCACGCGCACCGTCGTCACCCGGGGCGACGTGTCGGTGCCTGGCCGCGAGGCCATCGTGGCCCGCGTGGAGGTCGCCCCGGGCGCCACGGCCGCATGGCACACCCACCCCGGCGACGAGATCAGCTACGTGATGGAAGGCGAGGCCGTCCTGCTGGTGGCCGGCCAGCCGCCGCGCAAGGTGGCGGCGGGCGAGAGCTTCATCGTGCCGGCCGGCACCGTGCACAGCGCGCGCAACGACGGCGCGGTGCCGACGAAGCTGGTGGGCGTGTACGTGGTCGACAAGGGCGTGCCGATGGCCTCGCCGGCGTCGGCGCCGGCGCACTGAAGGGCGCCTGCAGACCATGGATGCCGTCGACGAAGTCTCCTCGCGCGGGGGGGCCCGCATCGGCTGGGTCAATGCTGGCGTCCATGTCACTTCCATCGTCGCCTGACCCCAACCCGCAACCGCCATGCCCGCCAACCCGCTCCTCGACCCGTCCGATCGCGGCGCCTGGCCGCGCGCGCTGCCCGACTGGACCCTGCACCCCGACCACGGTGGCCGCCTCACGCGGGCATTCACCTTCGACGGCTTCCCGCAGGCCTTCGCATTCATGACGCAAGTGGCCCTGGCCGCCGAGAAGCGCGACCACCATCCCGAGTGGACCAACGTCTACGACCGCGTCACCGTCACCTGGACCACGCACGACGCCGGCGGCCTCACCCGGAAGGACCTGGACATGGCCGCCGTGTGCGACGCGGTGGCCAGCCGCCTGCTGCAGGAGGGTCCCGCATGACCCCCCAGGCCCGCACCGTCCTCGTCACCGGCGCCGCCGGCCACCTGGGCCGCGCGGTGGCGCGGCACTTCGCGGACCTCGAGATGAACCGCGTGCTGGTGGCGCGCCGCGTGGCGGACCTGGCGCCCGCCGGCGACCTGCCCCCGCGCACGCTGCTGGCCGAGGCCGACCTGCTGGACGCCGGCCAGGTGGCCGTGGCGGTGGCCACCGGCGCGGAGAAGTTCGGCCGCATCGACGCGTGGTGCCACCTGGCCGGCGGCTTCCGCATGGGCGAGCAGGTGCACGAGACGAAGTCCGCCACGTGGGACTTCCTGATGGACGTCAACGTGCGCACCTTCACGGCCTGCGCCCGCGCCGTGGTGCCGCACCTGCTGGCGCAGGGCCGGGGCAGCATCGTGGCGGTGGGCGCGCACGCCGCGGCGCACGGCGTGGCGCGCATGGGCGCCTACTGCGCGTCCAAGAGCGCGATGGTCCGCCTGGTCGAGGCCATGTCGGCCGAGCTGCGCACGCAGGGCATCAACGTCAACTGCGTGCTGCCCACCCTCATCGACACGCCGGACAACCGCGCCGCGATGCCGTCCGCCGATCCCGCGATGTGGGTGGCGCCGGCGGACCTGGCGGCGGTGATCGGCTTCCTCGCGTCCGATGCGGCGCGCGCCATCCACGGCGCGGCGCTGCCGGTGAGCGGGTTGAGCTGAGGCGCATCGCGGGACCGCGCGGACGTCCCACCACGACGACAACGACAACGACCACGGAAGACAACACATGACCGACCGATCCCTGCACGGCAAGACCCTGCTCGTCACCGGTGGCTCGCGCGGCATCGGCCTGGCCATCGCCTGCCGCGCCGCGCGCGACGGCGCCAACGTGGCGCTGCTGGCCAAGACCACCGAGCCCAACCCGAAGCTGCCCGGCACGCTGTCCACGGCGGCCGCGGCCGTCGAGGAGGCCGGCGGCCACGCGCTGCCGCTGCGCACCGACATCCGCGACGACGCCGCCATCGCCGAGGCCGTGGCGGCCACGGTGGCGCGATTCGGCGGCATCGACATCCTGGTGAACAACGCCAGCGCGATCAGCCTGACGCCCACGGAGGCGACGCCGATGAAGCGCTTCGACCTGATGTTCGGGGTGAACGTGCGCGGCACGTATGCGGTCACGCAGGCGTGCCTGCCGCACCTGAAGGCCAGCGCGCAGGCGGGGCGCGGGCCGCAGGTGCTGACGTTGTCGCCGCCGCTGAACCTGGACCCGCGCTGGTTCGCGCCGCACGTGGCCTACACGATGGCCAAGTACGGGATGAGCCAGTGCACGCTGGGGCACGCGGCGGAGTTCAGGCGGATGGGGATCGCGGTGAACAGCCTGTGGCCGCGGACGGCCATCGCGACCGCGGCGATGCAGATGATTCCGGGGATCGACCTGGAGAAGTGCCGGACGCCGGAGATCATGGCGGAGGCGGCTTGGTATCTGCTCACGCGCGGGGCCATGCATGCGACCGGGCAATTCTTCATCGATGACGAGGTGCTGCGCGCGGAGGGGGTCGACGACCTGGATCGGTTTGCGGTGAAGGCGGGGGCGACTGACTTCTTTCCCGACTTGTTCCTGGATTGAGGGGGCGGGGGCGGCGCCCGTCGCGCGTCGTCAGTCAGACGGTGCCAGGCGCTTGCCCCCTGCCCCGCAAGGGGGCAAAGGGCAACGCCAGGCACCGGGAGTTAGGGGCTATTCGCCGTCACGCCGCCATACACGCCGTCGGCCTCGTCATTCGGCCCCGCCGCGAAGAACAGCGTGTTGGTGGGTTGGTTGAGCAGGCCGTTGCCGAACTGCATGCCCCACAGGCCGGGGATGACGAGGTTGGTGCCGTCGGCCTTCTTCAGGGTGCCCAGCATCGCGCCGGTGGTGGTGCTGTAGGCGGAGATGGTGCCGTCGCCGAAGTTGCCCACCAGCAGCGCGTTGCTGAAGGCGCCGAAGTTGGACGGGGCGAGCGCCAGGCCCCACGGGGCGTTCAGGCCCTTGTGCGACACGGCGCGGTGCAGCAGGTGGCCGTCGGTGTCGAACTGGTCGATGAAGCCCAGGCCGGGGCCGTCCTGCTCGTCGGTGCTGCCGGACTTCTGCTTGGCGTAGGCCACCACCAGCGTGCCCTTGATCGCCTGGATGTTGAAGGGCGCGTAGCCGGTGGGCAGGTTGGGGTCGATGAACCCGCCGGGGGCCACCGCGGGTTGCCAGTTCTTGTCGAACACGTCGATGCGCGCGTGCTTGAAGTCGGCCGCGTAGAGGTGGTTGCCCGCGCCGTTCGACGCGATGGCCAGGCCCTTGTAGACGGGCGCGTCGGCGCCGGGCGTGACGGTGACGATGGCGTGCGTGCCGTCCACCGCGGACGCCCAGCCGGTGATGGCCCCGTCCTCGCTGGCGAAGATGAACGCGGCCGAGCCGTGCTTGGCGCCCACGGTGACGATGAAGTCCGTGGCGGTGCCGTTGAACACGATGCCCGTGGGCGTGCCGTTGCCGGTGCCGTTGGCCATCGGGATGTTCACGACCAGCGGGTTGGGGTTGCCGTTGCCGTCGTACAGCGTCGACGTGCCGGTGCCGTTGTTGGCCACCCAGACGAAGCCTTGGGGGTTGAAGGCCACGCCCCAGCCGTTCTTCAGGTGCACGTCCGTGTGGTCGGCCTGCACGGCGCCGTCCGAGACGAGGTTGTGCGACGTGTAGGCGTTCGGCTTCGCGGCGCTCGCGGCCGGCGAGGCGGTGGCCGCGGCGATGGCGGCCAGGGCGATCAGGGCGGTGGCCAGGCCGGCCGGCAGGCGGCGGCGGATGACGATGCTGGGCATGCGTGGAGCTCCTCGGTGGATGGATGGAGCGCCCCGCCTCGGTGGAAGCGGACGGGGTCGCTGCGGTTCATACCCCGCGCGGCCCGGTCCGTGGCATGACGAACTAGGGAGGATCGATCGACCTGTTCAGTTGCCCAGCCGCACGCGGGCGGCGCCGTCCACCGGCAGCGCGTCCACACGCAGCGTGAGCGCCCCGCCCTCGCCCGCTTGCTGCCAGACGCCGCCGCTGCTGGTGGTGGACCAGCCCAGGCCCTTGCGGGCGAAGGTCCACACCGGGTCCTGCAGCGGCTTGGCATTGCTGGCCACGACGATCCAGTACGAATGGCCCGCCTTCAGCAGCGGCGCGGTGTCGGGATGCCCGAACACGAACTGCTGCACCGGCGACCAGCCGTAGGTCTTCACGCGCGTGACCCAGTGCTCCAGGCTGTTGCCGCTGGGCAGCGTGGCGTCGCCGCCCTCGTCCAGCGCGTCGGTCTGCAGCGACACCACCACCTGGGCCTGCACGTTGTCGCTGTTGTTCATCAGCCAGACGCCGGCGCGCTCGAAGTGCATGTCCGGCCCGCCGGCCGGCACCGTGAACCGCGCCGCCACGCGCTGGTCGACGAAGACGTCGAAGCCGTTGGTGCCCAGCGGGCCGCCGGGGCCGGGCGTGTTGACCAGCTGCACCGAGCCCTCCGGCAGGTGCGCCGCCGCGGCCCAGCCGGAGATCACCAGCAGCGATGCGGCTATGCTGGTGGCGAACAGTCGTTTCGAGGTCGGACGGAAGGGCATGGCGGCTCCTGGCAAGAGGGGTTGTCGATGCGACGATCGTAGGCACGCGACGGCGGATGATCTTGACCGAAGGTTGACCGTTGGATTGCCGTTTTCCCGCATGCCGTCGTCGTTGAGCGCCCCTGCCCTGTCGCTGGACGCGAATGGCTTTCCCCAGCTGGACGGCCGCCCGCTGCCCTTGCCGCCCAAGGCGCGCGCGGCGCTCTCCCTGATGATGGCCGCCAGCGGCGGCGAGGTCGTGCGCAAGGAGGACTTCGCCGAGCAGGCCTGGCGCGGTCGGCCCATGTCCGACGAGAGCCTGGCGCGCTGCATCAGCGGCCTGCGGCGCGCGCTGGCGGGCACGCCGTGGCGGGTGGAGGCCGTGTACGGCGCGGGCTACCGGCTGGTGCAGGACGCGTCGGCGATCGCCACCAACGCGGCCGACGGCGCCGCCGCCGACACGCTGCGCCACGCCATCCAGCTCACCGAGCAACGCACGCCGCCCGCAGTAGCGCTGGCCCTGGACCTGCTGCGCACGCTCGTGGCCGACCATCCCGCCTATGCCGACGCCCGTGTCGCGCTGCGCCCACGCCCTGGCCGCGGCCATCGGCTGGGGCCAGCTGCCCACCGCCCCCGCCGTCGACGAAGGCCTGCGCGCCCTGGACCCGGTGGCTGGCCACGCCGGCGCGGCCAGCGCGCGCGGCACGTTGCTGGACATGGCCTGGCGCTTCGACGCCGCCGGCGCCGCCCACCGCGAGGCGCTGGCCCGCGCCCCCGACGACGTGCCCACCGGCCTGGGCTGGGCGCGCCACCTGCTGGTGATCGACGACGCTGCCGCCGCCGTCACGCAGCTGGAGAAGCTGCTGCGCCGCGCGCCCCACACGCCCAACCTGCGCACGCTGCTGGCGCGCGCCTACGCGCAGGCGGGACGCGGCGCGGACGCGCTGGCCTGCGCCCGCGCGTGCGTGGCCGAGCGCCCGGGCGAGCTGTTCCCGGTGGCGTTCGAGATGGCGATCCGCGCGCTGGTGGCGCCGGATGCGTCGCTGGAGGCCCAGGCCACGCGCCTCACCGACCTGCCGCAGCCGCCGCCCTTCGTGTGGACGGTGCTGGGCTTCGTGCTGGCGCGCCTGCCGCGGCGGGACGCGGCGCTGGACGTGATCGACGCCGCGCTGCTGTGCTCGGCGACGACCGCGGGCGAGGCCACCCTGTACGCCGCGCCGCTGGCGGCGCTGGGCGAGGACACGCGGGCCGCGGCGTTGCTGGAGCGGGCCTGCGTGGAAGGCTGCGGGATGCTGGCGATGGTGCTGCGGGATCCGGCGAATGCGCGGCTGGTGGCGCCGGGTGGGGCGGCGGCGCACCTGGTGGCGCGCGTCTTCGGCTGACGGCCAGGACCGCGCCACAGGCTGACGCGGGGCCTGCGCTGACAGGTCAGGTCGAAGACCTGACCCTGACTCACTGCGCGTTCTTCACGTACTTGTCGAACCACGCCACCATCTCGCTGATCAGCTGCTCGTTCGACTCCATGGCCGCGTACCAGTGCGGCTCGTGCGGCAGCATCACCAGGCGCGCCGTGCCGCCGTTGCCGCGCACGGCCTCGAACAGCTTGGTGGCCTGCAGCGGCGTGGTGCCGGGGTTGGCGTCGTCGGCGCCGTGCACGATCAGCAGCGGGGTCTTCAGCTTGTCCGCAAAGAAGAACGGCGACACCTTCTGGTAGACCTCGGGCGCCTCCCACACCGAGCGGCGCTCGCTCTGGAAGCCGAAGGGCGTCAGCGTCTTGTTGTACGAGCCGCTGGTGGCCACGCCGGCGCGGAACAGGTCCGAGTGGGCCAGCAGGTTCACGGTCATCAACGCGCCGTGGCTGTGGCCGGTGACGCCCACGCGCTTCGGGTCGGTCACGCCCAGGCGCACCGCCTCGTCCACCGCCGCCTTGGCGTCGGCCACCAGCTGGTCCATGTAGTTGTCGTAGGCCCTCTTCGGATCGCCGATCACCGGGAACGACGCGCGGTCGATGATGGCGTAGCCCGCGAGCAGCAGCAGCTGGTACTGGCGCAGGCGCGTGAACGTGGCCTGGGATCCGGTCACCTGGCCAGCCTTGGACGGGTCGGCGTAGTCCAGCGGGTAGGCATACAGGATGGTGGGCACGCGGGTGCCTTCCACATACCCGGGAGGGGTGTACAGCGTGAACGACAGGTCCAGGCCATCGGCGCGCTTGTACTTCACCAGGCGCTTCTGGATGGCCCGCACGGCCGGCGTCGGATCCGGGATGTGCGTGACGGCCACGCGCGTGGACGCCATCTCGGCCTCGCCGGCCGGCGCCGCCGCCACGGGGGCGCCGAGCGTGCGCAGCATGGCGTTCGGGGTGTCCTTCACCGACTGGTGCCAGGTGAGGAACGCGTGGTCGTCGTGCGGATCGGCGCTGGTGAACGCCAGGAAGCGCTCATAGGCATCCTTGTCGCTGCGGAACAGCCGCTTCGACTGGTGGGTGGCCAGGTCCAGGCGGTCCAGGAACGGCCGGTCGCCATCGGGCGACGCGCCCGTGCCGCTCAGGAAGATGGACGATCCGTCCTGGCGCATCACCACCGCGCCGTTGGCCAGCTGGCGGTGCACCGGGCTGCCGGGGTTGCCGTACTGCTCGTCGCTGGACAGGTCCCACAGCAGCCGGGGCGCGGCCTGCGGATGGTCCACGTCGACGACGAAGGCCTGGCGCCAGTGGCGGTTCTCGTCGTACTCCTCCAGCAGGGCCGTGTCGGGACGTTCACCCCAGTCGAAGCCCTCGTAGCGTTGCGTGGTGAGCGCCACCTGCACCACGGGCGTGGCGGAGCCGAAAGGCGCGGCCTGCATCAGCACCTTGTCGCGATGCGGCACCTGGGTGTTCCAGTCGCCGCCGTCCAGCGCCTCGGCCCACACCAGCGTGGCGGGCGCGTTGGCGCGCCAGGCGAAATCACGCGGGCCGGTGGGCACGCCCGCGATGGGCACGCGGTCGGCCAGGGGCAGCTGCGCGATCGGCGTCGCCACCGGCCGGGCGCGCTTCGTCACGTCCCACACCGCCACGTCGTGCGGGAAGCGGTCGTGCGTGGTGACGTAGCTGTAGGGGCGGTGCACGCGCGACACCAGCACGTGCTGGCCGTCGGGCGCCGCGTCCACGTCCTCGTACGTGCCCACCGCGCCCACCGGCGTGACGGCCAGCGACGTGGCGTCGACGAACGCCAGCTGCGTGGCGGCGTAGTAGTCGAACAGGTCCTCGTCGTGCGGGTTGTTCAGCGTGTCGCGGATCTCGTACGTGCTGCTCTGGCCCTTGCCGCTGCCGGTCTCCTGGATGCTGGGGCCCGCCGGCACCACGGGCTCGGGCGGCACCGCGCCCTGGTGGGCCGGCACCGCCTTCACCAGCAGCGACTTCTGGTCGGGCAGCCACTGCATCGTGCTGCCCAGCATCGGGTTCAGGCGCAGGCCGGGCACGCGGCGCAGCGCGCCGGTGCGGGCGTCGCCCAGCCACAGCTCCACGGCGTCGTGCGTGGCGGCGGTGACGGCGAAGCGCTGGCCGTCGGCCGACCACATCGGCGAGCCCACGCAGCCCGCGGGCAGGTGCACGGGCGTACGCGCGCCGTCGGGGATGCGCACCAGCTCGAACGCTGTGGCGCAGGGCGTGATGCCATACCCACCTGGGGTATCGTGCTTGCTGCGGTTGCCGGTCTCCAGCCGCACCCCGGCCAGGCGCAGGAACGGCGTGGAGACGCGGGCGATGCTGGGGTAGTCCTGCCAGTTGACCAGCAGCATCGCGTTGCGCGTGGGGCTGACGCTCGGCACGGCGGGCGACGGCGCGCGCATCACCTCGGCGATGGCCTGCGGAGGCACGCTGTAGCCGGTGGCGGGGGCCGAGGCCGTGGCGGCGGGGGCCGGGGCGGACAGGCTGGCGGCGACGCCCGCGACCAGCGTGGCGAGGACGGTTCGGATCATCGAGGCAGGCACCGGCATGGCATCCCTTGTGCGGTGGAGAGGACGGAAGGCGGGGGGCCAGACACGCGTCCGGGCCTCGTGGGCGCGACGCGGCAGGCGGCCGACACTATGTCACAGGGGCCCGGCGCGGCGGGTCGGGGTTGGCCCTGCGCGCGGCCCGGGCGTGGGAACATGCCACGCCATGAACCCGAGCCCCACTCCGCCTTCCGCCGCCATCCTGGCGCGTCCGCATGACCTGGCGCTGCGGCTGACGCACGACGGCATCGTTTACGACGGCATCCCCGGCGACGCCGCGCTGGGCGCGTTGCTGTTCACGCTGCGGCCCGCCAGCGTCGCTTTCACCGGCGCGCGGGCGTCGGATCAGCTGCCGCTGCGGCTGTCGGTGGCCACGGCGCGGCAGTTCGCGGCATTGCTGCAGAAGCTCGCCTCGCGCACGGACCGCGCGCAGGCGGGGCTGCCCGCGCACGTGGACGCTGGCGCGGCGCGCGCGTGGCTGCAGGCCGCCGTGGCCACCGTGCCGCACGACGAGCAACCGCGCTTCGCGTGGCGCGCCGCGCGCCGGCTGGGCGAGGATCCGTGGGGCGACGGCAGCCCGGCCGTGACGCTGAGCCAGGAGCAGCTGGCGCTGTTCGAGGCGGGCTTCGCGGACGACGAAGGCCACGATGGCGCGGCCCCCCCGCCGGCCTGAGCGCGCGCCACGGCGCGCCTGACCGCTGGCATAGTCCGGGGCCCACGTCCGCAGAAGAACTCGCCCATGACCCGAACGCCTGCCGCCATCGTCCTGCTCCTGACCGGTGGCGTGGCCGGATTCCTGATCGGCAGGAGCGGTGCGCAGGGCGTGCCTCAGACACCCCAGCCGCCCGCGGCCTCGGCGTCCGCGCCGATCGCCACGCGGCCGCTCGATGCGCCGAGCGCCCCGGCCGACGTCGCGCCACGCGTTCCCGCGAGCGGCGCCCCCTCGGCGGACGCACCGCCTCAGCGCGAGTCCTGGCACGCGTCCTTGCAGCCCGCGGTCGTCGCCGCGATCAGGACCGATGCGCTGTCGGCCTACCAGGTGCAGATGGAACACTGGTCCTGCGAAGGCCAGCAATGCGTCGGCAACCTGCGGATCCCACCGACCGTCGAGGCGGGTCGCACCGGCAACATGTCGGCCGCCGCCACGATCTTCGACAGCCTGAAGGGGCAGATGGCGAGGTCCAACGTCGACGTGTCGCTGCTGTCGGTGCACCCGTCGCCCGAGGGCATGGCCGTGTCGTTCCAGTTCATCCCGACCGCCGCCAAGCCGGGCCGTTACTACACGGATGCGGAGATCTCGGCGGTCCGGCTGGAGTCGTTCGAGCAGGGGCGGAAGGCGGGCGAGGCGGACGCGAAACATTGAGGTCGGCGATGCGCAGCACGACGGTCCTCATCACGGCCGCCAGCACCATCGCGTTGATCGTGGCAGCGGGCGCCACGCCGGTGCGTGCCGGGGATGCCATTCATCGCCTGCAGGACCATTGGCGATCGACCTGCCGCCAAGGCGTCATCGCCTGGATGCCGCTGGCACCCGAGCCGAAGTGCGGGTATGTCCAGCTCCCCCAGGTCAAGGTCTTCGACGCCACCGGCCGGCTGCGCTTCATTGGCAGCGCGCTGGACGCGATCCAGTGGGCGAAGGCGGGCCAGCCGCGCCGTCCGATCCCGAAGGACGTCACGGTGCGCGACGCCGCGACCGAGGCGCGTTTGACCCAAGTGGCCGCACCGCCGCCGGGACATGGCTGGGTGACCTACTACGTGGGCGAGCAATGCCCTCCTTGCCGGACACAGCTGGCGACCTTCCGCGCCGAGGTGCTGCAGACGCTCGGGCCCGCGACCGACCTGACCGTGCTCCAGCTGGACTGACCCCGCCGCCGCGCCCCCTGGCGCACAATCCTCCGCTCCTCCCCCACACCCACAGGAGCCTTGCCGATGAAGACCCGTGCCGCCGTCGCCTGGAAAGCCGGTGAACCGTTGACGATCGAGGAGGTGGACCTGGCGGGGCCGAAGGCCGGCGAGGTGCTGGTGGAGGTGAAGGCCACCGGCATCTGCCACACCGACTGGTACACGCTGTCGGGCGCCGACCCCGAAGGCCTGTTCCCGGCGATCCTGGGCCACGAGGGCGCGGGCATCGTGCGCGAGGTGGGCGCGGGCGTCACGTCGGTGGCTGTGGACGACCACGTCATCCCGCTCTACACGCCCGAGTGCCGCCAGTGCAAGTTCTGCCTGTCGCGCAAGACCAACCTGTGCCAGCGCATCCGCGCCACGCAGGGCAAGGGGCTGATGCCCGATGCCACGTCGCGCTTCAGCCTGCGCGGCCAGCCGCTGCTGCACTACATGGGCACGTCCACGTTCTCCAACTTCATCGTGGTGCCCGAGATCGCGGTGGCGAAGATCCGCCGCGACGCGCCCTTCGACACCGCCTGCTACATCGGCTGCGGCGTCACCACCGGCATCGGCGCGGTGGTGTTCTCGGCCAAGGTGGAACCGGGCGCCAACGTGGCCGTGTTCGGCCTGGGTGGCATCGGCCTGAACGTGATCCAGGGCGCGAAGCTGGCGGGCGCCGACAAGATCATCGGCATCGACCTGAACCCGAAGCGCGAGGCCATGGCGCGCGAGTTCGGCATGACGCACTTCATCGACCCCACGCAGGTGGAGAACGTGGTGGACGCCGTGGTGCAGCTCACCGACGGCGGCGCGGACTACAGCTTCGAGTGCATCGGCAACACGAAGGTCATGCGGCAGGCGCTGGAGTGCACGCACAAGGGCTGGGGCCGCAGCCTGATCATCGGCGTGGCGGAAGCCGGCGCGGAGATCGCCACGCGGCCGTTCCAGCTGGTGACGGGGCGCAAGTGGGAAGGCTCCGCGTTCGGCGGCGCGCGCGGCCGCACCGACGTGCCGAAGATCGTGGACTGGTACATGGAGCGCAAGATCCGCATCGACCCGCTGATCACGCACCGCCTGCCGCTGGAGCGCATCAACGACGGCTTCGACCTGATGAAGCGCGGCGAGTCGATCTGCAGCGTGGTGGTGTACTGACATGAGCCTCGACACGATCTCCGAACACGCCTGCTTCGGTGGCGTGCAGGGGTTCTACCGGCACCTGTCGCACGCCACCGGCACGCCGATGCGCTTCGGCGTCTACCGCCCGCCGCAGGCGGCCGACGGACCGGTGCCGCTGCTGCTGTGCCTGGCCGGGCTCACGTGCACCGAGGAGACCTTCGCCATCAAGGCCGGCGCGCAGCGCGTGGCCGCGGCGCTGGGCCTGATGCTGGTGACGCCCGACACCAGCCCGCGCGACACCGGCATCGCCGAGGCCGACGCGCACTGGGATTTCGGCACGGCCGCCGGCTTCTACGTGGACGCCACGCAGGCGCCGTGGTCCCGGCACTGGCGCATGGAGAGCTGGTTGATCCAGGACCTGCTGCCCCTGCTGCGCGCCAGCTTCCCCGCGCGCGACGGGCGCGTGGGCGTGATGGGCCACTCGATGGGCGGCCACGGCGCGCTGACGCTGGCGCTGCGCCACCCCGGCCTGTTCGGCAGCTGCTCCGCGCTGGCGCCGATCGCCGCGCCCACGCAGTGCCCGTGGGGCATCAAGGCGCTGGGCGGCTACCTGGGCGACGACCACGCCGACTGGTCGCGGCACGACGCCTGCGCGCTGATCGCCGCCGGCCATCGCGCGCCGCCGTTGCTGGTGGACCAGGGCCTGGGCGACAAGTTCCTGGCGGACGGCCAGCTGCGGCCCGACCTGCTGGAGGCCGCCTGCCAGCAGGCGGGCCAGCCGCTGACGCTGCGGCGCCACGCCGGATACGACCACGGGTATTTCTTCATCGCCACGTTCGTCGAGGACCACCTGCGGCACCACGCCAAAGCGATGAGGCAGGGATAGCCCTGTCGCCGGGCGCTCGTGGCGGGGGTAGGTTTCGCGTTCCATCCCTCCGACCCGCCTTCCCGAAGGACGCCGAATGACCCTCCTCGCCCGATTCGCGCCCGTGCTCGCCGCCGCGCTGCTGGCCGCCACCGCCACCCCGGCCGCCCTGGCCGGCACGCCCCACGCCATGCCCCTGCCCGAGGCCCGCGCCGATCTGGCCGCGCGCGCGCAAGCGGCCGGCGGGCCGCTGAACTACTACGGCGGCTCGGTGTTCGGCAACGTCAAGGTGGCGTCGGTGATGTGGGGCACGGGCGTCAGCACCAAGATCTCCAACGCCATCCCGGGCTTCTCGGCGGCGCTGGTGAACAGCACCTTCGTCGACGCGATGTCGCAGTACGACACGTTCCTCACCGGCATCAACGGCCAGCCGGGCACGAACCAGCACATCGCGCGCGGCACCTACCTGGGCCAGACCGTCATCACGCCGCACAACACGGCCAGGACGCTGACCGACGTGGACATCCAGAACGAGCTGTTGCTGCAGATCCAGGGCGGCCACCTGCCGCCCGCCGACCTGAACACGCTGTACATGATCTATTTCCCGGCCAACATCCGCATCAAGCTGGACGGCTCCACGTCGTGCGTGGGCTTCGGCGCGTACCACTCGTCGGTGTACGCGCAGGTCAACGCCGCCAACGTGTTCTACACGGTGGAGCCGGACTGCAAGTCGGGCCTGGCCAACATCACGATCGCGGCGTCGCACGAGTTCGTGGAGGCGATGACCGACAACATCCCCACGCCGGGATCGAACCCCGCCTACCCGCAGGCCTGGAACAACGCGACCGGGTACGAGGCGGCCGACCTGTGCGGCGGCAGCGGCAAGCTGACCAAGGGCGCCAAGAGCTGGACCGTCACGCAGTACTGGCTGAACACCACCGGGCGCTGCAGCACGGGCAACTACACGAGCCCTTGACGGCGCGTGACACACGGGTCAGGTCTGAGACCTGACCCGGCCTTCCAGGCGCCGCACGATCTCCTCGCACAACGCGTGCGTGGCCAGCGCGTCGTCCAGCGCCGGCTCCAGCGGCGCCTCGCCGCGCACCGTGGCCAGGAAGGCCTGCACCATCTGCGGGAAGCCGCGGCGCCACAGCACCGGCTCCCAGTCGCCGAACGCGTGCACCACCGGCCGGCCCTCGTGCAGGTGCAGCATCGTGGACAGGCCCTCGGTGCGCCAGGTATGGCCGCTGGCGTGCACCTCCAGCCATTCCTCGGCGGCGCCCGCGTCGCGGTTCATGCTGCCCTGCAGCACGAACCCGTCGCCCGCCAGCCGCAGCGACACCTGGCGCAGGCGCCCGGCGGGGTCCACCACGCCGTCGATGCCGATGTCGACGTCCAGGTCGACGGGCGCCTCGCCCCGGCCCGGGGCCAGTGGCCGCGGCGCCAGGTAGCGCAGCGTGTCCACCACGTGGATGAAGTCGTCGAACACCACGCGGCGCACGGCGTCGGGCAGGTTGGCGCGGTGCTTGTCGCAGCGCACCAGCGTGCGCCCGCCCGCGCCCGCCATCGCGCGCACGCGGGGCGCGAACCGACGGTTGAAGCCCACGGCCAGCGGCAGGCCGCGGTCGCGGGCCAGGGCGGCCAGGCGCTCGCAGGCGGGCAGCGTGTCGGCCAGGGGCTTGTCGACGAACACCGGCACGCCCGCCGACAGCAGCGCCGCCACCACGGGCTCGTGGGCCGGCGTGGCCACGTGCACGAACGCCGCGTCGACGCGCGGGCCCGCCAGCAGGGCGTCCACCGACGCGACGCCCTCGGGCACGCGGTACTGCGCCCCCAGCGCGGCGCGGCGCGCGGCGTCGCGCGTGCACAGCGTCAGCGCGATGCCCGGCGTGGCCGCCAGCAGCGGCAGGTAGGCCTTGGTGGCGATGTCGCCCAGGCCGACGAGCGCGATGTTCAGGGTGCGGGACACGACGGCGCCTCCCCGGGGTCCGGCCACTGCAGCAGCTCCGCCAGCCGGCGCAGCACCCAGCGGCCTTCCGCCGCGGACACCCCGGACGCCTCGCCCTGCAGGCCCAGCCACACGCGCTCCAGCACGTCGGCCTCCGAGATGCCCAGCCGGAATTCCATCGCCTTCGCGGTCTCCGTCAGCATCGTCGCCAGGTCCTCGCAGAAGCCGTAGCGCGCGGCGATGTGCTCGCGCGACTCGGTCGGCTTGATGCGCCCCGGCGGCACGAACAGCGCGATGAACGAAGGCGGGATCTCGATCTGGTAGTCGTCGGACATGTGTCACCAAGAAGGCGCCGCGCACCCTATACAACTAGGGTTCGCACCAACGCAATGTTGCGAACTGTCGCACACCGCCGCAACGCCCTACACTTGCCCGCCATGAGCACCGGCATCCTCCTCGAGACGCGGGACCTGACCAAGGAGTTCAAGGGTTTCGTGGCCGTGAACAAGGTCAACCTGAAGGTGCAGCGCGGCCACATCCATGCGCTCATCGGCCCCAACGGCGCCGGCAAGACCACCTGCTTCAACCTGCTCACCAAGTTCCTGCGGCCCACCAGCGGCCAGATCCTGCTGGATGGCGAGGACATCACGCAGGAAGCCCCGGCCCGCACCGCGCGCCGCGGTGTCATCCGCTCGTTCCAGATCTCCGCCGTGTTCCCGCACCTCACCGTGCTGGAGAACGTGCGCGTGGCGCTGCAGCGCCAGCTGGGCACGCACTACCACTTCTGGAAGGCCGAGCGCACGCTCGATGCGCTCGACGACCAGGCGATGGCGCTGCTGGCCGAGGTGGACCTGGCGTCGTTCGCGCACCTCACCGCCGTGGAGCTCAGCTACGGCCGCAAGCGCGCGCTGGAGATCGCCACCACGCTCGCCATGGCGCCCAAGCTGATGTTGCTGGACGAACCCACGCAGGGCATGGGCCTCGAGGACGTGGACCGCATCCGCCAGCTGATCAAGAAGGTGTCGGCCAACCGCACCATCCTGATGGTGGAGCACAACATGAGCGTGATCAGCAGCATCGCCGACACCATCACGGTGCTGGCGCGCGGCGCCACGCTGGCCGAAGGCACCTACGCCGAGGTCTCGCGCAACCCCGTCGTGATCGAGGCCTACATGGGCTCGGCGCAGACCGAACTGCAGGGCGCGCACTGACATGGCCACCCCCTTCCTGGAGATCAGCGGCCTCAACGCCTGGTACGGCGAATCGCACGTGCTGCACGGCGTGGACCTGCGCGTGGACGAAGGCGAGGTGGTGACGCTGCTGGGCCGCAACGGCGCCGGCCGCACCACCACGATGCGCGCCATCATGGGCCTCACGGGCGCGCGCAAGGGGTCGATCAAGATCAAGGGCACCGAGACGATCGGCCTGCCCACGCACCGCATCGCCCGCCTGGGCCTGGGCTACTGCCCGGAGGAGCGCGGCATCTTCTCCAGCCTCAGCACGGAGGAGAACCTGATGCTGCCGCCGCCGCTGACCAAAGGAGGCCAGGGCGGCATGAGCGTGGACCAGATCTACGCGATGTTCCCCAACCTGCTGGAGCGCCGCCACAGCCAGGGCACGCGGCTGTCCGGCGGCGAGCAGCAGATGCTGGCGGTGGGCCGCATCCTGCGCACCGGCGCGCGCCTGCTGCTGCTGGACGAGATCTCCGAAGGCCTGGCGCCCGTCATCGTGCAGAAGCTGGCCGAGATGGTGACCACGCTGCGCGCGCAGGGCTACACGATCGTGATGGTGGAGCAGAACTTCCGCTTCGCCGCCCCGCTGGCCGACCGCTTCCTCGTGATGGAGCACGGCCAGGTGATCCAGCATTTCACGCAGGCCGAGCTGCCTTCCAAGCTCGCGACATTGCACGAATACCTCGGCGTCTGACCGAGGACCTCGCGCGGCGCCGACCCGGAACCGGCACCGCCAGCGACCCCTCACCGTTCTCCGTTCCGATACACGAGCCACCTGCGGCCACCCGCCGCAGTCCACACCTGGAGACAACGAAGATGATGAAGATGAAGACCCTCGCCGCGGCCTGCGCCCTGGCCACCGCCGGCCTGGCCGCCTCCCTGCCCGCGCACGCCCAGGTGTCGGGCGACGTCATCAAGATCGGCTTCATCACCGACCTGTCCGGCCTGTACGCGGACATCGACGGCCCCGCGGGCGCCGACGCCATCCGCATGGCCATCGCCGACATGGGCGGCAAGATCAACGGCAAGACCATCGAGCTGGTGGTGGCCGACCACCAGAACAAGGCCGACGTGGCCGCCGCCAAGGCCCGCGAGTGGTTCGACACACAGGGCGTGGACATGCTGATCGGCGGCACCAACTCCGGCACCAGCCTGGCCATGGCCAAGGTGGCGGCCGAGAAGCACAAGCCGTTCATGGCCATCGGCGCGGGCAGCTCGGCCCTCACCAACGACCAGTGCACGCCCTACACGGTGCACTACGCCTACGACACCTACGCGCTCGCCAAGGGCACCGGCACCGCCGTCACCAAGGCCGGCGGCAAGAGCTGGTTCTTCCTCACCGCCGACTACGCCTTCGGCACCGCGCTGCAGAACGACACCACCACCGCGGTGAAGGCCGCGGGCGGCACGGTGGCGGGCTCGGTGCGCCACCCGCTGGCGGCCAGCGATTTCAGCTCGTTCCTGCTGCAGGCGCAGGCCAGCAAGGCCCAGATCCTCGGCCTGGCCAACGCCGGCGGCGACACCATCAACGCGGTGAAGGCGGCCAACGAGTTCGGCATCACCAAGACGATGAAGCTGGCCGGCCTGCTGATGTTCATCAACGACGTGCACTCGCTGGGCCTGAACGCCACGCAGGGCATGTACCTGACGGACAGCTGGTACTGGAACCAGAACGCCGAATCCACCGCGTGGGCGCGCCGCTTCTTCGAGAAGCAGAAGCGCATGCCGTCGTCGCTGCAGGCGGCCGACTACTCGGTCACGAAGACGTACCTGGAGGCCGTGAAGGCCACCGGCACGGACGACGCCGACAAGGTGCTGGCGCACATGCACTCGGCCAAGATCAACGACATGTACGTGAAGGGCGGCTACATCCGCGCCGACGGCACGATGGTCCACGACATGTACCTGATGCAGGTGAAGCCGCAGTCGGAGTCCAAGACGCCGTGGGACTACTACAAGGTGGTGGAGACCATCAAGGGCGAAGGCGCGTGGATCCCGAAGTCGGAATCCAAGTGCGCGCTCTGGAAGTGACGGTCTAGCGCGATGGACATCCTCGGCATCCCGATCCAGGCCTTCGCCGCCCAGCTGACGGTGGGGCTCGTCAACGGGTCCTTCTACGCCATGCTCAGCCTGGGCCTGGCGGTGATCTTCGGGCTGCTGGGGGTGGTCAACTTCGCGCACGGCGCGATGTACATGGTGGGCGCCTTCGTCACGTACGCGGGCGCCCAGTGGCTGGGCCTCAACTACTGGGTGTCGCTGCTGGTGGCGCCGCTGGTGGTGGGCGCGCTGGGCGTGGCGATCGAGATGAGCGCGCTGCGCCGGCTCTACAAGCTCGACCCCATCTACGGCCTGCTGCTCACCTTCGGGCTGGCGCTGATCCTGGAGGGCCTGTTCTTCCAGCAGTTCGGCTCCAACGGCCAGCAGGTGTCGGCGCCCGAGGCGCTGCAGGGCGCCATCGACCTGGGCTTCATGGTGCTGCCCATCTACCGCCTGTGGGTGGTGGCGGCGTCCCTCACCGTGTGCCTGGCCACGTGGTTCCTGATCGAGCGCACGTCACTGGGCGCCCTGCTCCGGGCCGGCACCGAGAACCCGCGGCTGGTGCAGGCGTTCGGGGTGAACGTGCCCATCATGGTCACGCTCACCTACGCCGGAGGCGCCGCGCTGGCGGGCCTGGCCGGGGTGCTGGCGGCGCCCGTCATCCAGGTGGAGCCGGAGATGGGCAGCAAGCTGATCATCGTCGTCTTCGCCGTGGTGGTGATCGGCGGCATGGGCTCGATCCTGGGCTCCATCGTCACGGGCCTGATGGTGGGCCTGATCCAGGGCCTGACGCGCGCGTTCAAGCCCGAGGCGTCGGAGGTCATCGTGTTCGTGCTGATGGCCATCGTGCTCGTGATCCGCCCCGCCGGCCTGTTCGGCAAGGAAAAGTGATGTCCGACGTCCTGGCCCCTGGCGGCCTGCTCTCGCGCCGCGCCAAGATCGCCTGGGCCGCCGGCCTGCTGCTGCTGGTGGCCGCCCCGATGCTCGGCGTCTACAAGGTGGCGCTGGCCAACGCCCTGTGCTTCGCGATGTTCGCGATGGCGTTCAACCTGCTGCTGGGCTACACCGGCCTGCTGTCGTTCGGCCACGCCGCGTTCTTCGGCGGCGCCGCCTATGCCAGCGCGGCCCTGATGCGCGACGCCGGCTGGCCGCCCGAGCTCGGCCTGCTGGGCGGCTTCGTGGCGGGTGCCGTGCTGGGTCTGGTGATCGGCCTGATCGCGATCCGGCGGCAAGGCATCTACTTCGCGATGATCACGCTCGCGCTGGCGGAGATCGTCAACTACCTGGCCAAGCGCAACACCGACTTCACCGGCGGCGAGGACGGCATGCAGGGCGTGCCGCGCGGCCACCTGTTCCACTTCCTGGACATGGGCAACGACTGGGTCATGTACTACGTCGTGCTGGCCCTGGTGGTGGCCGTGTTCGCGCTGATCGTGCGCGTCATCCACTCGCCGTTCGGCCAGGTGCTGAAGGCCATCCGCGAGAACGAGCCGCGCGCCGTCTCGCTGGGCTACGACGTCAACCGCTTCAAGCTGATGGCCTTCGTGCTGTCGGCGGGCCTGTCCGGCTTCGCCGGCGGCCTGAAGACGATCGTGGCCAGCAGCGCCACGCTCACGGACGTCAACTGGCCCACCTCGGGCGCGGTGATCCTGATGACGCTGCTGGGCGGCCTGGGCACCTTCGCCGGGCCCATCGTGGGCGCCATCACCATCGTCGGCCTGGAGAACGTGCTGGCCGACAAGGCCGGCTCGTGGATCAAGGTGATCATCGGCGCCATCTTCGTCGTCTGCGTGCTGGCGTTCCGGCGCGGCTTCGTGGGCGAGCTGCTGGCGTGGCAGAAGCGGGTGCTGCGGCGCGGCTGAGCCGCCGTTCCCACGCGCTTGTGGACGTGGGCTAGGGCTTGGACGGGGCGCGTCCCGCTTGCGTCGAGGTCCCGGCGGCGTTGCCCTGCCAGCGGTCCAGCAGCAGGCGCACCGTGGTGCCCTCGCCCACGCGGCTCTGCACCTCGAGGCGCCCGCCCATCAGGCGCATCAGCTCGCGGCAGATCACCAGGCCGAGGCCCGTGCCCTGCACGCCCGAGTGCTCCCAGCCCAGGCGCTCGTAGGGCTTGAACAGCCGCGCCATCATCGCGGGCTCGATGCCCACGCCCTGGTCCGCCACGCTCACCACCAGCGGCTCGAGCGGCCCGGTCTCGACGACGCACACGCGCACCACCGCGCCCTCGCGCCCGTACTTGATCGCGTTGCCGACCACGTTCAGCAGCACCTGCCGCACCCGCGTCGCATCGCCCGCCACCGCGGCGTCCTGGGCCTCCACCCGCACGTCCAGCGCCTGCCCGCGCGCCTGCGCCAGCGGCCCGGCCAGCGCGCAGGCGTCGTTCACCGCGGCGGCCAGGTCCACCCGGTCGCGCCGCACCTGCAGCTGCCCGTTCTCCATGGCGGACAGGTCCAGCAGGTCGTTGATCAACGACAGCATGTGGTCGCCGGCGTGCACGATCTGGCGTGACCAGTCGACCACCTGCGTGGCCTGCGCCGGATGCCCGGTGTGCAGCAACTGGCCGAAGCCGATGATGGCGTTCAGCGGCGTGCGCAGCTCGTGGCTCATGCGGGCGACGAAGCGGGTCTTGGCCGCGCTGGCCTGCGCCGCGGCCGCGCGCGCCGCCTCGGCCTCGGCCAGGGCGTGGCTCTCGGTCTCGTCCACCAGCACCACCAGGCGCCGCGGCCCGGCGGCGCCGTCGCCCGCCAGCCGCGCCAGCGAGACGGACACGGGCGGCCCGTCGGGCACCATCCGCGCGGACAGGCGCTGGGCCCCCGCGCCCGTATGGGCCCAGGCCTGCATCCAGGCTTCCTGGCCGCGCGCATCCAGCGCCTGCGGCAGCGGCTGCGCGGGGGAAGCGCCCACGCGCGCCAGCAGCGCGGCGTACGCGGGGTTGGCCATCTCCGGCACGGCGGCCGCGTCCAGGATCGCGATGCCCACGCCCGCCAGCTCCACCAGCTGCCGGTACTGCGCCTCCTGGTCCGCCAGCTCGCGGGACGTGGCGTCGTGCCGCACGCTGGCGTCGCGCAGCTGGCGCTGGCGCCGGCTCGCCAGGTCCAGCGCGAGCCGGGCCCGCGCCGACCAGGCCAGCACCAGCGCCATGAAGCCCGCCGCGCCCGCCAGGGAGAGGGCCTCCAGCGTGACCAGCGACGCCGCCCGGTGCCGCGCGAAGTAGTCGGGGGTGGACGACACCTGCAGCAGCCACTGGCGCGTGCCCAGGCGCAGCGGCGCGGCCGACATCAGCTGCGCCGGCGGCACCAGGCAGGCATCGCCGGCCATCACCACCGGCGCGGGCTCGGTGGTGTCGCTCAGGCAGTAGCGCAGCCCCGGCGACGACCGCAACGCCTCCTGCGCCAGCACGCGGGGGTCGATCAGCGCGAACGGCGCGCGCTCGTCGTTGGCCACCACCGGTGGCGCGAACAGCACCAGCGGCTGGTCCACCTGCGTGGCGCTGACGGGCAGCAGCACCGGCGCGGAGCCGTCCGGCTGGCCGGGGAGCCGGGGGGTGAGCAGCACGCCGCGGAACGCCGGCATGGCCAGCAGGTCCACGCCCTGCCAGCGCGGGCCGAGCGCGGGCGGCAGGATGCGCTCGACCCGGAGTGCGGGCACGGCGGCCGCCAGGCCGGCCCCGCTCGCGGCGCGCGGCACCGCCCAGCCGACCGCGGCCACGCCCGGCGACAGGCGCAGCGCCTGGCTGGCGCGCTGCTCGAAATCCAGCGACAACGCCTGCTCCACGTCCGCCCGCGGCACCTCCGCCAGGGTCGAGGACACGACGGACAGCACGCCCAGCACGGCGGTGGTGCTGCCGATCGACGCGCGCAGGTCGCGCTCCACGACGTCCGCATCGTCCTGGAACTTGCGCTCCAGGCGCTGGCGCTCCCAGTGGGCGATCAGCATGAGCGCGAAGATCGCGTAGGCCAGCGCGCACAGGGAGGGCAGCACGACCGCCAGGGCGCGCTTGCGCAGCGAGCCCCGCGGCCGCAGGAACAGGCCCACCAGCATCGGGGCAGTGAGCACGGCGCCGATGCTGTCGCCCAGCCACCAGGTGAAGAAGGCCGCCCCGGGTGACATCGTGGCGAACGTCGCGTCGACCGACAGCGCCCGCACCGACAGGTAGGCGCCCACCGCGCTGGCCACTGGCCCCGCGAGCAGCAGGAACACCGCCACGTCGCGCGGCCGCTCCAGCGCGCTGCGCCGGCCCAGCGCGCGCCGCACCGCCCAGCCGCCCAGCGCCGCCTGCGCCAGCACGGCCACGGCCTGCAGCGCCAGCGTGTCCAGGGGCCGCACCGCGCCACCGGAGGCCACCACCGCCCACCAGCCCAGCACGACACCGGGCCACGCCCGCCAGCCGAACACGTAGGCGCCGGCGCACGCCACGCCGGCGGCCGGATAGACGGGCAGCGGCTGGCCGATGGCGTCGGCGAAGAGGAAGAACGGTCGGGCCGTCAGGAAGTACAGCGCGCCCACCACGCAGGTCGGCAGCACCAGCGCCCAGGCGCGGCGCCAGGCGTGCGCGGGCGGCGTTGCGGATGTTGTTGATGATGCCGATGCCGTTGTCGACGCCGACACCGACCCCGGCACGATCGCGACCGGAGTCGGCGCTGCGGGTGGATCAGGCGGCTCGACGGGGGGGTCGGGCTCGAGCGTCATGGCGGTATCCGGACCTTGCGCAGGCAGGCACCAGGGCGGCGCGCGCGAACAGCCGCTCATTCTGGCCGTCCGGCGCCCGGGGAGATGCGAAACAGCGGCCCGGTCAGGCCGCCGCATTGATCGAGATCAACTGGCGCGACGGAAACGTCAGTAGTCGTCGCGATCCAGCTCGTCCAGCAGCACCGGCGTCCGCACCTGACGCCAGGCCGCGTCGCGCTGCGTTCGCAGCAGCACGGCGGCCACCACCTGGTAGCGCTGCGCGGCGTCGTCCTGCTCGATCGCCCGCGAGAACGCGTCCAGTTCCTCGTGCGTCATCTCGCCCAGCATGTCGCGGGCCGTGAGGAAGAAGCGCTCGGCCTGGTCGATCAGCGCGCGCGCCTCGGCCGTGCGGCCGGTGCCCAGCAGGCGCCGGTGCACGACGGCCTCGGTGGCGGTGAGGGCCCAGCGATGGCGGGACCGGACGGCGGCGCGATGCTCGGCCAGCGACGCGGCCGCGCGGGCCCCGGCTGCCGCGGCCTGCGTGGCCGGGGCGCCGGGTGCCGCGGCCTCGGGCGCCGGCGGCGGCAGCGACGGGTCGCCGGGCGGGACGTCGACGACGAGCCGGTGCTGGGGCGCGCCGTGCACGACGACATCGGTGGGGGGATGTTCAGCGGGGCGGGACATGGGACGGTCTCCTGCTTGTTTGTTCTCGTGCCGTCCCACGGTAGCGCATGCGCGCGGCGCCACAACCGTCAAACCTGACAGGTGGCTCGCCGGGCGGAACGAATGGCGCCCCCCGTCACTGTCCGCCCAGATCCGACGCCTCAAGGCGTCACTTGTATTCCGCGATCGTCATGGCCCAGTTGTCCAGGCCGCCGGCGATGCTGAAGTACACCTGCCCCTGGAACTTGTGCGTGCCCGCGGCGAGCGACCAGAAGTACGTGCCGTTGCCGGTCACGTACAGGCCGGAGGGCGAGGATTGCACGCCGGTCCAGTTGCATCCCTGCACGGCGTCGTTGCCGTCGATCGTGGGGCAGATGGCCCAGTACGGATTCTGCTGCTCCACCTGGACCATCGCCTGCACGATGATCGTGCAGGCGGCCGCGCAGCTGAACGTGATCGGCGAGCCGATGGACGTGAAGCCGGGGTTCAGGTCGTAGTGGACCGAGTCGCCTTCCACCGACGTCGACACCAGGTGCTTGTTGATCAGCTTGGTGAAGTGGTTGTCGACGCGCGGCGGCGAGGAGATGTCGCGCGGGCCCGCCGCGGTGGCCACCGTCGTGGCTGTAGCCAGCATGCCGGCCAGGGCGGCGGACGCGAAGCGGGAGAGGGCGTGGTGCTGCATGGAAGACCTTTCGGTGCGTGGCGTTGCGAGGGCGCGGGTGATCTTCTTCCCGCGCCGCGCGCGCAAGCCATCCCCCACTTCGCAGGCACCTCAGTCGAGCAGCTCGTACGTGTGCTCGAACGCCGCCGCCGACACCACCGCCAGGCTGCCGTCGCCATAGTCCAGCAGCCACTCGCCCGGCTCGCCCCGCAGCCGCGACACGCCGTCGGCCAGGCGCACCTCGAACGACTCGTTCATCCGCGCGGCCTGCGCCGGCAGCGGGCGGCTGCGGTAGCGGCCCGCGCCCCCGGCCTGCACGGGCGGCACGGGGACGTAGCGCAGGCGGAACTGCGCCGCCGGCACGCGCCAGCGGTCGCCCGCATGGCCGGTGACGAGGGCATCGCCGGGCCGCACGCGCACGCGGCCCTCCGGCGTCTCCAGCGCGCCGGCGGACCCGGCGAACGACACGGTGACGTCCACCTCCTTCTTGCGCACGGGCCGCAGGCCGGGCACGTCGTGCGCATGCAGCACGAAGCCGGCGGTCTTGCGGGCGGTGAAGGTGCGCACCGCCGGATGGCGCGGTGGGTGGCTCATCGTCGCGCGGCGGCCATGTAGCCGCGCCACGTGCGTACCGTGGTCGTGGCGCGCCATTCGGGGGCCAGCGCATCCACCTGCGACAGCGCCTCGGCGGCGCCCCGCGCGCGGGCCGCCGAGTCATCGCTGGCCAGCGCGGCCACGAAGGCCAGGCGGGCGCGCTGGAAGCGCAGCGCCTGCGCGTCCGCCGGCGCGGCGCCGCGCGCCAGGTCGTGCACGTCGGCCAGCGCCTCGCGCGCGGCGGCGCGCTGGCCCGCGCGGGCCAGCGCGAATGCGCGCGACACCGTCGCCGACAGCCGCACGCGGCGCACGCTGGGCGCGGCGATGCCGGCCACCTCGGGCGGCGGGGCGGCCTGGGCCTGCCACGCCTGCGCGGCAGCGGCGTCCTGGCCCGCGGCCAGGGCGGCGCGCGCGAGGACGTCGTCCAGCGCGACGCGGCATTCCCACAGGCGCTCGGCGTCGCGGCCCGCGCCGGCGAAGCCGGCGTCGACGCGGGGGCGCAGGCGCTGCAAGGCCTCGAACGCCGGATCGCCTGCCGACGCGGGGTTGGACGCCGCCAACGCGAGGCGCGCGTGGCCGACGCTCGCCGCGCAGTCGGCGAACAGCGACTGCGTCGCGTCCGCCGGCGGATGGGACGCGATGCCGTCGCGCACGCCCTGCATCGCCTGCTGCGTGGCCCGCGCCCCGTCGAGGTCGCCGCGCTCCAGCTGCACGGCCTGCAGCTGCAGGCTCCACGACACCCGCCGGCCGGTGGCCACGCCCGCGTCCGGTGCGTGGTCCATCGCCGCCAGCGCCGCGGCCTGGTGCGCGGCGGCGGCCGCGGGCTGCCCGGCCGCCATGTCGGCGCCGGCCAGCAGCGTGAACGCGTCGCCCAGGTTGAACCAGTTGCGCGCGACGCTGGGGTCGCGCCGCGTGAGCGCGGTCCAGTCGTCGGTGGCGGCGCGCTGCTCGCGCTGGGCGTCCGCCACGCGGTCCTGCTCGAAGGCCAGGTGGCCCAGGTGCTGGTGGATCAGCGCCCGGTTGGCCAGCGCGGTGGCGTGCCCGGGGCGCAGCTGCAGCAGCGCGTCGGCCTGCTGCAGCGCGGCGTTGCCCACCTGCGCGGCCTCGGCCTCGGGGCCCGCGCCGCCCAGCGCGACCAGCGCGTCCATCAGGTAGGCCACGGCGTCCAGCTGCGTGGCGGCGGCCACCGGGTCGCCGCGCGCGGCCAGCTCGCCCGCCACCTGCTGGCTGCGGCGCAGCGCCACCGTCGCGGCGGCATACCCCCCCCGGTAATCCTCGAGGATGCCCACCGACAGCAGCGCGCGCGCCTGCGTGACGCGCAGCGCGCGCGACGCGCCCGCGGCGGAGGCCGGGCCATCCACCAGCGCCAGCGCCTGCGCGGCGGCGTCCGCGGCCTGCGGCAGGCGCGCCTGCAGCAACAGCAGGCGCGATTGCGCGCGCAGGCCCAGCGCCAGGCCCACGCGCGCGGCCTCGCCGTCGTCGCCCTCCGCGCGCACGCGCCGCAGCTGCGCCACGGCCTGCGCCAGCAGCGGTGTGGCGTCGTCGTAGTGCCCCTGCGAGGCCAGTGCCGCGCCGGTGCGCACCTGCGCCAGCGCCTGGCCGCGGCGCGTGTCGCGGTTCTGCAGGGCGGGCGGCAGGGCGTCGTAGTAGGCGAGCGCGCGGCGGTCCAGCTGCACGGCCAGGTCGAGGCGGCCCAGCGGCTCCAGTTCCTCCTGGAAGTCGTCCAGCAGGTAGCCCAGCAGGCCCTGCGATTCGGTGCGCGCCTGGTCCACGGCGGCGCGCGCCTGCACGGCCGCGGACTCGGACGCCCGGGCCCGCTGCGCCTGCACCCACGCGAAGCCGCCCGCCACCACGGCCAGCGCGGCCAGCAGCGTCGACAGCGTGGCCACCCGGCGCGCGTGTCGCGTCTCGGCGCGGGCCGCGGCCGCCTGCTCCCGCTGCTGGCGCAGGGCCAGGTCGGCGGCGGCCAGGGCCTCGTGCTCGCGGCGCGCCTCGCGGCTCGCCTGCACCACGCCGCACAGCACGTCGTGCGTCAGCTCCACGCGGCGGCGGTCCAGGCGCTCCTCGATGCGCAGCAGGCGCCGGTCCACCAGCGCCTCCAACGCGCCGGGGGCCGCGCCGGCGGCGGCGAACTCGCGGCGCACGCGCTCCTCCGCCAGGTTCTCGCGGAAGCCGGAATCGGTGAGCAGCTCGTCCTCGATGAAGCGTCGCAGCGCCGCGGGCTGGTCGGCCAGGCAGCGCTCGTAGAAATCGCGCAGGATGGCCGCGTGCGTGCCGGCCAGCAGGTCGGCGGTGAGGCGGTCGCGGCCCTGCGCCAGGCGCTGGTCGTTCAGCTCGCGCAGGATCAGGCCCAGCAGCGCGGGCTCCACCTGCGCATGCGCCAGCTCGGCTCCGCCAGCCACGAAGCGCACGATGGCCTCGGCGGCCGCGTCGTCCACCAGGCGACCACCGGGTCCGCGCACCGCGTCCATCGCCTGCGCGCCCGTCATCGGGGCCACGCGCTGGCGGTTCTGGGTGACCGACGGCATGGCCGTCTTCAGCGCCTCCAGCTCGGCCAGCCAATCCTCGCGCAGCGAGATCAGCACGCGGCAATCGTCGCGGGCGAAGTCGTATTGCGCGGCCGCGGCGTCGTCCGCGTCGTCGTCGGCGCCTTCGTCCAGGCGGCGCGCCAGGGCCTCGGGCGGGCGGTTCTCCACCAGGTCCGCCAGCTGCGTGACGAAACGGGCGACGCGCGCGCGTCCGGTGGCGTCGCCGGGCGCCAGCGTGAACAGCTCCTCGAACTGGTCGAGGATCAGCACGACCGGGCCGGGCGGCAGGACGGCGGGGCGCCGGTGGCAGGCTTCCCAGAGCGTGGTGTCCGCGGGCGCGTCCGGGGAGGCGGCGGAGCCCATCAGCGCCCGCAGCACCTGCGTGGCCGGCTCGGGCGCGTCGGGCGACAGGTCCAGGCGCACGGTGACGGGCCGCAGGCCCAGGCCGCGCAGGCGCGGCACGATGCCGGCCTGCAGCATCGAGGTCTTGCCCAGCCCCGATTGCCCGAACAGCACGGTGAGGCGGCGGCGCTCGATGCGGCGCAGCAGCTCGGCCACCTCCGCCTCGCGGCCGCGGAACCAGGCGCTGGTGGCCTCCGTGAAGGACGCGAGGCCGGGCCAGGGGCGCGTGGCGTCCAGCGCCGGGCCGTCGGCCGCGGTGGGAGGCAGCGGCGCGTTCATCGCGGCGGCGTCGCGGACAGCTCGCGCAGCCGCGCGGCGAACGCGGGCGTGAGCGCGCCCCCGGGCAGGCGGCTCACGTGCAGCGAGCGGAAGGCCTCGGGCACGATGGCGCGGCCGGCGTCGGTGTCGTCGATCACGATCGGCAGCACGAACAGCGCGCCGTCGGCCATGTTGCGCGTGCGGTCCAGCGCGTAGCTCCACTCGCGGCGGAACCAGGCCTCGTGGCGGCGCTCGGTGGCCGCCGAGATCACCGGCACGAAGTAGCTGCAGCGCGCGATGTTGCGGCGGATCTTGCGGTCGAAATCATCGCCCGCCTCCAGCTGCTCCAGGTCGAACCAGGGCACCAGGCCCACGTCCTCCAGCTCGGACTTCAGGCGCTGCACCGCGGCCAGGTCCTCGCGGGCGTAGCTGATGAAGATGGCGCGCTCGGGCATCTCGCGCGCCGGCGGCAGGAAGCGCGCGGGCGCCGACGTCGCCAGCGGGGGCGCGCTGCGCGCGAGCCAACGCCGGTGCAGCTCGTCGACGAACGCGTGCGCGCCGTCGAACAGGCGCGTGCGCGTGCTGACCTGCTGCAGGAAGCGCACCAGGCGCTCGTCGCGCACCGAGCGGTCGTCGGCCAGCACCTCGCCCACGTCGCGCGGGTCGGACAGGCGGTGGCGCTTGGTCATGCGCAGGAACAGCCGCACCAGCCAGTTGCCCAGGTGGCCGCCGATGAACAGCAGGTGGTGGGTCTCCAGCTCGTGGAACAGGCGCTCGGGCGTCAGGTGCTCGCTCTGCAGCGCGCACATCGATTCCAGGATGTCCTCGTCGGTGACGACGTACGTGGGCGACGCCGACACGCGGCCGAACAGGTGGTAGACGATGGCCTGGCCGGGTGGCATGCCGCCGGCGGGCAGGTCCACGACGCGGTTGGGCGCGTAGCTCAGCACCTCCACCGCGCCGGGCCCGCGCACGTCGGCCAGCGCCTGGGCCAGCAGCGGGTCGAACGTGGTGGTGACGAACAGGTCGAAATCGCGGATCGCCGCCAGCTGGCGCAACGCGAGCGGCGGCGCGAGCGGCGTGTCGCGCAGGATGGCGCGCAGGCGCACGTAGGCTTCCTCGCGGCGGCCACGGTTGGCCATGTAGGCGCCCACCACGGCGTCCAGCGTGGGCGGGGTGGGCAGCAGCGACGCCTCCACGCCCAGCTTCTGCGCCAGCCGCCGCGCCAGCCAGTCGTACAGCGGCGCGGGCCCGTCGGGCGTGTCCACCACCAGCAGGTCGGGGCCGACGATGGGATGACGCGCCGCTCCTCGATGAAGCTGAGGAGGTCGTCCCAGGCGTCCTCGTCGAAGGGGGTGGGTGGCGGCATCGGAGGGTGGCGCCCCGGCAGCGGAGCCCCGCGAGTGTACGGGCCGCCTGGCGCGCCCGCCAGCCCGCCTGCCTCAGCTCGCCAGGCGGCGCGAGCGCCGGTGCGCCATGTCCACGACCATCCAGGCGCTGGCGATCGGGTCGAGGGCGCGCGCCAGGGGAGCCATCATCTCCGTGGCCTCGATCCGCAGGCACGCGGCCTGGGTGGCGGCCAGCGCGGCCAGGCGCGCGCGCAGGGCATCGGGCGCGATGCCGGCGAGCGAGTCGGGGCCCTGCGCCGGCGCCTGCGCCAGGCCCTGCAACACGGGTCGCACGGCCTGCCATGCCGAGGCGGCGTCGGCGGCCTGCGCCTGCCAGCGCTGCCCGCGCCCGGCGTCACGCCCCTGCGCCAGCAGCGGCACGACGTGCCGCTGGATGTCGTCGCGATGGTGCCGCCAGACGACGTCGAAGTGGCGCAGCAGCCAGCTGGCCGCGTCACGCACGCCGGTGCGCGACGCGTCGAGGGCCACCGCTTCGCCCAGCGCCTCCACCAGCGCCAGGGCATCGCGCGTGCGGCGATGCGAGGCTTCCAGGCGCGCGACCGGGTCGTCGGCGTCGACGGCGGCCACTCGCCGCGCCCGCAGCAGGCACTGCGCGAGCATCAGGCACCCCGCCCGGGCGAGGGCTCCCCCGCCAGCAGCGGGAAGATCTCGTTCTGCTCCAGCGCGACGTGCGCCCGGTAGCGCGCCGCGAAATCACGCCACGCCGCCGCGCGGATCGGATGGGTGCGCACCGGCGCCGCGGACGCGGGGCCCTCGGCCTCGGCAGGGGCGATCTGCCCTTCCAGCTCGCGGCGCACCACGGCCCAGCCCTGCGCGATCGCCAGGTGCTCCTCGCCCATGCGCTCCGCCATGTCGGGCCGGCCCATCGCGCGCAGCATCGGGATCACGACCAGCTCCTCGCCCTCGTGGTGCTCGATCGCGCCGATGTCCAGGTCCTTCATCAGCGCGCGGACGGCCACGCGAGGCACGCCGGCGCCGCCGCCGCTGGCCTCGAACGCGACGAGCAGGGTCTCCAGCATGTCCACCGCGCGCAGCACGCGCAGGTGGTCGCCTTTCAGGGCGTCGAGCGTGTCATGGCTGGCCCGGGAGTCGAGGGTTGTCGAATCGTGCATGTTCTTCCCTGGTGAGTGATCACGACTCTGGGGTCGCGGGCCTGCGGACACCTTGACGCGCGTCAAGCGGGCCCGACCCCGGCTTCCAGCATCGCCCGGGACGCGCGACATTTGCTACGCTGGCCCCCATGTCCGATGCCCTGCCCGACGCCTCGCCCCCCCATGTCGCCGTGCTGGACGACGAGGAGGACATCACCCAGCTGCTGTCCGGCTACCTCGGCCAGCACGGCCTGCGCGTCACCGCGCTGCACCGCGGACGCGACCTGGTGGCGCTCCTGTCGGGCGACGACCCGCCCGCCCTCGTGCTGCTGGACCTGGGGCTGCCCGGCGAGGACGGGCTCGCCATCGCCCGCCAGGTGCGCGAACGCTGGCACTGCGGCCTCGTGATCGTCACGGGTCGCGGCGACGCCGTGGACCGGGTGGTGGGCCTCGAGCTGGGCGCGGACGACTACGTCACCAAGCCCTTCGACCTGCGCGAGCTGCTGGCGCGGGTGCGTTCGGTGCTGCGCCGGCTGGCGCCCCCGCGCGGACGGGCCGGTGAGGGCACCGACGGGGCGGCCAGCGGCTCGAGCGTGTCGGGGGATTCATCGGCCGCCGGCACGGCGACATCGCCGGCCAGCGCCCACCGCCTGGTCTTCGCGGGCTGGACGCTCGACCTGCCCGCACGCCGCCTGCTGGACCCGCAGGGCGCGGAGGTGGCCCTCACCACGGGCGAGTTCGACCTGCTGGCCGTCTTCGCGCGCGAGCCCGGCCACGTGCTGTCGCGCGACACGCTGCTGGAACGCACCCGCGGCCGTACCGCCGGCCCGTTCGACCGGACGATCGACGTCCAGGTGGGCCGGCTGCGGCGCAAGCTGCGCGACGACCCGGCCGACCCCCGGCTGCTGAAGTCGGTGCGGGGGGCCGGCTACCTGCTGGCGGTGCCCGAGGACGGCGCGCGATGACCCGCCCGGCCGATTCCCGCGCAGCCCCCGCGGCCAGCGCCGCGCTGGCGGGCCTGCCCGTCGCGGAGCTGTACCTCGCGCTGTTCGACGCGTCGCCCGACGCGATGCTGGTGGCCGACGCGGCCGGCATCATCGTGGTGGCCAACGCCGCGGCCACCCAGCTGCTGGGGTACACGGGCACCGAGTTCGTGGGCCTGTCGGTGGACGCGCTGGTGCCCGACGCCATCCGCCCGCGCCACGCGGCGTACCGCCAGGGGTATGCGACCAACCCCCGCGTGCGCCCGATGGGCAGCGAGAGGGACCTGGTGGCGCGGCATCGCGACGGCCACGACGTGATGGTCGAGATCGCCCTCAGCCCGGTGCAGCTGGATGGCACGCCGCTCGTGCTGGCGTCGGTGCGCGGGGTGGGCGACTACCCACGCGTCAAGCAGGCCCTGAAGCGGGCGCGCTACAGCGAGCACCTGGCGCAGCTGGGCCGGCTGGCCGTGGACGCGCGCGACACGCAATCGTTGCTGGAGCAGCTGCCGCCGGCCGCCGCCACGGCGCTGCAGGTGGACGTGGCGCTGGTGGCCCTGCTGGAGCCCGACCGCCAGTCGGCGCGCATCGTGGGCGGCCACGGGCTGCTGCCCGGCGAGGCCGTGGGCGCGCACGTGCCGAACACGCCGGGCAGCCCGTTCGCGTTCTTCCTCGAGGCCCACGACCCGATCATCAGCGACTACGCCACCGAGCGGCGCTTCACCATCCCGGCGTCGTTCCATGCGGCGGGCCTGACCTGCGGCATGGCCGTGCCCGTGATCGACCGCGGCCGCGCCATCGGGTTCATCAGCCTGCGCTCGCGGGTGCCCCAGCGCTTCGGCGACGAGGAGCAGCGCTTCCTGCTGGCGCTGTCCAACATGCTGGCGAGCAGCCTGCAGCGCGCGTCGTCGGAGGAAGCGCTGTCGCACTCGCAGCGGCTGGAGAGCGTGGGGCAGCTGACCGGCGGCATCGCGCACGACTTCAACAACCTGCTCACGGTGATCCAGGGCAACCTGCAGGTGCTGGAGGAGCTGCCGGCCGTGGCGGGCCATCCCTACGCCACGCAGCTGGTGGCCGCCGCGGCGCGCGCCAGCCGCCGCGGCGCGGACCTGACCAGCAAGCTGCTGGCGTTCTCGCGCCGGCAGGTGCTGCAGCCCGGCGTGGTGGACGTGCGCGCCCTGCTGCATTCGCTGGCCGACATGCTGCGCCGCACGGTGGACCAGCGCATCGTCATCGAGGTGGCGGTGGCGCCGGACTGCCCCCTGGTGCTGGCCGACCCCGGGCAGCTGGAATCGGCGCTGCTCAACATCGCCATCAACGCGCGCGACGCGATGCCGGATGGCGGTGCGCTGCGCTTCCACGCGGGGCGATGCCCGGCGCTGCCGGCCAGCGTGCGCGCCGAGGTGGCCGAGGACGTGGCGGACGACGGCTTCGTCGAGCTGGCGGTGGTGGATACGGGCACGGGCATGCCCGACTCGGTGAAGGAGCGCGCCTTCGAGCCCTTCTTCACCACCAAGGAGCATGGCCGCGGCACCGGCCTGGGCCTGTCCACGGTCTACGGCTTCGCCCGCCAGTCGCAGGGCGCGGTGGCGCTGGAATCCGCGCCGGGTCGCGGCACCACGCTGCGCCTGTACCTGCCCGCCAACGCGCAGCCGAGCGGCGCGGAGGCCGCCGACATGGAAGCGGCCATCCGCGAGTTGCCGGACGGCCTGCGGGTGCTGCTGGTGGAGGACGACTTCGCCGTGCGCCAGGTGGTCGTTCATTTCCTGCGTGCGCTCAATGCCAGCGTGGTCGAGGCCGACTCGGCCGAGGCGGCGCTGGAGGTGCTGGCCGGGGCGCTGGAGCCGTTCGACGTGCTGCTGTCCGACATCGCGCTGGGGCCGGGCCTGCGCGGCACCGAACTGGCACGGCGCGCCCAGGAGGCCGACCCGGCGCTGGCCGTGCTGCTGATGTCGGGATTCTCGGCCGAGCTGCTGGATGCCAACGGGCAGGCGCACGCCAGCTGGGAGCTGCTGCGCAAGCCCTACACGCGGCAGGAACTGGCGGCCGCGCTCGTGCGCGCGCTGGGAACGGCCTGAGGGCCGGGCGGCGCGAGGGCCGCACGGCCTGCCGCGCCGCTCAGGCGTCGACGGGCGCGGGCGCCAGCGCGCCCTGCACCAGGTCGGCCAGCGCGCCCACGTCGGGGATCGCCAGCTCGCGCCGGCCCGGGTCCGCAAAGGCGATGAGGCCGGCCGCGACCAGGCGCCCCAGCACGCGGCTGACGGTCTCGAGCGTCATGCCCAGGTAGTTGCCGATCTCGGCGCGGGTCAGGCGCAGCGTGATGTGGTCCGTGCGCAGGCCGCGGCAGGCGAGCGATTCGGCCCAGTAGTGCAGGAAGTCGGCCACCCGCGCGTCGGACGGCAGCGTGCACACCGACATCAGGGACGCGCGCTCGCGCACGATGGTGCCACTCATCGCGCGATGCAGGGCCAGCAGCAACGCCGGCTGGCGCAGCGCCGCTTCCAGCAGCGCGTCGTAGCGGAACGACCAGACCTCGCCCGTGTCCAGCGCCACCGCGTCGCACTGGTGCACGCCGCTGTCCATGCCTTCCAGGCCGATCCAGTCGCCGCGGAAGCGGAAGCCCGTGATCTGCTGGCGGCCGTCCGGCGTGGTCGTGACCTGCTTGACGATGCCCGAGTTGAGCACGTAGAGCTTGACGAACGGGTCGCCCGATTCGTGGATCAGCTCGCCGGCGTGGACCACGCGTCGCTGCGGCCGCAGCGTGTCCTGCAGCAGGGCCAGCAGGTCGGCGATGGCGCGTCCGGGCGAGGCGGCGGAGTCGTCCCCCATCGTCGCGGCCGCCATCACCCGCGGCTTGGCCAGCGCGGGGGCGAGGGCGCCGCCAATGGTGGGCATCGGCGGGCGGGCGGTGGCGGGACGGGTGAGGGTTTCGGCCATGGAATGCTCCGGGATCTGCAGGGCGGCGCCACACGCGCCGCATGGAAGGAATCATCGGCGCGGACGGCGACCACAGGAGCAATGGCCCGGCGCAGTCGGCAACAGTGCGTGCGGGTCGTGTAAATGGACGGTAACGGCGCGCCGCGGACGGGTAAGCCCCCAGGGCTCGCGGCAAGGGGCTTGATGGTCGTCAAGGGGTGCGCGGGGCCCGGCGATAGCCTGTCGTGGCATGTCCCGCCCGCACCCGCGCCTCACAGCGCATCCCCTTCCGCCCGTCGCCCCGCCGCCCGGCGTCCGCCCGGCGCGCCACGAGCGCCTGGTGGACCTGGCCGCCGCATTGCTGGCCAGCGCCGGTGCGTCGCACGCGGGCGCGCTGGCGGGTTGCCACCTGGCGGTGCTGTGCCAGGGCGACCATCGCGACGTGCTGCGCTTCCAGCATGCCGCCTTCCTGCTCGGCGCGCGCGTCACGCGGCTCACGCCCTTCCCCGCCCTGGGCCAGCGCCCGGACGACCCGGTGCGCATGGGCGTGGCGCTGGGCCGGCTGTACGACGCCATCGAGTGCGTGGACCAGCCGAAGGCGGTGGTCGCGGCCCTGGCCGACGCCGCGGGCGTGCCGGTGTTCGACGGCCTGGGCTCGGACCGGCACGAGACCGCGCCGCTGGCCGCGTTGCTGGATCCCGAGGAACCCGAGGAGCGGCGCCGCGAGGCCGTGCTGCAGGCCGCGCTGTTGTCGGCGTTGTCGTCCGGGCTGCCCTGAAGATCGCCGCGCGGCGCGGGTTCCGATGCCCAGCCCGCCGTGCGCCGCGGCGCGGCACCTCATGCGCACCAGCGCGCCACGTCCTCCCAGAGGCCCCGCGCCAGGGCCCAGCCGGACCCGGCCATCAGCGTCGCGCCAGCCAGCCTCAGCCCCGCGCCGTCGCGCAGGCGCGCGGCGAGCACGCGCCCCCGGCCGCGCAGGTGCGCCCACGCCCAGGGCGCCAGCGCCAGCGCCGGCGCGGACGCGATCGCGAAGGCGCCCATCACGGCGGCCCCGCCGGCGGGCGTGCTGGCCAGCGCCGACAAGGCGAGCGCGCCTTGCAGCACGCCGCACGGCCACCCCACCCAGGCCAGGCCGGCCAGCGCGGGACGCGCCGGCGCGGGCACGCGCAGCCACCGCACCGATGCCACCCCCGCGCCGCGCAGCCGGGCCGGCGCGCGTCCGGTGGCCAGCCACCACACGCCCAGCATGAACAGCGCCAGGTGCAGGAACAGCCAGGCGGGCCGCAGCGCCGGGACGGCCCGCGTCCAGGCGGCGAAGGCCTGCAGGCTGGCGGCGGCCACCGCGCCCGCCGCGGCGTAGCCGGCGACGCGCGCGACCAGCAGCCACGCGACGTCGCGCGCGCGCCCGCCCGTGACGGCCGCGCACGGCGCGCTGCACATCGCCAGGCAATGCGGGGTGGCGACCAGCCCGGCGGCGGCGGCCGCGGCGACGAGGGGCCAGGGCGGCATCAGGCACCGTCCCAGGGGACCTTCCGCTGGCCGCGCGTCATGGCACCTGCGTGAAGCGTTCGCGGCGCTGCGCGTCGCGGAAGCGGCGATCGAACACCCTCGCGATGGTGGCGGTGGCCCAGCGCCCCGCGGGGGTGACCACCAGGCCATCGGGCACGAACGTGACCAGGCCCTCGTGGCGCAGGCGCGCCATGCGCGCCAGCTCGTCGGCGAAGTAGCCCCGGACGTCCAGGCCGTGCGCGTGGCCGATCGCCGTGAAGTCCAGCTGGCCCCGCCACTGCAGGTCCGCGATCACGGCACGCCGGACGTCGTCGTCGCGCGTCGACAGCAGGCCGCAGGCGACCGGCAGCTGCCCGCGCGACAGCGCGTCCAGCCACCCGGCCGTCGTGCGTTCGTTCTGGTAGAAGGTGGCGCCCACGTGGCCCTCCGCGCCCACCCCCAGCGCGACCAGGTCGCGGCCCGGATCGGCATGCAGGCCGTCGCCGTCCCCCTGCAGCCGGCCCGCGCGCCAGGCGGCCGCCAGGGGATCGCCGCGCAGGACGAAACGCGACAGGCCGAACGCCACGTAGCCGCGCGCCGTCAGGACGGCCAGGGCCGCCGCCAGTCGCGCCTGGCGGCGCACGTCGTCAGGGGGCTCCGGCGCCGGCTTCGGCGGCAGGGCCGGCGCCGGCCAGGGACGCAACGTGACGCGGTCCGGGCGCAGGCCCGCCACCTGCGACACGCCCCGCGTGAAGGCCTCGAGCGCCTGCCCGGGCATGCCGTGCACGAGCTCGATCTCGATCCGCGTGAAGCCCACCGCGCGGGCGCACAGCACCCGCGTGCGCAGCGACTCGAAGCGGAACAGGCCATCGGCCGCCGCATCCTCGGCCGCCTCGGGCGACGACACCCGCAGCACCAGGCCGTCGAAGCCCAGCTCGCGCAGGTGCACCAGGCGATCGGGCGATGCGATGTCGGTGTCGAGCTCGATCGCCAGCCCGGCACCGGGCTCCAGCCGGAAATCGCGGCGCAGCGTGATCATCAACGTGTCGAGCTCGGGACGCGCCAGCGACACGGGGCCGCCGCGCCCCGCCACGCGCAGGCTGCACACCGGCGCCCGGCCGCCTAGCGCGCACGACGCGAGCGACGATTCGCGTGCCAGCCCGTCGAGCCAGTCGTCCGTGCGCCGCGACACCCGCGCGATGCCGCTGGCGTTGGCGTTGCCCGGCACGCGGGCTGGCGACGCCGCCGCGGGCACGTTGACGAGCAACGCGAGCGGGCGGTCCCCGCCTTCGGCCGACGCGGCGTCGGCGCGGGCACGCAGGGCCTGCTCCAGGTGGGCGGGGCCGACCGAGCCGACGAAATGGTCGGCGGGCGGGTAGGACAGGTTGCGGAGGTCGCGGTAAGGCACGCTCGCATGCTGCGGCAGGCCCGGGCCCGGCGGCTTGACCTATCGCAAGCGCGGCCGAGGACCGCCGTCCATCGGACGAGGTGGCAGTTCGTCGCGCGCGAGTCCCGGCCGTCACGGCCCCGTTGCCCGCGCTGGCCACCCCGGCGCAGAGTGCAGTCCCCTTCCTTGACGACAGGACCCGCGATGACGACAACGCAACGACGAGGGCTGGCTACCGCTTGCCTGGCCCTGGCCTGCCTGGCCGCGGCGCAGGGGCAGGCTGCGGCGGCCGCGCCGCCAGCCGAGGACCTGGCGGCCACCGTGGCGGCGCTGGACGCCGCGGCGTTCGCCGCCTTCAACGAGTGCGCCGCGCCGGGACGGCTGGACGACTACGCCCGCTACTTCGCCCCGGACGTGGAGTTCTATCACGACCTGGGCGGCGTCACCTGGACACGCGACGCCATGATCGCGCAGACGAAGGCCAACGTGTGCGGCAAGTTCCAGCGCGAGCTGGTGCCGGGCACGCTGAAGGTGTGGCCCATCCGGGACTTCGGCGCGCTGGCGCGCGGCGAGCACCGCTTCTGCCACTTCAAGCCCGGGGGCACGACGCATCCGTGCGAAGGACGCGCGGAGTTCACGGTGCTGTGGCGCCGCGACGGCGACGCCTGGCACATCACGCGCGCCTTCAGCTACGGCCACGGGTCCGATTGAGCGCAGCGTCGACGGCGGGCTCGCGCGGCCGGTGGTGGCGCCCGCGCAGGGGCTCCGGCGGCACCGCGAGCAGGGCCGTGAGCGCGCCGGACGTCGAGATCACGCCCCAGTACAGGAAGAAGGTGATCGTGTAGACGGCCGGCCGCGACAGCGCCAGCGGCGCGCCGCCGAACCACGCCAGCCCGTCCGGGTCGACCACGGCGAAGGTCAGCGCTTCCAGCACGCCCGCCATGAGGAACGCCGGCCAGAGGATGCGCGCGGCCAGGCCGGGCACCGCGTCGCCCGCGCCCGCGGGCGGCGAGGGCTCACCGGCGCGGGTCGGCGGCATGGTTGCGCGCCTGCATGGCCGGGGACATCTCGTTGGCCGCCGTGGCCTCGGCCGCGGAGGTGGTCACGGTGATGATCCGGTCGGCGCCGTGGATCGCGAGCACCGCGCTGGTGATGCTGGCCACCACGGCGACCGCCGGGCCCCCGACGACGAACCACATCGCGGGGATGCGCCAGAGGGGGCGGGCGGGCTGCGGGATCGGCAGGGAAGGGATCGTCATGGGGCGCTCCTGGAAAGGGGGCAACGGGTCAACGCGGCACGAGGAAGGTGGATTTCTCGAGCAGGGGCGGATCCGCGAGGGCGGCCCCCGGGCCGTCGGCCACCGGGCTGGCCTCGATGCGGAAACGGAACGGGTGCGCGCCGGGCCCGAGCGCGTGGGCGGTGGCCGCCGGCACGTCCACGGCCACCGTCACCCACCGCGCCTGCGCGGGGCCGAGCGCCACGTCCACGGGCTCGGACAGGCCGGCGCCCGCCAGGCCCTCGGTGCCCACGCGCACGCGCCGCGGCGATTCGGTGGCGTTCATCAGCTGCAGCCGGTAGAGGTTCTCGACGCGGCCCTGCCCCACCTGGCGTGCCAGCGTGGCGCGGTCGCGCACCACGTCCACGCGCAGCGGCGGCCGCGTGGCCAGGCTGAAGACGAAGGCGCCCGTGATCAGCAGCAGCACGGTGCCGTACACCAGCACGCGCGGGCGCAGGACGCGCCGCACGATCTCGGCGCGGCCGAAGCCGCCCTCCAGGCTGTTCTCCGTCGCGTAGCGGATCAGCCCGCGCGGGTAGCGCATCTTGTCCATCACGCCGTCGCAGGCGTCGATGCAGGCCGTGCAGGCGATGCACTCGTACTGCAGGCCGTCGCGGATGTCGATGCCGGCGGGGCACACCTGCACGCACAGGCCGCAGTCGATGCAGTCGCCCAGCCCCAGGGCCTGCCTGTCGGCGCTGCGCGCCCGCGTGCCGCGCCGGTCGCCGCGCGCCGCGTCGTAGCTCACGACCAGCGTGTCGCGGTCGAACATCGCGCTCTGGAAGCGCGCGTAGGGGCACATGTACTTGCACACCTGCTCTCGCATGAAGCCCGCGTTGCCCCAGGTGGCGAAGCCGTAGAAGTTCACCCAGAACCATTCCCACGGGCCGAAGTCGAGCGTGAAGGCCTCGTGCCACAGCGTGCGGATGGGCGTGAAGTAGCCCACGAACGTGAAGCCGGTCCACAGGCCCACGACGATCCATGCGGCGTGCCTGGCGCCCTTGCGCAGCACCTTGTCGCGCGTCCACGGGCCGGCATCGCGCTTCATGCGGGCGCCGCGCTCGCCTTCGATGCGCTGCTCGATCCACAGGAAGATCTCGGTGTAGACGGTCTGCGGGCACGCATAGCCGCACCACAGCCGGCCGCCCACGGCGGTGAAGAAGAACAGCCCGTAGGCGCACACCACCAGCAGCAGCGTCAGGTAGACGAAGTCCTGCGGGTACAGCACCACGTCGAACAGGTAGAACCGGCGCGCGCCCAGGTCGAACAGCAGCGCCTGGCGTCCGTTCCACGGCAGCCACGCGAGGCCATAGAACAGCGCCTGCGTGAAGAACACCAGCGCCCAGCGCCAGCGCGCGAACCAGCCCTTCACCGAGCGCGGATAGATGCGCTTCTGCCGCTCGTACAGCGAGACGGTGGCGCCCTCCGCGGGCACCGGCTGGATCGGGATCACGCGCACGGGGACGAACGCCTGCGGCTCGACGCCGCCGCCTAGTTCTGCGCCGAGTGCACGACGTTCGACGAATGCGACAGGCTCCAGACGTACGTGGCCAGCACGTGCACCTGCTCGGGCGTGAGGCGCGAGGCCTGCGGGGGCATGGTGTTCGTCTTGCCGCTGTTGACCATCGCGACGATGGCGTCCTCGCCCCAGCCATGGAGCCACGTGTCGTCGGTGAGGTTGGGGGCCCCGATGGCGGTGTTGCCGTGGCCGTCGGCGCCGTGGCAGGCGGCGCACGCGGCGAACTTCGTGCGGCCCTGCGCCGCGGCGATGGGGTCGTGCGGGCTGCCGGACAGGCTGAGGACGTAGTGCGCCAGGTGGCGGACGTCCTCGTTGCTGCCCACGGCCGCGGCCATGGGCGGCATCACCCCCTGGCGGCCTTCGCGGATCGTCTTCTCGATGTACGCCACCGAGCCGTCGCCGCCCAGCCAGTCGCGGTCCGCCAGGTTGGGGAAGCCCTTGCTGCCCCGCGCATCCGCGCCATGGCAGCCCGAGCAGGTCTGCGCGAACAGCCGCTCGCCGATCGCCATCGCCTTCGGGTCGGCGGCCAGTTCCGCGGCCCCCAGCCCCTGGAACGACGCGTAGATGGGCGCCGCGGCCTGCCGCGCCGCGGCCTGCTCCGCCTCGTACTGCCCGCGGCTGCTCCAGTGCAGGGCGCCAGGCGCACTGCCCAGGCCCGGATACAGGGTGATGTATCCGGCGCCGAACACCACCGTGAGGATGAACAACCACATCCACCAGCGCGGCAGCGGGTTGTTCAACTCACGCAGGTCCTCGTCCCAGACGTGGCCGGTGGTGTTGTCGCCGGCCATCACCTTGCGGCGGGCCGCGATCAGCAGCAGCAGGAGGCAGGCGAGCAGGCCCGCGATCGTGACGACGGCGATGAAGATCGACCAGCCGCCGGAGAAGAAGTCGCTCATGGCCGTGTCCCGTTCGGGTCCGCAGGAAGGGTCGGCGGCGTGGCATCGCCGTCGAAGGGCAGGCGCGCCGCGCTGTCCAGCGCCACGCGGCGGCCCGGCAGCCAGGTCCAGATGGCCAGGCCGACGAAGAGGAGGAAGCTCAGGGCCGTGACGGCCAGGCGCAGGTCGTTGACGTCGATGTCGAGGTGCATGGCGGGCTCCTTCGTCACTTCACCTGGGTGCCCAGGCCCTGCAGGTAGGCCACCAGCGCGTCCAGCTCGGTCTTGTCGCGCACCGCGTCGGCCGCGCCGGCGATGTCCGCGTCGGTGTAGGGCACGCCCAGGCGCCGCAGCGCCACCAGGCGCGGCGCGACGCTGGCGGGATCGACACGCGCCTCCTCGAGCCAGGTGTAGGCGGGCATGTTGGACTCGGGCACCAAGTCGCGCGGCGACACGAGGTGCAGGCGGTGCCACTCGTCGCTGTACTTGCCGCCCACGCGCGCCAGGTCCGGGCCCGTGCGCTTGCTGCCCCACTGGAACGGGTGGTCATAGACGGATTCGCCCGCCACCGAGTAGTGGCCGTAGCGCAGCGTCTCCGCCAGCATCGGCCGGATCATCTGCGAGTGGCAGTTGTAGCAACCCTCGCGGATGTAGATGTCCCGGCCCACCAGGCGCAGCGGCTCGTAGGGCTTGAGGCCGGGCACCGGCGCGGTGGTGGAGCGCTGGAAGAACAGCGGCACGATCTCGACCATCCCGCCGATCGCCACGGTCAGCAGGATCAGCACGATCATCAGGAAGTTGCTGGTCTCGATGCGCTCGTGGCCAGTGGGGGAGGCGGTGTGGGTGGTCATGGCGTTGCTTGCAGATTCAGGCCGCGGCCAGTTGCGGGATCAGGGCCGGCGTGCGCTTGCCGGCGCGCACGGTCATCCACACGTTCCAGGCCATCACGAGCATGCCGGCCAGGTACAACAGGCCGCCCAGCAGGCGCCCGATGTAGAAGGGCCAGGTGGCCTTGACGCCCTCGACGAAGGTGTAGACGAGCGTGCCGTCGGGGTTCAGCGCGCGCCACATCAGGCCCTGCATCACGCCGGCGATCCACATCGAGGCGATGTACAGGACGATGCCGAGCGTGCTGATCCAGAAGTGCACGTTGATCGCCTTGACGCTGTGCATCTGCGTGCGGCCCCACAGGCGCGGGATCAGGTAGTACATCGAGCCCATCGAGATCAGGCCCACCCAGCCGAGCGCGCCGGAGTGCACGTGGCCGATCGTCCAGTCGGTGTAGTGCGACAGGCCGTTGACGGTCTTGATGGACATCATCGGGCCCTCGAACGTGGACATGCCGTAGAACGACAGGGACACGATCAGGAACTTCAGGATCGGGTCGTCGCGCAGCTTGTGCCAGGCGCCCGACAGCGTCATCACGCCGTTGATCATGCCGCCCCAGCTGGGGGCCAGCAGCACCAGCGAGAACAGCATGCCGATGGACTGCGCCCAGTCCGGCAGCGCGGTGTAGTGCAGGTGGTGCGGGCCCGCCCACATGTACGTGAAGATCAGCGCCCAGAAGTGCACGATCGACAGCCGGTACGAGTACACCGGGCGCTCGGCCTGCTTGGGGATGTAGTAGTACATCATCCCGAGGAAGCCCGCCGTGAGGAAGAAGCCCACCGCGTTGTGGCCGTACCACCACTGCACCATCGCGTCCTGCACGCCGGCGTAGGCCGAGTAGCTCTTCCACAGGCTCACCGGCATCTCGGCGGAGTTGACGATGTGCAGCAGCGCCACCGCGATGATGAACGCGCCGAAGAACCAGTTGGCCACGTAGATGTGGCGCACCTGGCGGATTCCGATGGTGCCGAAGAACACGATGGCGTAGGCCACCCACACCACGGCGATCAGCAGGTCGATCGGCCATTCCAGCTCGGCGTATTCCTTGCCGGTGGTGTAGCCGGCGGGCAGCGTCAGCGCCGCCAGCACGATCACGGCCTGCCAGCCCCAGAACACGAAGTTGGCCAGCCACGGCGCGAACAGGCGCGTGCGGCAGGTGCGTTGCACCACGTGGAAGCTGGTGGCCATCAGCGCGCAGCCGCCGAACGCGAAGATCACCGCGTTGGTGTGCAGCGGGCGCAGGCGGCCGTAGCTGAGCCAGGCGATGCCGTGCGTGAGGTCGGGGAAGGCCAGCTGCGTGGCGATGAACACGCCCACCAGCATGCCCACGACGCCCCAGACGATGGTGGCGAGCGCGAAGCCGCGCACGGCGTCGTCGGCATACACGGGGCGGGTATCGAGGGCGTTCGCTGTCATCGAGGATCTCCGCGCGCCAGCCGTGTGGCGCGTGGGGTCATTGTTCAAGCGAGGCGTCGCGCGACCCTTGATGCGCATCAAGCGTGGGGGCGTCGTCCAGCGCGAGCCGGGCCTGCCCGTCCAGGTCGTCGAACTGGCCGTCCTGCAGCGCCCAGGCGAACACGCCCAGGATGCCCAGCACCAGCAGCGCGGAGAACGGGATCAGCAGGTAGAGGATGTCCATCGCACGCGGCCCTTCAACGCGACAGCCGCATCGCGTTGCCCACCACCACCGCGGAGCTGGCCGCCATGCCCAGGCCCGCGGCCCAGGGCGGCAGCCAGCCGGCCAGCGCCAGCGGCACGCATGCGGCGTTGTAGGCGGCGGCCCAGGCCAGGTTCTGCCGCACGACGCGCAGGGCCCGGCGCGCGAGGGCGCGCGCGGCGACCAGGTCCTCGAGCTTGCCGGACAGCAGCACGGCGTCGGCCTGCGCGTGCACGACGGCCGCGCCGTCGCCCATCGCGATCGCCAGGCCCGCGTGGCCGAGGACCGGCGCATCGTTGACGCCGTCGCCCAGCATCGCCACCGCCGCGCCGCCCGCCTGCAGGGCCTCGAGCCGGGCCAGCTTGTCCTCGGGCGAGCATCCGCCGTGCGCGTCGTCCACGCCCAGGCGGTCCGCCAGGCGGCGCGTGGCGGCGCGCGCGTCGCCCGACACCAGGTGCAGCGCCACGCCATCGTCGCGCAGCGCCTGCAGCGCGTGCGCGGCACCCTCGCGCGCGTGCTCGTCCAGCTGGAACAGCAGCACGCCGTGGCCGGCGCGGGCCAGCGCGGCACGGGGGCCCGCGGCGTCGCGGGCAAGGCCGTCGCTGAGCGGATCGCGCGTCCCGAGGGCCCACTCGGGCGCGCCCAGGCGCCACAGGGCGCCCTGCGCATCCACGGCCTGCAGGCCGCGGCCCGCGAATTCGCGCACCTCGCCCAGCGCGGGCAGGCCCGTGGCGTCGTGCGGCAGCCCCTGCAGCGCGCGCGCGACGGGATGACGCGATTGCCCGCCCAGCGCCGCCGCCATGGCCAGGGCACGCGCGCGCTCGCCCGCTGCGAGCCCGGGCGCCGCGGTGGTGGCCACGCAGCGCAGCGTCGCATCCGTCAGCGTGCCCGTCTTGTCGATGAACAGGTGGCGAAAGCCGGCGAGGCGCTCGACGGCGTCCAGGCGCCGCACCAGCAGGCCGCGCCGGCCCATCGCTCCGGCCGCGGCCAGCAACGCGGTGGGCGCGGCGAGCGACAGCGCGCAAGGACAGGTGACGACCAGCACGGCGACGAAGACCTCGATGGCGCGCGACGGATCGACGACCCGCCAGGCCGCCGCGGCGCCGGCCGCCAGCAGCAGCACCGCCAGCGTGAACGGCGTCGCCCAGCGGTCGGCCTGCGCCAGCAGGGCCGGGCGCCGTGCGCGCGCGGCACGCATCAGGGCGACGATGGCCTCGCAGCGCGTGTCCGCGCCCACGCGCTCCACGTGCACCACGATCGGCGCCAGCAGGTTCAGGCTGCCCGCCACCACTGCGTCGCCGGGGTGGCGCGCCACCGGCGAGGATTCCCCGCTCAGCAGCGCCTCGTCCACGTCGGTGTCGCCTTCGAGCACCGTGCCGTCCGCGGCCAGGGCCTCGCCCGCGGCCACGCGCAGGCGGTCGCCCACGCGCAGGTCCGCGCGCGCGTGCCGGCGCGCGGCGCCGTGCTCGTCCAGAGTCGTCACCTCGTCCGGCAGCAGCGACGCACTGCGCTCCAGGGCCTGTTCGGACCGGTGGCGCAGCCGCATCTCCGCCCACCGTCCGAGCAGCAGGAACGCGACGAACATGGCCAGCGAATCGAGGTAGGAGGTGCGCCCCAGGCCGCCTTGCGGCGCGAACGTGGCGGCCGTGCCCGCGACGAAGGCCGCGCCGATGCCCAGCGCCACCGGCACGTCCATGGCGGGTTGCCGCGCCTTCAGCGAGCGCCACGCGGCGCGGAAGAACGGCCCCGCCGAGAACAGCATCACGGGCAGCGTGAGCACCCACGCGGCGCGCTGCAGCAGCGCCGCGAGGTCGGGCGCCAGCGCGCCCGGCGCGCTCACGTAGGCGGGCGTTGCCAGCATCATCACCTGCATCGCGCAGAAGCCCGCGACGAACAGCCGCCACAGCAGCGCCCGCGATTCGGTGCGCCGCATGGCGCGCGCGTTGGCCGTCGTGTCGGGCGCCGCCGCGTAGCCTGCGCGCATCACGGCCTCGACCAGGGCGGACGGTCCGGTGATCGCGGGGTCGAAGCGCACCGTCGCGCAGGGGGCGGCGGCGTTCACCGTCACGTCGTGCACGCCGGCCACGGAGCGCAACGCGTCGCCGATCGCCAAGGCGCAGGCCCCGCAGTCCAGGCCGCCCAGCCGCAGCGTGGCCTCGGCCACCGGGCGACGGGCGGCGTCCGCCGGGGCGTCCGCCAGCGGCGCCGGGCGCGGGTGCACGAGCACGAGGGGCGACGACGTCGTCAGGGCGGACATGCCGAATGGTGCGGGGGCCCAGGCGGGGCGGCCTTGATGTGCATCAAGCGGGGCCGGCCGCGGGCCGCGGGCCGCGGGCTGCGAGAAGCCAGCGCGGCAGCCTCCTAGGCCGCCAGGCGGAATCGCGCCACGCGGTCCGCCAGCGCCGTGGCCTGGTCGCGCAGGCTGCTGGCGGCGGCCGCGGTCTGCTCCACCAAGGCGGCGTTCTGCTGCGTCTGCTGGTCCAGCGTCTGCAGCGAGCCGCCCACCAGCTGCACGCCGGCGCTCTGCTCGTCCGCCCCGGTCAGCACCTCGTCCATCAGCGCGCGCATGCGGTCCGCCGTGCGCACGATCTCGCCGATCTGGCCGCCGGCCTCGGCCACCGCGCGGTTGCCGTGGTCCACGCGCTCCACGCTGTCGTTGATCAGCGTCTTGATTTCCTTGGCCGCCTGCGCGCTGCGCTGGGCCAGTGCGCGCACCTCGGTGGCCACCACGTTGAAGCCGCGGCCCGCCTCGCCCGCCCGCGCGGCCTCCACCGCCGCATTCAGCGCGAGGATGTTGGTCTGGAAGGCGATGCCGTCGATCACGCCGATGATCTCGCTGATGCGCCGCGAGGCGTCCTGCACGCCCGCCATCGTCTGCACCACGCGGGCGATGGCCTGGCCGCCCCCCGCGGCCACGGTCGCGTTCTCGGTGGCGATGGTGGCCGCGCTGCGGCTGGTCTCCGCCGTCTGCCGCACGGTGGACGAGATCTGGTCCATCGCGGCGGCGGATTCCTCCAGGTTCGCGGCGGCCTGCTCGCTCCGCCGGCTGAGGTCCATCGATGCGCCTGCGATCTCGTCGCTGGCGTGCACCAGGCCGTCCGACGCGGTGCGCACCTCCGAGACGATCGCGCGCATCGAGGCCTGCATCTCGCGCAGCGACAGCATGAGGCGCGCCGCCTCGTCGCGGCCCCAGGGCTGGGGCGACGTGGTGAGGTCGCCGTCGCTCATCGCGTGCAGGTGGCGCTCCACTTCGCGCAGGCCGCCGTTCATGACCTGGTAGAAGCAGATGAACAGGTACAGCACCAGCCCGAGGCTGCCGCCCAGCACGGCCAGGGTCATGATCCGGCCCCGCTCGGCGGCCGCGATCCGGGCCGCCAGGCGCACGTCGAGGGCCTCCGTGCAGTCGTGGGCCAGCGCGCGCAGAGTGTCCACCACCTGCTGCCCGGGCACGTTCATCGCCGCGATGTCGGCCGAGAACGGCTGGTTGAACCAGTGCTGGTCGGCGGCCTCCAGGTACGCATGCTCGGCGGCCGCCGCGGCCTGGACGGGAGCCGACAGCGCGGACGCGAGCGACGGGTCGGCCAGCCCCGCGCGATGCAGCTGGTCGACGACGGCCTCCTGCGCCTGCCCGCCATCGGCCACCAGGTGGTACAGCGTGCGCACGGCGGCCGGCGTGGGCCCGTCGCGCTCCACCACGGCGGCCATCGCGCGCGAGCGCGACACCGACTCGATGACGTCTGACGTGGCCACCCCGGCGACGTTCATCAGGTAGTAGGTGGTCAGCTCCGGGTCCAGCGACAGCTGCGACACGTCCAGCAGGTCGTTGCGGAAACCCTGCACGGCTTCCACGTAGGCCTGGATCGGGGCGGCCATGCCGGCCAGGTCGTTGCCTCGGGTGGCCGCGGCGACGACGGCGTCATGCGCCTGGCGGGCGCGGGCCAGCGCCGCCTGCGCGTCCAGGCCGTCCGTCCGCTGGTCGGCCAGCGCCTGCACCGGCGCCAGCGCCCGGTCGATGGCCGGGACGTCCACCGCGGCCTGCTGGCCCGACAGCAGCAACCGGCGCTGCTTCTGCACCTCGATCAGCCACGGTTCCATGGCCCGCAGCATCGCCACGCCGGCCCGCTCCTGCCGCGTGGTGTGCACGATGTGGGCGCTGCTGGCCAGGTAGGCCCACAGCAACATGCTCATCGGCACGAGGAACCCGAGCGAGACGAGGGCCGCCTTGGCGCCGAAGCCCAGGCGCCGGAACAGGCGCACGCCGGGCGCCCAGGGCCCGTGGAACGCGAAGAAGCCGGCGACCGGCAAGTTCGCGGGGGCGGCGCGGGTTGCGTCAGGTGCGGGGAAGGCAGTGGACATGCGGCGATCCGGTTGTGCGGCAGGTGAGGATGGGCGGCTCGGGGGCCGTGCCCTGGCTCATCGGCCGTCGCGCCCGCCAACTCGAGCGATCACTTTCAACGTGGGTTGACGCAGATCAAGACGCGCATGAGAAAAGGGCCCCAAGCCGCGAAGCGAGGGGCCCAACAGGCATGCGGACACTGGAGGTCAGATCCGCAGGAGGCACCGGCCGCCCCCGAGCGAGGCAAACCGGCACACCGGGAAAACGGGTGCTTGCGCGGCGGATCAGGCCTGCGCGCGATGGCCGACGATCACGACGGTCTGCACGGGGATCGCCGCGGCGGCGGCCAGCAGGGAATCGTCGGCGGGGGCCTTGGCCAGCGCGCCGACGCCGCCCAGCGTCGCCAGCGAGGCGACGAGCGCGAGGGCGAGAGCGGAGGCTTGGGTGGCGAGGCGGCTGGTCATGGTGTTACTCCTGGTGGGTTCGTCGTCAGCGCGATCCATGTCGCGTTGGAATGAACTGTAGGAGTGCCGCCGGGGGCCGCAAACCGGGTTGCGACGGGCGCCGAGCCGGCGCGGACGAACTGCGCCCGGCGCCGACGAACCGTCACCGCCCCGCCGGGGTCACTGCATCGACCACCCGTGGCTGACGATCAGGGACTGCCCGGTGAGGGCGTTCGACGGGAACGCCGCGAACAGCAGCGCCACCTCGGCGACGTCCTGCACCGTGGTGAACTCGCCGTCCACGGTGTCCTTCAGCATCACCTTCCTGATGACGTCGTCCTCGCTGATGCCCAGCGTCTGCGCCTGCTCGGGGATCTGCTTGTCCACCAGCGGCGTGCGCACGAAGCCCGGGCAGATGACGTTGGCGCGCACGCCGTGCTTGGCGCCTTCCTTGGCCATCACCTTGGCCAGGCCGATCAGGCCGTGCTTGGCGGTGACGTACGGGGCCTTCAGCAGCGACGCCTCCTTGGAGTGCACCGAGCCCATGTAGATGAGGCTGCCGCCGCGGCCCGAGCCGTACATGTGCGGCAGGCAGGCCTTGGTGGTGAGGAAGGCGCCGTCCAGGTGGATGGCCAGCATCTTCCTCCACTCCGCGAACGGGAACTCCTCCATCGGGTGCACGATCTGGATGCCGGCGTTGCTCACCAGCACGTCGACGCCGCCCCATGCGGCCACCACCTCGGCCACGGCGGCGTTCACCTGGTCCTCGCTGGTGACGTCGGCGGCCGTGGCCATCGCCTGGTGGCCCTGCGCGCGGAACTCGGCGGCCGTGGCCTCCGCCGCGTCACGGTTCATGTCGAGCACGGCCACCTTGCCGCCCTCGCGCGCGTACGTCAGCGCAATCTCCTTGCCGATGCCGCTGGCGGCGCCCGTGACGATGCAGATCTTGTCCTGGAGCTTCATGGTGTCCTCAGTTGGAAGGGGTCAGGTCTTGCCACTTGCCCCCGGCGGGGCAGGTCGGCAGGGGAAAACGGCTCGAGGGGGCAAGTGGCAAGACCTGACCCCCCTCTCACTTCAGAACGATCCCGCGTCGCCGGGAAACACGACCGGGGATTCGAAGCCATCCGCCGACAGCGCCGACACGCCGAAGAACCAGTCGTCGATGACCACGTCCTTCAGCACGACGCTGCTGGCGTCGCCCGGCACCACGCGGCTGTGGCGCCACTGCGGATCGGTGGTGCCGCGCCACCACACGCGCCAGGCGGCCACGCCGGGCTGCGCGGTCCAGGACACGGTGGTGTCGGGGCCGACGGCGCCGCCGATCTTCACGCCCTGCGCGGGCGCCGGCGCGCTCGCGAGCGTGGCCAGCGTGATCGCGTTCAGGCGCGTCACCTGCGCCAGGTACGGGAAGTCGACGCCGTCGATGACGTCGCCGTAGCGCACGCCGTTCTCGGTGCGCAGGTCCTGGTGCTGGCGCGAGTAGTCCTCGTGCGGCTCGGTGACGCGCACGGCCGGGAAGCCCGCGTCCAGCATGGGCACCTGGTCGCCGCCGCGGCCGAAACGGTCCGTGCGGTACACCAGCTGCACGTGCAGGTTGGTGAGGTGCGCGTCGGCCAGCGCGGCCATCGTGCGCGCCAGGTTGCGCGAGGGCGAATCCACCTCGCCCCCGTTGTAGCGCCGCACGTTGGCCTGCGCCGGCGTCTCGATGGCCTTGGTGCCTTCCGAGAACACGCGCACGGTGGTGTTGTCGTGCACGCCGTCGCCGCCGTGCGTGTTGCCCACGATGTCGTTGTTGAGGGACGCCTCCACGCGCCAGCCCTGCGCCTTGGCGTAGTCGGCCAGCACCTTGCCGCCGTACAGGCCCTGCTCCTCGCCGGACAGCACGCCGTAGACGATGGTGGCGGCGAAGCGGTGCCGCGACAGCACGCGCGCCGCCTCGATCACCGCGGCCGTGCCGGAGCCGTCGTCGTTCGCGCCGGGCGCGTCGTGCACCGCGTCCATCACGTCGGTGACGCGTGAGTCGATGTGGCCGGTGATCATCACCACGCGGTCCGGGTCGCCCGTGCCGCGCTGGATGGCGACGACGTCCATCACCTCGGCGGGCTGCGGGATGCGCTTGCCGGTGACGGTCTGCGCGGGCGTGACCACCTGCAGGCAGCCGCCGCAGGCCTGGGAGAACGCCTGGAAGCGCGACTGCGCCCAGCGCCGCGCGGCGCCGATGCCGCGCGTGGGCGACGTGGTGTCGGACAGCGTGTGGCGCGTGCCGAAGCCCACCAGCGCCGTGATGGTGGCGTGCAGCTCGTCGGGGCTGACGGCGTCGCGCAGGGCCTGCGCCAACGCGGCCGGGGCGGGCGAGCCGAGCGCGGATTCGGGGGCCGGTGCGGGCGTCGTCGCCGGGCCGGCCGCGAGGGCGAGCGAGGCGGCCAGCGAGAGCAGGACGAAGTTGGGCGCGTGTCTGGCGTGCATGGTGGGAATCTCGTGTGGGCGCGCGCGGGGCGCGGGCGCGCCGACGATTGTGGCGCGAAGGGCGGCGCCTGGCGGTTCGCGCAACCCGGTATCCTCGGCGCCCAGATGCCCCACCGCGACGAACTTCCCACCCCCAGCAAGGAACAGATGGCCGAGATGGCGGCGTTCGAGCGCATCGGGCTCGACCGCATCCTCGTGGCCGCCTCGCGCGACGCCGCCGCGCGCGGCCTGGAGCTGCTGCGGGGCGCCACCGTGCTGGGCTTCGACACCGAGAGCAAGCCCACCTTCAACCGCGGCGAGGTGTCCGACGGCCCGCACATCGTGCAGCTGGCCACGCTGGACCACGCGGTGATCTTCCAGCTGCACGACCCCGCCAGCCGCGCCGCGGCCGCGGAGGTGCTGCAGGACCCGTCGGTCCTCAAGGTGGGCTTCGGCCTGGGCGACGACAAGAAGCGCATCATCGCCAAGCTGGGCATCCAGCCGCACGGCATCGAGGACCTGAATGCCACGTTCCGCGCCCGCGGCTACCGCAAGGAGATGGGCGTGCGGTCCGCCGTGGCGCTGCTGTTCGGCAAGCGCTTCCTGAAGTCGGGCAAGGCGGCCACGTCCAACTGGGCCCTGCCCCAGCTGAACGAGGCGCAGGTGATGTACGCGGCCAACGATGCGTGGGCGGCGTTGCGCGTGCACATGGCGCTGGTGCCGCCGGCGAAGGATGTCGGCACCCTTTGACCGCGTGACGGCGCGCACGGACGAGCGTCCAGGGCTACGGGTTCATCCGGGGGAACCGGTGGGGGCGGCCGGCATTCCCAGTTGAGACAATCGCGAGAAGCCGCCCCGCCCCGGCCCACGAGGCGCGCGCGGGGCACGTCCATCCCCTTCGCACCCAACCCGAGCGACGTCCGTGAACACCTCCCCCATGCCGCCTGCACCCGGCGATGCCAACCTGCGCCAGCCCGCGGGCCTGAAGACGCTCTTCCTCGCCGAGATGTGGGAGCGCTTCAGCTACTACGGCATGCGCGCCCTGCTGGTGCTGTACCTGGTGAAGGCGCTGGGCTACAGCCGCGGCGACGCGCAGCATCTGTACGGGGTGTATGCCGGCCTGGTGTACCTGACGCCCGTGATCGGCGGCTGGCTGGCCGACCGCTTCCTGGGCGCGCGCCTGGCGGCAATCGTCGGCGGCACGACGATGATGATCGGCCACTTCGCGATGGCCATTCCGTCGATGCTGCCGGTGGCCCTGGGCTGCCTGATCGTGGGCAACGGCTTCTTCAAGCCCAACACCACCGCCATGGTGGGCCAGCTGTACCCGACGCAGGACGACCCGCGCCGCGACGCCGGCTACACCTACTTCTACATGGGCATCAACCTGGGCGCCTTCATCGCGCCGTTCGTGGCCGGCACGCTGGGCGAGACGGTGGGCTGGCACATCGGCTTCGCCAGCGCCGGCGTGGGCATGGCGCTGGGCCTGGTCAACTTCCTGATGATGCAGAAGCTGATGGGCCGCGCCGGCCTGCGCACGCACCAGCTGTCGGTGGGCATGAAGGAGCTGCCCGCCGTGCTGCTGTGGACGGCGCTGGCGGTGGGCTCGGTGTACCTCACGCTGGCCGTGTGGACGGTGGTGGGCCCGATCCTCGAGCCCGTGCCGGTGACGCTGCGCCTCATCGTGGCCGCCATCGTCGCCTTCGCCGGCATCCAGCTCTACGGCGCGATGCGGCGTGATCCCGCCAACCCCGTGGTGCCGCTCACGCGTGCGGAACGCGGCCGCGTGGCCGGCATCGTGATCATGGTGATCTTCGTGTCGTTCTTCTGGCTGGGCTTCGAGCAGGCCGGGGGGTCGATGAACCTGTTCGCCGACGAGCAGACCGACCGCCACATCGCCGGCCCCGGCAGCTGGATGATCCCGGCCTCGTGGTTCCAGGCCATCAACCCCGTGATCATCCTGGCCCTGGGCCCCGTGTTCGCCACGCTGTGGACGCGCATGAACGCCAGCCGCTACGCCATCTCCGACACGGCCAAGCAGGGCTGGGGCATGGTGGTGCTGGGCCTGGGCTTCGTCGTGCTGGCCTACGCGCAGTCGCGCGCGACGGTCATCGGCCAGGTCGCGCCCTGGTGGCTGGTGGGCGTGTACTTCCTGCACACCGTGGGCGAGCTGATGGCCTCGCCGGTGGGCCTGGCGATGGTGTCGCGCGTGGCCCCGGCCCGCATGGCCAGCCTGTTGATGGGCGTGTGGTTCCTGTCCTCGGCCGTGGCGCAGTACTACGCCGGCGACCTGGAGAACCTGCTCAAGCCCACGGGCATCCAGCCCTACGTGTTCCTGATCGGCTCGTCGATCGGCGCGGGCGTGCTGTTGCTGCTGATCTCGCCGCTGCTGAACAAGCTGATGGGCGAGGACACCTCGTCGCATGCGGCGCAGGCTGGCGCCGCGGCCGGGACGGCCACCGCCCCGGTCTGACCCGCCGCGTTCACCGCAGGACCGCGCAGTCGTGGTCCTGCGTGTCGCCCTCCCCGGATCCCCACGACCACGCCAGCCAGTCCACCTGGCCGGCCATCACCACGAAGCCGTCGACCAGCGCGCCCGGGCCGTCGTCGAAGCGCATGCCCGCCACCGCGATCGAGCGGTTGGCCATGTCGGCGGCGGCGCCCGGCACGTGCTCGGCCACGTCGCGGAACGGGTCGGTGCCGTCGAGCTCCGTGCCCGCCACGCGGCGCACCCAGTAGGGGTGGCCGAGCCAGCCGCCGCGCAGCGCGCGCCAGTCCGCGCCGATCTCGCCCTGCCGTGAGGCCAGGAAGGCCTTCAGGTCGGGCCGGATGCACGAGATGTGTATGTGCAGCTGGTCCTGGCTGCGCGCCCAGGCCGAGTTGATGGCCAGCACGACGTCCTCGCGCGGCAACGGCCGGCCGTTTCGTTCATCCAGCCAGTGGCGCGCGTGCCACGCCTGGGCCCAGTAGGGCGGTGCACCGGGCGCCAGCAGGCGGGGATCGTCGATGCCCGGCGAGCGGCGCGTGGGGATCAGCAGGAACTGCAGCGGCCCGCGGAGGTCCTTCAGGAGGGCGTGGCCCGCGTCGGCATCGGGCGCCAGCGACACCTCCGCGCAAGGTCCGGGCCCGTCGTGTGCCATCGCGTGGGGGACGCACTGGTCGTGCACCAGGTGCCACAGCGCCCCCGCATCCGCGCGGGCCGCGGCGGGCGCCAGGCCTGCGGCCAGGGACAGCAGCAGCATGGCCAGGGTCGACCCTGCGGCTTGGCATGCCAGGGCCGGCCGGGCGGGATGTCGAAGTGCTTGCATCACGTCGCATTCTCCGCGCGGCGGCATCGCGCCGCAGCAGAGGCAGCGCCGGGCCCGGGGGCTGTCGGCTTCAACGCGCGGTCGGCCCGCCGACAGGCCGCTTCGCATTCCGGCAACGCGAGGGTGCCACGATGGATTCGAGATCACGGAGCGACACGATGACGATGCGGACCGAGAACCTTTCCCTCGCCAGCCCCACCCGGCGGCACCTGCTGGCCGCCGCCGGCGTGCTGGCCGGCGGCACGCTGTCCTGGCCGGTGAACGTGCTGGCGGCGGCCGCCGGGGCCGCGGTGGCCGGCTCGCCCGACGACGAGGCGCTGCACCTGCTGGACCGCCTCGCCTTCGGCCCCGCGCCGGGTGACCTGGACCGCGTGCGCCGCGCGGGCGCGCCCGCGTGGATCGAGCAGCAGCTGCATCCCGAGACGCTGCCGTTGCCCGCCCCGCTGCAGCAGCAGCTGGCGTCCTTCACGATGACGCAGGCGTCGCCGCGCGAGCTGGTGCAGCGCTACCGGCAGCTGGAGCAGCAGGCCAAGCGGCAGCAGGCGGCGATGGGCAGCGGCGGCAACGGCGGCAACGCCGCCAACGCGGACGCGGGCGGCGCGCCGCAGATGCCCCGCCAGCGCGGTGGCGCGGGCTACGGCGCCAATGGCCAGCCCGGCATGGAGGATGGCGGCGACGCCCAGCCCGGCGGGGGGGGCGGCACGGGCGGCGGTGCCGGCGGCAAGCGCCAGCGCCCCGCCGCCGGCATCAGCCGCCGCGACATGATCCTGCGCATGCACTTCGAGGCGGGCTCGGCCCGCCTGCTGCGCGCCATCTGGAGCCCGCGCCAGCTCGAGGAGGTGATGGTCGACTTCTGGTTCAACCACTTCAACGTGTTCGACGGCAAGGGCCTGGTGCGCGTGCTGGTGGAGGACTACGAGGAGAAGGCCATCCGCCCGCACGTGCTGGGCCGGTTCCGCGACATGCTGGGTGACACGGCCAGGCACCCGGCCATGCTGTTCTACCTCGACAACTGGCTGTCGGTCGGGCCCGACTACCGCGCGCCGCCCAACGCCAATCGCCAGCTGAGCGGCCTGAACGAGAACTACGCGCGCGAGCTGATGGAGCTGCACACGCTGGGCGTGGACGGCGGCTATACGCAGAAAGACGTCACCGAGCTGGCCCGCATGCTCACCGGCTGGACCTTCGACCCGCACGGCCGCGGCAACGGCTCGCTGTTCGTGTTCGATCCCGCGCGCCACGACAACGGCACCAAGACCTGGCTGGGCAAGACCGTGGGCCCGCGCGGCCAGGCCGAGGGCGAGTTCGCGCTGGACGAGCTGGCCCGCCATCCGGCCACGGCCCGGCACATCGCCTTCAAGCTGGGCCAGCGCTTCGTGGCCGACCAGCCGCCGCCCGCGCTGGTGGACCGCGTGGCCAAGCGCTTCCTGGCCAGCGATGGCGACATCCGCGCCACGCTGAAGGAACTGTTCGACAGTCCCGAGTTCCGCAGCGCGCCGGCGGTGCGCCGCGCGCAGTTCAAGACGCCGTACGAGTACGTGATCTCGGCCGTGCGCGCAAGCGGCATCCCTGCCACCAACATGCGCCCGCTGATCGCCGCGCTGTCGCAGCTGGGCCAGCCGCTCTATGGGTGCCAGACGCCGGACGGCTACGCGCACACGCAGTCCGCCTGGCTCAACCCGGATGCGGTGACGCGCCGCGTCAACTTCGCCACCGCGCTGGCCTCGGGCCGCATGCCGCTGGCCCGCGCCGTCAACCCCGACGCACGCAACAACGGCATGAAGGCGATGGAAAAGGAGATGGAGAAGGCGAGCGGCGACGACGACGCGGAGGTGGCCGGCTCCACGCCGCCGGTGGACGAGAACGCGCTGCTGGCCACGCTCGGCCCGGCCATCGCGCCCGCCACGCGCGCCACCATCGCGCAGTCCGCGCCCAACCTGCGCGCCGCGCTGGTGCTGGGCAGCCCCGACTTCATGAAGCGTTGACCCCCCTCGCCAGGACACACCATGCAACGACGCGCCCTCCTCCACGCCTTCGCCGCCGCCGGCGTCGCCAGCTGCCTGCCCGTGGGCCGCACGGCCTTCGCCGCCACGCCCGCCACGCCGCTGCCCGGTGGCCGCCGCCTCATCGTGCTGTTCCTGCGCGGTGCCGTGGACGGCCTCAGCGTCGTGGTGCCCTACACCGAGTCGGCGTACGCCTCGTCGCGCGCCAGCATCGCGCTCGCACGCCCGGGCCAGGCGGGCGGCGTGCTCGACCTGGACGGCCGCTTCGGCCTGAACCCCGCGCTGGCGCCGCTGATGCCCCTGTGGCAATCGGGCAAGCTCGCGTTCGTGCAGGCCACCGGATCGCCCGATGCCACGCGCTCGCACTTCGACGCGCAGGACTACATGGAATCGGCCACGCCCGGCCGGCGCGCCACGCCGGACGGCTGGATGAACCGGCTGCTGGGCGCGCTGCCGCCCGAGGGCAAGGCAGGCGCGTCCACGTCCGCTGCAACGGGCGGTTCGGGCGGCAGCCCCTCCACCCGGGGCGTGAGCGTCGGCCCGGTGCTGCCGCGCATCTGGGCCGGCCCCAACCAGGTGGCCAACCTGGCCTCGGGCGCGGCGTCCACCAAGGCCACGCTGCTGGACCGGCCGCACGTCAGCCAGGCATTCGACTCGCTGTATGGCGGCAACGACGCGCTGTCGCAGGCCTACAAGGAATCGCAGCAGGCGCGCCACGAGGTGGTCAACGCGATGGACCCGGCGAGCCTGGCGCGCGAGCAGATGGTGGCCGACAACGGCGCGCCCCTGCCCGCGGGCTTCCCGGCCGACGCCGCGCGGCTGGCCACGCTGATGCGCCGCGACGCCAACGTCCAGCTGGCCTTCATGGCCCTGGGCGGCTGGGACACGCACGCCAACCAGGGCGGCGCCAACGGGCAGCTGGCGTCGCGCCTGCGGCCCGTGGGCCAGGGGCTGGCCGCGCTGGCGCAGAACCTGGGCCCGGTGTTCGACGACACCACCATCGTCGTCATCTCCGAGTTCGGCCGCACGGTCAAGCAGAACGGCACCGGGGGCACCGACCACGGCCATGCCAACGTCACCTGGGTGCTGGGCGGCAACGTGGCCGGCGGCAAGGTGCACGGCCGGTGGCCGGGCCTGGACGCCTCGGCGCTGTACGAAGGCCGCGACCTGGCCGTCACCACCGATTTCCGCCAGGTACTGGCCGGGGTATGCACCCGCCAGCTGCGGCTGCCCGACAACCGGCTGTCGGCCGTGTTCCCCGACTTCACCGGCGAGCCGCTGAACCTCGCCCGCGCCTGACGCCGTCCTTGGGGGGAATCCCCGGGGCTGATCAGCGTCACCGCTGGACACATGTCGCATATGCTTACGTCTGCGGGAGGGTACGGCCCGGAGAGGCCGTTGCCCCGTGCACCCAGGCGTGTGGCAAACCAGGAGAGGCGACATGGGAAGGCGTGTGCAGGGGGCCGCGTCGTCAGGCGGGCCCCAGCAGGGTCACCATCGGGGGCATCGCGGCCAGCCGGCTGACGATGTCGCGGATGCTGGAGGCGCCGGTCTTCGCCCGGATGCTGGCCACCTGCGTGCGCACGGTCGAGATCGCCACGCCCTGCGCCTCGGCCACCTCGCCCGGGCTCTGGCCCGCGCACAGCTGCGCCAGCACGTGCGATTCGCAGCGCGTCAGGCCATGCGCGCTGGCGAACCACTGCACGGTCAGCGCCGGGCACACCTTGCGACGGCCCAGCACCAGCATCGTCATGCCCGGACGCTGCCGCTCGCCCGCCGCCGCTCCCGCCCCCGCCATGCCAGGGTGCTGCCCCAGGGGCACCAGGCCGATCGAGATCCGGGCGTCGCCCTGGCCGCAGGCCACCACGCGACGCTGCGGATGGCGCGCGGCGCGCGACAGCGTCTCGCGCAGCATGTCGGCCACGGCGGGCTCGCGGCCCAGCAGCTGCCGGCCCGCCAGCTGCAGCGGATGCGCGGGCTGCGCCAGGTCCTGCCGGGCGGCGCGGTTGGCGTGCACCACCTCGCCCTCCCCGTCCACCAGGATCATCGGGTAGTCCACCTCGTCCAGCATGGCCCCCAGCACCGACGGGCCACCCGCCGGCAGGCGGCGGCGCTCGGGGCCTCCATACGCCATGTCGTCCGGCCCCGCGCGGCGGCAGCCGGCGGGCGGCAGGGCGGAGCGCGCATCGGCGCGCGGCGGGACGGGGCGGACAGCTTCGGCGGCGATCACGGACAGGGCTCCTCGACGGTTGGGTCACATCGCCGTGTCGGGCCGGGTGGAGTCCACGCCACGCACGCCACAGCACCATGGCTGCACGGTAGGCCCGCGCGGCGCCGCGCGCATCCGTCCATCGTCGTACCCGGCCTCCGACGAAAGTGGGAGGCCCTCGCGCCATGAGCACGGCCAGCCTGCCCGCCGATCCGATGCGTCTGCTGCTGGTCGATGACCATCGCCTCTTCGCGCAGGGGTTGCGCCTGCTGCTGCGCGAGCTGGCGCCGGAGCTGGAGGTGGACATCGCCGGCACGCTGGCCGAGGCGCTGGACCGCGTGCGGCGCGAGCGCCGCGACGCGGTGCTGCTGGACTGGCACCTGCCCGACGCCGATGGGCTGCGATCGCTGCCCGCGCTGCTCGACACCGGGCAGGTGGGCAAGGTGGTGGTGCTGTCCGGCGATCCGCATCCCGACAGCATCCGGCGCGCGATCGCGGCCGGGGCGGCCGGCTTCATCCCCAAGACGTACGGCTCGGACGTGATGCTGGCCGCGCTGCAGGTCGCGCTGCGCGGCGGCATCTTCCTGCCACCGGAAGTGCTCCGGCCCGCGGGCGAGACAGCTTCGGAGCCGCCGCCGGCCGCCGCCGCGGCGCCACCGCCGGCCAAGCGCCTGGTGGACCTGGAATCGCGCTTTCCCGGCCTGACGCCGCGCCAGGCGGACGTGTACCGCGCCGCCGCGCGGGGCCTGTCCAACAAGCTCATCGCCCGGGCCCTGGGCATCGAGGAATCCACCGTCAAGACGCATCTGTCGGCGGTGTATGCCACGCTGGGCGTCAGCTCGCGCACGCAGGCCGTCCTGCAGGCGTCGATGGAGGGCTTCCGTGTCGGCTGACGGCCGGGCGACCGACGCCCCGCCCGCCGCCGGACTGGCCGACGCGCTGGACGAGCGCCTGGCCCACGAGCAGCTGCGCACCATCGCCGGCTCGGCGCGGCGCATCCGCGTGTCGATGGCCGTGGTGGACGCGTTCTTCATCTGGCTGCTCGCCGGCATCGGCCTGCTGGACATCTCGCTCGCCTGGGTGGCGGGCGGGCTGGTGCTGCAGTCCTGGCGCTGGAGCATCCCGCGGGACTACCTGCGCGGCGTGGCCGCCAACCCGGCGGCCACGGCCGCCACGGCCACCCCGGCCACCCTGGCCACCCCGGCCGTTCCCGACGCCGCGCGCCGCGCGGCGCGCCGCTTCGAGATGGTCACGGCGCTGGTGGGGCTGGAGCGCGGCCTGATCGTGCTGCCCCTGTTCCTGCAGCCCGTGGACGTCACCCACTACGTCTTCACCACCGTGCTGGTGGGGCAGATGGCCGGCGCCGTGGGCTCGATGGCCGGGCTGGTGCGCGGCTTCGTCTGGTGGGGGCTGCCGGTGTGCGTGCCCACGGCGCTCGCGTGGCTGGCGCAGGGCTCGCGGCTGACGTCGCCCGTGGGGGCGCTGGTGCTGCTGCTGTTCGGCGCGCTCACGGGCGCGGTGCGCGACAACCGCGCGGCGCTGCGCAAGATCATCGCGCTGGCCCGCGAGACCGAGGATCTGGCCGCGTCGCTGCGCGTGGAGCGCGACCGGGCCGAGGCCGCCAGCCAGTCCAAGACCCGCTTCTTTGCCGCCGCCAACCACGACCTGCGCCAGCCGCTGCACGCGCTGGCGATGAACGCGGCGGCGCTGGACCTGGCGGTGCGGCGATCGCCGGACGCCGCCATCCGCGAGCTGAGCCTGGGCATCCACGACGCGCTGGCCGCCAGCAACCAGTTGCTGGAGGGGTTGCTCGACCTGTCGCGGCTGGACGCCGGCGCGGTGCCGCTCGCCTGGCGCGTGCTGGATGCGCGCACGCTGCTGGCCTCGGTGGGCGCGGAGTTCCGCGCCAGTGCCGTCGCGCGCGGGCTGGCGCTGGAGATCGAGGCGCCCGACGGGCCCGCGCCCCTGTGGGTGCGCGTGGATGCGTCGCTCGCGCTGCGCGTGATGAACAACCTGGTCAGCAATGCGCTGAAGTTCACCCAGCAGGGCGGCGTGCGCCTGCAGGCGCAGGCGGTGGACGGGCGCGTGCGCCTGCGCGTGGCGGATACGGGGTGCGGTATCCCTCTGGCGGACCAGGCCCGGGTGTTCGAGGAGTTCTACCAAGTGGACAACCCGTCGCGCGACCGCAGCCAGGGCCTCGGGCTGGGCCTGGCCATCGTGCACCGCACCGTGGCGCTGCTGGGCGGCGAGCTCGCCCTGCACAGCACGCCCGGCGAAGGCACGGTGGTGGACGTGCTGCTGCCGGCCGCGCCGCCGCCGCAGGCCCCCGGCGGCGCCGGCGGCGACGAAGACGATGCGCGCGGCGACCCGCAGGCGCGCACGGGCGCGGACGCCCACGACGTGGCGCCCCTGCACGCGCGCGTGCTGGCGCTGGACGACGACGCCGACGTGCGCCGCTCCGTCGCCGGCCTGCTGCTGCAGGCGGGCGCCGGCGTGGGCCTGGCCGGCACGCTCGCGCAGGCGCTGAAGCTGGTGGACGACGGCTTCCGCCCGGACGTGCTGCTGGTGGACCTGCGCCTGCGCGACGGCACCGGCATCGACGCCATCGCCACGCTGCGCGAGCGCCTGGGACCGTTGCCCGCGGTGCTGGTCACGGGCGATGCCGCCCCCGCCGCGCTGCGCGGTGCCGACGAAGGCCGCTGGCTGCTGGCCCACAAGCCGGTGGATGGGCACCGCCTCGTGGCGTTGCTGCGTGCGGCCGCGGCCGTGGAAGCCGAGGAGGAGGCGCACCGATGACCGAGCCCAGCATCCCCGACCAGTGGCTGTCGCAAGGCGTCGAGCGCCTGCTGGCGAAAGAGGCCCCCGGCAGCGGCGGCGTCGACACCGACATCGACGTGCTCATCGTGGGCAGCGGCTACGGGGCCTCCGTGGCCGCGGCGCGCTTCGCCGGGCAGCGGCGTGCCGCGGATGGCCGGGCCCTGCGCGTGGTGCTGCTGGAGCGGGGCGACGAGCACCTGCCGGGGCAGTTCCCCGACCGCTTCGAGCAGGCGCTGCCGCACGTGCGCGCAGAACGACCCCTCGACACCGCCCCGCCTGTCGCCGTCACCCAGGGCCGCACCGGCCTGGACCCCGCGCTGTTCGACCTGCACCTGGGCAAGGAAGTCACCGCGCTGGTGGGCGACGGCCTGGGCGGCGGCTCGCTGATCAATGCCAACGTCGTGGAACCCGCACAGGACGACGTGTTCGCGCAGGACGCCTGGCCCGCCGCGCTGCGCCCGCACGCCGGGCAGCCCGCGCCCATCGCGGCGCACTACGAAGAGGTGCGGCGCATGCTGGGCGCGCGCGCCTTCGCCCCCACGTCGCCGAAGGCGCAGGCGCTGGTGGACGACCTGGACGCGATGGCCCGTGTGCTGAAGTTCCAGCCCGCCACGCGCGCCCCGGACATCGCCGTCACGCAGGCGGACGGCGTCAACGCGCAAGGCGTGGCGCAACGCGCCTGCGTGCGCTGCGGCAACTGCGTCACCGGGTGCAACTACTGGGCCAAGAACACGTTGCCGATGAACTACCTGGCGCTGGCCCGGCGGCGGGGCGCGGAGCTGTACACCGGGGCGACCGTGATCGCGGTGGTGCCGCGCGGCGATGGTGCGCGCGACGGCTGGCAGGTGCTGCTGCGCCGCACGCACGATCGGCGAAACTTCGACGCGCCGGGATCGGTCCACGCGCTGCTGGCGCGCCAGGTGGTGCTGGCCGCGGGCACCTTCGGCACCACGCAGGTGCTGATGCAGTCGGCCAGCATGCCGGCCGCAAACGCCGTGCTCGGGCACCTGGTGGACAAGGACAAGGGCCAGCTGGGACGGCGCATTTCCTGCAACGGCGACAACATCGCCGCGCTGCACGACCAGCGGCGCGTCACACCGGTGGCGGCCTTCGGCGCCGCGCCGCCGGTGGCCGCGTCGGGCCAGGCGGTGGTCGGGCCCACCATCACGGGCATGGTGGACCTGCGGGGCCGGCACGAGCTGGCGAAGCGCTTCGTGATCCAGGACGCTGCCATCCCCTTTCCCCTGGCCCGGCTGGCCGAGGAGGCGCTGACGACGTTCGGTGCCATCCACCGCATGACCGACTGGAACGATCGCGACGACGCCGGTGAACCCCTGGAGGACGCACTGGCCCTCTCGGAGGACCGCACCGCGCGCTCGCAGACGCTGCTGCAGGTGGGCCACGACGACGCGGGCTGGCAACTCGACCTGATGATGTCCGACACGATCGCCGGTGGCCGGGGCGGCCCGAAGCTCGGCCGCGTGTCGATCGCGCCGCGCCGCCCGGACCACCCCCATCCGAACGACGCCTTCCAGCCCGTGCGCGACCACCAGAAGGACATGGATGGCCTGCTGGGATTGATGACGCAGGGCCGCTGGGGCGGCAAGTACGTGCCGAACCCCCTGTGGGCGCCGGCGCCGGACGACCTGCTGTCCGCCCTGCGCCCGCAGGGTGCCGACGCGGACGGCGCGGTGGACACCGTGGCCTCGCAGCGGGGGATCACCGTGCACCCGCTGGGGGGCTGCGCGATGAGCGACGACCCCGCCCGCGGGGTCACCAACCACCTGGGCCAGGTCTGGTCCCGTTCGGGCGCCGCGCTGGGCTCGCTCGTCGTGATGGACGGCTCGCTGATGCCCACCTCGCTGGGCATCAACCCGTTGATGACCATCGCCGCGCTGGCGGAGCGTGCGTGCCAGGAACTCGGCCGGGCCTGGGGCTTCGCGCCCGGCACCGGCGCACTGCAGGCGCTGCCGCCGCAGCCGGCGCAGGCCGCGCCGCTGCCCTGGTCCGAGCGGCCCACGGCGATCGGGTTCGAGGAGACGATGACGGGCGGCGTGGCGCTGCAGGTGGACCCTTATCCGGACACCGCGTGGCGCGCCGATTCCCCGGAGCGGGCCATGCGCCGCGACATGGAGGCGCAGCTCACGGTGCGGGCCGACATCGCCAGCCTGGAGCGCTTCTGCCGGGATCCGAGGCATCCGGTCGACCGTGCGTCGGCCCGCCTGCTGATGGCCTGGCTGGCGCCCCCAACCGCGGGGGACACGCGGCGCGGCGCGCACGAGGTGCGGCAGGTCGCGGTGACGATCCCTCGCCTGCCGCTCGCGCTGCTGGAACTGCTGCCCTCCACGCGCGAGGATCGCGTCTGGCGGGCCATGGCGGAATGGCGGGCCGTGCGCGGGCAGGCGTTCCTGCACGACCAGTTCAAGTCCAGCTTCGAGCGTGCGGCCGCGCTGGAAGTCATCTCCACGTTCCTGCGCATCAAGTCGCCCTGGCTGCGCCGGTTGGCCCTCAAGGCGGTGGAGACGGTGGGGGCATGGGGCCAGGTGGGCGCCCAGGACCTGGCCCTGCTGAAGGTGGCCAGCCACCACGGCGAGGCGCGCACCCTGCGCTACGACCTCGGCACGCTGCAACCCGTGCCGGGCCAGCCCTGGCCGTTCACGGGGGCGGTGCGCGTGCTCGCCGCCAAGCGCCTGCACTACGGCCGCTCGCCCGGCTACCGGCAACGCGCGCTGCTGGGCCGCCCGGTCCAGGGCCTGCTGCCCGAACAGGTGCCGGCGATGTTCCCGCGCTCGCTGATGGAGCTGCACGTGCTCTACGTCTCGTCGGAGCAGGGGCCCGCCGTGACGGACGAGGACTGGCCGGCCGACCAGTGGCCGGCCGACCTGCCGCGCCAGCATGCGCGCGTGGTGGGCAGGGGCACCTGGACCCTCGACGCGCGGCCGCTGCTGACCGATGCGATGCCGCAGCTGCGCGGCTACGCCACGCTGCCGGACGCCTGGCTCGACCTCCTGTCGGTGGGCGCGCTGGCGTTCCGCGCGGGGTTGCAGACCGGGTTCTGGCGCCTGCGGTTGCCGGCCTATCCCGAGCCGTTGCCGGACGCGGGCCCCCAGCCGGCCGGAATCGGCGCTCCAGACGGCGACGTGGGGCCGTTGCCGGGGATGGCGTTGCATCGCCACGCGGACGGGCGCACGGCCTACGTGGAGGATCACGACCTGTTCCCGGGCGTCGCCTGGGAGCGGCTGGACCCCATCGCGATGCCGGGCGAGGGCGCGCCGCAGATCGTGCTGACGCGTTTCACGCCGCGGTCCGGTGTCACGCGCCGGCATCCCGTGCTGTTCATCCACGCGTTCGTCGTGTCGGGCTACATGTTCACGACCCCGCGCATGAAGGTGAACGCGATGCAGGCGCTCGTGGCCGAAGGCTACGACTGCTGGGTGGTGGAGCTGCGCACCAGCGTGGCGCTGCGCTGCAGCCATCGTGCCTGGGATTTCGACGAGGTGGCCCGGAACGACGTGCCGGCGGCCATCCAGCGCGTCCATGACGTCACCGGCCAGCGCGTGCACGTCGTGGCCCAGTGCATGGGTTCGGCCGTGTTCAACATGGCCGTGCTCGAGGGCCGGGTGAAGGACATGGTGCGCTCCTCGGTGCAGGTGCAGGTGTCGATGGACGTCGTGCCGTCCGGCCCCAACCACGTCAAGGCCGCGGCGGTCGAGATGATCCAGGACATCCTGGACATGAAGGAGCTCACGGTGGTGGCCGACAAGCGCACGCTGCAGGCCGGCCACACGGCCGCCGCGCTGCTGGACCGGCTGCTCTGGACGTACCCCAACAACGACCGCGACGCCGCCCTGATGGACGACAACGCGCTGGAGCAGGACCGCCCCACCGAGCTCGCCACGGTGCATCGCATCACCGCGCTGTACGGGCGCAATTTCTCGTGGGAGAACCTGGCGCCCGAGATGCGCACGCACCTGCCGGAGATCTTCCGGCATGCCAGCACGAAGGCCGTGCGCCACCTGCTGCAGATGCAGCGCGCGGGCCGCGTGGTGGATGCGCAGGGCAAGGACTGCTACGTCTCCGACCAGGCCATCCAGCAGCACTACGACTTTCCCGTGCTCTTCGTGCACGGGCCCTTCAACGGCGTGTTCGCGCCGGCCACCACCCGGCGCTCCCAGCTGCGGCTGCGTCGCCTGCAACCCGATGTCGTGCACGAGCGGATCATGCTGCGCAAGGCGGGGCTGCCCAAGGGTCCGGTCGACATCAAGCCCGAGCATCCCGAGGCGCGGCCGTGGGGCCACTTCGACGTCTGGATCGGCCAGGACGCGGCCGCCGAGGTCTTCCCGCACCTCGCGCGCTTCCTCGGCAGGCACGATGGTCCGTGGGTGCCTCCGCCGGGCCCCCTGCCTCAGCCGGATCCTGTGCAGCTGCTGCCCGACCTGCCGCCACGACTGGGGTGGTGGCGGCCCTCCACCACGCCCGGGGTCCCCGCCGGCACCGGCCGGGCCCGCCTCTGGTTCGCGGACCCCTTCCACGTGAAGGACGAGGTGGATACCGCGGTGTGGGCGATCCGCCTGATGCCGCCGAGCGTCCTGCCGCCGATACCGCCCGTCACGGTGCCCGTGACGACCGTGCAGGTGAAGGTCACCTGCCTGGCACCGTATGCGCCCGTGCAGCTGCTGGGCCGCTGCGGCGCCATCGACGTGGACATCCCGCCGGAGCACCAGGGCGCGATGATCGCGGTGACCTGCCAGGCCGTCGTCGGCGCGCTCTTCCAGGACCCGGACTACGCGAGCCTGGGCCAGGGCAACGGCGTGTGGTTCCAGGAGCAGGATTCGCGCGTCCCGGGCTCGTTCTTCCGGACCGATGCCGACGATGGCTCGACGCCGCAGGCGGCGCCGCCCCGCTTCAAGCGCACGGGGCCGTTCGGCATCGGGCCGCAGGTCCTCGACGATCTCCATTTCGGCCGGGCAGTGTCGCCGCAGGCCCTCGCCCTGCTGGCGTCCCTGGCCGCCGAAGGCCCGGGGCTGGTCATCGACGGCGCTCCGGCGCCTGCGAGCCCTCCCGTTCCGGGCGCCCCGCTCGTGCAGGTCCTGACCGTCGAAGCCCCCACGTCCGCCGAACGTGCCGCGACGCTACGCCTGGACGAGCGCAGCTTCCGGCAATTCCAGCCCGCCGACGACGTCTGTTTCCTGCTCGCGTCGTGCCGCTATCAAGCCACGGGCCTCGAACGCGACCAGGCGGATCGCGCCTTGCTGCCCGCCCTGCAGGAGCAGACGCTGGCGGCGCTGGATTTCGCGTTGCTGGTGGGCGACCAGATCTACGCGGACGCCAGCTACGGCGTCTTCGACAGCCGCCCCTCCGCCGAGCGCCTGCGCAGCAAGTACCGCGATCTCTGGCGGGGCGCGGCCGGGCAGCTGGGCACGCGCGTGCCCCTGTACCTGTGCGTGGATGACCACGAGATCCGGGACGACTGGTTCGAGGGCCTGCGCGCGACGGCCGACCAGGCCGTCAACGACGACGACGCTCGCAAGGCCTTGCGGGCCTTCCAGCTGGTGGGTGCGCCCTGCGGCCTGCCGTGCGCGCCTGCCGTGCCTTGCTGCCACTACCCGTTCTCGGCCCGGGGCTTCCACGCCTACGTGCTGGACGCGCGCACGGAGCGCCTCGAGCCCGGCACGTCCCTCTGGAGCACGACACAACGCGCGAGCTTCGAGCGATGGGTGCGCCAGTCGGCCCCAGACGACGGCCGCCCCCTGCTCATCGTCTCCTCCGTCCCCGTCTTCCCCCGCAACGCCAACGCCGGCACGCCCGAGGACCGGCAGCGCGGCGATGGCTGGACCGCCTACCCGGACAGCCTGCGCGAGCTGGTGGACGCCCTGTTCGCGGCGCCCGAGTTGCGGCGGGTGGTGTTCCTCGCCGGCGACCCGCACCTGTCGCACTGGGCCGCCGGCTCGCTCCAGCGCGGCGGGCGCACCATCGAGTTCGACAGCGTAGTGAGCTCCGGCATCAACGCGCCGATCCCGTTCTCGGGGTGGCTGCGCCGCGACGTGCTGGAGACCTGGGAGGCCCTGGCCGGCACGCCCGAGGCGGTGGCGCCCGGCACCGATGCGCGCTACGTCACCCGGGGCTGCAGCGACGACGACGGCTTCGCGCAGGTGCGCATCGAGCGCGCGGGCGCGGGCGACTGGCGCGTGGACGCGCAGTTCCACGCGCGCCGCGTGGTGCCGGCCACGACGTGACCGGCGCGAGCTGACCGGCGCGCCCGGAGCGGCGCGCATGGCGCGGCGCGGCCTCGGGTTCCCCCGGGGTCGCGCATCCTCTCATTGAACGATGACCCGCGCGGGGCGCGGTCCTCCAATCGGCCCACACAGCCAGGAGGATTGCCATGAACCACCCGTTCCCCTCGATCGCCATCGCGCAACTCGCGGCCGACGCACACGACACCACCGGGGCCGCCCCCGCGCCCCACCCGTGGGACATCATCACCGGCACGCCCGGCGACGACCACCTGAAGGGCACTGCCGGCAACGACACGATCGACGGCGGCGCGGGGGCCGACACCATGACGGGCGGCAAGGGCGACGACCTCTACATCGTCGACAACGCCGGCGACGTGGTGCAGGAATACGCGGGCGGCGGCAACGACACGGTGCAGTCGTCCGTCGACTGGACCCTGGGCGCCAACCTCGAGAACCTCGTGCTCACGGGCAGCGCCAGCCTGAAGGGCACCGGCAACGCCGCCGCCAACCACCTCACCGGCAACGCGGGCGACAACGTGCTGGACGGCAAGGCCGGCGCCGACACGATGGCCGGCGGCGCGGGCAACGACACCTACGTCGTCGACAACGCGGGCGACGTCGTCGTGGAGGCCGGCGCGTCGGGCTACGACACGGTCAAGTCCAGCGTCAGCTACACGCTGTCCACCAACGTCGAGAAGCTGGTGCTGACCGGCACCGCCGACATCAACGGCACGGGCAATGGCCAGAAGAACGTGCTGCAGGGCAACGCGGGCAACAACGTGCTGGACGGGGCGCACGGCGCCGACACGATGGCCGGCGGCAAGGGCGACGACACGTACCTGGTGGACGACAGCGGCGACGTGGTGACCGAGAACGCCAACCAGGGCGACGACACGGTCAAGTCCACGATCTCGCTCACGCTGTCCGACAACGTGGAACACCTGGTGCTGCTGGGCACGGGCGACCTGTCCGGCACCGGCAATGCGCTCGCCAATACCCTGGTGGGTACCGCCGGCAACAACGCGCTGGACGGCGGCGCGGGCGCCGACACGATGTCCGGAGGCGCGGGCGACGACACCTACACGGTGGACAGCGCGGGCGACGTCGTCGTCGAGAACGCCGGCGAGGGCAACGACACGGTGCTGGCGTCGGTGTCCTGGGCGCTGGGGGCCGACGTCGAGAACCTCACGCTCACCGGCAGCGCCAACCTGGCCGCCACCGGCAACGCGCTGGCGAACGTGCTCACGGGCAACGCCGGCGACAACGCGATCAACGGCGGCGCGGGGGCCGACACGCTGGTCGGGGGCGCCGGCAACGACACCTACACGGTGGACGACGCCGGCGACGTGGTCACGGAGAACGCCGGCGAGGGCGTCGACACGGTGGTCACGGCGCTCTCGTACACGCTGGGCGACAACGTCGAGAACCTGGTGCTGACGGGCAGCGACAACGTCGCCGCCACCGGCAACGCGCTGGCCAACGCGATCACCGGCAACGCCGGCAACAACGTGATCGACGGCGCCGCGGGCGCCGACACGATGGCGGGGGGCGCGGGCGACGACACCTACGCGGTGGACGACGCGGGCGACGTCATCGTCGAGAACGCCGGCGAAGGCAACGACACGGTGGTCACCGCGCTGTCCTGGACGCTCGGCGCCAACCTCGAGAACCTGACGCTCACGGGCGCCGCCAACGTGGCCGCCACCGGCAACGCGCTGGCCAACACGATCACCGGCAACGCCGGCGACAACGCGATCGACGGCGGCGCGGGCGCCGACACGATGGCCGGGGGCGCGGGCAACGACACGTACCAGGTGGACAACGCCGGCGACGTCGTCATCGAGGCGGCCGGCGCGGGCACCGACAGCGTCGTCGCGAGTGTGTCCTACGCCCTGTCGGCCAACGTCGAGAACCTGACGCTGGCCGGCATCGCCAACCTGAACGGCACCGGCAACGCGCAGGACAACGTGCTCACCGGCAACGCGGGCGACAACGTGCTGGACGGCGGCGCCGGCGCCGACACGATGACCGGCGGCGCGGGCAACGACACGTACGTCGTCGACAGCGCGGGCGACGTCGTCACCGAGGCGCCGGGCGCGGGCAGTGACACGGTCAAGTCCTCGATCGACTTCACGCTGGGCAGCGACGTCGAGAACCTCGTGCTGCAGGGCAGCGCCAACCTGAACGGCACCGGCAACGCGGGCGACAACGCGATCACCGGCAACGCCGGCAACAACACGCTGGCGGGCCTGGCCGGCAACGACACGCTGGATGGGGGCGCGGGTGCCGACACGCTCAACGGCGGCGACGGCAACGACACCTACGTGGTCGACAACGCGGCCGACAGCGTGGTGGAGAACGGCACCGGCGTGGACACGGTGGTGTCGTCGGTCAACTGGACGCTGGGCGCCAACCTGGAGAACCTGACGCTCGCCGGCAGCGCCAACCTCACCGGCACCGGCAATGCGCTGGACAACGTGATCACCGGCAACGACGGCGCCAACGCCCTTTCCGGCGGCGACGGCAACGACACGCTGGACGGCGGCCTGCTGGGCGACACCCTGACCGGCGGCCTGGGCAACGACGTCTACAAGGTGGACAACGTGGGCGACGTGGTGGTGGAGGCCAGCGGCGGCGGCACCGACCTCGTGCAGGCCTCCGTCACGTACACGCTGGCCAGCGAGGTGGAGAACCTCACGCTCACCGGCGCCGCCGACATCAACGGCACGGGCAACACCACGGCCAACATCCTCACCGGCAACAGCGGCAACAACCTGCTGAGCGGCCTGGGCGGCAACGACACGCTCAACGGCGGCGACGGCAACGACACGCTCAACGGCGGCGTGGGCAACGACTCGATGACGGGCGGGCTGGGCAACGACACCTACCTGGTGGACACCGCCAACGACAAGGTGATCGAGTCCGCGAACGGCGGCATCGACACCGTGCAGACGGCCCTCAACGCCTACACGCTGGGCGCGAACGTCGACAACCTGACGATCACCGGCAACGCGGCCAACCTCAGCGGCACCGGCAACGAGCTGGCCAACGTGCTGACCGGCAACGGCAACAACACGTCCCTCGTCGGCCTGGACGGCAACGACACCCTGCTGTCCGGCGGCACGGTGGGCGGCTACCTGGAAGGCGACGCCGGCAACGACAGCCTCTCCGGCACCGTCAACACCGGCACGTTCTACCTCTTCGGCGGCGACGACAACGACACGATCACCGCCACGTCCGGCGGCGGCGGGGTCTACGCGGACGGGGGCACCGGCAACGACGTGATCACGGCCAGCACCACCACGGGCACGGGCGCCACGCTGATCGGTGGCGACGGCAACGACGCGATCACCGGCGGCGACGGCAACGACCAGGTCACGGGCGGCATCGGCAACGACGTCATCCACGCGGGCGACGGCACCGACTACATCGACGGCAACGCGGGCGCGGACACGATCGACGCCGGCGCCGGCGACGACCAGGTGAACGTGGCGCTGGGCGAGGGCACGGGCGACGTGCTGGACGGCGGCGCGGGCAACGACCTGCTGACGGCCGACTGGTCCGACGACGTGGCCGGCATCCACTGGACCATCCACCCGGACCAGGTGCAGGCGGTGGCCGGCGCCTCCGTCACCGGGTTCGAGAGCTACACCGTCACGCTGGGCAATGGCGACAACGTCGTCGACGGCAGCGCCGTCACCGGCGACCTGTACCTGTACGGCGGCACCGGCAACGACAGCCTGGTCTCGGGCAGCGGCGGCACGTCCTACCTGTCCGGCGGCGACGGCAACGATACGCTCGTCGCCGATACCCCTTCGGGTACCAGCGCCTACCTGTCCGGCGGCAATGGCGACGACAGCATCACGGCCACCCTGGCGGACGGGCAGTACGTGTCCATCAACGGCGACGCGGGCAACGACACCCTCCACGTGACCGGCAGCAACCAGTACTACTACTACGACCAGGTTCATGGCGGCGACGGCGACGACCTGGTCACGGCCGCCACCGACGCGGGCCAGACCATGCAGCTGTATGGCGACGGCGGCAACGACACGCTCGTCTCCGGGGACGGCAACGAGTACCTGTACGGCGGCGACGGCGACGATTCGATCAGCGCCGGCAGCGGTGACGACAACATCGTGGCCGGCCTGGGCGCCGACACGGTGGACGCCGGCGCGGGCAACGACATCGTCGGCATCAACCTGGGCGAGGGCACGGGCGACGCCCTCGACGGCGGCGCCGGCACCGACACGCTGTACGCCGACTGGTCCGACGACGTGGCCGGCATCCACTGGACCATCCACCCCGACCAGGTGCAGGCGGTGGCAGGCGCCACGGTCACCGGGTTCGAGAGCTTCACCATCACGCTGGGCAACGGCGCCAACGTCGTCGACGGCAGCGCCGTGACCGGCGACCTGTACCTGTACGGCGGCACCGGCAACGACAGCCTCGTCTCGGGCAGCGGCGGCACGTCGTACCTGTCCGGCGGTGACGGCAACGACACGCTCGTCGCCAATACCCCGGCGGGTATCGGCGCCTACCTGTACGGCGGCAATGGCGACGACAGCATCTCGGCCAGCGTGTCCAGCGGGCAATACGTGCAGATCAACGGGGACGCCGGCAACGACACGATCACCGTCACCGGCAGCAACGACTACTACTACTACGATGCGATACACGGCGGCGACGACAACGACTCGATCACCGCGACCACGGCCACCGACCAGACACTGCAGCTGTATGGCGACGCCGGCAACGACACGATCGTCTCCACCGACGGCAGCGAAGACCTGTACGGCGGCGACGGCAACGACTCGATCAGCGCCGGCGCGGGCGCCGACGCCATCTTCGGCGGCACGGGCGCCGACACCATCGATGCGGGCGCCGGCGACGACTACGTCCAGGTCAGCCTCGGGGAGGGCCCGGGCGACGTGCTCGACGGCGGCGCGGGTACCGACGTGCTCTACGCCGACTGGTCGGACGACACCACGGGCATGTCCTTCACGCTGCAGACGTCGCAGGTGGTGGCCGTGGACGGCGGCAGCGTCACGGGCTTCGAGACCTACCAGCTGTACCTGGGCAGCGGCAACGACGCGGTCAGCGCGGGCGACGCCAGCGGCGGCGTGTACATCGACGGCAACGCGGGCAACGATTCGCTGAACGGCGGCGCCTCCGGCAGCGTGAACTTGAACGGCGACGCCGGCAACGACACTCTGGTGGCCGGCAGCTCCGCGGGAGGCTCCAACTACCTGGACGGCGGCGACGACAACGACCGCCTGGACGGCAGCACGGCCAACGGCTACGTCAACGCCCACGGCGACGCGGGCAATGACGTCCTGCTGGGCTCCAACGACGGCACGGACTCGTACTACAGCGACCTGTACGGCGATGCGGGCAGCGACACCCTCACGGGCGGCGCAGGCATCGACTTCCTGCACGGTGGCGACGACAACGACCTGCTGGTGAGCGGGGCCTCCAACCTGGGCGGCGACGAGCTGTTCGGCGACGCGGGCAACGACACCCTCGACGCGTCGGGCAGCACGATCGGTGTCTACGAGGATGGTGGCGATGGCAGCGACGCCGTCACCGGCGGCAGCGCGGCCGACCAGCTGTACGGCGGCGTCGGCACGGGCAACGACACGCTCGCGGGCGGCGGTGGCGACGACACCCTCGCGGTCGCGCAAGGCGCCAACAAGCTCTCCGGCGGCACCGGCAACGACACGGTGACGGGCGGCAGCGGCAACGACACGCTCGCCGGCAACGCGGGCAACGACTCGCTCACCGGCGGCACCGGCGCCGACACGTTCGTCTTCGACAGCCTCGTGGGCTCCGACACCCTCACCGACTTCGTCAAGGGCACCGACAAGATCTCCATCAGCCAGGCCACGCTGGCCATCGGCAACGGCGACCTGGTGGTGAACGGCGCGACGCAGATCGCCGGGCCGGGCGGGTTCTCGGCGTCGGCCGAGGAGGTGACGGTGACGGCCAACATCTCGGGCGCCATCACGGCGGCCAAGGCGGCGGCGGCCATCGGCAGCGCGTCCAGCGCGTACACCATCGGCCAGACGGCGATCTTCGTGGTCGACAACGGGCAGGACTCCGCGGTGTACTACTTCAAGGCCACCGACGCCAACGCGGTCGTCAGCGCCTCGGAGCTGACCCTGCTGGGCACGCTGGTGGGCACGCCCAGCACCACCACCGGCGACATCGTGTTCGGAGGCTGACGCGATGGCACCGCACGCTCCCGCAACGGCGCACGACGGCGCCATCGACCTGCGCGCCACGCTGCGCGGCCCGCTCGCCTGGGCGGCGGGGTTCAGCCTGGCCATCAACCTGGCCCTGCTGATGCCCTCGCTGTTCATGCTGCAGGTCTACGACCGCGTGCTGGTCACGCGCAGCGTGGAGACGCTGGCGATGCTGGGTGGCCTGGCCGTCCTCACGCTGGCCCTGTTCGGCGTGCTGGACCAGGTGCGCGCGCGCCTGCTGGCGCTGCTGGGCATGGGGCTGGAGCGGCGCGCGGGCCCGCCGCTGATGGCGCAGCTGGTGGTGGCGCAGGCGCGCCAGCTGCCCGGCGGCGTGCACGACGGCCTGCGCGACCTGGGCACGCTGCGCGCGTTCCTCTCGGGCCCGGGCGTGGTGGCGATCTTCGATGCGCCCTGGGCGGTGGTGTACCTCGCCCTCATCGCCGCCTTCGACGTCCGCCTGGGGCTGCTGGCGGCGGGCTCGGTGGCGTTGCTGCTGGGCGCCGCCGCCCTCAACCACCGCTGGGTGCGGCGCGGCCTGGCCGACGTGCAGGCCGGCTCGCGCGCCGCGCAGCGCCTGGGCGAGCGCACGCTGCAGAACGCCGAGGTGGTGTCGGCCCTGGGCATGGGCCGCGCGCTGGCCGCGCGCTGGCTCGCGCTCACCGTGCGCACGCAGGAGCTCACGCTGGGCGCCAGCGCGCGCACGGGCGGGCTCAACTCGTTCTCGCGCGCGGTGCGGCAATGCGTGCAGGTGGCGATGATGGCGCTGGGGGCGTGGCTGGTGATCCGCGACGGCGTCACGCCGGGCGTGATGATCGCCACCACCATCATCCTGGGCCGCGCGCTGGCGCCGGTGGAGCAGCTGATCGGCGGCTGGCAGGCGCTGGCCGAGGCGCGCGCGGCGTATACGCGGCTGGGTATCGTGCTGGCCGAGCGACCGGTGGGCCAGGCGGCCACGGCGCTGCCGCGGCCCACGGGGCAGGTGTCGGCCGAGGGCCTGGCCTACGCCGTGACCAGCACGCCCGGTGCCGGCGCGCCCGCCACGCAGCGCACGCTGCTGCGCGGCGTCTCGGTGACCGTCCCGGCCGGCGAGCTCGTGGCCATCGTCGGCCCCAGTGGCGCGGGCAAGACCACGCTCGCGCGCCTGCTGGTGGGCGTGCTGAAGCCGGCCGCGGGCTGCGTGCGGCTGGACGGCGCGGACCTGCGCCAGCACGACCCGCACGCGCTGGGCCCGGCGCTGGGCTACCTGCCGCAGGACGTGGAGCTGTTCGACGGCACGGTGGCCGAGAACATCGCACGCTTCACCCTGCCTGCCGACGGCGCGGTGATCGCCGCCGCGCAGGCCGCGGGCGCGCACGAGCTGATCCTGCGCCTGCCGCAGGGCTACGACACGCCGGTGGGCGACGCGGGCCGCGCGTTGTCCGGCGGCCAGCGCCAGCGCATCGCCCTGGCGCGCGCGCTGTTCGGCGATCCGGCCCTGGTGGTGCTGGACGAGCCGGACGCCAGCCTGGACAGCGACGGGGAGGAGGCGCTGGTCGCGGCGCTGCAGCGCCTGAAGGCGCGTGGCGCCACCGTGCTGGCCGTAACGCAGCGGCGAAGGCTGCTGTCGCTGGCCGACCGCGTGCTGGTGCTGAAGGATGGCGTGATCGAGCGCAGCGTCGCGCGGGCGGACGAACCCGCCTCCGCAGCGAAGCAAGCCCTGGCCCGGGAGGCCTGAACCATGGACACGACGATGATCATGACCCTGCCGCCGGCGGCCAACGACGCGATCGACGTCTCCGCCCCTGCCACGGACCGGCGCGCCCGCGCCATCGCCCGCCGCGGCGCCATCGCGCTCGCCTGCTGGGCCGCGCTGGTGGGCGCGTGGGCCGCCTGGGCGCCGATCGCGGGTGGCGTCGTGTCGCCCGGCCTCGTCAAGGTGGACGCGAACCGCCGAACCGTCACGCACCGCGACGGCGGCACCGTGGCGGCCATCCGCGTGCGCGAGGGCCAGGCCGTCAAGCGCGGCGACGTGCTGGTGGAACTGGAAGACGTGCGCGTCGACGCCTCGGTGGACCTGCTGCGCGCGCAACTGGGCGCCGACCTGCTGCGCCAGTCGCGGCTGGAGGCCGAGGCCGGCGGCGCCACCACCTGGAGCCCGCCGCCCGCCCTCGTGCAGCAGTTCGCCGCCCTGCCCGGCTTCGACGAGCAGGCCCGCAAGGAGGCCCGCACCTTCACCGCGCGGCAATCCACGCTGGCCGCGCAGGTGGACGGCGAGCGCCAGCAGGCCGAGGCGATGCGGGCCGAGATCGGCGCCCGCGGCCGCGAGCGCGAGAACGCGACGAAGGCCGTGGCGCTGATGAAGGACGAGCTGGCGCTCAACGAGCGCCTGGAGACCGAGCACTTCGTCAACCGCACCAAGGTGCTGGGGCTGCAGCGCGCGGTGAGCGAGTACGAATCGCGCCTGCACGCCAACGACGCGGACCTGGCGCAGGCGCAGCAGCACCTGGACGCCAGCGCCCTGCGCGTGCGCGCGCTGCGCGACCAGCTGTTGCAGGGCGCGGCGGAAGAGGCGCGCGAGATCGGCGCGCGCATCGCCGACACGCAGCAGCGCCTGCGCGCCAGCCGCGACGAGCAATCGCGGCAGGTGGTGGTGGCGCCGGAGTCGGGCGTGCTGATGAACCTGCGCGTCAACACGGTGGGCTCCGCGCTGGGCGCACGCGAGCCCATCGTCGACATCGTGCCCGACGGCGCGCCGCTGGTGGTGGAGACGCGGCTGCCGCTGGACGTGGCCACCGACGTGCGCCCCGGCACGCCCGCCGACGTGCGCCTGGTGAGCGCGGCCGCGCGCTACGAGACGCTGCTGCCCGCGCGGGTGCTGCAGGTGACGCCGGACGCCATGGCGGACGAGCACACGGGCCAGCCCTACCTGCGGGCGCAGGTGGCCATCGACGCCACGGCCCTGGCCCGGCGCGGCACCGGCTGGCAGCCCGGCATGGCGGCGGAGGTGTACCTGAAGACGTCGGAGCGCAGCGCGCTGGGCTTCCTCGCGGAACCCATCACGGGGTTCTTTCGGCGCGCCTTCCGGGAGCGCTAGGGTCTGGCGTTGCCCTTTGCCCCCGCAGGGGGCGGGGGGCAAGCGCCTGACCCTGCCTGGAGGCACTGTCGAGGGTCAGGCCCTGCCGCCCGCCCCCCGCTGAGGCGGGGGGCAAACGGCAAGGCCAGACCCGCCGCTCAGCGCGCCGCCGCCTGGCTGAAATCGAACATCGTCATCAGGTTCCCGATCGCCGGCGCGTTCACCGGCTTGTACGGGTTGCCCTTCGTCACCACCGGGTTGGGCAGGTTGTCGCGGCTGCGGGTGGACAGCGGGGGCAGCGCCCAGTTGGCCTCGATGAACTTCAGCACCGACGCGTGGTCGTTGTACGTGTGGTCCACCACGCCCTTCTTCGCCCACGGCGAGATGGCCAGCATCGGGATGCGCGTGCCGTCGCCGAAGAAGTCCACGGCCTGGATGTAGCCCGAGTCGTAGTAGCCGCCGCCCTCGTCCGTCGTGATCAGGATCGCCGTGGAGGCCCACAGCTGCGGGTTGCCTTGCACCTGGTTGATCAGGTCCTGCAGGAACAGCTCGTACTGGTCGGTGGTCGAGTCCGCGGGATGGCCCGCCAGGGCCTCGAAGGGCCGCACGAACGACACCGCCGGCAGCGTGCCGCCATGCACGTCGTCCAGGAAGGCGCCGTAGCTCTGCAGCTGGTCCTTCTGCGACGTGGTCATCGTCTTCGTGTAGCCGGTGAGCGGGTCGCAGATGCCGCAGTAGGAGTGGAACAGCAGGGGCACGCCGTCCACGTCGTTGGCGAAGCGCGTCGGGTCGTCGCCGCGGTCGGCCGAGTAGTACTTGAAGCTCACGCCCTGCGCGGCCAGCATGTCCCCCACGGTGGGGATCGTCTGCGGCGGCAGCACGAACTGGTCGGAGCCCAGCGTCTTCGTGGTGCCGTCCGGGTTCCAGTACATCGAGTAGTTGTTGACCAGGTAGTAGTGGCCGAGGTCGCAATTGGCGTTGCGCACGTGCTGCGTCGCCAGCTCCGCCATCACGCCCGCCACGCCGGGGGCCTTCGGGTCCGAGCAGTTCACGTAGCTGCCGCCGCCGTAGCCGTCCTGGCGGTAGTAGTTGTTGGTGCCCTTCCACGCGTTCGGGTTCTCGATCTGGTTGCCGTAGGGCACGCCGGCGGTGCCGTCCAGGTTGGTGAAGAACGCGGCGTCGCCGGTCACCAGGGCCTGGAAGTTGGCGCCCGTGCCGCCCATGATGGCCTGGTGGTAGTTGTCGCTCAGCGCGTAGCTGTCGGCCAGTTGCCGGAAGATGGGCGCGTCGCCCGTGCTGGCCACGCCGTGCGCGTCCACGTACGGGTTCATGTTGTAGAAGCCCATCGAGATGGCGCCCTCCTTCGGGTTGAAGCCGCCGGGGGGCGGGGCCACGCCGTTGCTGCCCGTGCCGATGGTTTCCTCCACCCACACGAACTTGTCGTGCAGGCCGCCGTCCACGTCCTGCCACATCTGGAAGAAGCGGTGCACCGGGTCGCCCGTGTAGGCGGCGTACGGCACGTAGCGGCTGATCTGGTAGGGGCCGTTGGGCATGTCGTCGGGGAAGCGCGTGTCGGGCACGCCCTCGGGCAGGCCGATACCATAGGTGGTATACGGCTGAGGCAGCGTCGCGTACTTGCCGACCGAGTTCGTGCTGGCCGCGTACGTGCCCTTGTCCGCGCCCACGGCCTGCGCCGCCAGGCCGAAGTTCGGGCCGGGCGACCCGTCGGCGTTGACGATGCCCCGGCTCAGCAGGTTCTGCACCTTCTGGCCCTTGCGCTTGGGCTGGTACGTGCCGAACAGGTTGTCGAACGTGTGGTTCTCGCCCACCACCACGATGACGTGCTGGATCGGGGTGGTGGCGGCCGGGGCCGCGTAGGCATGCGTGATGGAGGCCGCGACGAGCGTCGTGGCGATGCGGAGGTGGCGGGTCATGGTGGGGTCCTTGCGGGTTGGAGGAACGGGGACGACTGTCATCCGCGTGGGTGACCCGCTGGTGACAGGGCCATCCAAGCTAGGGGGGTGGGTGTCGGCAGCCTGAACGCCGGCCGTCGACTCCGGATCGCCCCCGAGGCAGCCACCGGCTCGCGGCGTCATACTCGATCGACAAGCAGGAGAGCCCCGCATGCCGCACCCGCTCCAGAACCTGGTCCACACGCTCGGCGTTCGCGCCGGCGTGCCTTTCGAGGTGGCCCTGCCCGGCGGCGACCGCCTGCGCGCCGGCCATGGCGAGCCCGCGTTCACCATCGTCTTCCGCCGCCGCGCGGCGCTGCTCGCGGCCCTGGCGCGCGGCCACGTGGGCCTGCTGGAGGCCTACTTCAACCAGCAGGTGGAGGTGCTGGGCGACCTCGGCACCGCGCTCGCCACCGGCCTGCGCTCGGGGCTGGACGCGCGATTCGGCCTGGTGCACGCGCTCAGCAACGCGCTGCACGAGCTCACCCACTCCGCCCGCGCGTTCGCGCAGGCGCGCCACAACGCGCGCGCACACTACGGCTTCGGCACGGCGTTCTACCGCCAGTGGCTGGACGAGCCGCTGATGATGTACACGTGCGCCTACTGGGACGAGACGGCCGAGGACCTGGCCACCGCGCAGGTGCACAAGGTGGACCACCTGTGCCGCAAGATCTGCCTGCAGGACGGCGACCACGTGGTGGACGTGGGCTGCGGCTTCGGCGGGTTCCTGCTGAGCGTGGGCGCGCGCCGCGACGTGCGCATCACCGGCCTGAACACCACGCCCGAGCAGGTCGACTACCTGCGCGGCGAGATCGCGCGCCGGGGCCTGCAGGACCGCCTGGCCGTGCGCCAGGCCGACATGCGCGAGGTGGACGGCCCCTACGACAAGCTGGTGTCCATCGGCGTGCTGGAACACGCGGGCAAGCACCACCTGGACGAGGTCATCCGCACGCACGGCCAGTTCCTCAAGCCCGGCGGCCTGGGCGTGATCCAGTTCGTCGGCCACGTCGGCCACCACGAGACCGATCCCTTCATCCGCCGCCACATCTTCCCCGGCGGCTGGATCCCCAGCCTGGCCGACGTCCTCATCGCGATGGAGAAGGCCGGCCTCGAGGTCCAGGACGTGGAGAACCTGCGCCGCCACTACGCGCTGACGCTGGACAGCTGGGCCGAGCGCTTCGAGGCCCACTGGGACGCCATCCGCGCCACCGACCCGCAACGCTTCGACGAACGCTTCCACCGCATCTGGCGCACCTACCTGCGGGGCTGCGCCGAGATGTTCCGCGCGCCCAACGGCCACACGCACCTGTTCCAGGTGGTGTTCAGCCGCGGCAACGTCGGCGACAACTACCCGATGACGCGAAGACACGTGTACGTGCCCTGAATCCGGGCCGGTCCGGCGGAATGCAAGAATCCGGGCTGCGCCGCGTCTTGCGCGCAGTCGGAGAGACATGGGATGAACCGGGGAGCCCGATGGGCCGTGACCGGGCTGCTGGTGGCGGCCTTCGCGGGATTGGTGGGGTATTCGGTGTGGGGCCATCGCCAGCAGCTGGCGATCGAGGCGTCCGCAAGCGGCGATGGCGGCGCGGGCGGAGGCAGCCCCGGCGCGGTGGCCACGGGCTCGGTGTCCGGCTTCGTGGCCGTGGACGTCGACCCGTTCTTCGCCGACCCGCGCGTGCTGAAGATCCTGGCCGACCACGGGCTGGCCATCCACGCCACGCGCGCGGGCAGCCGCGACATGCCGGGCAAGCTGGCCGCGGGCGCCAAGCCCGACTTCTGGTTACCGTCCGGCGTGCTGGCCGCCAACCAGATCGACGACGCCGCCAAGCAGGCGGGCATCGCGCTCACGCAGGCCGCGCCGTTCAACAGCCCGCTGGTCGTGGCCAGCTGGACGCCCATCGCCAGGATCCTCGAGGCCAACGGCATCGCGCACGCCAGCGGCGAGCGCACCTACGGCCTGGATATGCAGAAGCTGGCCGAGGCGATGCTGGCCAAGAAGCGCTGGACCGACCTGAAGGGCGCGGGCGCGTACGACATGAAGCGCAGCATCCTGGTCAGCACCACCGACGTGCGCCGCAGCAACTCCGCGGCCATGTACCTGGCGCTGGCCAGCCAGGCGCTGAACGGTGGCGAGGTGATCGCGGACCATGCCGCGGCCAAGGCCAGTGCCGCCAGGCTGGCCGAGCTGTTCCGCCGGCAGGGCTTCCAGGAGAACTACGTCAACGGCAACTTCGACGACTACGTGCAGATCGGCATCGGCAAGGCGCCGCTCGCGTTCATCTACGAATACCAGCTGGTGGGCTACGCCATCGCGCACAAGGGCATCCAGCCCGACATGGTGCTGATGTACCCCGAGCCCACCATCGTCAACAAGTTCGTGATGCTGGCCGCCACGCCGCGCGGCCGGGCGCTGCAGCAGCTGCTGGCCACGGACGCCGGCCTGCAGCGCATCGCCGCTGAGTTCGGCCTGCGCGGCACCGACCCCGCCCCGTTCGCGGAGGCCGTCAAGCCCACCGGCCTGGCCGTGCAGCCCCGCGTACAGCAGGTGATCGACCCGCCCGCGTACGACCTGATGACCGACATGATCGATACCGTGACCGCAGGGATGGCGCAATGACCGACACGATCCGACCACCGCACGTGGCCATCGCCACCGCCCGCCGCACCCTGCTGGCCGCCGGGGCGGGCGTGGCCGCCCTGGCGCTGGCCGCGGGCCTGGCCGGCTGCAAGCCGCGCGCCCCCGACGCCGGCCGCGACGCCAACGCGTCGGCCGACACGGCGGCCTCCGCCGCCCCGGCCTTCACCGTGCTGGCCACCACCGACCTGAAGGACGCGCAGCCGCTGGAGCAGATGGTGCAGAAGGCCACCGGCGTGAACCTGCACTTCCGCTACGGCGGCACGATGGAGAGCACCGAGGCCGTGCTCACGGGCCAGGCGGGCGCGCAGGCCGCGTGGTTCGCCAACGCGCGCTACCTGCTCAGCGACGCGCAGGGCCAGGCGCGCGTGAAGCAGCAGGACAAGATCATGCTGTCGCCGCTGGCCGTGGGCGTCAGCGCGTCCACCGCGCACGAGCTGGGCTGGGACGACCCCGCCAAGGCGGCCAAGGTCACGTGGAAGACGATCACGCAGGCCGCGGGTGACGGCACGCTGCACTACGCGCTGTCCAACCCCGCCACGTCCAACCAGGGATTCATGGCGCTGATGGGCGTGGCCGCCGCCGCGGCCGACAAGAGCGAGGCGCTGGCCGCCGAGGACGTGGATCGCCACGCCATCGCCACGTTCCTGAAGGGCTACGCCCTGCCCGGCGACAACTCCACGTACCTCACCGAGCAGTTCCTGGCGAAGCAGGGCCCGCGCCTGAACGCGTTCATCAACTACGAAAGCTGGCTCACCAGCCTGAACGCCAGCGGCAAGCTGCGCGAGAAGCTGGTGCTGGTGTACCCGCGCGAGGGCGTGGCCACCGCCGACTATCCCATGCTGCTGCTGGACGAGGCGCGGCGTGCGGACTACCAGAAGGTGGTGGACTACCTGAAGGGTCGCGAGGCGCAGACCTGGCTCGCCACGCAGACGCTGCGCCGGCCGGTGGACCCGGTCGCGGCGCAGGCGGCCTCCGCCGTGCTGCCCGCCACCGGCGTGCTGGTGGAGCTGCCGTTCTCGCCGGACCGGCGCCTGGCCGATGGCTTGATCGACGCCTACCTGAACGAGTTCCGCCGCCCCATCGCCTCCACCTTCGTGCTGGACACCAGCGGCAGCATGAACAAGGACCGCCGCCTGGAGCGCCTGAAGGAGGCCATCGACTACGTGGCCGGCGACGACGCGTCCCTCACCGGCCGCATCGCCCGCCTCACCAGCCGCGAGAAGATCTGGCTGGAGACCTTCAGCACCACCCCGCGAGAGCCCGTGCTGTTCGAGATCCCGGCGCCGCAGGCCGCCGTGAAGGGCGTGGCGGAAGGCGCCGACAGCGCGGCCAAGAAGAAGGCCATGAACGACGTGCGCAACTTCGTCGACAGCCTGCGCGCCGAAGGCGGCACCGCCCTGTACGACAGCATCCTGGACGCCCTCACCCGCATGGCCGCCGAGAAGAAGGCGCATCCGGACTACCAGTACTCGGTGGTGGGCTTCACCGACGGCGAGAACACCGACGGCCGCGACTACGCCCGCTTCGTGGCCGACTACAACGCGCTGCCCGAGGACGCCCGGGCGATCCCGGTGTTCATGGTGCTGTTCGGCGACGCGCGCGAGAGCGAGCTGCAGGGCCTGGTGAAGGTCACCGGCGGCCGGGTGTTCGACGGCCGCACGGCGCCGCTGTACAGCGTGTTCAAGGACATCAGGGCCTACCAATGATGCTCGGACGCCTCCTCACCAGCCCCGCCAACTGGGGCGGCCTCCTCTTCGCGGCCCTGCCCTTCGTCCTGAAGGACCTGGACCTGCTGGACCTGCACCACACCACCCTGCTGGCCATCGCCGGATACGTGGTGGGGTATGTCGTCTTCCGCTCGATCTTCGGCAAGCCAGGCGATCCCAACGCCCGGCCCTGGGAGGCCGACCTGGCGTTCCACGACAGCGGCGACGTGCGCGAGACGATGGAGAGGGCCATCGCCGGCATGCGCGCCCTGCTCAACCGCAACCCCGACAACCGCTTCGACGGCGACCTGCAGCAGCGCCTGCGCGCCCTGCTGGCCCGCCTGGAGGCGTTGCTGGCGCAGTGGGAGGGCAGCAAGGGCGCGCTGTCGCTGGAGGAGGACTTCCACGCCCGCCAGATCGCGCTGTCGTACCTGCCCGACGCGCTGCGCGGCTACCTCTCGATCCCCAAGACCTTCGCCACCCAGCGCCTGTTGGAGAATGGCCGCACCGCACGCGACACCTTCCTCGTCACGCTGGACGAACTGGACACCAAGGTCGGCCAGCTGCAGGACGACCTGGCCGGCCAGGACGCCCAGGCCTTCCTCTCCCACTCGCGCTTCATCGACACCAAGTTCCGGAGGACCCCCGAATGACCACGCCCGAGCAGGCCACCGCCACGGCCACCAAGTCCTTCGTCCTGACGCCCCCCGAGATCCTCGAGCCCGTGCCCGCCACGCAGGCCGGCGACCTGGTCACCGTCAAGCCCGAGCGCCAGGCGGCGCTGGAGCAGAAGGCCGACCAGTTCCTCGACACGCTGATGACGCAGGACGTGCACAGCGCCGACTTCAAGGCGAAGCTCGACCAGGCCTTCGCGCTGGGCCGCGAGGAGATCAGCGTCGCCGCCAGCCTGCTGCAGGGCCGGCTGATGGAGAAGAACTTCGTCGACGCCTCCGGCACGCCAGCCTTCCAGGCCATCAGCGAGCTCCGCGGCCACCTGGACACGCTCAACCCCGGCAACGACGGCAACCTGCTGCAGCCCAACAAGATCTTCGGGATCATCCCGTGGGGCAACAAGCTGCAGTCGTACTTCCGCCGCTACCAGTCGGCCGCGTCGCAGATCAAGGCCTGCATGACGCAGCTGTACGCCGCGCGCGACGACATCCAGAAGGACCTGGCCGACGTCGAATCCCAGCGCGCCAAGATCTGGGCCGGCATGGAGAAGATGGCCGAGGCCATCCAGTTCGCCAAGCTGCTGGACCAGAAGATCGCCGACCGCGTGGAGGGCCTGAAGGCCACCGACGCCCTGCGCGCCCGCGCGCTCGAGCAGGAGGTGCTGTTCTACGCGCGCCAGAACCTCACCGACATGTACACGCAGCAGGCCGTCAGCATCAACGGCTACCTGGCGCTGGACGTCATCAAGAAGACCGGCCGCGAGCTGATGAACGGCTGCAGCCGCGTGGCCACCACCGGCATGAGCGCGCTGGCCGTCGCCCAGACCGTGGCGCGCGCCACCGGCAACCAGATGGAAGTGATGGACATGCTCAACTCCGTCGGCGGCACCATCGGCAAGCTGATCCAGCAGACGGGCGAGCAGCTGAACAACCACGTCACCGCCACCACCGAGTTCGCCAAGAACCCGATGCTGGGCGTCGACGAGATCAAGCGCATGTTCGACCAGACCTACAAGGCCATGGACGCGATGGACACGTTCCGCAGCGAGGCCATCACGGTCATGGGGCGCAACAACGAGATCATGCAGGGCGAGCTGGATCGCAGCCGCACCTACCTCGATCGCGTGCGGCAGGCGCAGGCGGGCGAGGCGATGCAGCGTCCCACCTGAGCAACGGACGGACGGTCGTTTTCCGCCGCCCGGCGGGCACCGGCCGCCTCGCGCGCCGGGAACTTCCGGCCTGCCGCGCGACCAGAACCGGGTCGTCCCGCCTCCTTCCTGCCACGCAACCTCCCCCTTCCCAGGACCCGCCCAGATGAACCGCCGCGACTTCACCACCGCCTTCGCCGCCACGCCGCTCGCGCTGGCGCTCGCCCCCGCCGCCCGCGCGCAGGGCGCCCCGGCGGAAGGCAAGCAGTACACGCGCCTGCCCCAGCCGGTCATCGTCACGCCCGCGCCGCCCGCCGGCCAGGTGGACGTGATCGAGTTCTTCTCCTTCGCCTGCCCGCACTGCGACGAGTTCGAGCCGCTGCTGGAGACCTGGCTGAAGCAGCCGCACCCGGACGTGCGCTTCCGCCGCGTGCCCGTGCCGTTCCTGTTCAACTTCCAGAACTTCCAGAAGCTGTACTTCGCGATGGAGACGATGGGCGTGGCGGACCGGCTGCAGCAGAAGGTGTTCGATTCGGTGCACCGGGAGCACGAGCGCCTGCTCGCGCCCGACGCCATCTCGGCCTTCATGGCCCGCAACGGCGTGGACGCCGCCAAGTTCATGGCGGTGTTCAACTCGTTCGCCATGGGCGTCAAGGCCAACCAGGCGCAACAGCTGGTCTCGCAGTTCAACGTCACGCAGATCCCCACGCTGGCCATCGGCGGCCGCTACACCACCAGCGCCGGCGCCGCGGGCGGCCCGGACAAGGTCCTGCACGTGGTGGACTACCTGGTGCAGCAAGTGAAGGCGGGGCATTGAGATGAAGCGCCGCCATGTCACCACCGCCCTCGCCGCCACGCCGCTCGCGCTGGCCTGGCCCCTGTCCGCCCGCGCGCAAGGCGCGATGACCGAAGGCACCCAGTACAAGCGCCTGGCCCAGCCCGTCATCGTCACGCCCCCGCCGCCCGCGGGCCAGGTGGACGTCGTCGAGTTCTTCTCGTACGCCTGCCCGCACTGCTTCGAGTTCGAGCCCGTGCTGGAGGCCTGGCTGCAGAAGCCGCATCCGGACGTGCGCTTCCGCCGCGTGCCCGTGCCCTTCATGTTCAACGCCCAGAACTTCCAGAAGCTGTACTACACGATGGAGGCGATGGGCCTGGTGGACCGCCTGCAGCAGAAGGTGTTCGACTCGGTGCACAAGGAACACCAGCGCCTGCTCACGCCCGATGCCATCCAGGCGTTCATGGCACGCAATGGCGTCGACGCCGCCAAGTTCATGGCGCTGTTCAACTCCTTCGCGATCGGCGTCAAGGCCAACCACGCCCAGCAGCTCGTCACCGAGTTCAACGTCACCAGCATCCCCACGCTGGGCGTGGCGGGCCGCTACACCACGGGCCCCGCGGCCCCGGCCGCCGGCGGGCTGCCGGTGGCGGTCCAAGCCGTGGACTACCTGGTGGCGCAGGTCAAGGCAGGGCGCTGACGTTCAGAACCAGTGCGCGAGGTCCAGCAGCTTCACCAGGTCGCCCGCCATCTCGGTGAAGCTCCGCGGGCTGTCGCCGCCCTTCTCGCCCCACAGCCGGAACATGTGCTCCTCGACGCTGGCGACATGCACGCCCGGCCGGCCGTCCTCGCTGCGGCGGGTCGTCTCCAGGCGCACGCATTCCGCCTGCATGTCCAGGCGCGCGCTGCCGTCCGAGTCCTTGTCGTTGACGAGGTGCAGCACGATGGCATGCGTCGCGGCATGACCCAGGGCATGCACCGCCAACTTTTCCTCGTCCTTCAGCGCCACGGAGGGATCGACCACCACCACCGCGCGTGAGCCGCGTGCCCGCGCGGCGTCGGCCACGCGGTCCGCGAAGACCTGCTCGATCTGCAGCAGCGTGGCGCGCGCCTTGGCCATGTCGCCGCTCATCTCCGGACGCGCCTGGGGCTCCAGGACCAGCAGCGTGTCGGGTTCGCCGGCCGACGCGGGCATCGCGGCGGCTGCAGGCGGCCCCTCGGCGTGGACCGCCAGGCAAGCCAGGCTGGCCAGGCAGATCACGGCGGTGGCGACGAACTTCATGGGGAACCTCGGGGCAAAGGCGCGATTCTATGAACCGCGGCCGACGCCTCGTCGACGAGGCATGCGATACATTCGGCCGCCCTGCCAACTCGCGCACGCCCATCCAGACATGCCAACCCTCTCCCGTTCGCCGAGACTGCTCGTGCGCAGAGCACTGGCCGGCCTGGCCGGCCTGGCCGGCCTGGCCGCCTCGACAGCCCTGCACCTGGCGGCCGCGGCGCCGCATCCCGACGCCGCCCCCGCGCCCGGCCTGCGTGCGCAGCTGGACGCCACCATCCGCCCCTTGATGGCCCGCCAGCACATCCCCGGCATGGCCGTGGCGGTGGCGGTGGACGGCCGCGCGTACGTCTTCAACTACGGCACCGCGTCGCCGCAAGGCAAGACGCCGGTCACGGACCGCACGCTCTTCGAGATCGGCTCCGTCACCAAGATGTTCACCGCCACGCTGGCGGCGTACGCGCAGGAGACGGGGCAGCTGTCGCTCGCCGACCACCCCTCCCGCCACCTGCCCCAGCTGAAGGGCCGCCCCATCGACGCGGCGACGCTGCTGCACCTGGGCACCTACACCGCCGGCGGCCTGCCGCTGCAGTTCCCCGACGCCGTGGGCGACGCGGACGACGACGCGCTGGCCTACCTGCACGACTGGCAGGCCTCGGCCGCGCCGGGCACCGTGCGCGAGTATTCCAATCCCAGCCTCGGCCTGCTGGGCACGGCCACGGCCGCGGCCATGCACGCGCCTTACGCCACGCTGATGGAGGGCACGCTGCTGCCGAAGCTGGGCCTGGCCCACACCTGGATCCGCGTGCCTGCCGGGGCGCAAGCCGACTATGCGTGGGGCAGCCGCGACGGCAAGACTGTGCACATGAGCCCCGGCCCGATGGCCGAGCCCACGTATGGCGTCCGGACCACGGCCGCCGACCTGCTGCGCTTCCTGCAGCTGAACATCGACCCGAGCGGCCTGGAGCCGCCGCTGCGCCGCGCGGTGGAGATCACGCACGCCGGCCGCTTCGGCGTGGGCGGCATGGTGCAGGGCCTCGGCTGGGAGCAATACCCCTACCCCGTATCTCGCGAGCTGCTGCTGGGCGGCAACGCTTCCGAGGTGATCAACGACCCGATCCCGGTGCGCGCGCTGGACGCACCGCCCGCCGGGCCGCGCCTCTTCGACAAGACGGGCTCCACCGGCGGCTTCGGCGCCTACGTGCTGTTCGTCCCCTCGAAGCGCGTGGCCGTGGTGATGCTGGCCAACCGCAACTACCCGATCCCCGAGCGCGTCGAGGCCGGTTACGCGATCCTGCAGGCGTTGTCGCCCGAGGACCGCTGAAACAGCGCGCAGCGCGACGGGTTCCGCCGCTCTCGCGTCAAGCTGGCATGAATGCCGAATCCGCCGGCGCCTGGTCCTCGCCCTCCAGCAGGCCGGTGGGCCGCTCGCGCAGCAGCTCGCCGATCTCGGCGGCCGGCACCGGGCGGCTGTAGAAGAAGCCCTGCATCTGGTCGCAGCCGCGTGCGCGCAGCAGGGCCACCTGGGCGCTGGTCTCCACGCCCTCGGCCACGATCGTCAACGCCAGCGAGTGGCCCATCGAGATGATGGCGTCGGTGATGGCGCGGTCGCCCTCGTTGGTGGCCAGCTCGCGCACGAACGAGCGGTCCACCTTCAGCGTGTCCACCGGGAAGCGCTTGAGCGTGGACAGCGACGAGTAGCCGGTGCCGAAGTCGTCGATCGAGACGCTGATGCCGCGCTGCTTGAACGCGCCCAGCACCTCCACCGCCTTGCGCATGTCGCGCATCAGCACGCTCTCCGTCACCTCGATCTCCAGCCGGCGCGGGTCGATGCCGGTGGCGGCCAGCACCTCGTCCACGTCGGCCAGCAGGCGCTCGTCGGCGAACTGGCGGCCCGAGATGTTGACGGCCATGTCCAGCGGCATCATGCCCTGGCGGCACCACGCCACCTGCTGGCGGCAGGCCTCGCGCAGCACCCACAGGCCGATCGGCACGATCAGCCCCGTTTCCTCGGCCACGGGAATGAACTTGGCCGGCGACACCAGGCCCAGCTCGGGATGGCGCCAGCGCACCAGGGCCTCGACGCCGGTCATGTGGCCGGTGGCGCCGTCCACCTTGGGCTGGTAGAACACCTCGAACTGGTGGCGGTCGATGGCCAGGCGCAGGCTGGACTCGAACGCCAGCCGCTCCATCGAGTGCGTGTTCAGGTCGTCGACGTAGAACGCGAACGTGTTCTTGCCGTCCTCCTTGGCCTGGTACATCGCGATGTCGGCGTGCTTCATCATCGACGCCTCGTCGTCGCCGTCCGACGGGAAGGTGCTGATGCCGATGCTGGCCGTCACGCGGAACTCGTGCTCGTGCAGGTGGCAGGGTTGCGAGATGGCCGACAACAGGTCGCGCGCCCGCTCGGCCAGTGCCTCGGGGCCTTCCACGTCGGGCACCAGCACCACGAACTCGTCGCCCCCCAGCCGGCAGACGACGTCGCCTTCGCGCATCACCGCCGCGGCACGCCGCGCGATCTCCTTCAGCAGGGCATCGCCCGTGGCGTGGCCCAGCGTGTCGTTGATGTTCTTGAAGCGGTCCAGGTCCAGGAACATCAGCGCCACGTGGCCGTCGGCGGCGCGGGCCTGGGTGATCGCGGCCTCCAGCAGGCGCGACAGCTGGTTGCGGTTGGGCAGGCCCGTGAGCCGGTCGTGGAAGGCCAGGTGCTCGGCCTGCAGGGCCGCGGCCTTCTCGCGTTCCACCTCCTCCAGCAGGCGCGCGTGCGTGCGCTGCAGGTCCTCGGCCATGCCGTTGAACGCGTGCTGCAGCGCGCCGATCTCGTCGCGGCCATCCACCTCCAGGCGCTCGCCGTAGTTGCCGGCGGCCATCTCGTCCACGCCGCCCTGCAGGCGCGCCAGGCGCGCCGCGATGCTGTTGCCGAAGCGCAGGCCCGACCAGGCCACCAGCAGCACGCTCAGCAGCCCGCCGCCCGCGATGGCGAAGATGCGCCAGAGGCTCGCGTGCAGCAGGTCGGCGCGTACATCCGTGTACTCGAACACCAGCGCGCCCAGCACGTCGTCGTCGTCCTGCGGGCCCGCGCGCACGGGCACCACCACCTGGGCCGCCATGCCGGCGTCCGGGCCCGCGGCGCGCAGCTCGCGGAACGCGCGCGGCACGCCGTCGGCCAGCGTCCGGGCCACCTCGCCGCCCGCATCGCCGTGGTACGGCTGACCTTTCAACGCGGGATCGACGGCCGCCACGCACTGCAGCTGGCGGTCGACGATGAACAGGCCGCGGTGGTGCTGCAGGCCCACGTTCTCGACGTAGCGCTGCAGCGACTGGGACTGCGTGGACGCGCCGTAGGCCAGCGACCGGGCCATGGCGGAGGCCTGCAGCAGCGCCACGCGGTCCACCTCCACCACCTGCATGCGGGTGACGGCCAGCGTGAAGAGGAGCATCACCGCGCACATGGCGGCCATGCCCCAGAGCAGCTTCTGCCGGATGCCGGCGAGCTTGGACGTTCTCATGGCGAGCGCTTTCCGTGGCGGACATCCGCCTTCACGGCGTTATCGGCAGATGACCACGGAACTTCAGGCACGGACGGCCGGGCGGTCTCGCAGGGTGCCCGGCTCGGCTAGGCTGGGCTCGGCCGGTCTCAGCTCACCGCGAGCGCGCCACGTCCACCGCCGACACCGCCGGCGCGCGGTTGCCGAAAGACTGCCGGATGTAAGTGGCCACTGCGGCTACCTGCCCCTCGTCCAGCGTGGCCGCGAACGGCGGCATGCCATACGGGCGCGGATTGCCGGGCGTGGACGGCGGGTAGCCGCCGGCGATGATGGCCTGCACCACGTTGACGGGCGAGGCCAGCAGCACCGACCGGTTGCCGGCCAGCGGCGGGTAGGCGCCGGCGGCGCCCTGGCCCATATCGCCGTGGCAGCGCTCGCAGTGGTCGTGGTACAGCGCCCCGCCCATGCGCAGCACCGAGGGGGCCGCGGGTTCGATCGTCTCGGTCGCCGCGGGCAGCGGCGGCAGGGTGCGCAGGAAGCCCGCCATGGCGGCGATGTCGGCGTCGGTGAGGTGCTGCGTGCTGGTGGCCACCACGTCGGCCATCGGGCCGATCACGGCGCCGTGAGAGGAGACCCCGTCGCGCAGCAACGCCGCCACCTGGCCGGCGTCGTCGGCGCCCCCCCCGGTGCGAGGGTCCGCGCCGGTGCCGGCGGGCGATCCGGACGCCAGCGCCGGCGCGTACCAGCGCTGCATCGGCACCATGCCGCCGCTGAACTCGCCCTGCCCGGCGCTGCCGCCCAGCGCGTTGCGCGAGGTGTGGCAGGCCTCGCAGTGCCCCAGGCCGCGCACCAGGTAGGCGCCGCGGTTCCAGGACGCGTCGCGCGCGGGGTCGGCCTCGAACACGCCCGGGCGGAAGTACAGCGCGCGCCAGACGGCCAGCGCGGGCTGCGTGCCATAGGGCCAGCGCAGGCCGTGCGGCTCCGCGGGTCGGCGCACGGGCGGCAGCGCGCGCAGGTAGGCGAAGAGCGCGCCCGCGTCCTCGCGCGTCACCTGCGTGTAGTTGGGATAGGGGAAGGCGGGCGCGAGCAGGTGGCCGTCGCGCGAGCGGCCGTTGTGCAGCGCGCGCCAGAAGTCGGCCTCGGTCCAGCGGCCCAGGCCCGTGTCGTCGTCGGGCGTGAGGTTGGGCGCATAGACGCTGCCGAAGGGCGTCTCCACCCGACGGCCGCCGGCCATCTGCGCACCGCCCGGGGCCGTGTGGCAGCCCATGCAGTTGCCGGCGCGGGCCAGGTAGGCGCCCCGCTCCGCGGCGCCGGACGCGCCGGCGAACGCGGGCTGGACGCTGCCGTCCCGGTCCTCGTCGCGCAGGTTCAGGCCCAGCAGCAGCACCGCCGCGGCGGCGGCCAGGCTGGCCACGCCCACCACCGCCTGCAGCAGCAGCGCGCGGCGGCGCCGGCGCGGGTCCGTGTCGCCGCCCGCGCCCAGGCCGTCGTCGTGGCCGCTCATCGCAGCCCGCTCCCGCAATCCAGCGGCAGCGGCTGCGCGATGGCGGCCGCCGGGTGCGGGTCCACCGGCAGCGGTTGCGCGGCCAGCCACGCGGCCACGGCGGAGACCTCCTCCGCGGACAGCGATTCGGCCACGACCTTCATGCAATCGGGCGCCGCCGCGTGGCGCAGGCCGTTGCGCCAGGCGCCGAACTGCGCCACCAGGTAGTCGTGCGGCAGGCCCAGCAGGCCGGGGATGGCCGGCTGCACGCCGGTCATGGCCGCGCCGTGGCACTGCACGCAGGCCGGCACCTTGCGCGCCTTGTCGCCCCGCGCGACGAGATCCGCCGCGCGCTGCAGGTCCACCACCGAATGCGCCCCGCCCTGCGGCGGCGGGTAGGGCAGGTCCTGCTGCGCGAAGTAGGCGGCGATCTCGCGCAGGTAGTCGTCGGACAGGTGCCGCACCAGGCCGGACATCAGCACGTTCTCGCGCCGGCCGTCCCGGAAGTTGCGCAGCTGGTTGTAGAGGTAGCCCTCCGGCTTGCCCGCGATGCGCGGGAAGAAGCCGAGGTTGGTGGCCCGGCCCTCGCGGCCGTGGCAGGACATGCAGGGCTGGACGCGCTCGGCGAGCGTGTCGGGCACGACTTGCGGGGCGGGGGGGACCTGCGCCTGCGCGAAGGCCGCAGCGACGGCGCCGCCCAGGAGGATGGCGATCGCGACGTGGCGGAGGAAGGGACCGAAGCGGAACATCGGGGCCAAGCATACGACGACGGCCGCGCCGGGTCGGGCCCGGGCCGGCACGACGCCGGGGCCCGCGGACGGCATCACGGCATGTCGCCCTCGACGAACGGATGCCCGGCCTCGTACTCTGCCCGGCTCCTGAGCAAATGCTCTCCTGCCAGGCGCACGCACGCCATCGCCCGGTCCACGTAGATCTCGGAACGTACCGGCCAGCTGCGGGTCGCGTCGAACAGGCCAGGCATCAGCTCGTAGCGGAGGGGCTGGCCGCCTTCTTCCACATCGTTGAACCACAGGTGCGAACCGCAGCGCGGGCAGAAGGCGCGTTCGGCAAAATCGGACGATCGGTAGCGCGTGACCTCGCCCGTCACGGTGACGGCGGCAGCCTCGGCATCGAAGCACAGGAACAGCCCGCCGGACCAACGCTGGCACATGCGGCAGTGGCAGGCGCCCACCCGGGAGTCGTGCGTGCCGGCCACGGTGATCGTGACCGCGCCGCAGAGGCAGCGACCGGTCATCGCAGTGCCGATGGCGCTGGCGTCGGCGGCGAGGTTGGACTCGCGGGTCGTGGGCTTCATGGTGGAAACTCCTTCCAGGCGCAGCCCGCCATGAACCGGCAGGCCGCTGTCGTGGCTCAAGCGCCGGGCTCCAGGTCCTCGGTCGGTGCCCGCAACGCTTGGTGCAAGTGCCCCACCGCCGTCAACACCCCCGACGCATCCCCTACCAGCACCGCGCCCGCCAGCGCGATCGTGGCGCTGACGACCGACAGCTGCGTCTCCAGGTGCTTCACGCCCGCGAGCCACGCATCGACGCGGCCCGCGGCATCCTGCAGCTGCCCCATGGCCTGCGCGGCCTGGTCGCCCAGCAGGTGCAGCGCCTGGGTGCGCAGCGCGATGGCCTGGCGGTCCAGCGTGACCTCGAGGTTGAGCAGGCGCGCCGCGTCGGCCTGCGGGTTGGCGCGGCGCTGCTCGAAGAGCCGCGTGGAGGCGTGGGCCAGCGCGTTGGCCAGGTCGTTGGCCGCGCGCACCGGGTCGGTGGTGGGATCGGTGGTCGTCGTCGATACGGCAGGAGGTATGTCATCGGCCCGTGCATCGGGCGGCACGCCCAGGCGCGCCAGCGAGAAACCCAGGGTGGTGTCGGCGGTGGTCATGGCGTCGGATCCTGAGAGGGTGGGCATCAGAGGGCGGCGGCGCCGTCGCGCAGCGCCTGCACCTGGGCGACGAGGTCGGTGACGGCGGCCAGCCGGTCCTGGCCGCCGAGCGTGTCGAAGCGGTCCACCAACGCGGCATGCGCGGCCACCAGCGCGTCGGCCGCCTTTGCGAAGGCGACGACGTGGCGCTGCGCCGCCTCGTTGGCCGCCAGGTCGGCCAGGGCCTGCTGCTGGGCCCAGCGGAACGGCAGGCGGGCCTGGACGTCGCCCTGCGCGGCCGCGGCCGACGAGGCCACCAGGCGCACGTACTCGCCGCGCATCGTGTCGCGCGTGGCGGCCAGCTCGCCCGCGTACACGGTGGTGGCGTAGGTCTTCATGGCCTGCACCACCTGCGCCAGGTCCGCCTGGTTGTCGGCCAGCTCGCGGCGCGTGAGCGATTGCGTGCGGGCGCGCAGGGCCAGCGCGGCGGCCGCGCGGGCCACCTTGGTGGCGGCGCTGACGGTGTCGGACGGGAACAGCGCGCTGCCGTCGCGCCCGGGCAGCCGGGCCAGCGCGCCGGACAGGCCGCGCAGCTCGCCGTCGAAGGCCGTGTCCTTCTGGCCGGCCAGGTGGTTCAAGGCCGCGGCGTAGTCGGCGAGCGCGTCCGCGAACAGCGCCGCGGTGGCGCTCTCGCGGCGCAGCGGGGCGCAGGTGGCGGCCGCGTCGCGGCGCGCGGCGGCCATGTCGTAGGCGCCCGGGTCGGACAGCGCGCGATACGCGGCGCGCTGCTCGCAGGTGGCGGCCAGGCCGGTGACGAACGGGCGGTAGTCGGTGGCGAGCTTCGTCGAGGCGTCGCCGAAATCGGCCACCTGCGGCATGGTGGTGGCGCAACCCGCCAGCAGCGTGGCGCAGCCCAGGAGCAGGGCGGCCCAGGCGGCCAGGGACGCGGCGGGGGCGGCCAGGGACAGCCTGGGCGCCGTGCGCGAGGACGTGCGCGATGACGTGAACGACGACGCGTGCGCGCCGGCTGGATGCAATGCGGAACGCGCGGGCGCGCGAACCGCCAGACGTGGCGATGGCATGAAGGGTTCTCCCGGAGGCTTTTGTGCAGGGCGGCATCGGCGTGCCGCTGGACCATTCTGGTCGGCAGCCGCCGCGCCGCCATCCGCCATCCTGGGGGTTCCGCTCGCCGGGCGGGCGGGTTAGCCGACGGTCACAGCTCCCCGCGCCAACCGCGGTCCACCTGCTGCCAGCGTTGCCGCGTGGCGGCCACCAGCGCGTCGGGCAGCGGGCCACGCTCGGCCAGCGCCACGTTGTGCCGCAGGTGCTCCACCGACGACGTGCCCACGATGGCGGATCCCACCGCCGGCGCGAAGGCCGTGAAGCGCAGCGCGAACTCGCCCCACGCCAGGCCGTCGTGCGCATAGGCGAGGGCCTGCTGCCGCAGCCAGTAGGCCTCGGCATAGTCGCCCACCGGGCGCTGCGCGAAGCGCCAGGGCGCATTGCCCAGCGGCCGCTTGGCGATCACGCCCAGCCCGTGCCGCGAGGCGGCGGGCAGGCTGCGCGTCAGGCCGTCCTGGTCGAACAGGTTGATCGAGCATTCCACCGAGCCCAGCCGGCCGTCGTGCACGGCCCAATCCAGCTCCTCGTTCTCGCCGGAGTACGCCGCCACCCGCACCTTGCCCTGATCGCGGGCGCGCACCAGCGCCTCCACCACGCCGCCGTGGCGCAGCGTGTCCAGCGGGCACGAGTGCAGATGCACGATGTCCAGCACGTCGGTGCGCAGGCGGGCGAGGGCCTCGTCGATGCCGCGCGCCACGGCCTCGGGCGTCCAGTCCGGCACGCCGTCGATGCCGTAGCCCACCTTGGTGGAGAGCACGAACTCGCCGCGACGATGGGCTAGGTGGCGGCCGATGCGCTCCTCCGACACGCCGTAGCCGCGCGCGGTGTCCACCAGCGTGATGCCCAGGTCCAGCGCGGTGTTCAGCAGGCGCGCCGCCACGCCGTCGTCCAGCGCGGCGGCGCCCACCTGGCCCGCGCCCAGGCCCAGCGCGGAGACGACGAGGCCGGTGCGGCCGAAGGGGCGTGTGTGCATCGCGGGATCGTACTGCGCGTCGCTGGGCGCGGGTTACCGGCCGGGTACGGCCGGCGCGCGGGTAGAGTGCCGGCACATGCCGATCTTCCATCCCCGCCCGCACGTGCAGGCCGTGCCCATCGACGCGCAGCACGACTGCCTGGTGGTGGACGGCGCCCTGCTCGATCCCGACGCCTGGGTGGCCGCCGCGGCCGCGCAGCGCGCGCAGTTCGTGGCCGCGCCCACCAACGCGTATCCGGGCATCGAGGCCCCGCTCGGGCCCAACTTCTCCGGCGAGCTGGACGACTTCTTCCGTGTGCACGTGCGCGGCCGCCTGGGCGCGCGCCGCACGCTGTCGATGCGCTGCCGCATGTCGATGGTGACGCTGGCGCCGGCGGCGCTGATGCCGCGGCAGTGGATCTGCCACCGCGACAGCCAGTGGATCGCCCCGGGCCAGTGCCTGGGCGCGTCGGTGCTGTACCTGTTCCGCGACGAGCGCCTGGGCGGCACCAGCTTCTATCGGCCGCGCCGGGACGAGGCCGCCACCGAGCGCCTGTCCGAGGACGCGGGCGACCTCGACGGGGCCGCGTTCACGCAGCGCCACGGCGTGCCGGCGGGCTACATGCTGGACTCCAACGACTGGTTCGAACGCCTGCTGACCGTGCCGCCGCGCTACAACCGCATGATCTTCTACGACGGCGGCCTGTACCACACGGGCCAGATCCCGCACCCCGAGCTGCTCACCGACGATCCCGCCACCGGGCGCCTCACCATCAACGGATTCTTCACGTGCACGCGCAAGGCGTGACATCGCGTGAACATCGCCCGCAGCGCGGGATCCTCCGCGCGACGTCCGGCTCGTAGAATCTGCCCTTTCCCCAACGCCAGCCGCAGCACCGCCATGTCCGAAGAAAACGCGTCCGCGCCGCCCACCGGGCCGACGACGCCCGCCGAGCCGGCGATGCCTGCCGAGGTGGCGAACGCTGCCAATGTGGCGCCTGATGCCGAGGGGGCGCCCGTTGTCGAGGCGGTGCCTGCTGTCGATGCGGCGCCGGCTGTCGATGCGGCACCTGCTGTCGATGCGGCGCCTGCTGTTGATGCGGCGCCTGCCGTCGATGCAGCGCCTGCTGTCGATGCGGCGCCAGCCGCGCCGGTGGCCGGCACGGCCTCCGACACCACAACGTCCACCGGCACGATGACCGCTGAGGCCTGCGCCGCCGAGCTGAAGGCGCGCTTCCCCGCGCTGTTCACCGGCGCGCCCAAGCCGGTGAAGCTGCGCATCCAGGCCGACATCCAGGAACGTGCCCCGGGCGTGTTCACCAAGGCCGCGCTGTCGGCCTTCTTCCGCCGCTACACGGGCAGCCACGCCTACCTGCAGGCGCTCGGCAAGGCCACGCAGCGATTCAACCTGGACGGGCAGCCCGACGGCGACCTGGCCGACGAGCATCGCCAGGCCGCGGTGCAGGAACTGGCGCGCCGCCGCGAGAACCAGAACGCCCGCCGCGACCTGGAAGAGCAGCAGCGCCGCAACCGCGCGCAGCTGTTGCGTGATTTCGAGAACAACCAGCTGCCGCTGCCCGAGTTCTGCCAGCAGAAGGACGTGCCGGAGGACCAGTTGGAAGGCCTGCTGGCCATCGCCCGCGAGGAGCGCGCCGCGGCGCCGCCCGCGCCGGAGCGGGGACGTGGCGGGGATCGCGGTCCGCGGGGTCCGCAGGGTGCGCGACCGCCGCGTGGCGATCGGCCGCCGCAGGGCGATCGCCCGCCGCAGGGTGCCCGGCCGCCGCGCGGCGCGCCAGGGGATCGGCCCGCGCAGGCAGACCGGCCCGCGATTGGCGATCGTCCCCCGCAGGGGGATCGCCCTCCTCAGGGTGATCGCCCGCCGCAAGGCGCCCGTCCCCCGCGGACGGATCGTCCGCCCCGAGCGGAGCGTCCGCCGCAGGGCGACCGTCCGCCGCAGGGCGCCCGTCCCCCGCGAGGCGATCGTCCCCCCCAGGGCGCCCGTCCCCCGCACGGCGATCGTCCCCCGCAGGGCAACCGTCCCCCCCAGGGCCAACGACCGCCCCAGGGCGGCCGCCCGCCGCAAGGGGCGCGTCCCGACGGCGGCGATCGCCCGCCGCGCGGCGACCGCCCGTTCCACGGCCAACGTCCGCCGCAGGGCGGCCGGCCCGAACGCTCGGGCGGGCCGATGAGCTTCGGCTCGTCGCAAGGCGCGCCGATGACGGCGATGGCCCAGGCGCTGGCCGCGGCGCGCGCGCAGGCCCAGGCGGCGCCCGCGACGGCCCCCGCTCCCGCGCCCGCCCCTGCGCCCGCCAAGCCCGCGGCCCGCAAGCCCGGCGACGCCACGGACTGAGGCCGACGGGAAGGGTCAAGCCGCGGCCAGCGCGCGCCCTTCCCCGTCGAAGTAGCACAGGTGCTCGCGCGCCACGCGCAGGCGCACGTCCGCGCCCGCGCCGACGGACCCCGGCACCTCGCTCGCCTTCACGCTCACGGGCTCTTCCACGCCCGCCACTCGGCAGTGCACCAGCGCCACGTCGCCCAGGGCCTCCACGCGCTCGATGCGCGCCGGCAGCAGGCCCGGGGCCACGTCGCCGGGGGACGCGATGCGCCAGTGCTCCGGCCGGACGCCGACGGTCGCGGCCTCGCGCGGCAGCCCGGGCCGCGCGCCGCGCAGCTCGCCCGACGGGCCCGACCCGGCCGGCATCGCCGACAGCGGCAGGAAGTTCATCCGCGGCGCGCCCAGGAAGCCCGCCACGAACCGGTTGACCGGCGCGCGGTACAGGTCCATGGGCGCGCCCACCTGCTCGATGCGCCCGGCGTTGAAGACGGCGATGCGATCGCCCAGCGTCATCGCCTCCACCTGGTCGTGCGTGACGTAGACGATCGTGGCGCCGAGCGCCGCGTGCAGGCGCGCCAGCTCCAGCCGCATCTGCGTGCGCAGCGCGGCGTCCAGGTTGGACAGCGGCTCGTCGAACAGGAACAGCTGCGGCTCGCGCACGATGGCCCGGCCGATCGCCACGCGCTGGCGCTGCCCGCCCGACAGCTCGCGCGGCCGGCGCTGCAACAGGGCCGTGAGATGCAACGCCTCCGCCGCGCGCGCCACCTTGTCGCGGATGGCCGCCGCGGGCAGGCCCGCCATCCGCAGCGCGAATCCCATGTTCTGCGCGACCGTCATGTGCGGGTACAGCGCGTAGCTCTGGAACACCATCGCCACGCCGCGCGCCGCGGGCGGCAGGTGCGTCACGTCGCGGCCGCCCAGGCGCACCGTGCCCGCGGTGACGGGCTCCAGGCCGGCGATCATCCGAAGCGTGGTGGACTTGCCGCAGCCCGACGGTCCCACCAGCACCATGAACTCGCCGTCGGCCACGGCCAGGTCGATGCCGTCGACGGCGTGCGCGCCGCCGGGCCAGGTGCGGCGCAGGCCGTGCAGGTCGAGGCGGGCCATCAGGCGGCCTCGCGCGGCGCGCGCCGGCCCGCGATGAAATCCCGGTACCACGTGGCGCTGTCCTTGGCGGTGCGCGCCTGCGTCGCGTAGTCCACGTGGAACAGGCCGAACCGCTTGGTGTAGCCCGAGTCCCACTCGAAGTTGTCCAGCAGGCTCCAGTAGAAGTAGCCACGCACGTCCACGCCCAGCTCGATCGCGCGCGCCACCGCGGCCAGGTGCGCGCGCAGGTAGGCCACGCGCGGCGCGTCGTCCACGCGGCCGTCCACCAGCCGGTCGGCCACGGCCATGCCGTTCTCGGTGATCCACATCGGCGGCGGCATGTAGTCGCGCGCCAGGCGCACGAGGTGCTGCGTCAGGGCCTGCGGGTAGACCTCCCAGCCCATGTCGCTGAAGCCGTCGTGCCCGGGCGCGCGCAGCGGGGGCGTGCGCGTGCTGATGTACTGGCGCGTGTAGAAGTTGACGCCCAGGAAGTCCAGCGGCTGGCGGATGGTGGCGGCGTCGCCCGCCTGCACGCGCGGCGCGTCGCGGCCCAGGTGCTCCAGCACGTCGGCGGGGTAGGCGCCGCGGAACAGCGGGTCCATGTACCAGCGCACGTCCAGCCCGTCGGCGATGCGCGCCGCCTGCAGGTCGGCGGCCGTGCGTTCGGCCGCGAAGGCCGGCGTGTGGTTCAGCACGATACCCAATGGGGTATGCACGGACGTGGCCGAGCGCATGGCCTGCAGCGCCAGGCCATGGCCCAGCAGCAGGTGGTGCGACACCTGCATCGCGGCGGCGCGGTCCTGCAGGCCGGGCGCGAACTCGCCGGTCTGGTAGCCCTTGGTGGCGATGCACCAGGGCTCGTTCATGGTGGTGATGCTGGCCAGGCGCGGGCCGAAGCGGCGGGCCACCTCCGCGGCGTAGTCGGCGAAGAACTTGGCGGTGTCGCGGGCCTGCCAGCCGCCGAAGTCGCGCTGCAGCGCCTGCGGCAGGTCCCAGTGGTGCAGGGTCAGGTGCGGGGCCAGGCCGGCCTCCAGCAGCGCGTCCACCAGCCGGTCGTAGAACGCGAAGCCCGCCGGGTTCCAGCCGCCGCGCCCCTGCGGCTGCACGCGGGGCCAGGACATCGAGAAGCGGTAGGCGTCCAGGCCCAGCCAGCGCATGCGCTCGATGTCCTCGCGGTAGCGGTGCACGTGGTCGCAGGCCACGTCGATGTGGCTCGCGTCGGCGATGCGACCCGGGGTGGCGCAGAACGCGTCCCAGATCGACAGGCCCTTGCCGTCGGCGCGCGACGCGCCCTCGATCTGCGCGGCGCTGGTGGCCGCGCCGAAGCGGAAGCCGGGGGGGAAGTGGAGGTCGTCGTCGTTCATCATGTCCATCGTTGGCTTGTTCATCCGCGCACGGCGCCGGCGGTGAGCCCCGCCACCAGCCGCCGCGCGCTGAAGGCGAACACCACCAGCAGCGGCAGCATCGCGATGGCGCTGCCGGCCATCAGCGCGCCCCATTCGGTGTTGTTGGGGCTCTGCATCGAGCGCAGCGCCAGCGGCACCGTGTAGTGCGCGGGCGTGCGCATCACCACCAGCGGGCCGACGAAGTTGTTCCAGGCGTTGATGAACGTGATCAGGCCCAGCGTGCCCAGCGCGGGGCCGGTGAGCGGCAGCACCACGCTCCAGAAGGTGCGGAACTCGCCGCAGCCGTCCATGCGCGCGGCGTCCACCAGGTCGCGCGGGATGGCGCTGCCGATGTACTGGCGCATCAGGAAGATGCCCAGCGCGCTGGCCGCCCCCGGCACCCACAGGGCGCGCGGCTGGTCCAGCCAGCCCAGCGCGTCCATCACCATGAAGCTGGGGATCATGTTGAGGAACGACGGCAGCATCATCGAGCCCAGCACCAGGCGGAACAGGCCGCGCTTGAAGGGGAACTCGTACACCGCGAACGCGTAGCCCGCCATCGAGCACAGCAGCAGGTTCAGCAGCGTGGTCATGCCCGCCACGTACAGGCTGGTGGCCAGGTTCTGCCAGAACGGCAGGCGCTCCAGCAGCAGGCGCAGGTTGTCGGCCAGGTGGGTGCCGAACCACAGCGGCGGCGGGCTGGTGAAGATCTCGGCGCGCGAGTGGGTGGCGAAGACGAAGGTGAACCAGAACGGGGCCACCAGCACCACCACGCCGAACGCGATGGCCAGCAGCGCCAGCACGCGGACGGGGTCGAGCCCGCGGCGGGGCCCGGCCACGGCCTGCGAGGCGGGATGAGCAGCGAGCCCGGCGGCCCGGTCGCCGGCCACGTCAACGCTCGACATCGCCGCCTCCCGCCTTGCCGAACAGCTTCGCGTTGAGGCCGCCCAGCCCCGCGATCACGAAGAACAGCAGCCACGACACCGCCGACGCCGTGCCGAAGTCACCGTCGGAGAAGGCCGTGCGGTACATGAACATCGCGGTGGTCATCACGCGCGGCATCACGCCCGAGTCGGCGTCCACCAGGATGAAGGGCTCCTCGAACAGCTGCAGGTTGCCGATGATCGTGAGCGTGACGGCCAGGTAGGCCATCGGGCGCAGCAGCGGCAGCGTGACGTGGCGGAACTGCTGCCAGCGGCTGGCGCCGTCCAGCGTGGCGGCCTCGTACAGCGTGGGGTCGATCACCTGCAGCGCCGACAGGTACAGCACCAGGTTCCAGCCCAGGTACCGCCAGAACACCACGAACGCGATGGCCGGGCGCGCCCAGGCGCCGTCGCCCAGCCAGTCGATCGGCTCGCCCGGCAGCAGCGCGTTCACCAGGCCGAAGTCGCGCGACAGCAGGGTCGTGAAGATCAGCGCGATGGCCACGCTGGAGGTGATGTAGGGCACGAAGTACGCCCCCACCACGGCGTTGCGGCTGCGCCGCAGCGTGGTGTGCACGAAGAAGGCCAGCGGCAGCGCCACGGCGTGCTGCGGGATGCCGGAGGCCAGCGCGAACCACAGCGTGTTCAGCAGCGACTTGGCGAACCACGGGTCGGTGAGCGCGTACCGGTAGTTGGCCAGGCCCACCCAGTGCATGGCCTGCAGGCCCGCGGCGGCGTCCCACTGGTGCAGCGACAGCCACACCGAGAAGCCCAGCGGGAAGGCGCCGAACACCGCGAACAGCACGAAGAACGGCGCGATGAACAGGTACGGCGCGACGCGGCGCGCACGCAGCGCGCGGGTGGGGGTGGCGGCCATCGCGGTGTCAGCGCCGGGCGCGGCGCTCGATCAGGGCCCGGGCGTCGGCCAATGCGGCGCCGATGTCCTTGCCCTGGTTGACGACGTTGTCGTATTCCGCGCGCACCACGTCGGTGGCCATCGCGTCCAGCCGGTTGACCGGGATCGCGGGCACGTGCGCCGCGATGTCTCGCCACAGGCGGCGCGCCGGCTGGCCGCCCAGGAACGCGATCGGCTCGTCGAACAGCGGGTCATCCTGCGCCTCCTTCAACGCCGGGAAGCTGTCCAGCGTGCGCAGCGCGTCCACCTGCGAGCGCCGGTCGTTGGTGAGGAACAGGATGAACTGCCAGGCCTCGGCCTTGTGCACGGCCTTCTTCGGGATGGCGTAGAACGAGCCGCCGTACGACGCATACGTGCCGCCGGGCAGGCCCGTGGATCGCCACTGGCCCGCGGTGGCCGGTGCCAGCCAGTTCTTCAGGTGGCCCGTGAGCCACGCGCCCATCATCTGCGACGCGATGCGGTTGTTGCGGAAGCCCGCCGCCCAGTCGTTGGTCCAGGCGGTGGCGTGCGCGTCGATGCCGGCGACGTGCGCGGCGCGGCCCAGCTCGAACGCGCGGCGGAAGCGCGGGCCGTCCACCAGCACCTGTCCCTTGGCGTCGAAGTACAGGCCCTCGCCCGGGGGCAGTCCGGCGCGCAGCACGATGTCGCGGATGTCGCCGCTGTCGGCCAGCAGGTACGCGCCCGTCTTCGCCTTGAGCACCTTGCCGGCCGCGATGAACGATTCCCAGCTCTTCGTGAGGTCGGCCTCCGCCAGGCCCGCCTTCGCCAGCAGGTCCTGGCGGTACAGCAGCGTGCCCGGGCCGATGTCGGTGGGCATCGCCACCAGCTCGCCGCGGCTGTTGGTGGCCTGGGCGAAGCTGTAGTCGACGAAGCGCGGGCGCAGCGCGGCCGCGCCGTAGGGCGGCCGGGCCAGGTCCTCGAAGCCGCCGCCCTCGGCGAACTTGCCGATGTAGCGCAGGTCCAGCGCCATCACGTCCGGCAGCCCGCCGCCCGTGGCCAGGGCGGTGGTCATCGCGGTGTGGTGGTCGGCGTACTGCAGGGACGCGATGTGCACCTCGATGTCCGGGTGCAGCGCGTTCCAGCGCGGCAGCGCGGCGCGGGCGGCACGGTCCAGGTCGGGGAAGGTGGCGACGGTGATCACCGTGTGCGCCGCCCGCGCGGTACCGGGCGAGGCGGCCAGCAGCGCCGGCACGGCCAGGGCCAGCGCCAGCACGCTGCCGGTGGCGGCCGCCAGCGCGCGCGCGGCGGCGCGCATCGCGTGCCGGCGCGGCGCGTGCGGGCGCGCGTCGCGCGCACGCGAGGGCAGGAACACCGGAGGCACCACGTCCCCTCCCCGCTCAGAAGTCCGCGCCGACGTTGAACCCGAACGTGCGCGGCGGCATGTACTGCGCCTGCCACGTGCCGAACGAGTTCTGGGCGCTGGTCTTGATGCGCGCGTCCTCCACGTTCTGCACGAACACGTCCACGTACCAGGTCTTGGGCGCGTTGTAGCGCAGCCCCAGGTCGGTGCGGCTCCAGGATTTCTGCAGGTCGCCGTCGCCCAGGTTGAACACGCTCAGCCAGCTGGACGACTCGTAGTGGACGCTGATGCGCGGCACGACGCGGCCGCCGTCGGGCAAGCCGAACGTGTGGTCGTACAGGAACTGCGCGGCCACCGTGGGCGCGTGCGGCAGGCGGTGGCCGGTCACGTCCAGGCAGTTGCCATTGATGTCCGGATCGACGCAGCGCGGCAGCGCGTAGTCGTTGCTGCCGGCCAGCAGGTACCCCAGGCGGGTATGCGTGTAGGCACCGGACAGCTGCACGCGGTCGTCGCGCGTGATGTTGGCGGCCAGCTCGGACTCCACGCCGTACACCTTGGCGCCCTGGGCGTTGCTGGTGGCCAGGGAGTGCGTGCCGTCGGCGTTGGTGACGGGCGCGCTGAACTGGAAGCCCTTGAAGTCCTCGTAGTAGGCCGCGTTGTTCCAGTGCACCGTGCCGCCGAACATCGTGGCCTTCACGCCGGCCTCGTAGTTGGTGAGCGTCTCCGGCCCGTACGGCCGCCCGCCGTCCTGCAGGCCGCCGCTCTTGTAGCCGGTGGACACGCCGGCATAGGCCATCAGGTTCTTCGTGGCGTCCCAGCCCAGGCGCACCAGGCCGGTGGTCTTGTTGCCGGTGAAGTGGCCGTCGTTGTGCTGGTAGGTGTTGAAGCCGCTGCCGGGCACGCGCGGGTCCAGGCCCGGGTCGATGGGCACCTGCGGCACGTTCGGATCGTTCGCCCACCCGTTGTTGGTGCCGCCGATGTTCTTCCGGTCGTCGGCCGTGTAGCGCACGCCGCCCGTCAGGTGCAGCGCATTGCCGATGTTCCAGGTGGCCTGGCCGAACGCGGCCTCGGACTGCACCGTCTCCTTCGGCTGGATGAACGAGCCCTGCCAGCCCACCGTGCCCTGCTGGGTGCCGTTCATGATCGGGATGTCGAAGCGGATGCCGTTGTCCTCGGCGGCGTAGTACAGGCCCAGGATCCAGTCCACCTCGTGCGCGCCGACGGACTGCAGCGCCAGCTCGTGGCTGTCGTTCTTGTACTTGGACCAGTTGGTACGGTCCTCCTGGTACGTGGCGCCCGTGGTGTAGCTGGTGGGCACCGTGGCGCCGCCGGCCTGGTCGAAGTCCGAGCTGCCGGTGAAGCGCGACCAGCCGGCCACGTAGGAGAGCGACAGGTCGTCGCCCAGCGCGTATTCCAGGCGGCTGCGGATCGTGTCGACGTCGCGGTGCAGGTAGGGGGCCACCTGGATCAGCGCGGACCAGAACGGCTGCCCGTCGCGCGGCGTCTGCATCAGGTTCATGTCGGGCGTGCCGCGGTCCTGGAACCGCTCGTACGACAGGTTCCACTTGATCGAGCGCGACGGCCGCCACAGGAAGCTCACGCGCGCCGCGGTCTGGTCCTGCGAGTTGTAGCGCGGGCCGTCCTGCACGAACAGGTTCGGGTTCAGGGGCTCGAACGGCACCGGGGGGCTGTCCGGGTGGGCGGCGTTCAGCGCGTCGACCGCGGCTTGCTGGCTGGCCAGCGACAGGTGCGGCGCGGCCTGGTAGCGCACGTAGCCGTCGTGCTGCTCGTGCGCGAAGGCCGCGCGCAGCGCCGCCGTCTCGCCCAGGGGCACGTTGAAGGCGGCGCGCAGGCCGTGGCGGTTGTAGTTGCCCAGGCCGCCTTCCACCTCCCCGAAGGCCTCGCCCAGCTGCGGCTTGGCGGTCTGCATGTTGACCGCGCCCACCGTGGAATTGCGGCCCCACAGCGTGCCCTGCGGGCCGCGCAGCACTTCGACGCCCTCCATGTCGAACAGCAGCGCGGCCGCGCCTTCGGCGCGCGGGGCGTAGATGCCGTCGACGAACATCGCCACCTCGGGGTCGGCGTACTCGGTCTTGGCGCTGTCGTTGCCGATGCCGCGCAGCGTCATCGTGATCACGCCGTGGTCGCCCTGCGTGGTGGCCTGGAAGCTGGGCACCAGGTGCACCAGGTCGGCGATCGTGCTGACGTGCGCATCGTCCAGCGCCTGCGCGCTGATGGGCGTGATGGCCACCGGGGTCTGCTGCAGCGACGTCGACCGCTTGGTGGCGGTGACGGTCACCTGCTGCAGCGCGGGCGCGCTGCCGTCGGCCGGCACGGGGGCGGAAGCGGGCGCGGCGGCGGCCGCCGCGGCACCGCTGGTGGCCTGCGCACGCGCGGGCGCCTGGGCGACGACCGCGGCGCCGGCACACAACGCCAGGACGGCGGCGCGGGCCGGCGTCAGGCGGATCGAGGGGGGCGCACGCCGGCGCGCGGGGGCGAAGGTCTGCATGGTGTCTCCTGGTCTGTGGCCAATGGGCGCCTGCTCGTCTGGCAGGTGTCAGCGGAGCGGATGATGGGCACGTTTGACAACGTTGTCAACGGGGCTCGAACGGATGTCGACAACTTTTTTGACAACGTTATCATCCGGAATCACCGGGCCCTCCGGTCGCCTGCAGCAGGAGCGCAGCCTCATGACCTCCCCCACCCCGATCCGGGACGTGCTGATCGTCGGCGGCGGCACCGCCGGCTGGCTCACCGCGGCCTTCCTCGCGCGCACGCTGGGCGCACAGCGGCCCGCGGGCGTGCGCGTGACGTTGGTGGAAGCGAGCGACATCCCGCCGATCGGCGTGGGCGAGGGCACCTTCCCGTCGATCCGCGGCACGCTGTCGGCCATCGGGCTGGACGAACGCACCTTCCTGCGCGAGTGCCAGGCCACCTTCAAGCAGGGCGTGCGCTTCGACGACTGGGGCGACGCGCCGCCGGCCGGCAGCGCGCCCGGCGACCCGCGCCGCCACCGCTACTTCCATCCGTTCAGCCAGCCCAGCCAGCGTCCCGGCGGCCCCGAGTTGCTGCCCTACTGGCTGGCGGGCGAGGCCGGGGCGGGCGTGCCGTTCACCGCTGCCGCCACGCTGCAGCACCACGCCGTGGTGGCGGGCCGGTCACCCAAGCGCGCCGGCGACCCGCCCTGGACCGGCGCCCTCAACCACGCCTACCACCTGGACGCGGGCCGCTTCGCCGCGCTGCTCTGCACGCACGCGCAGGGCCTGGGGGTGCGGCGCATCGTCGACACGGTGGAGCACGTGGAGCGCGACTCGCGGGGCGACATCGCCGCCGTGGTCACGCGGGCGAACGGCGCGCTGGCCGCCGGGCTCTACGTGGACTGCACCGGCCTGCGCGCCACGCTGATCGGCGGGGCGATGGGCGTGCCGGTGCGGCCCGTGCGGGACGTGCTGTTCACCGACCGCGCGCTGGCCTTGCAAGTGCCGTGGGACGCGCCCGATTCGCCCATCCCGCCCTGCACGATCTCCACGGCCCACGAGGCCGGCTGGACGTGGGACATCGGCCTGCAGCACCGCCGCGGCGTGGGCTACGTCTACAGCAGCGCCCACACCACCGACGAGGCGGCCGAGCGCGTGCTGCGGGCCCACGTCGGTCCGGCGGCCGACGGCCTCAACGCGCGCGCGCTGAAGCTCGACACCGGCTACCGCGAGACGCAATGGGTGGGCAACTGCGTCGCGGTGGGCCTGTCGGCGGGGTTCCTGGAGCCGCAGGAAAGCTCCGGCATCGGCCTGATCGAAGCCGCCGCCTACCTGCTGGGGTACCTGTTCCCGTGGGATGGCGATTGCGCCCCGGCCGCCGCGCACTTCAACCGCCAGATGCGCGAGCGCTTCGAGCGCGTGGTGGATTTCGTGAAGCTGCACTACTGCCTGTCGCGGCGCACGGACACGGCGTTCTGGCGGGACAACCGCGACGCGGCGTCCGTGCCCTCATCCCTGCAGGACCTGCTGGCGCGTTGGCGCTCGCGGGCCCCGCACCGGCTGGACTTCGTCACCGACGTGGAGATGTACCCGCCCTCCAGCTGGCAGTACGTGCTGTACGGCATGGGGTATCCCACGCGCCTGGCTGGCGCCGCGCTGGCCGCGCTGGACCGCACGGACGAAGCGCGGCGCGAGTTCGAGGCGCTGCGGGCCGTGGTGCCGCGGGCGCTGGCGGACCTGCCGGACCACCGGGCCCTGCTGCGGGAATGGTGCCAGGCATCACCTGTTGCCTCCGCGGGAGGCAGCAGGTGATGCCTGGCACCCACCTTCAACCGGCCGACCGCCGCATCAGGTGCTGGTGCAACTGCTGCCGCACGAACCCGGCCCGGTCCAGCGCCTCGCCGCCCACGTCGGGGCGCTGCAGCGCGGGCACCTTGATCGTGCGGCCCGGGTGGCGCGCCACCAGCGCGGACAGCAGCGTGTCGGCGTCGCGCTGCGCCGGGTCCAGGTCGATCAGGCTGTGGATCACCACCGGCGCCGCGGCGTCCGCTCCAGGCGCATACACCACCTGCGCGTCGCCATGCCGCAGCGCGCGCAGCGCGGCGCGGTTGGCGGCCAGCACGGGCGGCGTCACCTGCAGCGGCAGGTCGTCGATGCGCGACGACGCCTGCTCGATCCACGCGAACGCCTCGTCCAGCGGCACCTCGCGCACGTCGTCGGTGGCGTCGTGCGGCCGCTCGCCCTCGGTTGGCGCCACGCGCTCGTAGCCGTGCAGCGATTGCACCACCTGGAAGCCGCGTCCCGCGTACAGCCGCGCGGCGCGCTCGTTCTGCGCGAACACCTCCAGTTCCACGATCTGCACGCCCGCCTGCTGCGCGCGCCGCACGAAGTCGTCCAGCAGCACCGGCGCGGCGCCGCTGCCGCGTGCGGCCGGCACGGCCCCCATCGTGCCCAGGCGCCAGCGCGTGGGCGTGCGCGGGGCCACGAAGGCGAACGCGGCCACCCGGCCATCCAGCCGCGCCACGCGGCTCAGGCCCAGGTCGATGGCTTGGCGCGCGAGGAAGCCCGGCCACTGTTCCAGCGGCACCTGGAACGGGCCGATCAGGTAATCGGCGAACGCCTCGACGAACGCCTGGTGGAGCTCGGGCGCCGGCACGCGGTCGCCCGGGAGGATCTCGAAGTCATGCATCCCCGCATTCTCCCCGCCTGGCACGCCCCCTCCTAGAATCCCGCTCCATGGCCTCTTCACGTTCCGCCAGCGCCGCCGCCACGATCACCGACGTGGCCGCGCGCGCCGACGTGTCCATCAAGACCGTCTCGCGGGTGATGAACAACGAACCGGGCGTTCGAGCGGACACCCGCGACGCGGTGCTGAAGGTGATGGCCGAGCTCAACTACCGGCCCAAGCTGTCGGCCCGCAGCCTGGCCGGCGCGCGCTCCTTCCTGATCGGCCTGCTGTACTACGACCCCAGCGCCGCGTTCGTCGGCGGCCTGCAGCAGGGCGCCACGCTGCGCTGCCGCGAGGCCGGCTACCACCTGGTGGTGGAATCGCTGCACGACGACGCGCCCGACCTGGCCGCGCAGGTGGACCGCATGGTCTCCGCGCTGCGCCCCGACGGCATGATCCTCACGCCCCCGCTGTGCGACAACGCCCACGTGCTGCGCGCGCTGCGCGCCTCGGGCACGCCCGGCGTGCTGCTGTCCCCGCGCAAGGACCTGGGCGACATGGCCAGCGTGCGCATGGACGACGTGCACGCGGCCGAGGAGATCACGTCCCACCTGATCGGCCTGGGCCACACGCGCATCGGCTTCGTGAAGGGCCCGACGTCGCAGGCCGCCTCCGCGCTGCGGCACCAGGGCTACCTGCGCGCGCTGAAGAAGCACGGCCTCGCCGCCGACAAGGCGCTGGTGGCGGCCGGCGCGTTCACGTTCGACTCCGGCGTGGACGCGGCCCGCGCGCTGCTGGCCTTGCCCGATCGCCCCACCGCGGTCTTCGCCAGCAACGACGACATGGCGCTGGGCGTGCTGGCCTGCGCGGCCCGCGCGGGGTTGACGATCCCCCGCGACCTGTCGATCGCCGGCTTCGACGATTCGCCCGCCTCCAGCCTGGTGTGGCCGCCCCTCACGACGGTGCGCCAGCCGATGCACGAGATGGCCAGGTTGGCCGTGGAGATGCTGATTGCGGCGCAGAAGGAGAAGGCCGGGGCCGAGGGCGAGGCGGCGGCCGTGCCGCATCGGGTGGTGCCGCACGAGGTGGTGGTGCGGGATTCGACGGCGGCGAGGAAGGTCGGGCGCAAGGCGTAGCTGATCGCGAGCGTGAGATTCTGGACTTCTGCTTTCGACCCGTTGCTGTCGTTCACCTACGCGATCTCACCGCCCGAACGCGGTCATTCGCGACCAATGACCTACCAGATCGACCATGGCTTGAGCACACGCTCCGGAAGATCCGCTCGCGCAGCTCGTACCGCAGATACGCCGGCCAGAAAGTTCGCCTGAAACATGTGCAGTTGCACTGTCCGTCCGCGGCGCGTCCAAACTTCGAATCGAGTCATGCGTCCGTTCGTATCAGGATGCGATCTCAGTTCCGTGATCTGCGACAGCGGAACGACCAGCGGATCGACGAGTCCGAACGCGCGTCGAACCACAACGCGCTCCGCATCGATCACGACGACGTATGTCAAAGCCCAAAGCACGTAGGGCACCATGAGCCCGAGGACTGCATAGACAGCGTAGCTCCAGTCGTGACGTAGCGACGGCGAGAAAAGTACGTAGTAGTACACGCATGCCCCGGCGACGACGAACCAGAATATCCCGCGTGAGCTTAGGGTCACCTCAGTCGGAGTCATACGCAGCAATGCACCCTTCCAGGCAGTTGTCTGCTAGCAGACGTTCGCGACCGGCAGATAGTGGCCGGCTACTGCCCTTCATGGCCGACTGGCTCAGCGGTCTTCCATAGCTGGCCTGGCCTTTCGATTTTGCAGTGGTAGCAGGCGCTTAGAACATTGTCTGCCTTGTACCACTCGTGAACGCCGCCGTGAGCCTCACAGTCGTCGCCCTTGTCTGCCAAGCCAAGGTCGATGAGAAACCACGGTAGGTGCTGCCGAAGTACCGTACGCCACCTGAATGGAAATGCCTCGATAGTCATCGCGCCTCAGCCTACCTCAAAGCCGACCTTCCCCAACGGCTGCTAGTGGCCGCTTGCAGCCCGTCCGCCGCGCCCCACCGTCGTAGCAAGCATCGCCCTTCACACCGCCCGCCCAACGATCTGTCGCTTCCATCAGCACCCGCCGCCACCGCCACGTACAAGGACCTTCCAGCCTCCCTCGCTCCGCCCGAGCGCTTCGTACCACCACCACTCGTATCCTGATCCGGAAAAGATGAGCTCGTCGTTCCCATCCTTGTCGATGTCCAGGTAGGTCACGAATTTGCGAGGTGAGAAGTTCTGTTCGGAATCTGTCTGGTTGAATTCCCGGTGCGTGAGCCGGTACCGACCGGTCGGATCCGCCTCCGCGATCATCCGCAGTTCGTAACCGATGTATGAGCCGTCCGGCTCGACCTGCTTGGGGTAGCTTTCGAAAGCGGCCGTGGCGATCAACACAGGAAACGAACGTCCCTCGGACGGGCCAACGTTGATGACCAGCCCCGGCTTGCCAGCCTCGGCGGTCGCGAGGATGCGCTGGATGTGGTCCTCGTTCACCGATCGTGAGCGCAGGTCGGAACGGACCAGGTCAATCACCTGCCGTCGCTGGGGCTCCGTCAGCTTGGGGGTCGGCGACGCCGTCTTGGGCGCCAGGTCGAAGTTCGTCAGGATGCCGCCCGCGAGCATTGGCGCACCCTTCGACACGCGCGTGAAACTCGCTACAACGGACGCACAACTCGGCTCCTCCTCGCGCTTCACCAGTGCGAGCCCTTCTGCCAAGCCGTTGGCATAAAGGCGGTAGGCGCGCCCCGTCGCGAAGTAGCGTTCCGAGAAGGATCGGACAGTGTTCGCGGTCGTCTCGGGATCGATCGCATCCGGTACGGGATACGACGTCAGCTTTCCGTGGTCCAGCACGGCGAGAGGACTGATCAGTTCACCCTCGGCGACGAAGATCAGTTGGGGCTCGCCTGGCGCCTGCCGCACTTCAGGGACTCTCAGGGCGGTCAGCCGCTGGCGTGCGCGCGCCGCGCCGTCCGGATCGCCGGATGCCTCGAGCGCACGAATCGCGGCTTCGTGCGCGCCTTCATCCAATGGCCCCAACGCCATGACTCGGTCTGCCAGCTGCTTCACCAGGGAGTGGTCCTGAGGCGAGGTAGCACGCAGCTTTTCGAGGGTATCCCGCAAGGTGGGTTCGACGTCCCCGACCAGATCAGCGCGGATCCAGCCGACGGAGCCCATGTAGGTCGGCGCCCAGGCGTGCAGCCAGCCGGCGTCTTCGCAATTCACGCGGAGCGGCGTTGCGATCGGTAGGTAGGTTCTCGGGCCCGATGACGCTGCAGGTCCGTCCCTCAGAGCCGCCGAACTGGCGATGACGAAACGCTCGAACGATCGGCTCGTCGAGGTCGTCTGGGAGCATGCGGGAATGATGTCTGCAGCGCACGCCGTGCTGCTGCCGCATAGCGCGAACAATAGTGCCGAGTTACGGAATCGACGTGGGCGCCGTGGGTGGACGCGGGACCTCGTCACGGCAGTCCTCGGGGTGTCAGATGGGTCAACTTGCGCCGTGGAGATATCGCGGGCCTTGCGCGCTCCAACATCAGATACCGGCGCACTTGTCATGGGGCGGCCTCGTGATTGCGCTGAGGGCGTCGATCCAGAAGGAGTTGCGCACAGCTTGCATGCCGCGAGTATCTGGGTTCAGGGCCTTGGCCGCCACCCGGGACGACCGGTACGGTCCATACCGCCGATGTCGCCACACCTTTCCAGGAGCCTCACATGGAACTCTTCCTTGGCAAGAAGGCCAGCGCCCTGATCCCTGTCGGGATGTCGCTCACCGCCTTGATGCTGGTCGTTCTCCAAGTCGCGACCCATGGCCTGCGCCCCGAGCCGGATAAAGGCGCGACGGCCCACATCTACCAATTGCTGGTGGTCGGCCAGGTTCCAGTCGTCGCGTACTTCCTGCTTCGCTGGTTCCGGTCGGCACCGCGGCAGGCAGCGCGCGTCGTCGTGGTGCAAGGCTGCGCGCTGGCGGCGGCACTCGTGCCGGTTCACCTGCTCGGCTGGTAACGCAGACGTCCGGGTCAGCGCGCTTCCGCCGGGAAGTACCGCCACCGCCCCTCCGACACGACCCTCACCCCGCCATCCGCCACCACGATCGCCGTCCCATCGTCGATCGCATACCCCGGGCACCCGACCCGCGCGGCCCACCGCTCCGCGCACGCCATCGTGTTCTGGTCGAACCCCGGATAGTCCAGGTGCGGGAAGATCGCGAAGTCCACGACGCCCAGCGCCCGGTCGTCGCCGGTGATGGGCGGCCTGGTCTCGATGAACTCGTCGCCCACGCGTGGCGCCATCACCATGCTGCCCGCGCTCAGGCCCACCCAGACCAGCTCGGGCCGCGTGGCCAGGTAGTCCGCCAGCCTGGACTGCCGCATCCAGTGCGCCAGGTACAGCGCATCGCCGCCGTTGACCAGCAGCACGTCCGCCTGCTGCAGCCAGCCCAGCCACCGCTCCCTCGCGATGCTGGGCAGCGCCGTGAGCTCCAGCAGGCCGACGGACTTCCACCCCAGCTCGCACATCGGCGTGGACGCCTGGCCGGCCACGAACCGCCAGGCGCCGCCCGGCGAGCCCAGGGGGTGACCATAGCCGGCGGTGGGAATGCACAGGGCATGGCACTCGGCTATGGGCCTGGGCAGCAGGCCGAGCAGCGCGTCGTGAATGCTGGCGTTCTGGATGCCGGCGGACGTGAGGAGCAGTTTCATGGCGTCTTTCCTGGAGGGGGCCCACCCATCGGGCCCTGCCAGGAACGACGCGCGGGGTGCCGAGGATTCGACATCTTCCCGCGGCCTGGCCGCGCTACTTGGGCGCCATCGCCTCCGCATGCCGCGCGCCGCGCCCGCGCTGCTCGTCCTCCAGCCGCTTCTTCGCGGCCATCTGCTCGTCCAGCTTCTTCACGCGCTCGGCCTCCATCTCCTCGGCCGACGGGCCCGTCTCGATGGACAGCGACATCCCGCCGCCGTCCACGCCCGACGGCTCGCCGCGGTTCGATTTCAGCTTGATGTTCAGCCGCAGCTCGTTGGCCGAGTCCGCGTTGCGGATGGCCTCCTCGAAGCTGATGACGCCGCGGTCGTAGAGGTCGAACAGCGCCCAGTCGAACGTGGCCATGCCCAGCTCGCGGCTCTTGGCCATGATCGCCTTCAGCTCGTTGAAGGCGCCGTTGAAGATGCGCTCGGCGATGGTGGGCGTGTTCAGCAGGATCTCGATGGCCGCCGTGCGGCCCTTCGCGTCCTCGCGCCGCACCAGGCGCTGCGAGACCACCGCGCGCAGGTTGCAGCTCAGGTCCATCAGCAGCTGGTTGCGGCGCTCCTCGGGGAAGAAGTTGACGATGCGCTCGATGGTCTGGCTGGCGCTGTTGGCGTGCAGCGTGCCCAGGCACAGGTGGCCCGTCTCGGCGAAGGCGATGGCGTGCTCCATGGTCTCGGCGTCGCGGATCTCGCCGATCAGGATCACGTCCGGCGCCTGGCGCAGGGTGTTCTTCAGCGCGTGGTGCCACGAGTGGGTGTCGACGCCCACTTCGCGGTGCGTCACCAGGGACTTCTGCGACACGTGCACGTACTCCACCGGGTCCTCCACCGTGATGATGTGGCCGGCCGACGTGCGGTTGCGGTGGTCGATCATCGCCGCCAGCGAAGTCGACTTGCCCGAGCCGGTGGCGCCCACGACCAGCACCAGCCCGCGCTTGGTCATCACGACGTCCTTCAGCACGTCGGGCAGGCCCAGCTTCTCGAAGTTGGGGATCTCGGAGGCGATCGTGCGGATCACCAGGCTCACGGCCTGCTGCTGCACCATCACGTTGACGCGGAAGCGCGAGACGCCGGGCAGCGACATCGCGAAGTTGCATTCCATCTCGCGCGCGAACTCCTCGCGCTGGCGGTCGTTCATCAGGCAGTGGGCCAGGATGCGCGTGACGTCCGGCGTCAGCTTCTGCTGCGACATCGGCTGCATCTGCCCGTTGGCCTTCATGCTGGGCGGAAAGTCCGCCGCGATGAAGAGGTCGGATCCGCCGGCCTGCACCATGGCGGTGAGGAGCTTGTGCATCCAGGCGCGGGCCTGGTCTTCGGTGAAGGGGGTGGCCATATCCACCCGTCTTCGGCCGCCGGCGGCCCGGGCTTGAGCGGAGAAATCCCCACCCCCGGGGGTAGAGTGCGGAACGCCCACCCAGGAGCCCGCCGCCATGAGCCATCCGCACGCCACCGCCCCCGCCTCGCCCGCCGCCGACGATACCCGCGACACCGGCCCGCTCGCCTGGCTGGGCGTGGCGATCCTGGTGGCCCTGGGTATGACGGTGGCCGCCGCGGCAGTGCACACCTGGCGGCCGCTGGCGATGGGCGACGGCGGCGGCGAGCCGGGTGCCGGCGTCGCCACCGCCTCCGCCGGGGCGCTGCCCACGCCGGCCACCGCGACGACCGGCGCGATCCCGGCCGTCGATTCGATCACCCTCACCCGCGGCCCCTGCATGGGCGCCTGCCCGGTGTACGCGCTCACCGTCCGGGCCGACGGGCAGGTGGCGTTCGAGGGCCTGCGCCACACCTGCCAGGCGGGTGCCACCACGGCCACGTTGCCGGCCGCCGACGCCCGCGCCTTGCTGGACGCCGTGCGCGATGCCGGCCTCCCCACCGCCCCCGACTACACCCATGTGGACATGACGGACGCCCCCACCGTGCACCTCGCCACGAGCTTCGGCGAGAACAAGCATGTGGTCGCTCACTACCTGGGAATGCGCGATGTGCCGGACAAGGTTGCCGCCATCGAGGCCCGCATCGACGCCATCGCGCAGGATCACCACTGGCTGCCCGGCCGAGACGGCGACAAGCTGGTCTGTGCCGACGGACGCCCCCTTCGCGACAACCGCTGAGCGTTTGAACAGGCACTCGATCCAAAGAGAGATGCCTGTCCCACCGTTCATTTTGAGGTTTTCAGGGCTTTCATAGCTCCTTAAAATAATCAAAATGAACAGACCGAACGTCCCCGCCGATTCCTCGACGCCCCCTGCCGGCCGCCCGTGGCTCCACGGCCTGGAGGCCCTGGTGGTGGACGACAACTTCAGCGCACGCATGACCATGGCGTCGATGCTGCGCGGCTTCGGGCTGGAAGTGACGCTGGCCGACAGCGGCAGCAGTGCGCTGGAGGCGGCCCGCCGCGCGTCCGAGGCCGGCCGCGCCTTCGCGCTGGTGGTGACCGACTGGCGCATGCCCGACGCCGACGGCTTCTCGGTGCTGGACTCCGTGCGCCTGACGGCGGCCGGCGCGCAGGCCGTGCGCCTGCTGATGACCGCCCACGAGCGCGACGACGTGGAGGCCGCGATGCCCGACCACACGCTGGACGCCGTGCTGCAGAAGCCGGTGGCCCCCGCCATGCTGCAGGGCACGCTGCAGGGGGTGTTCTCGCGATACCCCGTGCGGTACCTGCCCGAGGATGACGGCACCGAGGGCGCCGACGCTGCCGGCACGGCGGCCACCGGCCGAGGCGCCGGGCCGGGCTGCCCGCTCCTCGACACCCGCCACCTGCCTCGCCTGCGCGGCGACGTGCTGCTGGTGGAGGACGACGAGATCCAGCAGCTGGTGGCGATGGAGCTGCTGGACGCCATCGGCCTGCGCGTGCGCGTGGCCGATGACGCCGCCGAGGCCCTGGCGATGCTGCGCGCCCGCGCCTTCGACGCCGTGCTGATGGACCTGCGGTTGGCCGCCGGCGGCCCGGACGGCTGGGCGGCCGCGCGCGAGCTGCGCGGCATCCCTGGCTGCGAGGGCGTGCCGGTGATCGGCATCTCGTCCACCGCCGACGGCGACGCCCGCGCGCGCTGCCTGGCCGCCGGGATGAGCGACCTGGTGGCCAAGCCGGTGGAACCCGCCCTGCTGGCCGCGGCGCTGGCCCGTGTGCTGCCCCTGCGCTTCGGCGCATGATCGAGCCATGATGCACGCCCGATTCCGCTCGCTGCTGGACGTCATCGGCCAGGGCCTGGACGCCGGCACGCTGCCCTTCTCGGAGGCCGCGTCCTGGGTCTCGGAGCACGTCTGCGAATCCCTGCACTGCGATCGCGTGTCGGTCTGGGTGTGGTCCGAGGCGGCCGCGCCGGTGGACCCGGGCGCGCCGCGCGTGCTGCACCGCGCCGGCGGCCACACCCGCACCACGGGCCGCGACGCCGCCAGCACCACGGCCCTGCCGGACGTCGTGGACGAGGCCGACCATCCCGACTACTTCAACGTGCTGCGCGCGCACGCCATGTTCGAGAGCACGGACGCGCTGGCCGACGAGCGGCTCGCGCGCATGCGCGGCACCGCGCTGGCGCCCCCGGGCGTGCGCGCGATGCTGGACGCGCTGATCGGCTTCAACGGCCAGCCCACCGGCATCTTCCGCTGCGAGCAGCACGACGCCCCACGCGTGTGGAGCCCGGAAAACCGGCTCGACCTGAAGCGGTTCGCGCTGGAGCTGTCGCTGCGCCGCGCGCGACGGGCCGTGCGCGAAGGGCGCGCCTCGCGCGCCCAGGTGGATTGACGGCGGGAAGACGCGGACGGCTCAGCCCGCGCGGGCCACCGGCCGCGACACGCTGCGCAGCGCCACCAGCAGCCCGATCGACACCAGCACCAGCCCCGTCACCAGGCCCACCCAGAAGCCGTACACCTGCATCGGCGCCTGGCCCGGCCACCCGTGGTATCCCAGCCAGGTGCCGAGCGGGATGCCCACGCCCCAGAACGCCAGCAGCATCATCACCATGGGCGCCACGGTGACCTTGTAGCCGCGCAGCGCGCCGATGGCGCACACCTGCGTGCAGTCGAACAGCAGCCAGAACACGGCGAACCACAGCAGGCTGGCGGCCAGCGCGCGCACGGCCGGGTCGCTGCTGTAGACGGCGGTGATGAGGTCGCGTCCCACCACCATCGGGCCCATCGCGGCCAGCGCGACGAGCCAGGCCAGCACCATGCCGGCCCAGGCGATGCGGTGCGCGCCGCGCGTGTCGCCACCGCCCAGGGCGTTGCCCACGAGGATGGTCATGGCGGCCGACAGCCCCATCGGCACCATGAAGACGATCGACGCGAAGTTCAGCGCGATCGAGTGCGCCGCGATCTGCACGGGCCCGAAGCGCCCGATGAGGATGGCCACGCTGCAGAAGGCCGAGACTTCGGCCAGCGCCGCGCCGCCCATGGGCAGGCCCAGCTTCAGCAGCCGCCACTGCGCGGCCCGGTGCGGCCACGACCAGCCGTGCCACACGAAGTAGGGCCGGTAGGCGGGCCCCATCGCCGTCCAGGCGACCAGGCCGAACAGCCCCACCCACATGCCGATGCCCGTCGCCCAGCCGCACCCGGCGCCGCCCATCGCGGGCAGGCCGAAGTGGCCGCCGATCAACAACCAGTTGAACAGCGCGTTGCAGCCCAGGCTGACGAACGACAGCACCATCAGCGGCATCGTCTCGTGGATGGCGGACGAGTAGAAGGCCAGCGCCCGGTACACCAGCGCGGCGGGCAGGCCCAGCATGATCCCCCACAGGAACACGCCCGTGCGGACCGCCAGCGCGGGCGCCACGCCGGCCCACGTGAGCAGGTGCGGCGTGAACGGCATCACCGCCAGCGGCACCACGCTGATCCACGCGGCCAGCCACATGCCCTCGCGCGCGTCACGCGCGACGGCCGCGCCATCGCCCGCGCCCACGTGGTGCGCGATGACGGGCGAGACGGCCTGCACGATGCTCATCGCGGTGATGAAGAGCGGGATCCACAGGGACACGCCCAGCGCCACGACGGCCTGCTCGGTGGCGCCGGCCTGGCCGGACATCACCGTGTCCACGAGGCCCATCAGCACCATCGCCACCTGCGACAGGATGATCGGGCCGGCCAGCTTGAAGAGGCTGCGGGCGTCGGCGAGGAGGCGGGAGGAAGCCATCATTCGTCGAGGATATCCCGCCGTTCACCGATCGCCGGATGCACCCGCCCGCGATCGCGGCGATGCTGCGCCCCATGTCCACCGCCACGCCCACCGCCATGACGTCCACCGACGACCTGCCCCGCCACGACGCACGCACCTGGCGCCACCGCCATGATGGCCCGCGCCAGCGCCTGGCGCATGCGCTCACCTGGGGCGGCGCGCTGATCGCCGTGGGCGTCACCTGGCTGATGGACGGCGACACCTGGTTCCACCTCGACCACCACCTGTGGACGCTCATCCCGGGCCTGATGTGCTGGGCCGGCCTGGTGCGGATCGCGGTGGTGCGCGACGCGCACGCCGTGGTCGGCGGCCTGCAGAGCATCGCCTTCGGCGCGTGGCTGTACATCGTCTTCCACGGCCTGTGGGGATGGACGCTGTGGCAGACCTGGCCCGCCCTGCTGGTGGTGATGGGCCTGTGCATCGTGGCGCGCGGCCTCGTGGGCTCGGACGTGGAGCGCGTGCGATGAGGCCGCGCGTCCACATCGTGCGGCTGGACCGCCAGCGCCAGCGGGTGCTGGTGGGCGTGGCGGTGATCGTCATCGGCCTGTTCTCGCTGCTGGACAACCTGGGCCTGTTCGACGCCGGCCTCGTCAAGCCCCTGTGGCCGCTCGTGTTCGTGGCGGCCGGCCTGCTGCGGCTTCAGCAGGCGCGGCATTCGCAGTCGGGCCTGCTGGTGGGTGCCGGCCTGGTGGTCCTGGGCGCGGCGTGGATCCTGCAGAACTACGGCTTCATGCACCTGCGCCTGCGCGACTGGTGGCCGGTGTTCCTCATCGCGGGCGGGGCGATGGTGATCGCGCGCGGCGCGCGGCCGCCGCGGATGCGGGATGCCTTGCCGGGTCCGGGGGCGGGTACGGGGGCCGGTATGGGCGGCGTGCCGCCGGGCGCGAATCCCTTCACGACCCCGGCCCCGCCATCCGGAGCCCCGTCCGGCCCGCCCGACAGCGGACCGCAGAACTTCGACCCGTTCTCCGACCGCTCCCCGCGCCAGGACCACGCCTCCCGCATCGACACCTCGGTGGTGCTGAGCGGCGCCGTGCTGCGCAACGATTCCGGTGCGTTCCAGGGCGGGGAGATCACGGTGACGCTGGGCGGCCTGGAGATCGACCTGCGCCAGGCCACCATGGCGGGCCACGAGGTGGTGCTCAACGTGTTCGTGCTGTTCGGCGGCGCCGTCATCACCGTGCCGCCCGACTGGGCAGTGGAGGTGCGGGGCGTGCCGGTGCTGGGCGGCATCGAGGACAAGCGCATCCCGCCGCGGGCGCCCACGCAGCGGCTGGTCATCGAGGGCTACGTCATCATGGGCGGGTTCGAGATCAAGAACTGACCCCGCCCGCTGAATGCACCCGCTCCTCGCCTCGCCCCGCAAGCTGCTGGCCTACCTGATGGCGTGGCTGCTGGCGGGCCTCGGCCTGGCCGCCCTGCTGCACCTCACCGACCAGGCCACCTGGCCCGGTGCGCTGGCCTTCGCGCTGCCGCTGGCGCTGCTGCAGGCCTTCGTCGCCCTGTCCGCCTACTACCTGTGCCGCGCGCAGCCGCACGCGCAGCGCCGGTGGGGCCCCATCGCCCTGCGCTTCGGCGCCGCCGCGCTGGTGGCCGGGCTGGCCTGGCTGGCGCTGGGCGAGGCGTGGAACGCCGCCGGCCGCCTGGGCCCGCGCGAGCAGCCGTTCGTGGCGATGGCGCCCGCGGGCTGGGTGCTGTTCTTCACCGCGGGCGCCATGCTGTACGTGGTGTCGCTGCTGGCGCACGACGTGCTGGTGGCGTTCGAGACCGTGCAGGACGCCGCGCGCCGCGAGGCCGAGTCGCGCGTGCTGGCGCGCGATGCCGAGCTGCAGATGCTGCGCACCCAGATCGACCCGCACTTCCTGTTCAACAGCCTGAACTCCATCAGCGCGCTCACGGCCTTCGACGCAGTGGCCGCGCGCGACATGACCATCGACCTGGCGCAGTTCTTCCGCCGCACGCTGGCCGTGGCCGAGCGCGAGCGCATCCCGCTGTCCGAGGAGCTGGCGCTGTGCCGCCACTACCTGGCCATCGAGCAGCGGCGCTTCGGCGCGCGGCTGCGCAGCGAGCTGCGCGTGTCCCCGGACGCCGCCGCGTGCGCCATCCCGCCGATGCTGCTCCAGCCCCTGCTGGAAAACGCGCTGAAGCACGGCGTGCGGCACCTGGACGACGGCGGCACGGTGACCGTGGACGCCGAGGTGCGCGACGGCTGGCTGCACCTGGCCGTGGCCAACCCCGTGGCCGACGACGCGCCGGCGCACACCGTGGCGCGTCAAGCGACGCACGGGGGCCCGGGCCTGGGCCTGGGCCTGCAGAACCTGCGCGCCCGGCTGGCCGTCCTTCACGGCTCGCGCGCGCGCGTGGACTGCGTCCGCGCGCCCGGACGATTCACCGTCACCGTGACATTGCCGGCCGAAAGCTCCTCCCCGCCCGACGGCGCCACGCCCGCCGCGCCGGCCGTCCCGGCCTACCCTGCCCCGCCCGCCTCCACCGCTCCCGCACCATGACCCAGCTCCTGCGCGCCCTCGTCGTCGACGACGAGGACCTGGCCCGCCGCCTCGTCCGCGAATACCTCCGGGGGCATCCCGACATCGAGGTGGTGGGCGAGAGCGCCAACGGCCTGGACGCCGTCAAGCAGATCGGCGCGCTGTCGCCCGACCTGGTGTTCCTGGACATCCAGATGCCGCGCCTCACGGGCCTCGAGGTGCTGGAGCTGACCGGCCGCCGCGAGGGCGTGATCTTCACCACCGCCTACGACGAGCACGCGATGAAGGCCTTCGACCTGCACGCGGTGGACTACCTGCTGAAGCCGTTCACGCAGGCGCGCTTCGACGAGGCGCTGGCGCGGGCGCGCATGCTGCTGGGCGCGTCCGCCGCCGGCGGCGGCGCGGCTGGCACGGCAGGCGGCGCGCAGGCCCGGGCCGCCGCGCTGGACGCCCTGGTCGCCCGCCCGCCGGGCCAGCGCCTGGAGCGCCTGCTGATCCGCGACCGCGACCAGGTGCACGTGGTGGCGGTGGGCGACGTCGACTGCCTGGAGGCCCAGGGAGACTACGTGGCCGTGCACGCCAGCGGCCGCACGCTGCTGAAGCTGCAGCGGCTGGCCGAGCTGGAGGAGCAGCTGGACCCGGCGACCTTCGTGCGCGTGCACCGGTCGTGGATCGTGAACCTGGCGTCGCTGCAGGCCATCGAGCGCCAGGGCGCGGACGGGCACGCGGCGCGCTTGCGCAGCGGCCAGCGCGTGCCCATCAGCCGCGCCGGCTACGACCGCCTGAAGTCGTGGGTGTGACGGCTCAGGACGCCGCGACGTCGTGCGCGGCTGCTAGCGCCATCGCGCCGGCAACAGGTCCCGGTAGGGAAAGTACTGGAAGTAAGGCCCAGCCTCCTCCAGCGTCCGGGCCACCGATGGCCGTGCCATCAGGCGCTCCAGGTAGGCCAGCAGCCGCGGCGACCGCGCGGGCTCACCCACCGGCGCCACCACCGTCGCGTAGAACAGCGCCGACGCCGCTGCGCAATCGGCCAGCGTGAAGCGCTCGCCCGTCAGCCACGGCCCGCCGTGCGCGCCCAGCTGCGCCTCCAGCAGCCCGTACGCGGTGGCCAGCGCGTCCCGGGCGTCGGCCACGCCGCGCGGGTCGCGCTCGCCTTCGGGGCGCAGCCGGTCGCCCACGATCTTCTGCATCGGCGCGTGCACGTGCAGGTCCATCACGCGGTCCCACAGGCGCACGGCCTCGCAGGCCTCGGCGTCATCGCCGGGCAGCAGCTGCGACGTGGCCGCGGTGGCAGCACCGGCTCCGGGCGCGATCGCACGTCGTTGCACGTGCTCGATGATCACCGTCGACTCCACCACCATGCGCCCGGTCGCCACCTCGCGCAGCAACGGGATCTTGCCCAGCGGCCAGGCGGCCAGCACGTCGGCGCGGTCGGCCGGGTCGCCCAGGTTGATCAGGCGCGGCGTGAAAGGCGTGCCCATCTCGTACAGCGCCACGAGCACCTTGTGGCAGTACGAGGACAGGGGATGGAACCAGAGTTCGTCAGGCGCGGTCATGCCCGCCACTGTAGTGGGCAGGGCGGCGGATCGCCCACAAGAAAAGCCCGCGGCCATTCCTGGCGGCGGGCTTCGTGTCTTCCGGGCCGACGTGCCGAACGGCACGTGGACGGTGGTGAAGCGCTGGGGTACGGGTTCCCTGCTGTCCGCCCAGTGTTGCGGCCGGTTTCGCGCTTCAGTGGTTCCCATTGTGCCCGCGATTGGATGACGGGATCGTGAAAGAACGTGGGGCGGAACCCCCTAATTCCGGCTCAAGGCAGACGGCCATCCGTCCCGCCGCGGCGTGCCTCGACCCCCTCGCGCCGTGCCCCGGCCTGCGCGCGCCGTGCCCCGTCGGGTGGTGCCCGCCCGCGCGCGCCGGCTGACGTATCGTCCCGACCATGCCCACCCTGCCGCCGCTGCCCCCGCTGCCAGACACGTTCGCCACGCCGCTGGCCGCGCTGCGCCAGGCGTTCGCGTGGGACCGCCTGCGCCCGGTGGGCATCGTCGCCATCCTGTTCGCGCTCATGATGAGCATCGGGTCGGCCACGCCCGCCGCGGTGTGGATCCTGCGCACGCTGTTCGTCGCGTCGCTGGGGCTCCTGATGTTCGGCCTGCTGGAGCAGTTTCCCGTCACGCCGTTCCGCCGCGCGTCGCGATGGTCGCTGCAGCTGCTGGGCGTGATGGTGGTGATGCCGCCCGGCGCGTTCTTCGCCTACGTGCTCACCACGGGCGGCGACTGGTACTTCTGGCAGGACCGCCTGCGCATGAGCGGCGTGCTGAGCCTGATGGGCGCAGGCCTGCTCTTCGGGCCGGTCATCACCTTCGTGGCGCTGGTGCGCCAGCGCGAGGAGCGCATGCGCCAGCAGGCGCTGGCGTTCCAGCTGGAACGCAGCGAGCTGGAGCGCCGCGCCGTGGACGCGCGCCTGCGCCTGCTGCAGGCCCAGGTGCAGCCGCACTTCCTGTTCAACACGCTGGCCAACGTGCGCGCGCTGGTGCGCACGGGCTCGCCGCAGGCGGGCGAGGTGCTGGACAGCCTGGTGGCCTACCTGCGCGCGTCGGTGCCCCACCTGGACGAGTCCGGCACCACGCTGGGCCGCGAGCTGGTGCTGGTGCGCGCATACCTCGAGCTGATGCACCTGCGCATGCCCGACCGCCTGCAGTTCACCATCCACGCGGACCCGGGCCTGGAAGGCGTGCGCTGCCCGCCGATGACCCTGCACACGCTGGTGGAGAACGCCGTTCGCCACGGCATCGACCCGAGCGAGGTGGGCGGCCGCATCGAGGTGTCCGCCCACCTGCGCGGCGGCCGCTGCCACCTGCGGGTGGTGGACACCGGCGTCGGCCTCGACGCCGCGCCCGCGCGCGCCCTGGAGGGCGGCCCAGCCCCGCGCGCGGACGGTGCCCCCGGGGGCCTGGGCACGGGCCTGGTGACGCTGCGCGAGCGCCTGGCGCTGGCCTTCGGCGGTGACGCGCGCCTGAGCGTGTCGGGCGTGGTGCCGCACGGCACCTGCGCCGAAGTGGAGTTCCCTGCATGATCGCGACCATGACCGCCGCCCCGCCCCATTCCCCCACCGCCCTGGTCGCGGACGACGAGCCGCTGCTGCGCGCCGAGCTGGCCGCGCTGCTGGCCGAGGCGTGGCCCGCGCTCACCATCGTCGCGCAGGCCCGCAATGGGCGCGAGGCCGTCGAGCTGTTCGAGCGGCACCGCCCCGACATCTGCTTCCTGGACGTGCAGATGCCCGGCCTGTCCGGCATCGACGCCGCGCGGCTGATCGGCCCGCGGGCGCAGCTGGTGTTCGTCACCGCGTTCGACCAGTACGCGCTGAAGGCGTTCGAGCACGGCGTGCTGGACTACCTGGTCAAGCCCGTGGACCCTGCGCGGTTGGCCGGCACGGTGGCGCGCCTGCAGCAGCGGCTGGGTTCCGCGGCTGCGGGGCCCGCTACGGAGGCGTTGCTGCAGCAGCTGGCGGACCACCTGCAGCGGCGGGGCCTGGCGCCCCCCACGGCCGCGCCTGGCCAGGCCATGGATACCGCAGGGGGTATGTCGAACGTGGGGTCCGCAACGTCCGCAACGGCGTCGGCCGCCTCACCGGCACCCGCCGCCCCGCTGCGCTGGATCCGCGCCACCGTGGGCGGCGTGCTGCGGCTGATCGCCGTGGACGACGTCGACTTCCTGCGTTCCGACGAGAAATACACGCTGGTGGGCTGGCGCGGCGACGACGGCCAGCCCGCGGAGGCGCTGATCAGCGTGCCGCTGAAGACGCTGCTGGCGCAGCTGGACGCGCAGCGCTTCGTGCAGGTGCACCGCTCGGTGGCGGTGAACCTCACGTCGATCAGCCACGTCACGCGCGGCGAGAACGAGACGGCGCAGGTGCACCTGAAGCGCCGCACCGAGGTGCTACCGGTGAGCCGCAGCTACCTGCACCTGTTCAAGCAGATGTAAGGCCCGCGGGCCGGCTGGCAGGGTCTGTCCCGACCGCACGCGGGCGCGCGCGGCGCCACACTCGCGCGATGACCGCCCCCCCTGCCAGCTCGCCTGCCCCAGCGCCCGCGCCCGCGACCCCGCCCGCGCACGCGATGCCGCACCCCGCGCTGTTCCTGGTGCTGGTCATCCCCTTCGGCATGTCCTTCGGCTTCGTGATCGTGACGCTGGCCTACCAGCTCGCTCAGCGCGGCATGTCGTCCACCGCCGTGGCCGGGCTGATCGCCCTCACCTACCTCCCGCAGACGTGGAAGGTGCTCTGGGCCCCGCTGGTGGACACCACCGCCACGCGCAAGCGCTGGTACGTGGGCGGCACGGTGCTGTGCGCCGTCACCGGCTTCCTGCTGCCGGGCCTGGTGGCGGATTCGCCGGCGATCAACCTGACGCTGCTGGGCGGCCTGCTGGTGACGGGCAGCTTCTTCTCCACCATCCTGGCCATGGCCATCGAGAGCCTGATGGCCGCCACCGTGCCCGACTCGCACCGGGGGCGCGTGGCCGGCTGGTACCAGGCGGGCAACCTGGGCGGGCAGGGCCTGGGCGGCGGCCTGGCGCTGTGGCTGATCCAGTCGGCGCACTGGAGCGCCGGGGCCTCGGGGGGCGCGCTGTGCGTGCTCAGCATCGCGTGCTGCGGCGCCCTGCGCTGGCTGCCCGATACGCCATCCACGGAGCAGCGCCACGCCCATCTCCTGGCCCACGCGAAGGACGTGCTGCGCGACCTGTGGGGCCTGGTGCGCTCGCGCCTGGGCGCGCTGGCCTTGCTGATCTGCTTCCTGCCGATCGGCAGCGGCGCGGCGTCCAACCTGTGGTCGGTGGTGGCGGGCGAGTGGCACGCCAGCGCCGACACGGTGGCGCTGGTCAACGGCGCGATGGCCGGTCTCATCTCGGCCGCGGGCTGCCTCGTGGGCGGCTGGTTCGCCGACCGCATGGACCGCAAGCTGGCCTACTGCGTCTACGGCCTGCTGCAGGTGGCCTGCGCGCTGGGCATGGCGTACTCGGGCCGCACGTCGCCGCAGTTCGTGCTGTGGACGTCGTTGTACGCGTTCACGGCCGGCCTCACCTACGCGGGCTTCTCGGCCCTGGTGCTGGAGGCGATCGGCCGCACCGCCGCCGCCACCAAGTACAACCTGCTGGCGTCGCTGGCCAACATGCCCATCGCCTGGGTGACGTTGGCCGACGGCTATGCCAACGACCGCTGGCTGGGGCGCGGCATGCTGCTCGTGGAGGCGGCCATCGCCACCGCGGCGGTGCTGCTGTTCATCGCGGTGGCGGGCTCGACCAAGCGGCGCGACGCGGGACTGGCACCGGGCGGCGCGCACGCGCCCGGCTGACGGGCGCCTGCGCCCGCGCGGGGGCGCCCGCACGCGAGGTCAGTGCTGCGCGGGCGCCATCGGCGTCAGCAGCATGGAAAAGTTCTTCTCGGCGTTGTTGCGGCAGTTCACCAGGATCACGCCGGCGTCGTTGATGGCCAGGCCCGACGAGATCGTGTAGTTGCGGGGCAGGCCCGGCACCAGGTCGCTCAGCTTGTACATCCGGCCCTGCGTGTACAGGAACGCGTCGTTGCCGTCCTGCACGGGCGGGATGGAATATCCCACCACATCGCCCGACGCGTTCACCGCCGCGGCCTGCGAGAAGTGCGTGGCGCCGCCCAGGTCGCCCAGGTCGGTGGGCGCGCCGCCGGACCAGAGCACGGCGTGGATGTTGGTCGTGTGCGGCGTGCCGGACTGCCCTGCGACGAGGCCGTTCGACGAAATGCCGCGCGCGGACGTGCTGTCGCCCACGTGCAGCGGCGGCAGCGTCGCCAGCACGCCGTTCGTCCAGGTCACGGCCTGGTAGTTCTGGCTGTCGGGACCGGACTGCACCGTGCCGACGATCGTGCCGGCATCGTTGATGGCGGCGGCGGTGTTGCTCTCGAACCCCAGCGTCGGCAGCGTGGTCAGCACACCGTCGTGGTACGAGAACGGGGACGTCACCGTGCCGGTGACGGCGTAGCCGCCGATGATCGTGCGCGACGAGTTGATCCCCGATGCCCCCGAGAACGCGAAGCCGAACGGATCCAGCGGCCGGGTGATCGTGCCGTCGGCCGTGCGCAGGTAGACCTGGCCCTGGCCCACTTGCACCCCGCCCACGACGTCCGCCACGTTGTTGACGGCGGTGGCCTGGCTGAAGGCACCGTCCGGCGTGAACACGACGACGTCGCCCCGGGTGGCCACGACGCTGTGCGGCTTGTTCTGCTTCGCGTGCTTGGCCCACGCCACGCCCGCGATGGCGGTGTCGCTGAGCGCCACGGCGGCGGTGGTCGCCCCGCGGGTGCCTTCCACCACCTGGTAGGTGTACATCGGTGGCGCGGCGGCCGCCCACGCGCACGGGAGAACGAGGGCCGCAGCGAGTGCGGGCCGCGTGGCGGCGCGGGCCCGGTGAAAGAGGTGTGGCATGTGGATCCTTGATCGTGCACGGAATTGCGCCGTGGTTCATAGCATGCGCGGGCCGCGAAGCAGGGCGCCTGGCATCCTTCGAACAGGGGGGGGCGCCACATCGCCCGGCGTTCACCAGGGCCTGGGCACGGGCTCGGTGATGACGACCGGCGCCGGCCCGGCCCGGCCCTCCCCGTCCTGCGCCACGAAGCGGAAGCGGTCGAGGAACACGCGGGCCGCGGGATCGACGCTCACGGTGATGCGCCCGCTGGCGCCGCCCCGGCCGGGGAACCCGCTGCGGCCATCGCTGCCGGCATTGCCCGACGCACCGTCGGGTTGGCCCATGCCGCCCGAGCCGCCGCTGCCGCCGCGTCCACCGGCCCCTCCGCTGCCACCGTGGCCGCCGCGCGCGACCACGCGCAGCGAGCCCCCCGCGGGGTCCACCGCGAAGAAGTGGTCCTGGCCGCGCTCGGACACGCGGACCCGCAGCAGCGGGTGCGGCGCCGGTGCCAGCGAGATCCACACGTGAACGTCGGGGCCGGGTCCGCCCTCGCCGCCGTCGGTCCCGTCGCTGCCGGACGTGCCGCTGGAGCCGTCACCGCCGGCTGACGGATGGTCGGGATCGAACGAGCCCGGCGCGCCGCTCGGGCCGGGGAACCCGTCCATGCCGGATGCGCCGTCGCGTCCCGCATCGCCCGCGTACACGCCCTCGAACGGCGCGTCGTAGCGGGCCACGACGTCGACGTCGGCCACCGGGCTCGCACGGCCCGCCGGCGTGATGCGCACGTGCGCCACGTGGCCGTCCGTGAGGCGCGGATCCTCGGGCATCGTCACCACGCCGTCCTCGTCGCAGGTGACGATGCTGGCCTCGAAGCGATAGCTGTCCGGCAGGACCTTGCCGTCGCCCGTGCCGACGGTGGCCAGCGTGCGGCCGTCCTGCGCGAGGGCGACGATGGACAGCGGCGCCGACGTCCCCGGCACCATCCCGCGCGGGGCCGCCAGCGTCGCCGTGATCGACTGCAAGGGCACGTCGTCCAGCCTCATCCGCAGGCCGGTGGTCACCAGGATCGCCTCGCAGCCCGGCAAGGTCGCCACCGCGACCATCAGCAGGCCCGCGAGTGCGGCGAACCGCGCTGCGCGACGGCGCTTGCGCGGTGTGAAGGGAACAATCCTGTCGTGCATGGGTGTCGCGGCCAGTCGCCCGGGGGCGGTGCGAAACAATGTAGCGAGCGCCATCCGGGCGCCACGCAACGACGTGTCACATCGCGTCAACTTGCGTGAAGCCGCGTGTCGCCAGCGCTGCCGGCGTGCGTCGTGCAGGACACGGCGTCAGGACGGCGCGACGGCAGCCCGGCGGGCAGGGTCTGTCCCGACGCGTCCGACGCGCACCGGCGCCACACTGCCGCGATGCCCAACGCCCCCTCCCCGGCCGCGCTCGTGCCGGCGATGCCGCACCCCGCGCTGTTCCTGGTGCTGATCGTCCCCTTCGGCATGGCGGCCGGCTTCGTGATCGTGACGCTGGCCTACCAGCTCACCCAGCGCGGCCTGTCGTCCACCGCCGTGGCCGGGATGATCGCCCTCATCTACGTGCCGCAGACATGGAAGGTGCTGTGGGCGCCGCTGGTGGACACCACCTGGACCCGGCGGCGCTGGTACGCCTGCGGCACGCTGCTCTGCGGGCTGTGCACCTTCCTGTTGTCCGGCGCCGCCGCGGACGCCCGCGCCATCGACCTGACGCTGCTCGGCAGCCTGATCGTGGCCGGCAGCTTCTTCTCCACGCTCATCGCCATGGCCGTGGAGAGTTTCATGGCGGCCTCGGTGCCCGACTCCCACCGGGGTCGCGTGGCGGGCTGGTACCAGGCGGGCAACCTGGGCGGGCTGGGCCTGGGCGGCGGGCTGGCGCTGTGGCTGATCCAGTCCGCACACTGGAGCGCCGCCGCGGCCGGCGGGGCGCTGTGCGCCGTGGCGGCCGCGTGCTGCACCGCGCTGGCGTGGATCCCGGAACCGGGCGCAGAGGGCCCGCGGCATGCCGACCTGGCGGCGCACGCGCGGGCGGTGGGCCGTGACCTGTGGGGCCTCGTGCGTTCGCGCACGGGGGCGCTGGCGGTGCTGATCTGCTTCCTGCCTCTCGCCAGCGGCGCGGCGTCCAACCTGTGGTCGGTGGTGGCCGGCGAATGGCATGCGACGGCCGGCACGGTGGCCCTGGTGAATGGCGCGCTGGCCGGCGTGATCTCCGCCGCGGGCTGCCTGGTCGGCGGCTGGTTCGCCGACCGCATGGACCGCAAGCGCGCCTACTGCGTCTACGGCCTGCTGCAAGCCGCCTGCGCGCTCGGCATGGCCTACTCGGGCCGCACGTCGCCACAATTCGTGCTGTGGACGTCGCTCTACGCGTTCGCGGCCGGCCTCACCTACGCCGGCTTCTCGGCGCTGGTGCTGGAGGCGATCGGCCGCACGGCGGCGGCCACCAAGTACAACCTGATGGCGTCGCTCGTCAACATGCCCGCCGCGTGGATGACGCTGGTGGACGGCTCCGCGAACGATCGCTGGCACGGGCGGGGCATGCTGCTCACGGAGGCGGCCGTCGCCACGACGGCGGTGCTGCTGTTCGTGGCGGTGGCCCGCACGACGCGGCGGCGCGAGGCGGGCCTGGCGCCCGAAGGCGCGCCCGTGGCCGGCTGACGCGGTCCGTTCGCGACGCCAGCCGGCTTCACCCCGCCATCAAGGTCGCGCTGCCGCCACCGGCAACAGCAGCATGAAGACCTGCTCGCCATCGCGCCGCCAGCCCGTCGCCAGGATCACGCCGGCGTCGGTGATGGCCAGGCCCTGCTGGATCGTGTACCCGTTGGGCAGCCCGGACACCCGGTCGCGCAGCGCGACCATGTGGCCCTGCGTGTAGAGGAACGCGCCGTTGCCGTCGAGGTTCGCGTTGGGCGAGTAGCCCACCACGTCGCCCGACGCGTTGACCCCGTACGCCACGGACAGGTGGTTGGGGTTGCCCATGTCGCCCAGGTCGGTGGCCACGCCGCCCGACCACCGCACGGCGTGCGGCTGGCCTCCGTGCACCGCGGAGTCCCCCGCGACCAGACCGTTCGAGGCGATGGCGACCGCGTGCGCGGTGTCGCCGGCGCGCAGCCCCGGCAGCAGCGTGAGCGTGCCGTCGGTCCACGTCGCGGCGCGCGACACGGTGGGGTCGTCGCCGGCCTGGACCGTGCCGGCGATCGTGCCCGCGTCGTTGATGGCGACGGCCGCATTGCTGGTCGTGGCCCCGGTCACGAACCCCAGCGTGGGCAGCGGGGTGAGCGTGCCGTCGTGATACGCATAGGGGGTATCCGTGCCCTGCGTGGGCGAATAGGTGCCCACGATCGTGCGCGATGCGTTGATGCCGCGCGCGGTGGAGCGGTAGAAGCCGTACGACGCGAGCGGCAACGCGATCGGCAGGCCCCACGCCTGCAGGAAGGCCTGGGGCTGCTGGCCGGGCGCCGACCAGGCGTCGCCGACGGTGTCCAGGCCGTCGTTGATCGCCTGCACCTCGCACGGGCCGGCGCCGGGCGACCGGAAGGCCGTCCAGGACCTCTGCTGGATGACGACGCAGGCCGGCTTGAACGCGTGCGCGTTCTTGGGCGTGACATAGCCGGCCACGCCGTGGTCGCTGAGGGCGGTGGCGTAGACCTTGACCGTGCGGGTACGCTCGATGAGCTGGACGGTGTAGGTGCCGGGGTCGGCGAGCGCGGGCCCGGCGGCGCAGGCCAGCAGTGCGGCAGCCAGCGCGACTGTGGTGGCGCGCGTCGGGCGGTGGGGCAGCGGGTGGATGACAGCGTTCATGGGAATCCCTGTAGTGGCGCGAAGGCCGCGCCGCGCTTGATACCACGCGCGCCGCGCGATGCCCATCGAGAGGGCCCCTGCCCCTAGTGTGCAGTCCTGCCAGGCGACGAGCGCCTCGCCACGTCCGCCACGAACGCACCGAAGGCGGCCAGCAGGGGAGCCCCGTCGAAGGCGGGGCCTTCCAGGAGGGCCAGCGCCTGCACCGTGGCCTCCAGCGTCGACACCTGGTCGATGCGGCGCGCGGCGCGGATCGCGCGATAGTGGGTGGGCAAAGGCGGGGCGGGCAGCGACAGCCGCGGCAACGCCGCGAGCGCCGGGTGTTCCATCAACAGGCGCAGGCTCTTGCGCCAGGTGGCATCGATCACGACCAGGCGCAGCGGCGAGGCGCCGATGGGCAGCGCGGGCCCGCGGGAGGCCCCCGTGGGCGTCTCCGGATACAGCAACCGCGTCTCCACCCCCGGCCGGTGCAGCAGCGCCTGCAGCACGTCGGGCGCGAAGCGCTCGCCCACCACCACTTCGCAATGCGCCAGCGACAGGCGCAGCAGCGCCACGCTGTTCTTCGCGTGGCGCTGCTCCTGCGGATGCTGCAGCACCAGCACCTCGGTGCGGTGCGCGGTGGGCCGCGCCAGCGCGCACACGCACGTGACGCGCGGGCGCAGGCAGCGCGGGCAGGCCTCGCGACGCGCGCTCAGTGCGCGCCGCCCTTCAGCAGCGCCACCGAGGCCTTCTCGTCGATCAGGTGGCGACGGCCGTCGTCGCTGACCGTGGCGCCGCGACGGATCAGGTCGATGACCTGGGCCGGCGTCAGCGTGGGATCGAGCGCGTACAGCTTGGCGGCCAGGTTCACCACGTTGGGCGACGCCATCGACGTGCCCGAGAGCGGCAGGTGCGCGCCCCCCGGCACCACGCTGTCCACCTGGTAGCCGCTGGCGTGCACCACCACCGTCTCGCCGGAGCTGGTGAAGGAGGTCTCGTCGCCGGCCTGGTTCACCGCGCCCACGCTGATCAGGTTGGGCAGGTGCAGCGACGGTGGCACGTCCTCGATGAACCCGACGTTGGAATCGCTGTTGCCCGCGGCCGTGACGAACAGCGTGTCGGGGGCGCTCTTGATGGCGGCCTCGATGCCGTCCTTCCAGATGGCGAAGAGCCTGGCGGCCTGCGCCTTGCGGGCCTCGGGGTCCGCGCCGCCGCCGGTCTTGGACAACCAGGTCTCGAACTCGGCGGCGTCGTCGCCCCAGCTCATGTTCACGACGCGGACGTGGCGCGTGCGGAAGTAGTCGGCCATCTGCTGGAAGTCGGCCGCCATCTTGCGCGCCCACGCCTCGGTGGGGGCGAAGGGCAGGTCGGGCAGCTGGTCGTCGAAGCGCGCCACCACCAGCCGCGCGGCCGGGTTGCCGCGCACCGCGATGCCGGCGCAGTGCGTGCCGTGCACGTAGAAGCCCAGCACCTTGTTGTGCTCGAGCATCTCGTGCATCTCGGCGGGCGACATCGTCGTCAGCTTCCGGCGCACCGCGCGCGCCGCGGGCGAGTCCACCCCGTTCTGCAGGTCCAGGCGGCCCAGCGTGAGCTCCTGGAAGGCCGGGTAGGCGGCCTGCAGTTCCTTGCCCAGCGGGTAGGTCCAGTCCCTGGAGGGGCCGCCCACGTCGTCGTAGGCCAGGCCGTGCGCGCCGCTGGCCGTGGGCTTCGGGTCGGTGAACAGCTGCTTCGGGAACAGCTGGACGTCGATGCCCGAATCCCAGATGGCCACGTTGACGGGTGTGAGCTTGTCGGCGGCCGTGAACGTGACCTCGCGCGCGGCCCAGATGTCGGGCTTGGGCACCTCGTTCTTGGCGATGTAGGCGTGCAGCACATCGCTGCGCGCGGGCATCAGCGCCATCGCGCGCAGCACGGAGCGCGCCTGCAGCAGGTCCCAGGCCTCGCCGGCGTCCAGCGCCCCCGACTTGGCCACGGCGGGGTCCAGCTCGGTCTGCACGCCCGCGACCACGGCCGCGCGGCTGGCGGTGAGCGAGCTGCCGAAGCCCTGCTTGATGCCGTCCTGCACCGTGGCCCACGGCAGCGGATCGACCAGCTCGGCGTAGTGGCGGCGGAACGCGGCCTCGACGGCCGGGCCGCTGGTGGCGTGCGCGTCCATCTCGGCCTGGATGCGGGCGCGCGGAAACAGGCCCGTCAGCAGCTTGGCGGCGGGCTTCTGCTCCAGCGCGCGCAGCTGGTCGATGGTCTTCTGCGCATCGGCGTACTCGCCGGCCATCTCCTGCTGCGCCAGCTTGGCATTCAGCAGCGCGGACATCATCGAGCGGTCGCGCACGTCGTAGCGCGCCAGCACGTCGTCGATGTCGTGGCGCACCTGCGCGGCGAACGCGTTGAAGGTGGCGTCGTCGCTCTCCACGAACTGCGACGCCGTGCCCTTGATACGGTAGCTGAACCGCGGCAGGTCGACCTGGCGGTTGACCGGGATCTTGTCGCCGGTGGCCGCGGGCGCGGGCGCGGGCGTGGCGACGGCCGCGGGGGAGGCGGGGTCGGCGGCGAACGTGGCGGGCGACAGGGCCAGCCCGGCCAGCAGGGCGGAGCAGACGGCGGTGAGGCGGAAGGCGGGAACGGTCATGGCGGGGGGCCCGGCGTGGTTGGTGGCCGCGGTTATACCCGCCCCCTTCCCCGCCGGGGCGCTGGACTTTCCCCAGCCCTCATCGCGTCAGGACATAGGCGCGCTTCTCCAGCGTGACGGTGTTGTCCATCTCGCCGACGATCCAACCCGAGGCGTTGATGGCGTAGGCGGCTTGCACCACCCAGCCCGCCTGCTTCATCGCGGGGTCAAGATAGTCGTTCAGGTCCGTCATGCCGCTCTGCGTCCACAGCGCGGCGTGAGTGGGCGAGCCCGGGACGGGCGTGATGGAGCCGACGATCTGCCCGACATCGTTGGCCGCATTGGCGGCGCTGGGCAACGGCCCGGGCAGCGCAACGGGCTGCAGGTGGTCCCAACGCACCGCCTGGGTGTGGACGAAGCCGTCGTCGTCCCAGCACCGGCCGACGATCATCCCGTGGTCGTTGACGGCTGTCGCCACGCCGCCCGTGCCCAGCACCGGCAGCAGCACGTACTGGCCATCATCGCGCCACAGCGTCGGCGCATCGTTGCCGTTCACCCTGCTGAAGCCGACGGCCTCCCGCCGTTCGTTGAGCCAGCTCGCGCTCGTGCCGAAGTTGTTCGGCGGGCCGACCAGCCCGAACGCCTTCCGCGCCGTCATGATCGCCCCGTCGTCGCCAGAGCCCCACCTGCCGGCCATCACGCCCTGCTGGTTGATCATCGCGGGATACCACAGGTCCGACAGCCTCAGCGCCTCGTGGCCCGGCCGCAGCAGGTAGCTGGAGGAGCCGCTGACGAGAACGACCATGCCGCGATCGTTGATCGACCAGGCCTTGCTGCCGTCGGGCACCAGGGTGTGGACGTGCCCGTCCCGCCACACCGCGGCATGGACGAAGCCATCGGGCGTTGCGCTCGAGCCGACGATCACGCCCTGCGCATTGATGCTCACGGCGCGCGAGGGCGTGCCGCCCAGCGAGGGCAGCATGTGCAGGACGTAGCCAGCCGCCAGCGCGGGCGCCTGGGCCACCAGGGCCGCGAGGCCCACCAGGAAGCCGGCCACGCGGCGGGAGACGAAGGTCATCAGGCAGTCCCTCCTGGTTGTGGATCGAACGAGCCCGCCAGCCTAGGCGCCCTTGCGAACCGCGCACTTGAGCCGCCTCACGTTGACGATCCCGGAGCGGACGTGACGATCCCGGGCTCCCGCAGCGCAGCACGCGCTCGCAGAATCCATCCCGTGCCCCGGTGATCCACCGGCCAGCCCGGCCAGAGAGACCGACCACAGCCCCGCCACCGACTCGACAGGACCCAGACCATGCTTCAACCCGTCACCTCCCGCTCCGCCCTCCTCGTTTCCGCGCTCGCCGCGACCGCCGCGATGACCCTGGCCGCCGCGCCGGCCCACGCGGCCGCCACCGGCGCGGGCGCGAAGCCGCCCATCGACGACCACGGCGCCTACTGCCAGGCCACCGGTGGCGCGCCGTCGCTGATGCGCGCCTGGTCGGGCACCAACAACGACGCGTCGCAGTGGATGGCCTACGGCGGCATCGTGCAGGCCTGCACGTACACGGCGGAGGACACGTCTCAGATCACGATCTGGGAATCGACGCTGCGCAGCCCGCTGCCCACGATGGCCGCGCTGGCCTACTACGCCAAGGTGCCGCTGACGCCGGGCGGCCACGGCAACCCCGCCCCGGGCTACTGCGTGCAGCTGGGCGGCGCCTGGCAGGTGGGCAACGGCCTGGACGGCGGCGGCTGGGCCACCGGCCGCGGCCAGCGCGTGTACGGCATGTGCGTGTTCGCCGACGGCTCGGCCATCGACGACTGGGGCCTGCTGTACCACTCCAGCGACATCATCCGCGGCATCGACCTGGCCACGGTGATGAAGTTCGCCAACCCGTACTGATCCCGAGATCGACAACCCGGGCCGGGACGGTGCCATGGCGTCCGTGCCGGCCCGGTGCAAGAATCGGCGGCCACCGCGCGAGCCCGCGGTGGTCGCCTTCGTGACCCTGCCCCGCACCGCCCCCGCCCCGCTCGCCGCGCCGAACGCGTTGCCGGCCGCGCCGCGTGTGGTCACGGCCGCGCCCACCACGCTGGACGGCCGCCTCGCCATCGAGGCCTACCTCGATCGCCTCAACCACGCGTCGCCGGTGGCCGAGCGCCGCATCACCACCTGGAGCCCCGAGGGCCGCGACCAGCTCAGCGTGGGCGCCGTCGTGGACTGCACGGGCGCACATCCCGACGTGTTCCTCGGCGAATGCCGCTTCGGCTTCGGCCTGGACCTGCGCACCTGCAACCCCGCCGCGGCGCCGCCCAGCTACGCCATCGGCCTGCCGCTGGCCGGCACGATGAGCGTGACGCTGCCAGGCCGCGAGGTGGCCGTGGCCGCGGGCGAGGGCGTGGTCATCGACCCCGCGCAGGTGGAGCGCACGCAGGTGTCCGCCGGCGCGCACCTGGTCGAGTTCCACCTGCCGCGCAGCGAGCTGCTGCGCCTGGCGACCGACTGGGCGCCGGGCCTGGAGGGCCGCCTGCCGGTCTTCTCGCCCCGCCTGTCCGCGCCGCTGTCGCAGCGCCTGCTGTTCATGGCGGCGCAGGCCGCCGCGGTGCTGGAGACGTCGGGCGCGGGCGTGCCCTCGCGCATGATGTTCCAGCGCTGGACCGAGATGATCGCGCTCACGCTGCTGCACGAGCAGGGCATCGACAACACGCTGGCGGCCCGCCCGGGCGCGCTGGCGGCGCGGCCCACGCCCGCCAGCGTGCGGCGCGCGATCGACTTCATCCACGCCAACGCGGGCTCGGCCATCGGCCTGGCCGACATCGCCGAGGCGGCCTGCACCAGCGCCAGCAGCCTGCTGCGCCACTTCCAGGCCCAGGTGGGCCACACGCCCGCGGCGTTCCTGCGCCGCGTGCGCCTGGAACGCGCGCGCGCCGAGCTGCACGGCGATTCGCCCGACGCCATCCAGGACATCGCGCTGCGCTGGGGCTTCCAGAACGCCAGCAAGTTCAGCCGCGCGTACCAGCAGCAGTTCGGGCAGCGGCCGAGCGAGGCCCGGCGGCGCGGCTAGCGGGGACAGGCGGGCCTGGCGCCGCCGAAGGCTCGCCGAAAGCCCCCACCGCAAGGCGGGCACGCCACGCGCCAGAATGCCCCGGATGCCCCTTCGCCTGCCCGTTCCTCGCCCCTTGGCGGCGCTGCTGGTCGCCGCTTGTTGCACCCCCTGCGCGGCCGGATCCGCCGACGTCGCCACGGCCGGCGCCACCGCCGGCGCCACCGCCGCCAGCGCGCCCGCGCAGGCCGCCAGCGCCCCCGCGCAGGCCGCCGCCGCACCGCTGCCGGCCTCCGCGGCCCCTCCACCCCCGCCGGCACGCGCCGGCGCGGCGCCCTCGGCACCCGCCTCCGCGGCCTCCGCCCCCGACGACGCCACCCGCCAGGCCTTCGCCGCCTGGGTCGGCGGCTTCCGCGACGCGGCCCGCACGGCCGGCATCCACGACCCGACGCTGCACGCCGCCCTGGACGACGTGCACTTCCTGCCCTCGGTCATCGAGCACGACCGGGCCCAGCCCGAGTTCACGCGCACGGTGTGGGACTACCTGGACAGCGCCGTGTCGCCCGCGCGCGTCGCGCGCGGCACCGCGCGCCTGGCCGAGGTGCGGCGCGACGCCGACGCCGCCGCCGCGAAGTACGGCGTACCCGCCCCGGTGCTGGCCGCCATCTGGGGCGTGGAGAGCAACTTCGGCGGCGACTTCGGCGACGTGCCGGCCATCGATGCGCTGGCCACGCTCGCCTTCGAGGGCCGACGCGAGGCCTGGGCGCGCAGCGAGCTGCTGGACGCGCTGCGCATCCTGCAGAGCGGGGACATCGACCGGGCGCACCTGGTGGGCTCGTGGGCCGGCGCGCTGGGGCAGACGCAGTTCCTGCCGTCGGTGTTCCTCGCGCACGCGGTGGATGCGGACGGCGACGGCCGGCGCGACATCTGGGGCAGCATGGCCGACGTGCTGGCCTCCACCGGCCACTTCATGCAGCACAACGGCTGGCGCGCGGGCGAGCCCTGGGGCGTGGAGGTGAAGCTGCCCGCGGGCTTCGACCCGATCCGCGCGGACAGCACGCTGCGCCTGCCCTCGGCGCAATGGACCGCCGAGGGCGTGCGCACGGTGGACGGCCAGGCGCTGCCGGCGATGTCCGACGCGGCCATCCTGCTGCCCGCGGGCGTCCGTGGCCCGGCCTTCCTCGTCGGCGCCAACTTCCGCGCGATCCTCAAGTACAACAACGCCACCAGCTACGCACTGGCCGTGGGCCTGCTGTCGCAGCGCCTGGCAGGCGGTTCCGACGTGCAGGCCGCGTGGCCGCGCGATCTGGTGGCGCTCACGCGCGCACAGGTGCAGCAGCTGCAGGCCGCGCTGAAGGCCCGCGGCCTGGACGTCGGCACCCCTGACGGCGTGATGGGCCCCGCCACGCGCGCGGCCTACCGGCAATGGCAACGCGGCGCCGGGTTGCCCGCCGACGGCTATCCCACGGTGGACGGGCTGCAGCAGCTCGAGTCCACCCCTGCGCCGCCCGCGGCGGCCCACTGACCCTGCCGTGTTTTAGGCGTAACCTTTCGACCCCCGATCCGACCGCCAGGAGAGAAGAACCATGAGCACCTCCATCGACGCGCTGCGCCACGACCTGCAGGAAGCCGTCCTCGCCCTGGCCGTGGAGCGCGCGGGCGCCGCGCAGCGGCCCCTGCTGGCCACGTTCGCGGGCGAGTACTTCCGCTACCTGGACGCGGACGACCTGGCCGAGCGCACGCCGGAGGACCTGTGCGGCGCGCTTCTGTCCGCGTGGCAGTTCGGCGCCACCCGCGCGCCCGGCCAGGTCAAGGTGCGGGTGCTGAGCCCCACGGTGGCGGAGAACGGCTGGGCTTCCCGCCACACGGTGCTGGAGATCGTCAACGACGACATGCCCTTCCTGGTGGACTCCACCAGCACGGAGATCAATCGCCAGGGGCTGACGCTGCACCTCATCGTGCACCCCACCTTCGCGGTGGAGCGGGACGCGCAGGGCGCCATCGCCTCCCTGCGCACGCGCGCCGATGCCCCGCAGGCGCCGCGCGAATCGTGGATGCACGTGGAGATCGATCGCCTGGTGGACCCCCAACAGCGCGCCGAGCTGGTGGCCGGCATCGAGCGCGTGCTGGGCGACGTGCGCGCCGCGGTGCAGGACTGGCACGCCATGACGGCCCACCTGCGCGAGGCGGCCGCCGAGCTCGCCAGCGCCCCCGCCACGCTGCCGCCCGCGCTGGTGCAGGAGAGCCGCGCGTTCCTGGAATGGCTGGCCGACGACCACTTCACGCTGCTCGGCTACCGCCAGCACGATCTGGTCAGCAACGCCGGCGAGGACGCGCTGCGCCTGGTGCCCGGCACCGGCCTGGGGGTGCTGCGCGAGACCGACGCCAACCGCGAATCCACCAGCTTCTCCAACCTATCCGCCAGCGCCCGCGCGCTGGCGCACGCCCCCGTGCCGATGGTGGTGGTCACCAAGGCGAACACGCGCTCCACCGTGCACCGCGCCGGCTACACCGACTACGTGGGCGTCAAGCGTTATGCGCCCGACGGCAAGGTGATCGGCGAGCATCGCTTCCTGGGCCTCTTCACCTCCAGTGCCTACGCCGCCCGCGTGGACGAGACCCCGCTGCTGCGCGGCAAGGTGGAGGCCATCGCGCAGCGCGCCGGCCTGGCGCCCGGCGGCCACCTGGCCAAGGCGCTCACGCACATCCTCGAGACCTACCCGCGCGATGAGCTGTTCCAGATTTCGGACGACGAGCTCTACGATACCGCCACGGGTATCCTGGCGCTGGGCGAGCGCCAGCGCCTGCGCCTGTTCGTGCGGCGCGACCCGTTCGACCGGTTCGTCAGCTGCCTGGTGTACGTGCCCCGCGAGGCCTACGCCACGGACCTGCGCGTGCAGCTGCTGAAGATCCTGATGGCGGCCTACCACGGCACCAGCGCCGACTTCAACGTGCAGCTGGGCGACACGGTGCTGGCCCGCATCCACTTCACCGTGCGCACCACCCCCGGCCAGGTGCCCGACGTGGACCGCAAGGAGCTGGAAGGCAAGCTGGCCGCGGTGGCCCGCCGCTGGACGGACCGCCTGCGCGACGCGCTGATCGAGGGCGAGGGCGAGGGCCGCGGCATCGACCTGTACAAGCGCTGGAGCGCCGCCTTCCCGCCCGAGTACCGCGAGCGCGTGGCGCCGCGCGCGGCCGTCACCGACGTCGCCAAGATCGAGGCGCTCACGGCCGAGGCGCCGCTGGCGCTGGCGCTGTATCGCCCGCTGGGCGCGGCGCCCGGCGCGCTCGGCTTCAAGGTCTACCACCGCGGCGCACCCATCGTGCTGTCGGAAAGCCTGCCGATGCTGGAGCACATGGGCGTGCGAGTGCTGGCCGAGCAGAACCACCGCATCGCCACGGAGGATGGCAGCGAGATCTCGCTGCACGACTTCGAGCTGCAGACCCAGGTGGCCGACATGGCGGCGGAGGTGGAGCCCGAGACGATGGCCCGCCTGTTCGAGGACAGCTTCGCGCGCGTGTTCCGCGGCGAGGACGAGAACGACGACTTCAACCGCCTGGTGCTGCGCGCCGGGCTGGCGGCCGACGAGATCGTGGTGCTGCGCGCCTACGCCAAGTACCTGAAGCAGATCGGCTTCGCGCTGTCCCAGGCGGCCATCGAGTCCACGCTGGCGGCGCACCCGCGCATCGCCCGCATGCTGGTGGCGTACTTCAAGCTGCGCTTCGACCCGCTGGCGCACGACGAGGCGGGCGCGCAGGCGCAGGTCAACGCGATCCAGCAGGCCCTCGACAAGGTCAGCAACCTGTCGGAGGACCGCGTGCTGCGCCAGCTGCTGGCGCTGATGCAGGCCACGCTGCGCACCAACTTCTGGCGCACCGGGCCGGGCCACTCGGGCGCGCCGGGCCCGCGGCGGCCGTTCCTCAGCTTCAAGTTCGACTCCCACCAGGTGCCCGGGCTGCCCGAGCCCAAGCCGCTGTACGAGATCTTCGTGTACTCGCCGCGCTTCGAGGGCATCCACCTGCGCGGCGGCAAGGTGGCGCGCGGCGGCCTGCGCTGGTCCGACCGGCCGGAGGATTTCCGCACCGAGGTG